>PVMK01158044.1_pt1 | contig 37528 bp, 32 predicted proteins | sample 1853481 | NCBI WGS metagenome assembly PVMK01 (sample SAMN08533507, study PRJNA380276) | Marine sediment metagenome, whole genome shotgun sequencing project.
GCTGAACCCATAACATTGGCGATTTCATGGGGGTCGGCTGCCACGGTCGTGGTGCCATGCACCAGTACCGCTCGCGCAAATTCGGCAATGCAGGTCATTGAGCTTTCAATATGAACATGGCCGTCAATAAAACCGGGCGCGACATATCGGCCGTTTACATCGACGACTTTTTTGGCCTCGTATGGGCCGAAGCCGACAATCATTCCATCACTGATGGCAACTGCGTCCGGTACGACCTCGCCCGCAAATACATTGATGATCCGCGCGTTGGTTAAAAGCAGATCAACGGGTTTTTCGCCGTGCGCCGCTTTAATGATTTCATTTAAATCCATTGTAAAGGTCCTTTGCTCTGGCTTCTGGTCGCTGTTTACTGTTATTTGGTTCCCCTATTTTGAATATCGAATATCGAACACGGAATTTCGAATGTTTAAGTTTTCTTTCCCTTCGACATTCATTATTCCTTGTTCGGTGTTCTGCGGTTCTCTGTTTTCTGAGTTCTGTCCTCTGAAACCTGAAACCTGACACCTGAAACCTGGTTACGGACATTAACTTTTGATATCACGGGCAATTTCCCGGACCTTGGCCATTATCTCCTCCACATCCAAGCTGAGAACGTTTCGATTGCGAACCCGGATGCGTCCATCTACCACCACATCGCGCACGTCTGAGCTCTTGGCCGCATAGACGATATGAGATTCCGGATGGTACATGGGCGTCAGATGCGGAGTTCGGGTATCGATGATGATCACGTCCGCCCGTTTGCCGACTTCAAGAGAGCCGATATGTCTACCCAGGCCAATGGCCCTGGCGCCTCCGATGGTTGCCATCTCAACCACGCTTCTCGCATCCATTGTGGTGGGATCAAATGTCGCAGTCTTGTGAAGTTTGGCCACCATGTCCATTTCGTGAAACAGATCCAGATTGTTATTACTTGCACATCCATCCGTGCCCAGACCAACAGGGATGCCGGCCTTTAAAAGTTTAGGTACCGGTGCGATTCCCGCTGCCAATTTGGCATTGCTTTCCGGGTTATGGGAAACGCTGGCGGTGCGTGCCGCGATAATTTCGATATCTTTATCATTGATCCAAACACAGTGGATAAGCAGGGTATTTTCATCCAGTATGCCCAACTGGTCTAGATATTGAATGGGTGTGGATTGATGGTCATCCTGAATTTGCTGCCACTCATTTTGGGTTTCCGCTGTATGAATTTGAAAGAGCAATCCGCTTTCGACGCAAAGCGCTTTGGCTTTTTTCAATGTTTCGGCACTGCAGGTATATGCGGAATGGCAAAATACCGATGGGGTGATCAGGGAAGACGGGTTTTGCCATTTGGTAATAAACGCATCGGGAATCTTCATGTTTTCTTTCGGATCCGGCACCCCCGGTGCCGGAAAGTCAATCACGCCCTGGGCCAATACGGCGCGCATGCCGCTGGTTCGTACGGCCTCAGTCACCGTGTTTTCATAAAAATATCCATCACAGCACGTGGTCGTTCCGGAAAGTAACATTTCAGCGCAGGCTAATAATGTACCCCAGCGGACACTCTCGGGGTTGATGTGAGCGCTCTCCGCCGGGAAAATGTGTTCGTTTAACCAGATATCCAACGGCAGATCATCGGCCAGACCGCGAAACAGGGTCATGGGAAGATGGGTGTGGGTGTTCACCAGGCCCGGCGTAATGAGACCGCCCCCGGCATCGATGGTTTCTTCCGCCGCCGGAAGCGATTGATTGCCGACCAAAGATCCGACGTGCTGAAGCTTGCCCGCTTTTACGCAAAGCAGGCCATTGGGGATAATTTCAAATGAATCATTGACGGTAACAATGGTTCCGTTGTGGATGACAAGATCGTAAGGCATGGGGATCACGCTGATTTTGGATTTTGGAATTTGGATTGCGGATTGAAACAGGCTAAGATTTAATGCTCAGATGTTTTGTCGGTCATTAAATCTAAAATCTAAAATCCGAAATCCAAAATATATATAGCTCCACTCCTCCAATTGACGATTGAGCGAATGCAACAACTAAGTAGTTATGAGCAAAATTTTCGAGGCAATACCTATCCCGCCGCTATTTCCCCGGCGATGCGGTTGACATCGTCCATGACCGCTTTGATGTCCATCGTTTTAATCTTGCCGTCTTCCATAACGACGGTGCCGTTAATGATTGAGGTGGTGACGTCGCTTCCCATCGCCGCGTACACCAGGTGAGAAACCGGATTGTACATGGGAGTCAGATGGGGCTTTGTTTGGGTCGATAATGATTAGATCCGCTTTTTTACCCGTCTCGAGGGAACCGATAAACCTGATCGAGCCCCAGGGCCTTTGCGCCTTTGATGGTGGCCATTTTTAATACGGTCGAGGCATCCATTATGGTTGGATCCAGAGTTTTGGCCTTATGGAGTTTGGCCACGCTATCCATTTCCAGAAAAAGGTCCAGGTCGTTGTTGCTGGCGCAGCCATCGGTTCCCATCCCCACACAGATTCCCTGGTTTATTAACCGGGGAATCGGTGCCACGCCGGATGCCAGTTTCATGTTGCTTTCCGCATTGTGAGCGACTTTCACATCGAAGCGCTGCAGCAGGGTGATATCGTTTTCGGTCAGTTCAACACAATGGCAGGCAAGCACGTTAGGGGCCAGAACGCCCAGTTCAGCAAGATGTTCTACCGGTGTGCGGTTATAGCGGTCTTTAATTTGGGCAACTTCACTTTTAGATTCGGCCAGATGAATCACCAGCGGCAGGTTATAGGATTGCGTCAGGTTAAAGGCCTTCTTTAGCAATTGCGGTGCACACAAGTAGGTTGAATGCGGTTCCACCGCAATGGTGACCAGAGGGTCATCCTGCCAGTCATGGATCAGTTTTTGGGTATATTCAAATCCGTTCTCGATGGGCCCATAATTGGGCGAGTTAAAATCATACAAAACTTCTCCGACCACAGCCCGCATTCCGGCTTTTTTGGCGGCCCGGGCGACCGCATCTTCAAACAAATACATATCGCAAAAACAGGTGGTTCCGGACATAATCATTTCCGCGCAGGCCAGCAGGGCCCCTGAATAGACTTTTTGATCATCCAGTTGCGCTTCGGCCGGGAAAATATGATCATTGAGCCAGGTCATCAACTGGAGGTCATCGGCCAACCCTCTGAAGCAGGTCATGGAGGCGTGGGTATGGCAATTGATCAACCCCGGCATGATGACTCCGCCGTGAGCATCAATAACCTGTGTTGCACTCCAGCCGGAAAATTCATTTGCCGGTCCGACGGCCGTGATGGCATCTTTGCCGATGGCAACTGCGCCATTGATTATTTCGGTATCGCTTGCATCCAAGGTCAGGACGGTGCCGTTTGTAACCAGGATATCAGCGGATTTCGGTTTCATATATTTTTTTTGCAACCCCTTTCATAATCGTTGCCAGCAGGGGAATCGCCCCTTTGGCCACTTCAATGATTTCTTCAACCGTAGCCGGAACTGGATCGTCCGGATGATGGACATTGGTAATCGTCGATAACCCCAGCACCCGCATATTACTGTGGACTGCGGCAATAACTTCCTGCACGGTTGAAAAACCGACGGCCTCGGCGCCAATGGTTTGTAAAAATTTAACTTCCGACGGCGTCTCGAGCGAAGGCCCTGAGAGCCCCACATATATTCCTTTTTGCAGAGAGGTCCCGGCGGTTTTGGCGATGCTCTCAGCCGCAGCGATTAGCGTTTCATCATACGCCCGGGTCATATCGGGGAAGCGTGTGCCCCAGCTGTCTTCATTGGGACCGATGAGCGGATTTGTTCCGCTGAGATTAATATGATCGGTTATTAGCATGATATCGCCGGGCCTAAATTCAGGATTCAGGCCGCCGGCTGCATTTGAAAGGATCAGAATCTTTACGCCCAAGCTGCTGCATCACCCTTATGGGATAAGTAACTTCCAGGGGGCTATAGCCTTCATATAAATGAAATCGGCCCTGCAGGGCAATAACCGGACACCCGTTCATATTGCCGCTGAGCATGCGGCCAATATGGGTTTGAACCGTTGATATGGGAAAATGGGGAATATCTTCATATCGCATGGTCGTGTCGATTGCCATCGATGCGGCACTTTCAGCCAGACCGGTACCGGTTAACAAACCGATATACGGCGCATCCTTGGCCTGGCTTCTAATAAATTCCGTGGTTTCCGCCAATCGTTGCTTGATGTTTTTCATGGCTGCCCTCTTAAATGTCTGATTTTTGATGAACTCGTAAAAAGGCTGCTTTTCTGACTTTTTGCGAGATTATCATTTTAAAGAAGATGCCATTTTAGTGCAGCAAATTGTCTTCGTCAAGCCAACAGATATCAAGCGTGAAAGCAATATGTTCTCATTGACTTTCTTAGTACGCTGTGGCATACCCACAGCCTTATACATTTGACCTCGTGCAGGATTTTTTTGTGTAATTGATGACGTATTATGATGACTGTTTGCGATTGGGCTCAATCGTACCTGTCATAAACGCGAGTAAATGAGGGAGATCTGTAAATGGCACCTGACGCCCGCCCTGAACATTCCGATATTACAGATGAAATGTGGTCTAAAATTGATGAAGTTATTGTCGACAACAAAGAAATCCCCGGTTCGATTATCGGAGTTTTGCGTGAATGCCAGGATGCCGTCGGCTGGCTGCCGGTTGAGCTGATAGATTATATCAGCGACGGTCTCAATCTTTCCCGCAGCGAAGTTTTCGGGATTGTTTCCTTTTACTCGCTTTTTTCGCTGACGCCCAAAGGCCGACACCGGATTAGAGTATGTATGGGAACGGCCTGCTATGTGAAAGGCATCAAAGAGGTGATCAGCCGTGTCAACAACCAATACCATTTGAAAGAGGGCGACACCACTGAGGATCGACGATTTTCTCTGGAAGCTGTTCGATGTCTGGGCGCTTGCGGCCTGGCACCGGTTGTGGTGGTGGATCAGGATACTTACGGGAATGTCAAAGCCGACAAAGTCATTGAAATGATTGATAAGTATAAATAGCGAACGCTTTATTCAATATGAAGCTATATGAGATTCAAAACATATTAGATGCCACCATTTTGACGGGAGCAGACCGGCTTGATCTAACCGTCGTGGGTGCCGGAGGGGCCGATTTGATGGCAGATGTGTTGTCTGCCGTCGCCCAAGATGCGGTACTGCTTACCGGCCTGACGACCGAGCATGTCTTGCGAACTGCCAAAATTGTCGAGGTGGCGGCAGTGGTTTTTGTCAGGGGTAAAAAACCCGATACGCCCGTCCTCGAACTGGCAAAATCGTATCAGCTGCCCTGTCTGCTGACGAAATACTCTCTCTTTGTTGCCAGCGGCCGCCTTTATATCAATGGACTTCGGGGACTGGACGGTTCATGGTAGAAGGTAAAATTGAATATTGAATATTGACGATTGATTATTGGAGGAATTCTACCCGTCGAGAGCCTCAGGGTCGAACGATCATTTTATTTTTAAAGACTTTCGGGTAAACATTATCCATTCAATAGTCAATCTTTGAGTGCAGGAGTCCAGCATGAATAAGGTAAGAACTCAGTTGATGTTGTGCGGTGGCACAGGCTGTCAGGCTAGCGACAGCGGCGTCTTTCAGGAAACCCTTCAAAAAGAGCTGGAACGCCGAGAGCTTTCTGATGAGATTAAAATTATTGAAACCGGCTGCAACGGCTTCTGCGCTGTCGGACCGGTTATGCTGGTCCAGCCCGAAGGTATTTTTTACCAAAAGCTTAAGCCCAAAGACGTTCCTCACCTCGTTGAAGAGCATTTTCTCAAAGGTCGTCCCGTAAAAAAACTATTTTACGTCGAACCGGCCTCCAAAGAAACAATTCCCAATATGAACGAAATTCCCTTTTTCAAGCACCAGATGTTCTGGGCGATGCGCAACAAGGGGGCTATCGATCCGGAGGTCATCGATGAGTATATTGCCAGAGACGGTTATTTCGGAGCCGCCAAAGCCCTGCAGGAGATGAGTGCGGAACAGATTATCGCAGAGGTAAAAACATCGGGTTTAAGGGGGCGCGGCGGAGCCGGTTTTCCGACCGGATTGAAATGGGAATTTGCCAGTAAAAGTCCCCAGCGAAATTAAATATGTTTTATGCAATGCGGACGAAGGCGACCCGGGTGCTTTCATGGATCGCAGCATATTGGAGGCTGACCCGCATGCTGTTTTGGAAGGCATGCTGATTGCCGCGCGGGCGATCAATGCCCATCAGGGGTACATTTACGCGCGAACAGAATATCCGCTGGCCATCAGAAGATTGGGAATTGCCATCAAACAGGCCCGAGAGTATGGATTGCTGGGGACCGATATCCTGGGGACCGGCTTCGACTTCGACATTGACATTTATCAGGGCGCCGGTGCGTTTGTTTGCGGCGAAGAGACCGCGTTGATGAGATCGATTGAGGGCAAACGCGGCATGCCGCGCCCGCGCCCGCCGTTTCCGGCTCTTAAGGGGTTATGGGAAAAACCGACTATTTTAAATAATGTCGAAACCCTGGCCAACATTTCGCAGATTATCATGAACGGCGGGAAATGGTATGCCAGCGTCGGTACCGAAAGCAGCAAGGGGACTAAAGTGTTTGCGCTTTCCGGCGATGTCAACAACATCGGTTTGGTTGAAATACCGATGGGCACGACACTGAGAACCATGATTTATGATATTGGCGGGGGGGTCCCGAATAAGAAAAAATTTAAAGCCGTTCAGCTTGGCGGGCCTTCAGGCGGCTGCGTACCCGAAGAACACCTGGATATTCCGATTGACTATGAGGAAATTGCCAAGGTCGGCGCCATTATGGGTTCCGGCGGGGCCATCGTGATGGACGAAAATACCTGCATGGTCGATATGGCCCGATTTTTTATGGACTTTGTCCAGGACGAATCCTGCGGCAAATGTACACCCTGCCGCGAGGGGACGCGGCGCCTTTTAGAACTGCTGGAAAAAATCTGTGAAGGCCGGGGAATACCTGAAGATATCGAGATCCTGGAGGAACTTTCATACACGATTAAAGAGGCGGCTCTTTGTGGTCTGGGTCAGACTGGACCCAATCCGGTTCTTTCAACCTTGCGGTATTTTAGGGATGAATATGAGACCCATGTTTATGAAAAACGATGTCCGGCCAAACGGTGCATTGAGCTTTTAAAATTTGAGGTCCAGCCGGAAATGTGCACCAAATGCGGGCTTTGCTTTCGAAGCTGCCCGGTGGAAGCCATCACCTGGAAAAAGAAAGAAGTTGCAAATATCGATAAGGAAAAATGTATTAAATGCATGACCTGTTTTGAGAAGTGCAAGTTTGACGCTATTTTTTAACCTAAATCGAGCGTTTCAAATTTTAAAAAGGGGTTATTTTGTTTTACCAGGAGAACACAAAATGGGCCAGGAGGCTGGAAAGCTATAAGGCCAGGATGCTATTAAGTCCGTATACTGGAAAGTCAAAGAGTGCCAAAGCGTTTAGGCTTTCAAGCCTCCAAGCATCCCAGCTTTCGAGCTTACTTTTCTATTGCGTGTTTTTGTGATTATTGAAGATGTATCATATAAGCGACGGAAAACGAATTACTTCGAAATTAATCTGAGGGAGTCTAATGGTTGACGCAATTATTTTAATGGGCGGCATGGGATTGGGGATCAGTATCATTTTGGCCATCGCCTCCAAAGTTTTTTACGTATATGTTGACCCCAAAATCCTGGCCATTGAAGAAGAATTGCCCGGTGCCAACTGAGGCGGTTGCGGGCTGCCGGGTTGCAGCGCCAATGCCGATGCCGTTGTGGCCGGTGTTTCGGCACCAAACTCATGTGTGGCTGCCGGGCCGGAAGTGGCCGAAGCCATTGCCAGCATTATGGGCGTTAAAGTCGAAGCGGTTGAACCGGACATCGCCTTGCCGGGCTGTTATTTTGGTGTCCAGAAAGCGCATACGAAATATGTGTATAATGGTTTAGATGACTGCCGGGCGGTGGCACTTCTGGGTGGCGGCATGAAAGTATGCACCATCGGATGCCTGGGCCTGGGGACTTGCGCCAGGGCCTGTCCGTTTGATGCGATTTCCATGGGGCCGCAAGGTTTGCCGGTGGTTAGCGAAAATAAATGTACCGGTTGCGGAGCCTGCGAACGGGTGTGCCCGAAGCATATTATTAACCTGTCATCGATTACCCGAAGGATTATCCGGGAGTACACCACTGAGGAATGCACGACCCCCTGCCAGCGGGGATGCCCGGCCGGGATTAACATTCGGGAATACATTCGGCAAATTTCACTGGGGAACAATCATCGCGCCGTTCAGGTCATCAAGGAACGCAATCCCTTTCCAGCTGTGATTGGCCGGATTTGCCCTCGGCCATGTGAACTGGAGTGCCGGCGAAATTATATTGATGAGCCGGTTGCCATAAATTTTTTGAAGCGCTACGCCGCAGAGTATGAAAAAGAAAGTGGCAACCACATTCTACCCTATAAGGCTCCGGATACCGGCCGCAAAATTGCGGTTGTCGGCGGCGGCGTGCAAGGTTTGTCGGCCGCGTATTTTACGGCCCGCCTGGGACACGATACAACCGTATTTGAAGCCACCCCCAAACTGGGCGGACTGCTCAGGAGCGCAATTTCAAAGGATAGGCTGCCCGAGGACATACTGGATTGGGATCTTGCAGGCATCATTGAAATGGGCGTTAAGATCGAAACCCAAAAGACCCTCGGCCGGGAGTTCACCATAAAATCACTGATTCAGGAAGGATTTGATGCGGTTTTTTTAGCTTCCGGAGGCTGGGACAGCCGTCTGGCACGCGGGGCGGCCGTTGATATCGAATCACCGATTCCCGGAACCTATATGCTGGTGGATCTCATTCGATTCGCAGCCCGGCAGACGGGGGCCCTATCGATTGAGTCCGATGTTGTGATTGCCGGCGGGGGCAAGCTGGCGCTTGATGCAGCTAAAATTTGCAAGGGACTGGGAGCTACGACCATCACCGTTTTGTTCCGCGAGAGCTGGGAAAACAGTCCCGTTTCGGATGAGGAAGTGCAAAAACGCGGCCTGACAGGCGTGAATGTGATTTATAATGCAGCCATAAACCGCCTTTTGGGAGAGGCTGATCGGCTCGAACAGGTGGAATATATTGAAGCCGATACCCATAAAAGGACAGTCATACCGGCTCAGACACTGGTGTTCGCCGCCGGCCGATTTCCTGAATTGGTTTTTGTCAGGCCAAAACCGGAAGGTGCTGAACCTGAAGACGCCGAAGGCGTGGAATCACCACCGGGTTTGTCTTTGCAATGGGAAGGTATTCAACCCTATAAACAACCGGCCTTCAAAGATGAGGTGGGATTGTTTGCCGAAGGTGATGTGCTGGCGGATTACAGCGCAGCCATCAAAGCAATCGGTGCCGGCCGCCGGGCAGCTGCATCTATTCATGAGGTGATGCATGGGCTATCCCCTACTTTAACGGAGCATGTGATCACACCGCAGTCGGTCCTGCAAAATGTCTATCATGTGGAAAACGTGCAGGCCAGTCAGCGCCAGATCATGCCGATTTGCAGCGGCAAAGAGCTGGCGATCTGCGGTGAAATCGAAAGGGGCTTCTCGGCAGATATGGCGCAGGAAGAAGCCTCAAGATGCCTGCAATGCGGATTGATCTGCTATGAGCACACTGACACGGCGCCGGCTGATCAAAAGGAAGAATCCACATCAAGTGCCAACTAACTTGAATTTCAAATTGCTAGCTTTAATCTATTTAGTGAGGGGTATAAATTGGCTACTGAACAAGGGGTCGTTCTGCGGACCGATTCCGGGGCCGCCTGGGTAAAAACCGTTCGGAGCAGCGCCTGTGAAGGCTGCACCGCAAGGGGGTCCTGCCACACCATGGGAGGCGGCCAGGATATGGAGGTTAAAGCTGTAAATTCAGCCGGTGCCAGAGTCGGGGATCGGATCGTTTTGAGCTTTGAGACCGCCTCATTGTTAAAAGCCGCCTTTTTGGTTTACGTCTTTCCCATTATCCTGCTGATCGTTGGCGCTGCACTCGGGCAGGCGCTGGCCCCCGTCATAGAATTTAGTCCCTCTGCGTTATCTGTCCTGTTGGGATTTGCCTTCTTTTTCAGCGCGCTGTTTATCATCAAAGCCCGGGCCGATAAAATGGCCAAAAAGAATGCATACCAGCCCAAAATTACTAAAATCATAAAATAGTACGGAAGGTGGAATTTGCTGTGAATTCATTTAAGACTGCCAAATTGGGGCAAACGGGAATCAACGTGGGTCGCCTGGGAGTTTCGGCCAGTTACGGCGCCCCGGCCGAAGTCTTTGAAGAAGCATTTGAAAAGGGCTGCAACTATTTTTACTGGGGGTCCAAGCGGAAAAGCGGGATGCGACAGGCGATAACCAACATCTGTCGTAAAGGGAAACGGGATGAACTGGTCGTTCTGATTCAAAGTTATTCCCGTTCACCCTTCTTGATGGAAGTTTTTTTTAAAAATGCTTTAAACTCCCTCAACATTGATTCTGCAGATGTATTGCTTTTAGGGTGGCATAAGCGGCGACCTTCGCAACGCATGCTGGAAAAATGTCTCGATATGAAGACAAAGGGGCTTTATCGGTATCTGGCGATTTCCAGTCACAATCGTCTCCTTTTTCCACGTTTGGTCCAGGACAATATTTTCGACGTTTTCCATCTTCGTTACAATGCCGCCCATCGGGGGGCTGAAACCGAGGTGTTTGATCAACTTAGCAATCAAGGCAAACCCGGAATTGTTTCCTATACCGCAACTCGCTGGGGCCAGTTGTTGAATCCCAAAAAAGTTCCGCGCGGTGAAAAGCCCTTATCTGCTAGCGATTGCTATCGGTTTGTTTTATCAAATCCAAATGTCGATATCTGTATGTGTGGACCCCGCGATCGCAGCCAAATGAAGGAAGCCTTACGAAGCCTGGAATTAGGGCCACTTTCCGAAGATGAGTTGGTGCGCGTAAGAAAGATTGGTGATTACGTGCATCAGCATTCAGCCAAGTTTTTTTAAACCGGCTTCAAACGAGGTCTTTATTAAGCCCGATACCGAATACCTGTTAGCCGGATGGTTAAACGGGCCTCCGCATTTGAGCGCAGCCGTCAAGTTTTCAGTGCTGATGGTTGATTGACGATAAACAAGATGTGCGAATTGGAATATGACAAGGCGCGTGTCATCATTCTTTTTTGGGGAAAAGATCTTCGATTTCAAAATTCTTAATTTTCTGCAGGCAGTTTTCCAACGCGTCTGCTTCTGTTTCACCGCTGCCCTGGAATTCCTGCCTGGCAACGATGTTTATAAGGTTGGGCACGGCCACAAATTTTCCTGCCAGCGTTCCTGCCTTTGTTTCGTGCACATCGATATAAATTAACCTTTCGGTGCGAATAAGATTATATCTGGCAATCTTTGTCAGAATATCACCTTCATTTAATGACAACATATCAGGGTCCTTTCCGTTAGAGAAATCAACCTGGGCGGGTGTAAAAAAAAAGCAGTTTATCAGCATCATTAATACCGATAAACTGCCTTTTTTTAATTACAAATTGGATTAGATAGCAGCTTTTAGTCCTTTGCCGGCTCTAAATTTAACAACATTTTTAGCTTTGATTTTAAGCGGTGCGCCGGTCTGAGGATTGCGGCCCTTGCGCGCCTTTTGACGAGTTTTCTGAAAGGTTCCAAAACCCACCAGAGTAACTTTTCCGGCTTTTTTCTTCAGGGCTTTCATAACGTTGCTCATGAAAGAATCAAGAACTGCGCCGGCAGCAACTTTTGAAATTTTAGCATCCTTTGCCATTTTACCAATTAATTCTGCTTTGGTCATTTAAGCCTCCTTCTTTAAATTGTAAGATATATTTTACGCCTTTTTTTAAGAAAGTCTACAGTAAAACTTTTCGAAAGTCAATGAATAAAAGCCTATTTTTCTTGGTTTCGCAAGAAGAGATCATTTTAAATATGCATGATCACATAGTTTGCCGGTCCTGGATATTTAGAATTTGCTCGAACATCCAGAGGGCCATGCTTTGATTTCACCATAGAGGGGTGGTGTTAGCCATAGGTAACCAATGGAATAGTGGAATAGTGGAAAAATGGAATACTGGGTAGGAAAGGCTGATGATGTCCTGATTTTAATTTCCATTAAGGGCCAGCTATTTAAAAGTAGATCTCATTGCGTCAAACCCAGTTTTCCAACACTCCATTATTCCAATACCCCATGGCATTGGATTACGGTTCTGGCAATTTTACGGATGCAGGGATTGTCTATCACCAGATGCCATAGGCCCTGTGGGTAAGGCTTCAAATATTGCTTTTAAAAACCGGGATTCTATGATAAAAATTTAGGTAAAAGATTGTTATTCAGGTATAATTAAATGAACCCGAAAGTATATGTAACCAGCAAACAGATGGCGACGTTTTCCTGCCCGCAATGCAACCGGTCGAAAACTGTCGATGTTTCCAAATATGCGACCCTTGATAAAATTGTAAAGGTAGGCGTCAAATGCCCTTGCGGGCACGCTTACAAAGCCATTTTGGAAAAGAGAAAGCAATATCGTAAGGAGACAAACCTTCCAGGAACGTATGTTCATTTCGTCGAGGGCCAACCCCAGAACCGGGGTCTTATGACGATTAAAAATTTGTCAACATCCGGCGTAAACGTTCAACTGAATGTAAAACAGAACTTTGCGATCGGAGATCAGATGCAGCTTGAGTTCCATTTAGACGATGCGCATAGAACATTGATAAAAAAAACGGTCATCATCAAAAATCAGCGTGATCTGTTTATCGGCGCCGAATTTGCGCCTTTTGATACCGTTGATAAGGCATTGGGTTTCTATCTTTTCAGTTGACGGCGTTCTTGTATCCCTAAAATCATGTCAAAGTGCTGCTTTTCTTTTACCATTTACCATGTATCACCTTCCGGTAGGAATTTGACCCTATGAGAATAAGATGCTCATGGGCCAATACGGATCCGCTATATGTAAAATATCACGATGTCGAATGGGGGATCCCCCTGCACGATGACCGAAAACTGTTTGAGTTTCTCTTGCTGGATGGCTTTCAGGCTGGGTTGAGCTGGATAACCATTTTAAAAAAGCGGACCAACTATCAGAAAGCATTTGATCATTTTGATCCTAAAAAAATTACTGCTTATGATTTACGCAAGGTGGAGGAGCTCCTTGCAAATAAGGGGATCGTTAGAAATAAGCTTAAAATTGAAGCGGCGATTCAAAATGCTAGGTTTTTTCTGGCTGTACAAAAAGAATTTGGAAGTTTTGATGATTACATCTGGCGATTTAGCGGTGGTAAGACCATCAAGAATGCCTGGAAAACTCTGGCGGAAATACCCGCTCAGACAAGCATCTCGGCGGCGATGAGCAAGGATCTTAAAAAAAGAGGTTTCAAGTTTGTGGGCCCGACAATCTGTTATGCCTTTATGCAGGCAGCCGGCATGGTAAATGATCATGTGGTGGACTGTTTTCGCTACCATCAGGTCTAGTGTTATGTCCCACAAAGATGTTACAAAAGTCGTTTGGTATATTTTCGTCCAGCTGAGTTCTTTAAACAACACAATGTCTATGGTGTCAGGTGTCAGTGTTCAGGTGTCAGGTTTCGGGTATCTTTCAGATACTGGGTTTCAGGTTTCAGGTTTCAGTGTTCAGCATTCGACCCGCAGCGGTTTCAGCTCCTTCATAATTCTGACACCTGACACCCGACACCTACTTTTTCCTGACACCTAAAATAAAACGAATTAACATTAATAAACTCTTAGGAAAGCCTAACGGTGTTCGTGTTCGCGCGAGGCATCGACCCAAACACAGGATCGGCCCAGAAATTTACGGATAAGAAAGGTATTAAATATGTCCTATTGTTCATCCTGCGGAAAGAATCATAATGTGGGGTTCATCTCCACACGTTTTGCCGGGACAGACGGCGTATCGTTAGAGACAGCGAAATGGGCGAATGTCTTTGAGAAGGTAGGGTTTACCTGTTTTTACTTTGCCGGCGAGCTTGATCGACCACCTGAGCATTCCTATCTGGTTAAAGAAGCCCATTTCCAGCATCCGGACATTAAGGATATTTATCGGAATTGTTTCGGTGCCAGTGTGCGGGGGCGTTTCGTGACCCGTAAAATCTATCAGGTGAAGCAGAAATTAAAGGATCACCTATACAAGTTTATCGAAAAGTTTGACCTCGATCTCTTGGTGCCCGAAAATGCGTTGACCATACCTTTAAATATTCCGTTGGGCATTGCGCTTACTGAAGTTATCTCTGAGACGGGTATGCCCACCATTGCGCATCATCATGATTTTTTCTGGGAAAGACAGAATTTCATGATCAATGCCTGCTGGGAATATTTGAATATGGCGTTTCCGCCGCATTTGCCCGCCATTCGGCATGTGGTCATCAACTCTTCGGCTGACAACCAATTGAGCCTGCGCACCGGTATTTCGGCTATGATCATTCCCAATGTAATGGATTTTGATAATCCGCCGCCGGTGTCCGGCAATTTCAAGTCGTGTGCTTTGGATCAGGGTGAAAAGCACCCGGCGATCGATGAATATGCTGCCGATGTGCGTCAGGGCTTGGGAGTTGCCGATGATGAGCTGTTAATTCTCCAGCCCACCCGGGTCGTCAAACGCAAAGGCATCGAGCATGCGATTGAACTGGTTCATCGTTTGGGCATGAAAGCCAAGCTCGTCATTTCGCATGCATCCGGAGACGAAGGCTATGACTATGAACGCCGGGTGAGGGAATACTCCAAGTTGATGAAAGTGGATACGTATTTTGTTTCAAACATCATCAATGAGCAAAGGGGTAAAACCAAGAACGGGCGCAAGATTTATACCCTGCATGATATCTACCCGCATGCGGATCTGGTGACGTACCCTTCGAATTTCGAAGGATTCGGCAATGCCTTTCTTGAAGCTGTTTACTTCTGCTGCCCGATTGTCGTCAATTCCTATTCGATATACACAATCGACATCAAACCCAAAGGGTTTTCGGTCATCGAGCTTGATGGTTACGTCACTGACGAAGCGGTTCGCAAAACGAAAAAAATCCTTATCGACCCTGAACTGAGGAAACAGATGGTCACCCACAACTATGAGACCGCCCGGAAATATTATTCCTATGGCGTTCTGGGGAAAAAGTTGAAAAACCTCATATCTGACTGTACCGGGTGCCAGGATCTAGAAAAATCTGAATAATTTTTCCGAATTCCACATTCAATCCCATACCCTATTACGACTCTTGACTTAACTTAGCCATTGATTTAGCTTATTGTTTAATGCGAATCCTATTCCCTCCAACCCATTAACTTTTATCGGATCTCGAACTAATGAAAGCCATCCGCATTGCACCGATCGTTATATTTCTATTTGTGTTAACAAACCCCTTTCAAGTAGCCGCAGATATGCCTCCCCGGGAAACGTTACGCCAATGGATCGAAGAGATGAAAACCTCTCCCAAGGGACCTTTCTTGCGCATTCGCTGGTTTTGCAACGATGGGAGTATTCTGCCCCCAAAACCTTATGCCTGCAAAGACCATGGTGGCGGTGTGCAACATGGCGAATGGACCGGTCGTGTAAAGCAGTTGCGCGCCGACGGATATTATATTGCCAATGTCCTTGCCGCTCTTGACCTGAGCCAAATCGCAGGTGCACCGGGCTATTCCGATCTTTATAATCAGATTTTAATTGAAAAATTTTTGATTGCCGCCGACAATGGCTGGATTTTTCGCAAGGCACGTTATTACCGAGGGGCGATTCAATCCGAAAATGAAACCGCTAAGGCAAGAGAGCTATTGCTGGATCTTGCTGGGAAGGACGTCTGGAGCTCACGTGGAATTGCGCCTCTGAGGATCGGTGCGAGCTTTTTGGAGCATGGGGTTGAAACCAGAAGCGTCGCAAGGGTTCGTCAACAGGCTCTTGCTCTTTCTGAAAAAGATAAGAAGTTTTTGCGGCTGCGTGTCAAAATTCATAATCAGCCGGATCAAGAAGACGCGGGGCGTGTCCGGGACTACGCTGCCGGAGTTCAAGATCCTGAACTGGCTGCGCAATACACGCGTTTGGCAGACGAAATTGATAAGGTGTTTGCATCCGAATCCGCATCCAAGCGCCTGAAGGATTTCAAAAAAAAATCAGCAGCAATTCTGTACTTGGCCGGGAAATTGCGGCAGCCATCAAGACATTGGAAACAACCAGTGATCCCGTCGTCCGGTTTGCAATAACGAGCAAGATTATGGCGACGATTCGAGGACAGCTATTAAAAATTCGAGGCGGCGAACTTCGTTTGGCCGCATTGGACACCGGTCTGGCTATGGAGATCGAACACTACACTGCGGGAAGGAATCTGATCGGGCGGTTGCAGGCCGCCTCCCGTCGCGAACATCTGCAGTGGCTTAAAAGCAGCAGCTTTGCCATCTATGGTGCCGGTCTCATATCGGCCGTTCAACTGCAGGATTTACAGGCTACTTTCGCTCAATTAGAAGGCAAGACAATATCTATCAAAGACTACAAGGCCGCACTCGATTACCTGGCCCGGGTGCCGGGCTGGTGCACCCAATGGCTGCGCTTCCATTTCCATGAAAGTAAGCGAAAACTGGCTGAAATTGAACCCCTGGCTGACCGTGTTATTCAGGATGTCCTCAGGGGAAGCCCTCTTTTCTTTTACTCCAACGTATTGGACAGCCTGCTGCGCGATGCCAATCAACTTGTGGGATTGCGCCACGAACTTTTCGGCCAAGACATCGGTGCCGGCCTTCGCAGCCTCAATCCCGGCCTCGCACGGGGTAAACTCCGATTGAGACCCGCGGATCATCATGATGATTTTGATCCGCGGGGTATCTATTTATTACCGCAAACGATTGCAGAATTGCCGCCGGTGGCCGGTATCCTGACCGCAGGCGAAGGAAACCCGTTATCTCATGTGCAGCTGCTCGCGCGTAATCTGGGCATTCCGAATGTAACTGTTGATGAAAGCTTAATCACCGAGCTAAAGGACTACGAGGGGCAGAAAATCATTCTGGCCGCCAGCCCGGCTGGATCCGTTCAGCTGATACTGGATAAAGGACAGCTGAATCACCTCTTTGAGCAAAAAACAGAATCGGTAAGTCTGATTCGTCCTGATCTGCAAAAACTGGACCTCGAGGACCGTAACTTCATTCCTTTAAGCCGGCTGCGGGCCGCAGACTCAGGACGTACTGTCGGTCCCAAGGCTGCCAATCTGGGAGAACTATACCACCATTATCCCAAAGCGGTCGCCAACGGTCTGGCGATTCCTTTTGGTGTTTTTCGAAGCTTATTGGACCCGCCTTTCAAAAACGGCAAGCAAACTGTTTTTGAGTGGATGGAAGCTGAATATGCAAAGATACAGGCCATGCCCCCCGGCTCAGCTAAGCGGGATGAAAAAATGGAATCTCTGCGCAAAGAATTGGAAGATTACATACTGAATGTTGATTTCGACGATGCTTTTCGCCGGCGTCTGGCGGCCGCGATGGAGACAGTATTCGGCCCGGATGGAAGCTATGGCGTATTCGTGCGCAGTGACACCAATGTCGAGGATCTGCCTGGATTCACCGGAGCCGGATTAAATAAGACCATCCCGAATGTGGTCGGATTTGAGAATGTCCTGGCTGCCATCCCCAAGGTATGGGCATCACCTTTCAGCAGGCGTGCCTTTGCCTGGCGCCAATCACACATGGATTTGCCGCAACACGTCTATACCTCTGTGCTTCTGTTGCGCAGTGTTCCGTCGGAAAAATCAGGTGTAATGGTGACCCGTGATGTTGATACCGGTGAGAAAGGATGGCTTTCAGTCGCGGTGAACGAAGGGGTTGGCGGAGCCGTTGACGGGCAGGCCGCCGAGTCGTTGCGAATTAATGTGAAGACAGGTGACGTCCGTATGCTGGCCCAGGCCACGGCCCCCTGGCGCCGGGTGTTAAACCCCGACGGCGGCGTTGATAAGGAATTGGTGGCAGGGGCTGAAACCGTTCTCAAAACGGATGAGATCGAGCAACTCATCAATCTGGCGCAGGACTTGCCGCAGCGATATCCGTATATTTTGGATGCCGGCGGAAATCCTGCTCCAGCCGACATCGAGTTCGGTTTTGTCAATAGCAAATTGCAGCTTTTTCAGATTCGACCTTTTCTTGAAAGCATTCAGGCCCGCAGTAACGAATACCTAAACAACCTGGATAAGGATATGTCGTCCCAACTCAATCAAACAGTGAAGTTGGATGAACAACCCTGACCCGGATATTGTCAAAAAAAAACCGCTAAATGTCTTGTATGGGGCAAAATGAAACAATACCTGAAATTCATTTACGTTTTAGCAATACTTGCCATCACTGATCCTGGTTTTGCCTATCCCCTGGACGCCTACCGCGAAACAGGGATTCGGCGCATTGAAGCAGCCCGTCTGGCAGTTTTCGGCAAAATGCGCGGCCGCCGGCAACCGCCCGGTGCCCTGCTGCCGGCCGGTTTGGTGGATCTAAGACTGCTGGATCACCCGGATCTGGTACTCCCGGAACCTGACCCGGAGTTCACTGCTCGTGTTCTGAAACTTTTAGGGGATAAAGCCGACCGCTATGGCGTTGCCGTTTTGGATCTTTCAGACATTGACAATCCACGCTATGCCGAACACCGGGCGGATTACAAACAAAACGTCGGCAGCGTCGGAAAAATCGCAGGTGCCCTGGCACTATTTCAGGCTCTGGCGGATATTTATCCGGATGACATCGAGGCCCGCAAAAAAGTGCTTCGCGAAACCATTATCACTGCAGATGAATTTATCCAGTGGGACCATCACGAGGTGCGACTCTGGAATCCCGATACCGGAGCCCTGAGTTTTCGCCCATTACAAAAAGGTGATCAGGGGTCACTCTGGGAATATCTGGATTGGACCCTTTCCATCAGCTCCAATGCCGCCGCCGCAATGGTGATGAAAAATGCCATGCTGCTGAGAAATTTCCGGAAGGATTATCCGGTCTCAGATGACGAAGCCACCCGCTTTTTTAAAAAAACTTCTCGCCCGCAATTACGGGAACTTTACGAACAGACATTCTTTGAGCCTTTCACACGCAATGGTTTGGACTTGCAGCAATTTCGCCAGGGGAGCTTCTTTACACGCTACGGCAAAACCAGCGTGCCTACCGGCTACAACAGCTACGCTACCGCGCGGGAATTGATGCGCTTTATTTTGCTGATGGAGCAGGGAAAATTGGTGGACATCTTTTCAAGCCGGGAAATCAAGCGCCTGCTCTATATGACCGAGCGCCGCATCCGCTATGCCTCATCGCCCGCCCTGCATGACTCTGCGGTTTATTTTAAATCCGGATCACTTTACAGCTGCAAAAAAGAGCTGGGATTCAAGTGTAAAAAATATCACGGCAACGTCAAAAACTACATGAATTCAGTGGCGATTGTAGAAACCCCGGCCGGCCTTAACCGGTTGCACTATATGGCGACGTTGATTTCAAATGTGCTCTATAAAAACGCTGCCGTGGATCATCAGACCCTGGCAACTTATATCCACCGGCTGATCGAAACGGACCATCCACCGCAACCGCCGGCTCCCGGAGAGCTTCCAGCGCAGGTGACATTTGGACGCAACCTGATCGGTTATACCGCACAGCAGGAAGAGCGCCTGCAAATTGCAGAGGTACAGGCTGCACTGCAGAAGCTGGGCTATAAGGTCGGGAAGGTCGATGGTAAATTGGGTTCCAAAACCAAGGCGGCCATCAAGGCATTCCAAAAAACACAACACCTTGGAGTGAACGGGAAAATTACTCCCAAATTGCTGGAACAGCTTAAAATTGCCATTGAAAGTAAGTCGCCGGCTGATCTTTCACAACCAGACCGTGCAACGGAACAGTGAAAGAAGACGGAGCCCTGTGAAGCCATCTAAACTGGACAGATTCCTGCGCCTTTTTACGGATGTACATGCTGGGGAAGGCTTCACCGCCTTCCTGATGTTTGCCAACGTCTTCCTCATTTTATGCGCCTACTATTTCATCAAGCCCCTGCGGGAAGGTTGGATTGCAATTTCTGATATCTCCGGGCTTTCCAAAATGGAGGTTAAGGCTTATTCGAGCTTTGGGCAGAGTCTTTTGCTGATCCCTGTGGTGTGGTTCTACGGCCGGCTCTCCGGTCGGTACCGGCGCAGCGACCTCATCACCCGCTCCACGCTTTTTTGCATGTTAAACATGGCATTCTTTTGGGCCATTCAGCCCGGTCTTTTTATCGAAAACCTTCCGTATAGCGGCATCATCTTCTATCTCTGGGTCGGCATGTTCGGAGTGTTTGTGGTCGCCCAGTTTTGGGCCTTTGCCGCTGATATCTATACGGTGGAACGTGGAAATCGCCTGTTCCCCGTGATCGCCATCGGGGCCACTTCCGGGGCCGCGTTTGGATCCTGGATAACAGAAAATCTGGTGGAATCGGGACTCTTTGACACGGAGTGGCTCCTTCTGGCGGCAATGATCCCATTGGCGGTGTCTATTGTTATCAGCCGAATAGTCGATGGCCGTATGCACGAGCAAACCGCCGGAACTAAGGCGGCTCCCAGCCCCGAAATCGAGGACTCGGGACGCAACGCCATCTCCATTGTTTTTGCCAGCCGCTTGCTGCTCGCCACTGCCTTGATTACGCTGCTTTTGAGCTGGGTCAACACCAACGGCGAGAACTTACTCTTCCGGGTGGTCCAAGAGTTCCTAAAGGGACAGGCGCTCAAAGGAGGCGTCTCGGATACAAACGCACTGCTGGTGTTCACTCGGGACGGGACCACGGCCTTTTACGGCAACTTTTACTTCTGGGTGAACATTGTGGCGCTGCTTCTTCAGGCCTTTGTGGCTTCACGTCTGCTCAAGTACGGAGGCTTTGGTGTGATTTTGCTCACGATGCCCGTGGTTGCCCTGGTCTCTTACACTGCTATGGCGTTTATCCCAATCCTGGCTATCGTCAAAGTAATGAAGATAGCGGAGAATTCAACGGATTACTCCATCAACAACACGGCGCGGAACGTCCTGTGGCTGCCCGTCTCGGCGGAGCTGAAGTACAAGGGCAAGCCGACGATCGATTCGCTCTTCGTTCGCATGGGCGACGGGATTGCAGCCCTTACAGTCCTCGTCGGAGTCCAGCTTCTGGCCCTTTCGACTCAGTCGTTCTTCGTGCTGAACGTGGTGCTGGTCTTCATCTGGATCGTCGTCGCGTTTGTGGTGATTCGCGAGCACCGCCGCATTTCAGAGCTAAGCGGATAGCACGAGAAGAACGACTGTGTTAGATGAAACGAATTTAAAAAAACGAAAGAATTAAGGCATGTTTAAAACGTTGGATTCAAGCGATTCAATCCGTTCTCGAAACCGATTAATCGCTTTATTGTGCCTTTTAACGTTTTCAAACGTCGCCTGTTTTACCATCATTACCTCCTTCACCAAGAGTAATTTCCTCAATGCCATCGCAAGTTCAACTTATTTCATCAATATCTACAACCAGAAACCGTACTTTCTACTTTACGGTCTTGCAGGCATCAGTTTTGTCATCTACAGTTGCATTTACTTTCTATATGGCAGCAAGGTGAGCTTCGAGCATCGCATCAAGCGTGAAATGTTTGCAATGCTGATTGCATCGCTTGTCCTTTACTGTATACCACAGGTTTTGCCGGGCTTTCATAAGCATTTTGTGCCGGCGATGAGTTATTTTGTCGTTATCGATATTTTCGACGAATTAATCATTGTTCAAACCTGGTCGCTGATAAACTACTGCATCAATATCCGGGAATCAAAACGATATCAGTACGTTTTTCTTTTGTCCGGCAGTTTGGGGGCACTGATATCGGGCTATTTGATTATTAAACAGGTGCCCAGCGGAAATCAGCTGATTTTTCTTTTGATGACCGCCGCGTTTATAGCTTTCAGTTACGGTATCATCAGGTATATTTTCCATAGTTACCGTTACCGTATCAACATCAGTATCTCTGCCACAAAGGAGAGCCTTAAGACCCTCCTATCATCTCAGAAGAGATATAAAATCATTAGATCCATTGTCCAGATTGTCATATTGATCGGGATTTTTAACCTATTGTTTAAGGTTCTTTTTGACGTGCAGATCAATGCGCATTTACCGCCGCAGAGTTCATACGCATCCATCGAGACCGAAAGCAGCACCGGGGACACAACCCAGAAAAGCCGCAAAGCGGCAGACCCGAAAACCACATTTATCGGCCACTACAAGGCGATCATCAGCCTTGTTCAGGTTCTTCTGCAGCTACTGTTTGTCTACTTTTTTGCCAGATTGTGGTTAAACGGCAAAGTCCTTTATGCGTATCCGCTGTTGTTGATCCCAAGTCTGCTCTTCATCATAGGTGTATACTTTTTCAGCCCGGCCGGGTACCAAACGCTTATATTCTGGGGAACGATTTGCGCCTGCGCAATCAACGACTTGCTGAAAAGAGTGATATTCGATTCATCCTACCAGTTGCTCATGTTTTCGATACCGGAAAAGCTTTGCAACGCTATCCGCATGTATTCCAAGCTGTTTTTCAAACCTTTGTTCGTTATCGGTATATGCGCCCTTTTTTTGATCATTCCCAAACTTGGCAACCCGATGGTCGTCTACACGCTTTTGATCATCGTATCTTTGGCAGCGATGCTCCCGATCATTTCGCGCATTCCAAAAAGATACGTATTGTCTTTGAGAGAGAGCGTTCAGCGGCGAAGCGGGCTGGAACGTGTACGCGAATCTCTGATAAGCTACCAGCCGAATTTAATTTTAGAGCAGTACAAAATTGAACGTGACCAGCACAACGACATGTTCAACTATCTATATTTATTGAATTTGATTCGAAACAGCTATGCTTCCGAGCTCGATAATGTCCTTAAAGATCTGCTTAAACATGAAAATAGGTATGTGAGATTTGAAACCGTTTCCGTCATGAATCAGGTAGAGGCAACCCACTTGGTCGGTGAATTGGAGCAAATGTGCCAAATAGAAGAAGATACACACGTCAAAGAGACGTGCCTGCAGGTAATCGCGGCTTGGGGTCCTGCAAATGGTCAATATATTTACCAGTACTTAGACGCGGAAGATTCAATTGATCTTTTGAAATACGACCTGACAATCGTTCACCGCTGGGGTTCCGATGAGCTGAAAGAAAAAGCCGAAAAAAAGATCGTACGACTCTTGAAATCCGAGGATGATGGCGAGGTTTTGGCAGGCATCTGGCTGGTAGGCGAATTGAAGCTGTCATCGTTTAAAGACGAGATTCAACTGCATTTCACTAATCACAGCGATCAGGCGTTTGACACGATACTTGAAGCGCTCGCCAAAATGGACGACCTCGATCTCTTTGTAGCGTACCTCGAAGATGTTGGATTTGACAACATTCGTAACTATGGGTCTTTTAACAAACACCTGGCGCGATTCGAAGGCAGAGCGTTTGATGTTATATTTGATATGCTGATATTTTGGACGAGCTCCAAATCCTATATGGATCTCGAGAAATGTCTGCGAACCCTGCGGTTTATGCCTTCACAGGATGCAGTGGATTTTTTGGTGGACATTCTATTTCGCTTTCCCAATCCCCATGTCAAAAGGGAAGCACTGTTATGCATCAACAGGTTAAGAAAAGCGGATGAAAACCTTGACTTTGGTGAACTTGTAGAAAGGCTGCCTGAAGAAATTGACAAATGCCGCGATCTTTGCTCAGACTACGAGGTCATTGCTTCAACAAGACCCGGTAGCCTGTTGTTGTTGGAATTGGCCAGAAATGTTGAAACCCAAATATGGATGATCTTCCAAATTCTGGATCTCCTGCATCCGGAATTAAAGGTAATGGACTCTTTTTTTCGTATTAAGTGGTATTCCGACAAAAAAGAGAACGTGGGCCACACCAGAGCCAAATCTATAGAATACCTTGAAGCCATCATTAAACAAGAAAATACCGGAATGCTGCAACTCCTCGAGTCGATTCGATTTGATGATGGGCTATTTTTCGGGGCGTTCATGCCCGCCGGTTCTTTGAATGATGTTGAAGATGTTTATGAAAGGATATTTCAAGGACAGGATTACTGGCTAAAGTTGTCAGCTGCTTGGGAGATGCCCCGGGATATAAGAGGACGATTTGAGAAATTTTTGTTGGAGGTCGAAGCAATGATGCCCCTGCTTGAGAAATTTCATCTCATTAAAGATTCGCCGATGCTGAAGGGACTCTCAATGATGGAACTCATGATGTTTGCCGAATTTATGGAGATCGTAGACTTCCATGCGGCAGACTATGTGTTTAAAATCGGAGATCCCGCCAATGCACTTTACAAAATACTGGAAGGAAAAGCGGAGCTCTTGGACGAAAATCAAACGCGAGTTGATCTGCTTGAAGCGCCGTTTGGTATTGGATTTGGTTTTATAATCCGGAAATCGGTCAGAAGATACGCCTTGAAATGCATCGAGGATTGCCGCATGATTAAAATAACGAGTGATGATTTCAACGAAATACTGGAATTGAACCCACGCGTTTACAAAAACATCTTTGAAATACTACTGACGATGGTAGACAAAGATATTTACAGATTGTAATTATTTATCAATCTCCCATTTTAGCCATATAGTCATCATAGATGGTTTCCAGAGCCAATTTGTGTTTGGCTTCTTCCTGGCAAAGGACCTTAAACAGCTTTTTGCTCTCATCCGTATTCGCTTTTTCCAGGAAGTCGTTATACAGTCGCAGCGCTTTCTCTTCGCGCTTCATGGCCAGCAATAAAATTTCATTGTAGGGCATGCCCTTTTCATACTCCAGGTCAACCAAATAATCGCCGCGCTTTATATCGGTAATCCATTTTAGCTGATATTCTTCCAAACTTTTGGATATTCCCTTGGTTTTAAAATCCTGCAGTATTTTCTCATGTTTCTGCTCTTCAACGGCAAATTCCTCAAACATTTGTTTTGAGCCTGAAAAGTCTTCTGCATCCTTGCTTATTCTTTCATAAAACTCGGCAGCTTCCCGTTCCTTCTCAATCGCAAAATCAATGATTGCTTCTATGTTCTCAAATTGCATTATTCTCTCCTTTCCAGATTTTCAAATTATTATTGGTAGCAGGTTATCTGCTGCAATAGAAGAGACGCTCTTTATCAGGAAATAGAGCGGGATATCAAATACTAAAATTCAAAATCGGAGAAAGATAGTGGTGGAAATTACAAATTCATTGGTGGAAAATCCAACATAGTGGTAACTAATTGAAAATAAATTAAATTTCATGCAATATTATAAAAAATCAGTTTATCGGATTTTTTTAATGTAGACAAATCCTACACAACTGGATTCAGCTGATCTAAATCTTTTGTATTTATTAAATATTAAATTTTATTCAATTTCAGGCTGTTATGTTGATTTTGGGCGGAATGGATTTTCGTTGGCATATACGTTGCTATTATCAGGCAACAAGAATAAAATTTATTTTAGAAAAGGAGCGAGGGAAATGGCTGAAAAAAAGAAAAAAGCACAGAGGAGTCAGGTTGGATTCGGGTCGACTTACCAAAAAGGCAAAGCAGGTGACGGCAAAGCGCAGCAAGAGATTGAATCTGTTCTCGGCGGTCAGGTTTGGCTGGTCAAACCGGACAAGAAAGCCAAAGCAGCGACTCCCTGTCTTTGGATGCAGGCCGGGGTGATAAAATTCAAAAATTGTGACAATTATTATGATTGCACCAGCTGTAAATACGATCATGCCATGGATCAGAAAGTCGCCAAAGGCAAACAGATCAGCTGGCAGGCAGCCATGAAGAGACGACCGGATCTGGATCGGGTCTGCCGCCACAGCCTTACCGACCGCATTGAAAAGCGGATGTGTGCGTATGATTATGAATGCGGCAAATGTGACTTTGATCAGTATTTTGAAGATGTCTGGACCACAAAAACCAAAGCGTTCCCCGGTGAAATTCAGCAGGTTAAGGGTTTCGATGTCCCCATGGGGTACTATTTCCATAATGGACATGCCTGGGCCAGAATCGAAAGCGGCGGTTATATTCGGGTGGGATTGGATGACTTTGCACTGAAAGTGCTGGGCCAGGCCGATGCTCTCGATCTGCCGTTGATCGGTAAGGAATTGGATCAGAGCAAAGCGGGCTGGGGGCTGAAGCGTAAAGATAACCTGGCCGATGTACTTTCGCCGGTAGATGGCGTCATCATGGAAGTGAATTCGAAGGTCAGGGAAAATCCGAAACGGGCCAATAATGAACCTTACGGTGACGGGTGGCTTTTTATGGTTCGGACACCGGATATTAAAAGCACCATGAAAAAATTGATGGTGGATCAGGACAGCCTGAGCTGGATAAACGAGGAAGTCAACCATCTGGAAACGATGATCGAGGATGTTGCCGGTCCCCTGGCGGCCGATGGCGGTTATCTGGCTGATGACATTTACGGGAATCTTCCGGATCTGGGCTGGAAGAATTTAGCCCAAAAGTTTCTGAAAACATAGTTATTCGTTATCTGTTATTCGTTATTGGTAATTGACGGACAATCAAAAGTTTCGCTTTTAATAACAAATAACGATTAACCAATAACTGCTTGTTTCTGACAGGGAGAATAATAATGATCTCCACCCGAATGGAAAGTAAACAGTCTGTAAACCACCCCCCTTGTATCTGGATGCAGGCGGGCGTGGTTCCGAAAAAGTTTTGTTGGATTGACTTCCAGTGCGCGGCCTGTGCCTATGACAGGGCCATGCGACGTACTGCTGCTGAAAACAAGCGGCTTAAAGAAAAAGGCCAGATTCCTAAAGGGCAGCGTGGGCGCATTGTTTTCTGGAAGGACAAATTACGGGAGTTGTCGGCATGGAAACAGCCCTGCTTGCATCATATGATCGGCCACATTGAGTTTCGCGCCTGCACCCGTGACTACCAGTGCGGCAATTGCGAATTCGATCAATATTTCAGTGATCAGTTTGCCGTGCATGCCGTGGTTCAGCCGGTGGATGTCCTGGATATCAAGGGTTTTAAAATCCCGCATGGATTTTACCTGCACCCGGGGCACACCTGGGTCAAAATCGAGGAAGGGTCGACGGTTCGCGTCGGCCTGGATGACTTTGCCATGCGCCTGCTGGGGCCGCTGGATCAAATTCAAGCACCTTTGATGGGCAAACAGCTGGAACAGGGCCGGCAGGACATATCGTTGCGGCGGGAAGGAAACGACGCAACGCTGCTTTCCCCGGTCAGCGGGGTAGTCACCGATATTAATCCGGCGCTGCGCGAACGCGGCAGCCGGGGCAATGAAGATCCATACAGTGCGGGCTGGATTTTGCGGCTGCACTGCCCCAGCCTTCGCCAAGACCTTAAGAGCTTGATGATCGGTAACCAGGCCGGTAAATTTATTGACGAAGAAGTCGATCGCCTTTATGAGGTGATTGAAGAAACCGCCGGTCCGCTGGCCACCGACGGCGGCTATCTGGGTGATGACATTTTCGGGCATATGCCCCAGATCGGCTGGCAAAAGTTGACGCAGCTGTTTTTGCGCACCTGAGTCTTTTAAATTTCAGCCATTTCTTTCATTCCGACCGGTGATACATGCGTTATGCAATTTGTCACCATTCGCCATAAGACAATTGAAAGGGGTTACAGTTTGTACTGCAGCCCCTTTTTTTTCCTATCGCGGTTGAGCAAGACCATTCATTTAATCCTCATCTTGCGCAAGCAAACCAGATAAAAGAAAAACAAAGACCTCTCCCCAACGTGCCATGGTTACTTAATTACAGAAAAATTATTACTTCAACGCTGGCTGGAATTAAGGTTTGACATGATATCTGCTAGAATATAAACTAAAGTACTCTGCTATACCGTTGCATGTCCTATTTATTCGATTCAGCTTTGAACACAGAAGGGATCGTTCTTCCTCTCATTGATACTGACCATCGGCACATCGGGAGCAAAAAGTTATGAAAACCGAGCAAAAAGTTCATCCCTCTATCTTTGTCGTTCACAGCCCTGATGGAGCGGCCATCGACGATAGCGACGATTCATTAGCAAAACTGGGCAAAATAGTCCCCCTGGAAGAATTTGCCGATTTCTGTCTGTTGTACCTTGAAAATGAATCAGAAGATGAAAAAGAATCAGAAGACGCGAAGGAGACATGGCAACGACTACGAGACGAATTGGCCCCGGAATTTGCCCTGGAACCTGTTTTTATCGACTACGGCGGCAGACTCAGCTATGCAACCGGTTTAGTGACGGTGAGGTTTACAAAAACACCGACCGATGATGAGCTTAAACAATTCGCGCGCCAATGGGGATTACGCTTCAAAGCCCGCAACCCATATGTGCCCAGCCAGGCAACTTTTGATAAGACCGCCGGCACGCTGAACCATTATTTGCCTGACATAATTGATTCGATTAAGAGCAGCGCGAAACAGGTTAGGGCGGTATGGCCCGATACGATCTCACGATATTTAAAGATATAGAATCTTTGCTGAAGCAAACACACAGAAATCCTTTTTCAAACCTTTCATCTTGAGGAGGCCAGTCATGTACATTTATAAAGCAGACTGTAAAAGAAAAGTTAGACTCAGACAGCTGACAACGAAAGTCGAGTTCAATAAAGAAGAGCCTATTTTGCGTGTTGGAAAAGGCGATTACGCCTCACGTCTGTCGGAGCAAGTCACCCGCGCAGCGGTGACCCACTTTAACATGCCTAGTCGCGCCGGAGGTATGCCGGGCGCCCGCAGCCCGCGTGAAATCATACCCCCGGCTGTGTTTGAGGAGAGCAATACAGGCATGACACGCGTCGTCTACAAGGAGGTGGTGATACGATTTGGTCCAAAGGTGCCCAGCCGGCGGAAAAATCAAATTCTTAAAAAGCATAAGTTAAAGGTTCGCCGCAAGAATCCCTTCATTGCCGACCAACTGGTCGCCTACGTTGCTGATCGCAGGCAGGCAGGGGAAAAGGTAGTTGCCATTGCCAACGATTGTGCGGAGATGGATGAAGTTATTTTTGCCACGCCGAACTTTGTTTCAAAATTCCACCGCAGCGCCAACGTTATTCGAATACCGCCGGAGCAGTGGCATCTATGCAACCGGGGGGACATTAGCGGTCAGAAAAAAGGGGAAGATGTCAATGCCCGGGGTGCATGGAAGGTTACCCGGGGCAAACGCGGTATCACCGTTGCGGTGCTCGATGACGGCGTCGACGTTGAACATCCGAACCTGAAAACAAATATCAAGAAAAATCCCGACCCCGATGAGCCGCGTGATCTGTGTGGGCGGGACTTTTTCGTCCCGGAAGGATTGCAAGACCATTTTAATCCCCGGCCTAAAATATTTCAGTTTCCCTATCATAAGAACGGCAATGATAATCACGGTACTCCGTGTGCCGGTATTATTGCAGCGAAGGGCAGCGGGGCGTTCGGAATCGCTCCTGAATGCAGGATTCTGCCGGTGAAAATTTTTCATGCCCAAGCCATTGCACCCGACGCCGCTGTTGCCAACGCGATTCGTTATGCTGCTTTGCATGCCGATGTTCTTTCCTGCTCATGGAGTGCACCTTACAACGCCGACATTGAATTGGCTATCGAAGACGCCAACCGCCTTGGGCGCAAGGGCAAAGGATCAGCGGTTTTCTGCGCATCCGGTAACTATGCCTTTTTTGGAAATCCGATCGATTTTCCAGCGGTTTGCGAAGATGCCATAGCAGTCGGTGCTTCCACTGACCAGGGGAAACGTGCGGTATATTCTCAATGCGGGCGACAGCTGTGGATTGTTGCACCCTCGGGCGGTGGCAAGGCAAATGTGTACACAACCGATTTGTCGGTTGCGGACCGCGGGTATAATCTAGGGGAGGATACTGAGGGCGGCGCGGATGGCCTGCACACCAACTCCTTCATTGGAACCTCGGCCGCAACCCCACTGGCTGCCGGGGTTGCGGCTTTGATGCTGTCGGTCAAACCGTCGCTTGATCGTGACGCAGTCAAACAAATAATCGCCGATACGGCCGTTAAAATCGGCAATGGCTCAGATTACGATCAGCATGGCCATAGCCTTCAGTACGGTTATGGCCGTGTTAACGCAGCCGCTGCCGTTGATGCCGCCAAGAGAATGCGGTTGTGAAAAATGTGGTTCTATTGATTCTATGACGAATCATGCGCTCAAGACGATTGACCTTCCTGATGCGCAGCAGCCAAAATGCAGGTGCAACTTTATATTAAAGCTGAGACAAGATTCCCGGAAGCAATAGAGACATAAGATCCTGGGGCGCAAATTCGGTGCTGAACAATTCGCGTGTGGCATCCAATGGATTCATACGACGGGCATACATCTCCTGGGCCAGGTGAGTGCATCTTTGAATCGTTTTACCCACGATATGGCCTTGAATTCTTTGTTTATAATCTTGGAATGAAAAATCATTTTTTCGAAATGCAGACATAACAGTCAATGCTGCCACCTGTCCGTATGATAAGGAAATGTGGACCCCGCCGCCCAATGCCGGTTCAATTCCGGCAGCATCTCCCACAAGTATCACACGGGGCTGTGATAGGGTGTCATCATTTGAAAACCAATGAATCGGATGACTGGACCAGAGGTCTGGCTTTGGCTGGATATTTCGGGATTTAAGTTCCCGGCCGAGAATTCCTTTCATGTCTGCCCGCGGCTGATCAGGGCAGATCCGGAAATCAACAACACCGTGTGCGATTGAAGGGGCACCATCTTTGAGGCAAGGAACCCGCCACACATAACCCTGAAGACCTTCATTAATCGGTGTAAAATTTAAAACGATCTTTTTTTCATCAAATTCGATGTCATACTGAGGGTCAACAGCGGTTGACACCTGTAGGGTCGGTGCCATCTGTGGTTTTTGATGCGGCATCATCATTCGGCGCACCACACTGAAAACGCCATCCGCCCCGATAATTGTTTGCACACGGTAATGATGCTTGCTGGTTTTTACAATGAGTCGATTTCGCTCACGGATAATATCGATCAGTGTTTCGCCTTCATGTATCGCAAGGCCGCGTTTAACCGCGGTTGTTGTCAGCGCATAATCAAAGTCCATGCGCTGCACAACCCGGAAGCAATTGGGTACGTGGAGTTGTTCGATTTGCTTACCGAATCTAAACTCCAGATCCGATACAAACAATGAAGGAATATCGAGTTCAGCCTCCAGGTGATCCAATACATGGGCACTCCAACCGCCCACCGCGCCGGCACACAATTTGTCACGGGGAAATACAGCCTTTTCAATTACCAGAGTGCGGCTGGCGAGGTGCGGAGCGTATTTTTGCAAATGCAGCCAGGTGGATATTCCGGCCGGGCCTGCGCCGACAATCATTATCGCCCAATCCGGTAAAACCGTTTCGCTGGTCGACCTTTGTGGCTCCACTGTTACGCCTGCTATTCAAAAAGGGTTAAAACTTAGTATGATGTCCGGCCCATCGCCGCCATCCGATAATGGAGTCTCTTGGCTTTTAATATCTTCTTAATCTCATCGTCCTGTATATCCGTGTATTCCTTATCCCGAAAAAAACTTTTAAGCTCATCCTCATCGTCAATTATCATAAAGTCTGCCATCAATCCGAGATCCGTTTGCGCATCCATAATAAAGTCGATGAATTTCATATTGACCTCCTTTTTTTCCTTTTGCCCGATATCAGGAAGTGTTCACTTAGGATTTTTCCTGAAATCAGGCGGGTTGAGTGTTGCGATTGCTCCTGAAATACCGTTTTTCCATTGAGGGTGCCCTGTCGTCACAGGTTCCTTGATGGTGGTCTCTGGTGCGACCCTTTGCAAGACCCTTTGGCAGTAAGGCACATCAGGATATGGATCGCGGTAATATTCTGACGGTCGAACCATGCCATTTTGCCTGCACACGTTTTCATATGGGCATGTCGGACATGTTTTTTCATCCGGCGTTACGGCCGCTTGATACGCTTTAGAAGCCAAAACCTGTCGAATGGTTCCTGGTTTGTATTTGCCGAGACTATTCCTGCAGGAATGTGAGATACTGATATTTCGGTTTGCCATGATAAATATATTCCCCGAACGATAGAGTGGCGGTGTCTGCGGTATCCAGGGCATCTCAATCAATTTTGAAACGACATTGGTCAGCGGATTATTTTTGATAATGATCGGACGACCGTACAGGTTTAACAGCGAAACGGTCTGTACCATTTTTAGAAAGTCATGCGGTTCCAGAAACTCTCCTGATAAGGTGAAGGCATCGTCTGTTAGACTGAAAAACTGAATGAGAATCAGACAGGTAATATCGGGGAATTGCCCGTATAAGCCGTCTGCGAAATAGGGTAAAGATGCCATGAGGCTTTTTCGGGCAATGGTAAAAACTACCAGTTCTATACCGGCATCCAGCGCCGTTTCAATGCCCGAAACCGTTTTTCGGTAGGAACCTTCTCCCCGTAAACGGTTATGAAGCGCCTCATCACCATCGAGGCTCACTGAAATCGAGCAGTCTTTATAAACAGCGATTTTTTGAGCAACATCTGCTGTTAAAAGCGTCCCGTTTGTATTTATAAAGACCGATTTATATCCAATCCCAAAGGTGTAATCCAATGCGTCAAATAGCCCTTCCCACAGCAGCGGTTCACCGCCGGTGATATGCAGATGGCGGAATCCGGCGGCGTGCCCTTCGGCGATGATTTCTTTGACAAGACCAGGGGATAGGCTCGAGTAGACCGGCATCCCGGCACGGGCAAAGCAGTGCGGACAGTTGCTATTGCAGTGAGTGGTCACCTCAATACTGATGGTTTCCTCACTGCTCCATCCGTTGGTGGATTTGGCAACAGCTGTAATATTCATTGGTGCGGTTATCCATTATCCATTATGCTAATGGTCTTAACAGGCAGTCGAACTCGTCTGCCAAACCGTTTAAATTGTAATCACCTGCAATAGCGGCAGCTGATTGCAGTTCGCTGCATATCCTTTGTTTTAGGGTATCAATAATTTTGTTTTCCAGGATGTGATCCATGACCGGTTCAATGAAACGGCGGTTATCCTGTGTTTGCCTGGCAGGTTGCGTTTGCCACAATTTCTGCATGTCTTCGGAGAGGCACACAAAGATTGAAGAGTGAATGCCATTGTTCATGTCGATCGCTATATCCTGAATGTCGTCGAGCAACCTCCAGGCAATGCCGAAGGAGCCATAGGCGCTTTGAACCGCCCTGGAAAATTCTTCATCCCGGGTGATTTTTTTTGTCAGGATAATGGGGACGATGAACCAGGTCGCCATCTGTTTCCTGAAATGATCGCAGTAATCATCGAGGGATTGATGTTCTTTTACACTTCGAATACTGGAATAATAATCGTCAATAAAATCCCGAATAATGCCTTCACTTTCGGCCAATCCATCAGCCAGACTTCGGGCCGCGTTATTCATAATCACCCATGACTGGCTTCTTATCAGCAACGCCAGATGCGTAACCGGTATTTGCTGGTCGCGGAGGTGATCATCCAGGGCATGCAGGAACATTGCCATGAAATGTGCCGCTTTTGCATTTTTGACATCCGGGTCTTCCAGCTTGCCTGCATCGGGGCAGGATTTAATCAGCCAGTAAATAATTGACCAGGCCGGTACATAATACATCCTGAAAAAATTGAGCTCCTCAAAAGATGCTTTTGAATATCTCATAAAAAAAAGCAATGCATCCGTTATAGTGGATTCAGGCAGAGATTTGCAAAGTGAAATAATCTCGCTGTTCCATTCACAGCAAAATTTTTTTTCTTTGCCTGCAAGATTGACAGCACCGAAATCAATCTCAGAGCAGGATGATAGTAAATTTGAAATGTTGTTATCCATTGCGCAGCCGCCTTGGATGTTTTACATGACGACAATGTCTAATTATTTGAGCAGCCGGTTCAATTCGTCCAGATCCCATTGCAGGTCCATTTCTTCAAACAGTATTTTGGCTTTTTGAAGACATTCTTCGGCACCGAATCCGTTAAGCAGTTTATGCTTGTTTTCAGTTTCGAGCAGGCTTTTTCCGACTTCAAAGTAGGCTCTTGAAATCTCGAGTCGTGCGCCAAGCCGCTTGCCTTCCTCAATGGCTTTATGCCACCATTTTGAGGCTTTTTCCTGCTCGTTGATCAACCAGCAATATGAGGCGGTTAGTTTATAGGATTCGGTACGATGTTGAGCCACCTTTTGGGCTACCTTGAGAAACTTCTTGCCTGATTTGACAGCCTGTTTTCTGTAATGCAAAGAATCGGTTTTGTGACCATTCGTCAAAGATTCTTTAAATAGATAAAGATCGTATTCTGTTTTACTTCGGTAAAAATTGGATAACTGGAAAGGAACGGGTGCTTCAACTTCACATCTGATTTTATCGGCATGATTTAAGGATCGTTCTGCCGGTTTTATATTTCCCATCAAAATATGGATCCAGGCCTGACATGAATATATCTCCAGCAAAAAATAATTCAGACCCGCCTTTTCCGCAAAATCGAGGCCTTTCTCGACTTCAGCCAGAGCCTCTTTGAGCTTACGGCATTCCAGCAGTAAATTGGTTTTCAATTCATATTTAAACGATTTTGACAGATCGTGCCCGTATATTTCATAAATATCATCTAATTTATTCACGATTGAATTCGCAATATCGAAGGACCCCTGATAAATAGACATAAAACCGTGCCAGTACAAATACTGGGATGCATCAAACAATTCACCTTTACTGAGGCTCTTATTTACCAAATCATCATCATAATTGCTTGCTGTTACCCAGTTGCCTTCCAGGTAACTGTGAACCGTATCCGACAATTCATGTATCATGAATGTTTCCGTGTTATCTTTTAAAATGCGGTCTTTGGTGGCATCGAGTATCTTGCGGCTCAATCGGAATGAAACACCGCTAAAGGAAAATAAAGCGCTGGCGCCTGTAAATATCTCAAGCCCCAATTCGAAGTCTTTTAAATTAAAATCGATAACGCGTTTAAAAATATATAAATATTCCAAAAAGAATCTCTTCGGATCAATGATCGATACCGCTTTTATTTTTTTCCAATAGAGGTCAATAATTTCATAATCTCTTTGCGTCGGCGTTTTTCTAAACTTCATTGACGGGAAATACAGGGATATCAGCAGGTGCAAAAAGGCGGCTGAAAATTTAAAGAAGGTTGAAATCGCAAACCTGGGTAATTTGCCCCAGTAGTGATTGAGGGCTTTATCAAAATATTTTACGCCTTCAACATATTGGCCTCTGTTATACAGTGCCAGGGCGATGTTTTTATTCAGCATCGCAATTTTTTCGGGATCAGCTTTGTCGCCATGCTTGTTTAAATAAAGATTTAGCGCCTCCTGATAGTAATGGAGTGCTTCATTTGAAGCCGAAGATCTCAGGGCCTCCTCACCGGCCTTTATCAGATACTCCTCCGTCATTTCCAGATTCTCCCCCATGCTGTAGTGATAGGCAAGCATACCGTAAAAATCATGGAGCCTTTCGCTGAATACCTTCTCGATTGACTGGGCAACTTTCAGATGCAGTTCTTTGCGCTTCAGGGGCAGAATCGATCCATACGCCGCCTCTTGAGCAAGGGCATGCTTGAAAAGATACTCTTTTTCGCCAATTCTTTCTCGTTCCCGGATAAGTTGAATCTCTTTCAGGTACGATAATCGGCCCTCTAAATCTTCGATCGGGCCGACCACCTCTGCCAGAATCCGGTAGAAAAAATCTCTGCCAATTACCGATGCAACCTTCACCAGATTGCGTGTTTCTTCCTCAAGGCGGTCAATTCTGGCCATCAATACGTCGTTGATGGTGTTCGGTATAGCGATGCTGCCGATTTTTTCTGTCACCTGAAATGTTCCGTTCTGCAGAACGACCGCCTCTTCATCGATTAGGGACCGGGCAACTTCTTCAATAAAAAAAGGATTGCCGCCGGCTCGTATGACAATCTGCGGAATGATGGCGTGCTGGAGTGCGTTGATATTCAACATGTTGGTGATTAAGGCTTCACTCATTTTTTCATTCAATGGTTCCAGGACGATTTCAACCAAAGATACGGAGAGTTTTTCTTTTACGGTTTCAACGATGCGATCGCCTGTTTCCCTGTATCCCGGGCGAAAGACATTGATAAAGAGAATCCTGTGGGTTTCGGCCAGGCGAAATAAAGATTCTCCCAGCTCAATGGAACTGAGATCTGCCCAGTGCAGGTCTTCGAGTACAATCACCAGCGGGGTCAGTTCAGTTGCCTTGATAATGAGCTCGCGTACACTTTTCCGAATCAGTTTCTCCAGGGCTTCACCCTCTATGCCTTCAACCCGATTCGCATATCTGCCCGAAAGCTGCATGCCCATCAGGGTCCCTACAAATGGAAATATCTCTGCGACTTCATCCGGATACAGATTTTTAACCGCAGCTTCCAGCTTGCCGTAGGCCATGGCCTCGCCATCATCTTCTCGAATACTTGCCCATTGCTTTAAAAGACCAATAATCGGATGAAAACTTAAATTTCTGCCCATCGCGATCGCCCTTCCTTCAAAAAGCGCGACCCGTTTTATCACTTCACGTTTCTTGAGCTCCGCCAGAAGCCTCGACTTGCCGATACCGGCCTCTCCGATAATGTTAACGATCGATCCCTCACCGTTTATGGCTTTCAGTACCTGAAGCTCCAGGCTGTCAAGATCATGGTCCCGGCCGACCATTTCCGAATAGATCATGCGCTCGGCACCCAGACGGGGGCGGTACATATCTACTTTTGAAGATAGGAGTTTATAAACCGGCAGCGCTTTGGCTTTGCCCTTTACCGACTTTTTCCCCAGGTTGGCGAAGCGAAACAGTCCATCGGTCAGTTTGAATGTATCCTCGGTTACATTGGTTGTTCCGGCTTCTGCCAGCTCTTCCATGCGGGAAGCCAAATTCACCGTATCGCCCACCGCTTTAAATTCTACCCTCAGGTCATTGCCCAGCGTACCCACGACCACCGGCCCGGTGTGAATGCCAATCCGCATTTTGATGGGACCGATCTGCTGGTTTTTTTTGCTGAATCCGGCAATTTCGTTGTGAATAGATAGGGCAGACCAGAGGGCTCGCTGAGGGGCGTCTTCCAGGGCGATGGGCGCACCAAAAAGGGCCATAACGCCGTCTCCGGTCATCTCGTTGACGGTGCCATCAAACTCATGGACTCTGTGAATCAGGATTTCGTAGACCTGGTCCATGATACCGTAAGACAGTTCGGAACCAAGGCGCTGGACCATTTGACCAAATTTCTCCATATCGCAAAACATGACCGTCACTTGCCTGAGTTCACCTTCGATTTTGTCTTTTTGACTGAGAATCTTTTCAGTGAGGCCGGTTGGAAGATAGCGTTGAATTTTTTCTAATTTTTCATCAAAAGAGAGAACGGGGCGGGATGCCCCTGATGGAGGTCCAATGGCCTGGCCGCATTCATTGCAGAATTTGGCGCCGGCTGGGTTTTCAAATTGACATTTCGGGCATTTCATTTTGACTTCCCCCGAAAAAATTTAACTCAATCTATACTAGTTGTATAAGATTTTGCAACAGTTAAAATACCACAATTTCAAAACTTTAAGACGGGTCAGCCGCGGCTTTTAATATTTTTCCATCCG
>PVMK01115595.1_pt1 | contig 37525 bp, 37 predicted proteins | sample 1853481 | NCBI WGS metagenome assembly PVMK01 (sample SAMN08533507, study PRJNA380276) | Marine sediment metagenome, whole genome shotgun sequencing project.
CGCTTGCATTGGCCTGGGAACCGGCGAATATTAACGGACTCAGATTTGTCCTTACCGCAGACAACCTGGTCGATAGCGATTTTCAGTTCTTTCCGGGCACACCCGCTGTTGGGAGACAACTAAGCTTGAGTGCACGTTACAGTTGGTAACAAGATCGCATGATGAGTAGAATGATTAAGCGTCATTGTAAGTCAAGGAACAGGTCATGAGCATCCATCCATTGGCAGGAAAACCTGCACCCCAATCCATGCTGGTCAATGTCGCAGAACTCATTTCCGCCTATTACACCTTGCAGCCGGATGTCACGGAGCAGACTCAACGTGTCACCTTTGGCACCTCCGGTCATCGCGGCAATTCCCTGCTTCGCAGTTTTAATCAAGCCCATATCCTGGCCGTTACCCAGGCAGTTTGTGATTATCGAAAAGTAGCGGGTATCCACGGAACATTATTCCTGGGCATGGATACCCACGCCCTCTCCTGGCCAGCCCAAATGACCGCCCTGCAGGTGTTGGCCGCCAACGGGGTAGACGTTTGTATCGCTGCTGATTTTGACTACACACCCACTCCGGTAATCTCCCACGCCATCCTCACCCATAATCAGAATGGCGAAAACGAATGTGATGGCATCGTGATTACCCCGTCGCATAATCCACCAACCGACGGTGGTTTCAAATACAACCCACCGCATGGCGGGCCTGCAGATACGGATGTAACAGGGGTAATTGAGACCCGTGCCAATGTTTACCTTGAAGATAGCCTGAATGGTGTGCAGATCATCGATATCGAAGAAGCACTGCAGAGCGTAAATGTCCACCACTATGATTACCTGACTCCCTATGTGGAAGATCTGGTTAATGTGATTGATATGGATATCATCGCCCAGACCAATATCCGTATCGGAGCCGATGCCATGGGTGGCTCTGGTTTGTCATATTACCGGGCCATCAAGGAACGTTATGGCTTAAACATGGAGGTTTTTCACGATGATCTTGATTCGACCTTTTCATTTATGCACGTGGATAAAGACGGCAAGATCCGCATGGACTGCTCCTCACCCTACGCCATGGCCGGGCTGGTGGCACTGAAAGAAGATTTTGATATTGCTTTCGGTAACGATACCGATTTTGACCGCCACGGGATTGTAACCAAGAGCGTGGGGCTGATGAACCCCAACCATTACCTCAGTGTGGCCATTGCCTATCTTTCTGAAAACCGTCCCCTGTGGAAAAAGGACCTGGCCATCGGCAAAACCCTGGTCAGCAGTTCCATCATTGACCGGGTGGCAGCCAGCCTGGGCAGGCAGGTATTGGAGGTCCCGGTGGGTTTTAAATGGTTTGTAGACGGCCTGCTGCACGGCACGATCTTTTTTGGTGGCGAAGAAAGCGCCGGCGCCAGTTTTCTACGCAAGGATGGCACGGTCTGGAGCACCGACAAGGATGGCATCATCATGAACCTGCTTGCAGCCGAGATCACCGCGAAAACCCGGCGTGACCCCGGCGAACATTACCGGGATTTGACCAGTGAATTCGGTGCACCCATTTATGCACGCATCGATGCGCCGGCATCCATTGAGCAAAAAGCAGTTCTGAAAAAACTCGCGCCCACTGATGTCAAAGAGAACATGCTTGCCGGTGAACCCATTAAAGCAATCCTGACCAATGCCCCCGGCAATGACGCAGCCATCGGTGGTCTGAAAGTGGTGGCTGAAAACGGCTGGTTTGCCCTGCGACCCTCCGGTACTGAGGATATCTACAAGATATACGCGGAAAGTTTTATTGATGAAGCGCATCTTGCCCGTATCCAGGATGAAGCCAGGGCCATGGTTGCAAAACTTTTGTAAATAGATGCGATGAACAGAGCTCAATCACCATTTTCCGTGGTCGCCGAAAAGATGCGACAAAATGGGCTGCCCGATGCGCTCATCAGGAGTTTTAGCAACTATTTTGAGCGGGTAAAATCCGGCCAGACAGGCTTGATTCCGGAATCAAGCATAACTTCGGTGACCTCACTGCCCGATGCTGAAGAATTCTCCTCGGACACAAGGCTGTCAGCCAGCGGTCAGGCCGCGCTGAAACAAACAGTCGTACTGAAACTAAACGGTGGGCTGGGTACGGGCATGGGTCTGGGCCGGGCCAAGTCGTTGATAAGCGTCAAGCAGGGACAAAGCTTTCTTGACATCATCGCCCGCCAGGCGCTGGCCCAGGGTACCCGTCAGTTGTTCATGAACAGCTTCAGTACCCGTCACGACACGCTCAAAGCACTGGCCGCCTACCCTGCATTGGCAAGTGGTATCCCGCTGGATTTTCTGCAACATAAAGTACCTAAAATCGTGCAGTCAGACCTGTCCCCCGTAAGCTGGCCGGTAAACCCGGAGTATGAATGGTGTCCACCCGGCCACGGTGACATCTACATCGCCCTTGTCACCAGCGGAATGCTGAAAAAACTGCTGGATGACGGTTACCGTTATGTTTTTGTATCCAATGCAGACAACCTGGGTGCGGTCATGAACACATCGATACTGGGGTATTTTGTAAGCAACGATCTGCCATTCCTGATGGAAGTAACCGATCGCACGGAGATGGATCGCAAGGGCGGTCATCTTGCATTGAGCCGGGACGGACAACTCATTTTACGGGAATCAGCCCAGTGTCCCGAGGAGGATCAGTCGGCTTTTGAAAATATCAGCCAACACAGGTATTTCAATACCAATAATCTGTGGCTCAACCTCAGGGCACTCGAACGAATGATGGCAGCCACCGGCGACACACCTGATTTGCCGATGATCCGTAACTGCAAAACAGTTGATCCGCGCGACGACAGCTCAACCCCGGTTTACCACCTGGAAACCGCCATGGGTTCAGCCATCGGCATTTTCAAAGGGTCTGCCGCAGTGCGCGTTTCGCGCAGACGGTTTGCGCCGGTCAAGAACACCAGTGATTTGCTGGTAGTCCGATCCGACGCTTACCGGTTAACCAGCGACCACCGGATCGTTCTGCATCCTGAATGCAAGCAGCCACCATTGGTCAAACTTGATAATAACTACTTCAAGCTGATCGATAATATGGAATCCCGTTTTCCCGCAGGACCACCGTCATTGCGTAATTGTGTTTCATTACAGGTCAGCGGTGACATCACCTTTGGTCGCAATGTTGTGATTAAAGGCATAGTGCAACTGTCCAGCCCACCGGGCGTGCCATTTAAGATTGAAGATAACAGCCGAATTGTTGGAGGCTTAATCGCTGTTTAGTACAGGACAGTACACTAGGACCTTTTACCCTTCATGGATTTTTTCAGTTCATCCCAGGAACGGCCGGACGCCTTGTCGATGCGATTTTCTTCCACATCTGCCGGCCATGGATTACTTCCACTAAGAAACTCACCATCGATGTAATGATGCAGGGTCGGGGCCGCTGCGACATTCACCGTTGCCGGTGCAATGGTTAACCCCCGGCTGGCAACAAGCTGGTGGGAGTTAGCCGGTGCCATGTAAACAGGCACCTGCCCTATCCGACCGCAAAGGTCTGCGTGGCAATGCCCGCAGATCAGCAGCTTCACCTGCTTATGCACAGCCAGTGCAAATTTGAGTCCCTGGAACCATTCAGATCCACCCATATCGATTAGCTCTATCCCCGTTATCATAGGGGGGTGATGCAGGGCGATCAGGACGGGCTTATCCGAAATACTGAGCTGATGCTGCAGCCAGGATAATCTTTTCTGATTAAATTCAGGCAACTCGGTACCGTCAGCGTGGCTGTTAAGCGCCAGTATTCTGAAAGTGAAATTTTCAATTGCGTACTGGAAAGTATCATCGGTAGCTGGAAAGTATGATGTACTCCCAAATACGTCCAACATCCTTTGTGGATCATCATGGTTACCGGGAATAACATAAACCGGCATTTCCAGGACATCGATGATGGCAATTAAATGCTGGTAACAAATCTTTTCAGGTCTATCCACCAGGTCGCCGGTAATCAGCACCACATCCGGTTTTGGCTGCATGCAATTGATCTGCCGCACAGACTCCCTGAGATGCGCAGCCGTATCAGTACTGCCATAGAGCAGCTCCCCGGGAGGGAGAATATGCGTGTCAGTGATTTGTACCAGCAGGGTCATAAACCTAGTTTATTACATCTTTGCGGCTGCCGGGGTGCTTGTAACGATGTATTTGAAGCTCACAAAGCTATTCAACGAGATATTTTATAAGATTTTCAATGAAATCATTATTTCATCATCCACTTTTTCACTCTTTCTGAATCCGGCTGCATAACCTGCAGAGAGTGTCATTGAATGGCGATGGCCCAGTGTGAAGCGCATATCCAGCTGGAAACCCGCACTGGTAAATGTGCGGTCGAACTGCTCACCTGGGTCAGTCCACAAACCAGCCACAAAAATTGCCGGACGAACCCAGCTCAGGAACAAACCTGGCGTACCCACCGAGCGAAAACGGATGGGTGGAAGATTCCATTCGGCCACGGATTTAACAAAATCGCGGGCTGAGATAGCGTCAATTTCAAACCCAGGGCATTGAGTAGAACTTCCGGTAACGTTTTACTTCATCGTCATCTACCCAGTTATTCCCAAAGCCACCGAAATAATAATTGGTCAGCGTATTCAGGCGATTGCCATTGGCGCTGCCGGCGGCATTATAAAACCATATTGATGAATGCTTCCATGGCAATGCAAAACCAAAGTCCAGCCCCAGCCGTAACTTGGGTATGGTTTCGTTATTTGCGTGGTCTGCAGTCGCGACAATATCCCAACGCCAGCCTTTTTCATGGTCAACTGCACCCAATGATTTACGTGTGTCGGGTGTAGTTCAACTCAAGCTGACCGTGCAGGATGTCTTCAAAAAACAGTGTGGGAACATTCTGGTTACCTGGCAAGGTATCAAGACCGGTGTAATAAGCCACATCAGCGGCGAAGTCGAGCACTCTTGGCGCATCAAAGATCAGCGACTTCTGATAACCGACAATAAACGCGTCGCCTTTACGGCTACGCTTGGTCGGCCCGAACAGATCATAGAAATCGGCATCATTGTGCCAGTAGCGCGCGTGCCAGCTCAAAGCATCGTATTCAACATTTACATGCACCCTCTCATCCGACGGTGAGTCCCAGGAATATGAAGCAGTCAGCTCGACATGATGCAACTGGAGTGGGTCCTGCCAATTGAAATGCCAGCCAAGGGCAATGTCATCGCGATAGCCTTCGATCACCGGGTACGCCGTGCCGAAATTCAACTCATGGGCGGGGCGGTATTTACCTTGTGTAGTTTCCAGGTCATCGTAAACAATGCTTGAGAGGGAACCGACCACACTCCAATCCTTCACCACAGGATGTTTCTTGACGATCTCGTTACCCAGAAAGATGATGTCGCTGACGTCTTCGAGTGGCACAGGGTCAATCAGTGTGGGCACAAAACCTTGTCCGGTATACTCGAAGACGATCAGAGAACCGTCTGCCAGTGGTATGGGGCGAAAAAAGCCTGTTTCGGCGTTGCTGACGGCCTCAATAGCACCCGTGGCCATCTCGTAACGGAATATATTAGACACACCGGTTAAATAGGAACTGCCGAACAGGTATTTTCCATCGGGGGAGAAAACAAAACCTTCGGGGACAGCCACACCGAAATCAAACTGGGCGATGGGCTGAGTCTTCTGATTCAGAAGGTCGCTAATCCTGAAGATTCGCAAGTACATGCTACCATCTATTTCTGCCATTGAGGTGGACAGGAGTTCACCATCTGGCGAGATGTCCAACTCGAACAGGTCCTGTCCGTACGGCCAGGTATATACCTGGTGCCACTCGGAATAAGGGTGCGGGATGCGCACAAGGGTGACATAGCCGTTCAAATGTCTGAGGCCCCAGATGGAGCGATCGGTTTTATTGAAAACCAGGTCGCCGATGCGAGCATCCTTGAGCAATACCTTTGATTTTCCCGGTATCCAGGTCTACGGACATCAGGTCCCGGAACGCCAGGTTGTCTGCCGTGTAAAATACGGTCCGGGTTTCCGGGTCGAATGCGGGCGATGTGACCCGGTATAGCATCGGACCCTTAACGTCAGTAATTCGCTCAACACTTCCGTCGTCCAGCGCCAGCACGCCGATGTGCGCCACCACACCCGGATAGCGAAACGCACCCACCAGCGTCCTGCTTTCGGGTTCAACAAAGGCCCTGGAAATCGAACCGAGCGCCGTCGGCGACTGCCTTGTGGTCGGGGTCAGTGAAAATCCTCTGACCTTCTCCAGGTTGGTATTCTGGAATTCATGTTCAAAGTCAATCCAGTCATCCCACGCGTTCACCATCGGCTTGTCGAAAACGTGCTCGAACTGTTTGGCATAATAACGTTTACTTTCCTCGCCCCTGCTCAGCCATTCGATCACCTTTTCCGGCGAATATTCGTATGCCAGGTAACTGAAAAACCGCGTGCCGTAAAGGTATGCATTTGCCCCCACCTGGAAATCGACGGCAGTCCCCTCGGAAACCAGTCGAGGTTACTGTAAAAATGTGCGTCGTCGCGGACCATGGAGCGGAACACCATTTCATCGTATGCACCCAGCACCCGGCCGATGCCGCTGGACATCCAGGTTTCCATGAATACCGCACTGCCTTCCGCGTACCAACGCGCGCGAACTGAAGCGCGGAGTGGCTAAGTAACTGTAAAGTATGGTCTCAGGGTGCTGGCTGCTTTCCCTGGGTTTTGCCACCAAAAAACCGGCGCCACTTCCTGTCCTGCTCGTTGGAAATATCCATGGTGGCTACATGGACCATTTCATGGTTCATCAGGGAAAAAAAACGCTCGCTTCCGGGAATGACTTCAAGCGTATGGCTGGGGGGGGCAATATCCACCGAGATGGCATTGACCGGTGACACAGCTGCACCTGCATTGCCATAATCTGAAAAATCCTTTAGCAGGACGGTAGTTTCTTCATAGGGTGTCCAGTTGAATATGTATTTCTGAAATTCGAGGGAATTGTGGAAGCTCCTGGTGACATTCGGGACCAGGTAAGTCTGGAACGGATCGAAATACAGAAGTCGAAGCTCCTCCGTCTCCAACATATCCAGTTCAATGGATTCAGCGACGGCACAGCTTCCGGAAAAGACACAAGTAGACAGCACAACAATTTTGATTAAGCGCACACTATTCTCCCTCTGCCGACGCCATATTGTACTAGCGCCTGTTCACACTACCAGATTGTCGCGTTGCCCGAGAAGTGTAAACAGGTCCTCGCATACTACTTATAGTCAATATCCTGGCAAATTTCAGCTTCCAAAAAAAAGCCGCCTGACAAATGCAGGCGGCTTCAAATCGTTCAAATGATTCGACTTAACGCTCGGCTGACCTTGCGAAGTCACCATTAGCCAGACTGCGGGCAAAGTCACCATTCGCCATGGCGCGGGCAAAATCACCGTTTGCCATTGCACGGGCAAAATCACCATTCGCCATGACCCTGGCAAAGTCGGCATTGGCCATTGCGCGGGCAAAGTCGCCGTTGGCCATTGCACGGGCAAAGTCACCGTTGGCCATTGCACGGGCAAAGTCACCATTCGCCATTGCACGGGCAAAGTCACCGTTGGACATGGCGCGGGCAAAGTCACCGTTGGACATGGCGCGGGCAAAGTCACCGTTGGACATTGCGCGGGCAAAGTCGGCATTGGCCATCGCACGGGCAAAATCACCGTTGGCCATCGCACGGGCAAAATCACCGTTGGCCATCGCACGGGCAAAGTCAGCATTGGCCAACGAGCGGGCAAAGTCAGCATTGGCCAACGAGCGGGCAAAATCAGCATTGGCTAACGATCGGGCAAAGTCTGCACTGGCGAGTGACCGAGCAAAGTCTGCGTTGGCCAACGCCCTGGCAAAGTCTGCGTTCGCCATTGCGCGGGCAAAGTCGGCGTTCGCTTGCACGGGCAAAGTCACCATTCGCCATTGCACGGGCAAAGTCACCATTCGCCATTGCACGGGCAAAGTCACCATTCGCCATTGCACGGGCAAAGTCACCGTTGGCCATTGCACGGGCAAAATCACCATTCGCCATTGCACGAGCAAAGTCTGCATTGGACAACGAGCGGGCAAAATCAGCATTGGCCAACGAGCGGGCAAAATCAGCATTGGCTAACGAGCGGGCAAAGTCAGCATTGGCTAACGAGCGGGCAAAGTCTGCACTGGCGAGTGACCGAGCAAAGTCAGCGTTGGCCAACGCCCTGGCAAAGTCTGCGTTAGCCATCGCGCGGGAAAAGTCTGCGTTCGCCATCGCGTTAGCAAAATCGGTGTTTGCCATCAAATTGGCAAGATCTCCGTTCGCGAGCGCTTTGGCAAAGTCCTGGTTGGCCAGCACATTGGCAAAATCCGTATTGGCAAGTGAACGGGCAAAGTCAGCATTCGCCAGTGCACGGGCGAAGTCAGCATTCGCCAGCGAGCGGGCAAAGTCGGCATTGGCTAACGCACGGGCAAAGTCGGCATTGGCTAACACACGGGCAAAGTCGCCGTTGGACAAGGCTTTGGCGAAGTCCGCATTGGCGAGAGCACGAGCAAAATCGGCGTTCTGCATGGCGTGGGCAAAGTCCGCATTCGCCATGGCTCTTGCAAAATCTGCGTTGGCCATTGTCTTGGCGAAGTCACCATTGGCCATTGCGCGGGCAAAATCACCATTGGCCATCGCTCGGGCAAAATCACCATTGGCCATCGCTCGGGCAAAATCACCATTGGCCATCGCCCGTGCAAAGTCTGCATTTGCCATGACATTGGCAAAATCAGCATTGCTCAGGTCTTCAACCAGTTCGGGATTGTTTGTCAGGTATTCGAATGCATCGGTTTGCATAAATTTAGCAATGGCTTCGTCACCGAGCGTTATGTCATCGCTTGTGATCTGCTCACCACGATAACGTTCAGCCGGAACAATCGTTCCTGAAGCCTGATCGCTACCGGAAGGGAAATCGCTACCCAGGAAGGCAACGCCACCGATGACTATTGCCAAACCGGCAATAACTATCAAAGTTTTCTGATTGTTCATGCTCATAATCTCTTCTCCTCTTACATTTTAATCGCCAAGACCGCTGCTGGCCTATGGTCTTATTACCACCAGAAAACAAAAAAGTTGGTGGCTTTACAAAATATGTTCGAAAATTAATGCTGAGTAATACTTAGCTCCGCCTCATGGACCAAAATGTGATTGGCAAAAAAATCTAATTCCAAGGGCGCTATTTCCTGCCCTTCTGAATTTGTCGTGCGACTTAAATTCAATGTATAACGTTTCTCGCCGCTGCTGGCGACGTTTACCGAACCATCCACTATTGAAACGGCGTCTTTCTGATCCTGCATCCGGGTGATTCCCTCAAACTCCAGCCCCCGTCCGGCATAATTCACCACGACCTGCGTAGGCCCATCCGAGTTCAACTGTACATCCAGGGTAAATAGATCATCCTTCTTCCGCAGTTCAACGCGACCACTTAATGTGTCGGTAAAGATATGGATACTGTCCAGTAACTCCCCCTGCTCAGCAGCCTGACTTTTAATCACGGTGCCAACCAGGTTAGTGGCATCTTCTGCAGTCATTGGTCCGGAGCCCAATTCATAAATGCTAATCGTCAGCACTACTCCGGCAGCAAGCGCAAAACCGGTACGTAACCAGTGCGCGGGTAACCACGTACCGAAAAAGCCCTGTTTTTCCTCATGCTGGTTGCTATGCACAGGTAAACGGATCTGTCGTTCTATGGATTCCTGCAGATACGCCGGTGGCTCAACCTCTTGCAACCCGTCCAGAAGACCGGTGAATGTCTTTAATTCTTCATTGAGATCACGCAATTGAGCAGAGCCGGCCAGGAAACTGTTCAGTTCATCCTGCTCAGCAGCGCTCAATTCGCCATCGACACCACCGTTAAGCAGTTCCTCGGCATGTTGATCAATATGCTTATGTTCATTCATGGCGGCCCACCCCCTTTGTCCTGGTTGCCATCATTCAGCAGGATGTTTTTCATTAACTGGCGAGCGGAGTACAAGCGCGACTTCACTGTTTTTTCCGGTACCTGCAGGATTTCGCTAATCTGGTGGTAACTGCAGCCGGAAATATGCTTTAAAACCACCACTGTTCTGTAATCGTCGCTCAACAGCATCAGTGCACCCTGTACCCGGCTGGATAATCGTGCCGCATCAAACTCCTCAGCAGGACCTCGCCACGGCGAAGCCTGGCTATCAGCCAGAGGCTCCTGCTTATGGCGTTTTTTGACCTGGTTAAGAGATTCATTGATCGCTATCCGGTAAACCCAGCTAAAAAATTTAAATTTGGAATCATAGTCAGCGATATGCTCAAAAACCTTGAGGAAGACAATTTGAGTGGTATCTGCTGCATCATCCATATTTCCCAGTATGCGGTACGCTGCATTGAAAACAGGCCGTTGGTATTGGCTGACCAGTTGAGACATTGCTCGCCGGTCGCCCCGTTTACAGTCGTTTACAAGGGCAGCATCCCTGTCCTTATGCATAACTACACCCCGGGACGGGAAAAGTTGGTGGGAGTATTGAAATTATTTTCATGGGTGCCGGTAACGTATCATTTATCGCATGCTGGCACGATTTCGAACAGTTTGTCGAAACCAGAATAACGGAATATATCATGAATGTGGTGATTGACATTGATTAGCTTAATGCCGTTGCCCGAGCCCATAAGACGCTTGTGTGTCTTCAGCAAAACACCGAGTCCCGCACTGGACACATATTCCAGTTTTGCCAGGTTCAGCACGCACTGGCCTTCAACCTGGTCAAGAAATGCCTGGGCCTTAACCGCTTGCGCTGCGTCAAATCGCCCGTCCACTTCAACAATGCCTCCATCGCCGAATTCAATTTCAAACATCAAGTTACTTCCTGTCCACTATAAAAGTTATTTTGCTTTGCCGATTCCGGTATTCGTAATGAATGGAATCAACCATTTTCATCACAAGGTATAAACCCAGCCCACCGGGTGTGCGTTCCTCCAGTGGCGCATTGATATTAACCGGGCCGGCAGCGGTGGGATCAAAACGATCAACATCGTAATCTGTCAGACTGACCTCGATCCCATGCTCATGGGACCTCATCTGTATGAAGATATCCTCATCAGACTCAGTATTGTAGGTAACCATATTGACAAACAATTCTTCTGTCGCAAGGTCAACCACATTACGCAAACCCTGTTGCAAGCCCTCCTCCCTGAAGAATACTTCGGTCATTGTGACAATATTATTGAGTTCATCAAAGCTTCGATTGAATTTTTGTTTCATTTTATTGCCTCGATCATGCAGGATCCGGCTCGCGGCGAACCAATACCAGGGTGATATCGTCCTCTTGCGGTGCAGTTTTGGCAAACGCCTTGACCGCTTGAATTAACCGCTCTGTTAACTCCGCCATCGGCAAACGGTGATGATCTTTAAAAACCCCCGCAACGCGATCTTCACCAAACTGCTCACCTTCGGTATTGCTGTACTCATAAACACCATCGGAAATCAGCGCGAGTATGTCGCCCGGTTCAAGTTTTAAATTGGCGGATTCCTGCCGGTTATCGATTTCCATGATACCCACCGGGAAGTTGGTCGGTTGATACCAGTCGCAGGTTTCATCGGCCGCGCGAAAGTGCAGTATCGGGCCCTGCCCGCCCGAGTGGTAATTGACCACATGCGTGGCAGGATCCAGGAAACCCATGAATGCCGTTATAAACCTGTCATCGGGAAGGTCTTCTGCCAACTGGTTGTTAACGTGCATATAAGCATGGTCCAGATCGGAACCGTGCCTGAACGAGACCCGCAACATAGCCTGCATTTGCGTGGCTGACAGCGCTGGACCAAAACCATGCCCGGTCGCATCTCCCAACAACATGAACAGACGCCCGTTCAATACCACCAAATCGTACAGGTCACCGCCCGTGTGGTCTGTTGGCTGAAAATGTCCGTGCAAATCATAGCCGGGAACATCAGGCATGGTATCCGGCAAAGTACTCATCTGAATATCGCGCGCCACCGCGACTTCCTGACTTAAAACAGCATTCGCCAGCAACTCATCGGTCATGTATGAATGCTGGATAGCAACCGCAGCCTGTGCAGCCAGTGCCGGCCCCACCCATTCATCGTGTTTATCAAACTGCCCGGTCTCGGCACCCAGCCATTGCATTACGCCAAGCAGGGATTGATCGAGACCGATAATCGGGACATTCAACAGGGAACGCGTCTCATCATCGGCAATTTGCAGAGGGTACTTACAAAACAACTCGTCTTCACGGCATTCATGAATATTGCTGATGATCAGGTCAGCCGCACATCTGCCTGCCCAGCCTTCGCCGATTGCCAGCCTCGCTGGATTATCGTTGGACGGGACAACCATGACGAGCTGCCCACTGCTCTTTTCCAGCAACCACAACACCCCGGTTTCCGCGACAATCGCCACCTTGCCAACCTGGATGATTTCCCGCAAAAGCTCCGGCATCGCCTCCGGTGCCGCCAGCCGGTGCATGATCTCAAGGATGCTGACCAGCGACTCGCGGGTAATCTCATTGGGGTGATCAAGGTAATTCATAGGTGTTAACCTTTTATCTTATTACCTGATAAATATAACAAATTTTTGAGCAGATGTGACCCACCCATCATGTCCAGGCGGGAAAACAGGCTGAGAATCGATGTCTCAACAGCCTGTAACCCCTCTAATTACTCCCGCAAAACCTTACAAAAGAGATCAAAATTTACTTTCTATCTGTTGCTGAATTGCCTCGCAGATTGCCTTGGATTCGGCAAACAACTCACCCAGGTCGGTCTTCATTTTGCTGACAAAGGCTTCGTCCTTTATAGACGACAGGTTGATGCGCACGTTGTGGACAGCACCCTGAACACCAGCGTATGCCATCAGGGCGCCGACACCTGCATCGCTCATCACTGCACTGTTGCCGACATTGACTGCTGCCTGGCATAAGTCCAGGACCTGCCTGCACAACTGTGCCGTTTGCAACGGGACCTCGGACGCCAATTTGTAACCCGCCTGAATGGCCTTCGAACGAAGGGCCAGTTGCTCGGGTGTATCTTTGGCCATGCGCATCCCGGCAATGACTTCATTGAATGCTTCTGTATCCTCATCAACAGCACGGACTAGAGCATCCTTGGCTGTTTGTGCCTTCTCGGCCAGTTGACACAATTCATCGTAGCGGGAATCAAACTCACCCTTGCCGATAGACAGGTTGGCGACCATTGAAACCAGCGCCGAGCCCAGGGCACCTGCCAGTGCGGCGATAGAACCGCCGCCCGGTGCCGGCGTATCACGTGAGACTTCATCGACAAATTCTGTGACTTTCATACTCACCAGCGGACTTTCATTGACAGGCATGCCAATGACTTTTTTATCAATATCAAACTCGGCAACATCTCTCATCCCCATCGCCTGGACCGCTGTGTTGACAATATCGCGGACCGGGATGCCGGTGGATTTTTGCATACGCCGGAGATAAAACTCACCGGCCTGTTTCATGGCATCAAAGGGCACCACACCGACGACTTCCGAGCCGGTGATAACGATTCCCCGTTTAACCGCCAGTTCCCGGGCTGCCTCAAGAACATCCTGTGGTGATGTGATCTTGAAATTGGTCAGGTTCATGGATATCTGGGCGCACTTGTAGTCATCCACGTACCAGCCAATACCTTTGAGATGGGTGAACATGCCATCCTTGTATACCGGTCGGCCGATCAGGTTTTCGGGATCAAGACCGATGGATTGATAACGCGCATACAGATCGGCACCATAGGTTTCCTTGTAAAACGCAGCCAGTTCATCGAATGAGCCCGCCACGAAATCGGATTGCCCATCCGCGTATTTGCCTTCTTCGAAATATACAACCTTGCCCTTGTAGTAAAACGGTTCGATATTACCGATACGCTTCCAACGGCCACGTTCACGGATCTCATAGGCGATTTCATTGGCGTAACGCCGGTCGGTGGTGTTGAGATTGATATTGTAAGCAATCAGAAACTCGCGGGCGCCAACAGCGGTTGCCCCGGATTTTGCGTTGAATACAGCCGGTCCAAAATCCGGTTTCCATTCCGGTTTAGCCAACCGGTCATACAAACCCTCGTATTCGCCGGCACGCACATCGGCCAGGTTCTGGCGTTCGGGTGTGCTGGCAGCGTGTTCGTAGAGATAGATTGGAATACCCAGTTCATCACCGATGCGTTGGCCCACTTCGCGGGCAATTTCAGCACATTCTTCCATCGTTGCACCGGCAACCGGGACGAAGGGACACACATCTGTTGCTCCAAAGCGAGAATGTTCGCCCTTATGCTTTGACATATCGATAAGTTCAGCCGCTTTTTGCACCGCAAGAAAAGCAGCTTCCTTAACCGGTTCCGGCTCTCCGACAAATGTCACCACCGTACGGTTGGTGCTTTCACCCGGGTCCACATCCAGCAGACGAATGCCCTGCACACTTTCAATTACATCGGTAATCTGCTTGATGATTGTCAGGTCACGACCTTCGGAAAAATTAGGCACACATTCAATTACTTTTTTCACTGTTTTACTCTCACTGAATTCAAAGAGGCCGGATTTATGATCCGGCCTCGTAAGCTAACATATATCGAAAAAAACTATTCCTTTGGGTCTATTCCTATGGGCTATTTAGCGCCAACCATATTCTCGAGTTCTTTTTCGATAACACCCGGGGCTGAGATCAACTTGGTAAAGCCATGCTTGCCCATCATGCTCAGATTGGGGAAATGCAATGCCATGCGGAAGCGCATATGCAAGGCCTCGACCTTGTTGCCATCGACCAGCACCTCGTAGGGGAAGTAGGCGCGTTTCTTGCAGCCTTCAAAATCAACCACGCCCATTTGGAACTCTGAATCGAGGTCCGCATCATCTTCGTTGGTTTTTTTCATACCAACACCGAATACGGTCTGCTGTTTGCCGGGGATATCAATGCGGTAAACCTGGGTCAACGCGTCACCCTCTTTAGCCAGTCCGCTTTCAACCGCAGCAATGGCTTCTTCGTAGGAATCAAAGGAGCCCAACTCGGAAGGATCATCAAAATACTGCATACCCAACATGTAATGGTATTTACCCAGTTTCTTGGAGGTCATTTTTTTACCCGCCGCACCACAGGCATCAATTTGTCCGAGGCTTTCGACCAGGGCATCATGAATCGGCTGCATATCACCCTTGAGTCGATAACCGTACTGGATATAGATCGGGTTCACAAATGACACTTCAACTTTGTCACCAACCTCGGTAATTGCGACTCTTTGACCAGCAGCATAACCACCGCGATCTGACACACTGGAAATTTGCTTTAGCTGATCGTTGGTCACCACGACAACATTGGTGCCGGCAACCGGTGAATACTGGCCAACCACTTCGAAATCTGCGCCTTCCAGCGATTCGATAGTTGCTTCAGTTTGTTCAGCCAGTGTGCCAGGACCAGCAGAGGCAACAATAAAGGGTTTGTAATAAGTATCGTCAGCCACAACGGTTGCGCTGAAAAGTACTGCCATTAGCAGTGACAGGGAAAGCAGGGTTCTCATGAGTAAATCTCCGTTTCAGGACAAGGTTCCGGTTTACTATACCGGGAAAGTAATTAAGAAAATGTAATATACACCTTTTTCAAGGGTCTTAAATGATGTAAGACAGGTTGGTATCCGCTTTATGAACGATTTTGACCTGATGTGAAGACCATTAACAATGAGAATTTAAATGGATCAGGCCACTCACATTTATGAGACACTTTCACACATCATGTCTGAAATCAAAAAACCTTTGCAAGTCGATGCCATTTTGTGGGATTTCGATGGCACGCTGGCCGATTCAACTGCCAAGAACATAGCCATCACCAAGCAAATCCTGGCGCGGGTTGCGCCACGGCTGACTGGTGATAATCTGCCCCACTCACTACAAAGCGAAGCTGACTACCATATTGCCAACCATGGTGCAGATCACTGGCGTGATCTGTATCGTGTATTTTTTGGTATGACCAATGATGAGATCGAAACCGCCGGTCCACTATGGGAAACCTATCAATCACTCGATAATACCGATGTAACGCTGTTCGACGGTATTTTGGATACGGTCACCCGCCTGTCGCATCTACCATTGGGTATTTGTTCTGCAAACTCCACCAGCAACATCAGACAGGTCCTCAGTAATCACGGAATTGATTCCGCTTTCCAGTCAGTCATCGGTTACGAGGACCTGCCCCACCACGAACAAAAACCTGCACCTGACGGGGGATTGAAGTGTCTGCAGGAGATTTTTGGTCATACAAGTGGGAAAACGATCATCTATGTCGGCGACCATATCGCTGACGTGATATTTGCCCGCGGCTTAGGTGAGCAATTGGGACCGTCCAATACAGTTATTTCCATGGTCGTCACCTACAGCGGGGCAAAACCAGACCAATGGCGCGAGCAACCGGATGAGGTGATTGAAAGTCCGTTAGACTTAGCTACATGGATCAAAGAGTAAGGCCGATAAAATCGGCCTTACTCACAGAGTTTTTCTACTGGCCTTCACCTACCAGGTATTCCTGCAGGAACATGATTGAAGCCTGCTGGTAAACATCACGGTTTTCCTTTTTGCGGTAACCGTGACCTTCGTTCAATGCGTTCATGTACCACACCGGTTGACCCTGGGCCCGTAGAGCTTCAACAACCTGGACTGCTTCTGTGACTGGAACCCGGGGATCATTTTCACCCTGTACCACCAACATGGGAATCTTGATTTTATCGACATGGGTTAAAGGGCTGATGCTGTGCAGATGCTTACGCATCGCAGGTTCACGCTCATCGCCATATTCGGCGCGTCTGAGATCGCGACGGTAGTCCTGTGTGTTTTCAAGAAAGGTTACAAAATTACTGATACCAACCACATCAACCGCCGCTTTCAGACGGTCGCTGTAATGCACTGCGCTCGCCAGCACCATGTAACCACCATAACTGCCACCAAAAACAGCCACGCGATTTTTATCCAGGTCCGGTTGAGTGGCAATCCAATCCAGCAAGGCTCCGATGTCCTTGACCGAATCCTCACGTTTAAAACCATTGTCAAGCGACATGTAATGTTTGCCATAACCGGCTGAGCCACGAACATTGGGACGAATAACTGCCGCGCCGAGTTTGTTCAGCCACATCTGGTAGGTGCTGCTGAAAGAAGGACGTGACTGACTTTCCGGGCCACCGTGAATGGCGATGATGACCGGATGCGGGCCCTTGCCTGCCGGTTTGTATACCCACGCCGGTATATTTTTGGGACCACCACTGGCACTGTCAAAAGTCGGGTAATGAACCAGATCAGGTTCGATAAAACCTTCTGTGTCCAGGCCACCTACCTCGCTGTAGGTCCAGCGCTCGAGATTGTCATACTCCAATGCACTCTCACCTAATTCCAGCACAAAGCTGTCACTGGGCGTCTTTGAAGTATTCAGGCTCAAACCCAGCTTGCTGCCATCGGGGCTGAACTCCATACCAAAAGCCAGGCCGGTAGGAATCACACTCACCGGAGCGAATTCACGGCTGAGCATATCGAACAGGTATATCTGTGACATACCGTCCACATTCACAGAAAAGACCCCTCGTGTCCGATCGTCGCTGATGGTTCCGCCTTCCACGTTCCAGGGGATATCAGCGGTTAGAATTACAGGCTTGGAACCCGCTTCAAGAGACTGCCATGCCAGCTGCCTGAAATCACCTTTCACATCGGTGATGTACCAGAACCCGGTGCCTTCGCGATCGAAGGCAAACGGGAAATTCGAGCTGGGATTGTCAGAATCACCCGCTAAAAGACGTAGCTCACCGGTTTCGATATCCAGCAAATGAATCCGAGAATCTGCATTACCAACATAGTTAAGTATCAATAGCTTGCGGTTATCTGGTGAGAAATCACTTGCAGCCCAGTAAGTACCATCAGGTGACTTCAGCGCCATGCGGGCAGTCTCGGAATTAGACACATTCATCAACCAGACATCATTGGATGCGCCATTACGACGGGTGCTCTGGTAAGCAATCCAATCCCCGCTGCGGTCCCAGACCACGGAGCCGTTGCGGGACTTGCCATCGGTCAACATGATGGCATCATCGTTGCCTGCCGGATCGAGCAAGAATATCTGCGAGAACTCACTGCCGCCCGCATCCATGGTAAAGATCATTTTAGAACCACCAGGTTGTCGTTGAAGCCCGCCTACCGGTTCATCAAAAAACGTGATCTGTTGGCGTGCACCACCCGGATGATCAACACGGTGCACCTGGCTCACATCTCCAAAACGTGTCGAAACAAAGATGCCATTACCGTCTTCGGTCCAGTCCAGAAAGCCGGCGGAGCGGACGTTCTGATAGCGGTTCAGGCTGGACACAATGGAAGCCGGGATTTCCGGGATGTCCTGCATCACCAGGTTGCCATTGTTGGTTTCGGTGGTGATGACTTCTGCCAATGCTGATGCACTGAGAAATAGCAGGGTTACACTGCTTGTAAGGATGAAATTCTGTTTCATAGTGCTCTCCGGGACATGGTTAGAATCTATCCGCACAGCGTAACTTAATCACTCACGGTTGGCATATGATGAAAGTCACTCATTTATGAAAGAAACCTTAAAACACTTATCTGGCCAATAAGCACCGGGTGGACACTAAGTAATTTTCTATTTGTGATTTCGTGAACCCCGACTTACTGCTAAAGTTGCAGACAAGTTGACTTGAGCCTGAAATGTAAAACCACTATGCATGCAACACGGGGAAATTCAAAAGTTAAGCTAGCTGCGCTTGTCATTGCACCGCTGATCAGCCTGTCACTCATCCTTTTTGGTGACCTGGCACCCGAAAACCCGAAAATCACTTACACACTGGCTATCGCCATATTGATGGCCATCTGGTGGATTACCGAGGCCATACCACTAGCTGTGACAGCATTACTGCCCGTTGTGCTTTTTCCGTTGTTTGGGGTTGTAGATGGGAAAACCATCTCGGCCATGTATTTCAACCACCTGATATTCCTTTTTTTAGGTGGGTTTTTGATGGCCCTGGCCATGGAGCGCTGGGATTTGCACAGGCGCATCGCGATCAAGGTTTTGATGTTTTTTGGCATCAGTCCCGGAAGAATACTGATGGGCTTTATGGTGGCCACCGCTTTCCTGTCGATGTGGATGTCAAATACGGCCACCACAATGATGATGATCCCCATCGCCCTTTCGATTATTTACAAACTTGAAGAAATAGTGGGCAAGGCAAAATTGGGGACTTATTCCGTCGGCCTGTTGCTGGGCATTGCCTACTCGGCATCCATCGGTGGCATTGCAACACTGGTCGGCACGCCTCCCAACCTGTCTTTTGCGCGAATTGCAAATATCATTTTCCCGGCCATGCCGGAAATATCATTTGCCGACTGGCTCATTTTTGCTATCTGGATCACCGTGCTGGTTTTCATTGCAGCCTGGCTACTGTTGTTTTTTATGTATAAACCTAAACAACCGTGGGAAGGTGTGGACCGGGAGGAGTTCAAGAAGGAATACCAACTGCTGGGCAAGGCGAAACCGGAGGAAAAAATCATCTTCGTCCTGTTTGTCACTATGGCCCTGCTCTGGGTGTTCAGAGCAGGTTTTCACATCGGCTTCGTAAACATCCCGGGCTGGTCGCAATTGTTCGACAAACCAGCGTATATCAACGACGGTACAGTGGCCATACTGATAGCCATCATGCTGTTCATCATTCCTTCCAAAACACAAAAAGGCGAAAGGCTGATGAACTGGGAAACGGCCAACCGTCTTCCCTGGCATATCGTGATCCTGTTCGGTGGTGGTTTTGCATTGGCCAAAGGCTTTGTGGATTCGGGTTTATCTATCTGGTTCGGTGAGCAGCTATCCGGACTGGCAGGCACTCATCCCATGATCCTGACCTCGGTCATCGTGACAATGATGTCATTTTTAACCGAGCTGACATCCAATATCGCCAGCACCGAGATGATTCTGCCTATCCTGGCGGGTATGGCCGTCAGTATTCAGATCAATCCTCTTCTATTGATGATACCTGCCACGCTGGCTGCCTCTCTCGCATTTATGCTGCCGGTGGCCACGCCACCCAACGCGATCGTTTTTGGTACCGGAAAACTGCAGATAAAAGACATGGTTAAAACCGGCTTTCTGCTGAACCTGGTAGGCGTGGTGATCACAACCCTGGTGACCTATTTTTGGGGAACACTCGTGTTCAAAATTGATGTGGCCAGCTTCCCCGAGTGGGCAAAAACAATGACCGGGGGCGGATAACGATGAACAACACTATGGTCTTTCACAAGGTGTAGGGCTACACACAGTTACGGAATCAGCATTGGCGACCAGGTAAATGAGTGCAGCAGCACCCAATACACCAAGGAAAACAGCCATAAAATCGGTATCATTGCTTTTGGCTTGTTCAACCTTGAGACTGGCCATGTCCTCATAGCGATAGAAGTTTTCACCACCTCCCAAACCATCCGCATTAATCACTGTGACCCGGAATTTTGCTGTACGTTTATCAAATGTTTTTACATGCACCAGGCTGCCGTAATCGACACCTCCTGGTGGCGAGTTTTTCATTGCACTTTCTACACTCACCGTTTGCAATGATGAACAAGCTGCCAGGTTGAACACGAGCAGTGCCAGCAGGTAGTGTTTGAAAAACATCATCTGACTAGTTCTGCCGGCTCATGATACCAAGTCACCCCAACCACTTTTATTAACACGGGTCTTCAGTTTTTTGGGGCGGTAGCTGGGGTCTGCTTCCCAGCGCGCTTTCACGCTTTCATGAATATCGAGATAGGACAGAATCGTCCTGACGTGGGTACCGGCAATCTTGTAAATACCCCGCTTGGAGTCATGCAAAGTTGCGGTGGGGCTCTGTTTCAATCGCGAGGCCAGGTGTCCGGACAGCACCAGGCCAACTTTGACTGCCTCTTTGGTAATCCAATCCAACGGATAATCTGCTGCGACAATTCCACCTTTATCCGGAGTGTAACCACCGCCAACATCGGAATGAACACCAGCAAACCAGACTTGTTTAATGTCCACACCCGGACGTTGTTTCCAGATAGTCGGCTCGAAATCATCACGTTTTTCGTCAATCGCCATGGCGTGCCGCGCATACAGCATATTGGGCCCGATTTTATTGTCATGAAACATGTGTTTCTCATTCAAAAAGCCCAGTACTGAGAAAGGAATCCCAAGTGCGCCTACCGTATCCCAAACACCTATAAAATGGATCTTTGGATGGCCTTCATCGTTGTACTTTTTCTTATCTTCTGTGCTCAGGTCATCCACTACGGCTTTTACACAATTCTGGTCTCTGAATTTTTTGGATGTATCGTCTCTCGGGTGTATATCCGGGCTCTTGTACATCTCAAATGCTTTGCTAATGAGGTTTGCTTTGGCATTGCGCAGTATGCCGCAATTATTCAGGAAACCAGACAGGCTTCGAACCGTGTATGCGCCCCGACTGAAGCCGAAAAAATAAAGCTCATCACCAAGGGAGTAGTTCTGCACAATAAAGCGATAACAATCCTCGATGTTTTTATTAATCCCCTTGCCAAAGGTTCCGGCCGAGAATTTATCGTTATACGAACCCAATCCCCAGTCATAGAAAACAACCTGTTCAACCCCGTCTTTGCTTTCAGGGCTAATGGCTCGAGCTAATTTCAAAACGTTGGTGGGGAAGTCTTTCTTGATATCTTTTTCCGGACGGTTCCATGTCCCATCGGCACAAATGATGATCCTTTTCACTTTCCATCCTCCTTGATCGGTCTTTGTATCTGGAATACTTGCGTACAATGCTTATAAACATAGTAGCTCAGGAGCCAAAAGCAAAAAAATATCAGAGAACACCAATTTGCGGAAAACTGACTTTCAGGCCGAGTACTTCCTGGCAATCATTCGATTGTAGTCGGCTGTAAACGCCCGTTCCGTCTTCCACGTCTTCTTGTCAAGCGCCTGGTAGGGCGTGCGGTATGCGGTGAATGTGTATCTCTCTTCGTCAAAGTACAGGACGCCGCGAGAGTAGTGAGCAAACGGGTCGAACAGTTCCTTGTGTGTGTTTTGTTTCTGCATATAATTTCTCCACGGACCATCTGGGATGCTATCGGATCGGGAGCTTATTAATTTAATCCTGCAGACTTTTCTGAATAATCCAGCGATATGATAGCGTTCAGAGAACGCATAATTATTATAGACCCTAGCCTGCTAATTTGCTTGATAAATCTGGTATTTTACTATCTCGCTATGCCGATTGAACTGTAGGCGTCAGCATATTTGCGCGACCCATGTACAACATGGGTATCCCATCTACACTCAAGGCGTGGATCGATGTGTAACCCGCGCTGAAAGAAGCCACAAACCTGGTTGCCGAAAATCCTGTGGAGGCGTCGCGTGATATCGCCGTAGAAAAAGCATAAAATAGCAGCATGAAAAACCTGCTTCTGGCATCCTTCGGTGCCTTGCTTATTCTTACCCTTACTGCCTGTGTCTCCAGTTCACCGACGTATGTTGAAGCACCGCGTAATGTAGTGTTTCTGTTGGGTGATGGTATGGGGTTTGCCCACGTCAAAGCCTACCGTATGTACGCTGATGACCCTTCGACGGAACTCGTTGACCCACTGCCTGTTGATGCGCTCCAGGTTGGTTCTGTATCAACTGATTCGATCATAATGAATTGCGACAGCACGGCATTGAACTGTACCCGTGACCCGCACGGGTTTACGGACTCGGCTTCCTCCGCTACCGCCTATGCGACAGGAAAGGATACCGTGGTTGGACGACTCAGCATGAGTCCGTCCGGAGAAACCATGACGACGATTCTTGAAGGTGCTTGCATGCACGGTAAATCGACCGGCCTGGTTGCTACGTCACAGCTCACCCATGCATCACCTGCTGCATTCGGCTCCCACGTGGCGGACCGGGAACAGGCTACCGACATCGCGAATCAATATTTCGACAGTCATTGGGAAGGAAAACCCATGGTCGATGTATTGTTGGGCGGTGGACTCGATCACATGCAACGTGAGGACCGTGATCTTGTTTCCGAGTTCCGGCAAGCCGGCTACGAAGTAGCCCTGAACCGCTCGGAGTTACTCGGCATGCAGGGTGACCAACTGCTGGGGCTATTTGCTCCGATCGGAATGCCACGTGCCTGGGACCGCGACAGTGAAACCCCGTCACTGGCTGAAATGACACAGGTCGCGCTGAAATCTCTGGACCAGAACCCGCAGGGTTTTTTCCTGATGGTAGAGGGTAGCCAGATAGACTGGGCCGGCCATGACAAAAGCATTATTGGCGTCATCAGCGAAATGGAAGACTTCATATCAACTGTCCAGGTGGTGCTGGACTTTGCCCGGCGGAACCGCGACACACTGGTGATTATTACAGCCGACCATGAGACCGGCGGTATGTCCCTTGGCCGGGACAATATCTATCGTTGGAACCCGCGGCCGTTGTATGGTGTAAAAGCCACACCGGCAGCGATGACCACAAAATATCTTGCAGGCGAAGAATTTCTCTCGGCATTCATCGCTGAAAGCGTACTATTCGAATTGAGCGAAGCCGAAGTTACAACACTGGATGCCACACCGCGTGATGAGACAGCTGTCCAAAACGCAATCATCGACTTATTCAACAAACGCACACTAACCGGCTGGTCTTCAACCGGTCACACGGGTGTGGATGTCCCGCTATACGTCTTTGGCCCGGGTAGTGAGCGCTTTCATGGCGTGATGCAAAACGAAACCATCGGTCAGGTATTGTGGGAAGTGTTTATTCCGACAGAGCGTCCTGACCAATAGCTTTAATGATGCCAGCATCAAGGTAACCGTCGGCGATAACACCCTTCGATTGCTGGTAACGGCTAACAGCCGAGCGTGTCATGGGACCAGGTACGCCATCGGGCTCGCCAGCATCATAACCCAGCGTATTAAGGTTCTGCTGCAGTTGCAAAACCCGTTCGCGTGATATCTTTAAATCAGCATCAGGTGGCCTGGTGTGCAACTTTCCCGCACCCGAAATACGATCGGCGAGACGACCTACACTCAGTGCGTAATATTCAGAATGGTTCCAGTCCATAATAACGTCGAAATTCTCGTAGATAACAAAGGCCGGACCTTTGTGCCCGGAAGGTACCAATAACCGGCTGGCAATATCCGAACTGGCGAGCGGTTGACCAAATGCATCCTTGATACCCAAATCGCGCCAGTCGCTCAGTGGTGAAGACTTACCAGTATTGGCCAATGCGTAATCGAACCCTTCGGGTAGAATAACCTCACGGCCCCAGCGGATGCCTGCTTGCCAGCCAAGATGCTGGAGAAAGTTTCCGGCAGAAAACATGGCATCCTCAGTACTGCCCCAAAGATCCCGTTTTCCGTCACCATCGCCATCAACTGCGTAACGAAGATAGGCCGACGGCATAAATTGCACATGGCCCATAGCGCCTGCCCAGGAGCCCTCCATCTGTTGAACATCAATATCACCCGCTTCGATAATCTTCAGCGCGGCCATCAATTCAGAGGTGAAATACTCGCTACGGCGAGGATCACAGGCCAGCGTAGTGAGAGAATCAGTCACCGACATATTGCCAAAGGTATTGCCAAAATTTGTCTCAAGCCCCCAGAACGACACCAGGTAGTGTGGCGGCACGCCGGTTTGTTTCTGTACCCGTTGCAGAAGATCGATATGAGTTGCCAATAAGACCCGGCCCAGCGCCACACGCGTTGCTGTTACCCGTAGCTGATAATAATTACCGAAGGTGCGTGTGAATTCCGGTTGCCGCTGGTCAAGCTCAATAACCCTGGCGTTGTACTGCACGGCGTCCAGAACGCTATCAACGATTGAAGCATCGATGCCCTGCTCTTTCGCCGTGACCTTGAGCCTGGCTTTGCATTGCTCAAAATCTGCCTGCGCAGGCATGACTACTATGAGACTGGCCCAAACAACCAGCACAAGGCCGTGTAACGGCCGCTTAAGATTCGATAAGGCGCTCATACCAGACATGGTTTAAGAATCAGCGCTCCAAACCTGCCAGACCGGCCAGGAATGCAAATTCCCGTGCTGTTTCCTCGTAGCGGCGATAACGACCAGAGGCACCGCCGTGACCGGCATCCATATTGGTATGCATGATCAGTTGGTTGCTGTCGGTGCGCCGGTCGCGCAACCTGGCTACCCACTTGGCCGGCTCAAAGTATTGCACCTGTGAATCGTGCAGACCGGTGGTCACCATCATGTTCGGGTAATCCTGCGCACTGACCTGGTCATAGGGCGAATACGACAACATGTATTCGTAGGCATCCTTGTTCTTCGGGTTGCCCCACTCGTTGAATTCACCGGTGGTTAGCGGGATGGTTTCATCCAGCATGGTGGTTACAACATCCACAAATGGAACCGCAGCAACAACACCGTGATACAGCTCCGGTGCCATATTGACGATGGCACCCATCAGCAAACCACCAGCACTGCCACCCATTGCGTAGGTTCGGGCAGGATCGATTATTGATTTTTGTTGCAGCGCTTTCGTCACGTCGACGAAATCCGTAAAAGTATTTTTCTTGTTCATCAAACGACCGTCCTCATACCAGGCACGGCCCATTTCCTGACCACCACGGATGTGGGCAAGCACATACACAAACCCCCGGTCCAGCAGGCTGATGATGGAATCACGAAACGATGGGTCGGTTGAATAACCATATGATCCGTACGCATAAATTAATGCCGGCGCCGAACCATCCAACGTGGTATCCCGGTGATAGGCCAGGGAAACCGGCACGCTGGTACCATCCCGTGCCGTGATCATAATGCGTTTGGAATCGTAGTTGTCACTGACAAAGCCACCCAGTACACGGTCTGCTTTCAACAGCTGGCTTTCACCCGAATTCAGATTAATTTCCCAGATCTGGTCGGGGGTTACCATACTGGAGTAGCCGTAACGGATGTTATCGGTATCGGTACTGACATTGGTAGACGGCCACATAACCGAGGCTTCTTCGGTGGCATCAAGGTATTTATCCATACTGCCATCGTGGGCCATGACCCGGACTTTACGCAGGCCATCTTTGCGCTCTCCGACCACCAGCCACTTATCGAATGCCTGTATCGTACTCACCATCACATCTTTACGATGCGGTATCACCTCTTTCCATTTTGACTTGTCAGCAGAATCTTCCAGCTTGACAGTCATCACCCGGAAGTTTTCCGCATTCCAGTTAGTGCGGATAAAAAACCTGCCATCGGCATGGTCAATATCATATTCATGGCCGGTCTCACGTGGCAAAAACGGCTTGAAAGTACCCAGTGGATCGTCGGCGGCCAGCAACTGGACCTCTGTCGTATCCGTGTTCTGGTGCACCAATGCGATGAACTCGCCGGAACGACTGCGCCCTACCCCGTTGTAATAAGTGTTATCAGTTTCTTCGTAGACCAGCACATCGTTAGCGCTATCTGTGCCAAGCTTGTGGCGCATCAACTGGTAGCCCAGCAGGGTTTCAAGGTCTTTGTTCATGTAGAACAGGTACTGGCCATCGGCTGAGAAGGCCAGTGATCCGTTGGCGTTGCTAATCATTTCAGGCAGAAATTCACCGTTTTGAGTATCAAGTATTCGAATCTCGTTGATCCGCCGTCCGGTTGTATCCTCGGCGATGGCCACGTAACGGTGATCGTCACTGACCTCCATGCCACTTAGCCGGTAAAACTCGTGTCCTGCGGTTCTCTTATTACCATCAACCAGGATTTCTTCTTCTGCATCCATGCTACCCTTTCGGCGCGCCTGGATCGCATATTCATTACCCGGCTCATAACGTGAGTAATACCAGTAACCATTTTTAAGGTAAGGAACACTGGACTCATCCGGGTCGAGACGCGCCGTCATCTCCTCAAACATGACTTTCTGTATTCCGGCCACAGGTTTCATGACTTTTTCGAAGTAAGCGTTTTCTGCCTCCAGATAAGCAAGCACTTCCGGATCTTTACGGCTGTCGTCCCGCAACCAGAAATATTCATCATTGCGGGTATGACCGTGCAAGGTCATTTCATGGGGACGTTTTTCAGGCATGGGCTGTTCCACAAGGGTTGATTCAGTATTCAAAGTGTTCTGGTCTTCAGGCTGTGGCTCTACCTGCCCAACAGGCTCGGTTGCAGGTTCACAGGCAATCAAAAATGCGGTGCTGGCAAATAGTAAAAAATGGATTCTCATAGCGTACCTCTTTGATAAAAACTCGTGTCTTTCTTCGATTCTGACCGCCGATATCATAAGGCGCGAACACACGCTGCCAAGCAGACAATCTTTAAAAGCAAAAGGTTTTAACCATCCACGCTGGCCAGCCAGATGATATGTCTTGCCCCTTTCTTCCCATGTGCGAATACGGTGATCTCCTCCACCATGAATCCGCAGCGCCTGAGCCGGTCGTGAAAAGCCTGGTCCGGGCCCGCAGACCAATAAGCCAGGATGCCCGTAGAGGTCAGCGCTTCCTGCGCGGCGACTATGCCCTGCATTGAATAGAGCCAGTCATTGGCGCTTTTGGTCAGCCCCTCGGGTCCATTATCGACATCCAGTGCGATGACATCAAAACAGGCGCGGCTTTGCCGAAGCAGCTTTGCCACATCACCTACGTGGACGCGTGTACGCGGATCGTTCAGGGGGTAACCGCTACGCTCACCCAGCGGGCCACGATTCCAATCCACCACTTCGGTAATTAACTCTGCAACCGTCACCTCTGCCTTTGGCCCCACGTTTGCCAACACAGCAGCCAGTGTGAAGCCCATTCCAAGACCACCGATCAGCACACGCGCCGATTCGGGATGTTTTAAGCGCTTGCAAGGCAGGCTGCCAAGCGCGTCTTCGGAACCATGCTTACGGGTGCTCATCAATTCGTGGCCACCGGATATCTTGATGAAAAAGTCATCCTTGCCCTGGTATAGAAAAAGAGTCTGGTCTGTATCCGGGATGGGCGCTTCGCCGAGCTGGGTCCAATGCCTCATAAAAATTCCATCGTGTCAGGGTGCTCTTTTATAAGCCCGGTGGAAGCCTGTGTCCATTAAAAAGGAGAGGCCTGATGATTGCCTTTTACTTATCTGCGCAATAGTTGGGCGACTTCGGTATAAAAAGTGCGTTACCCTGAACAAATGAAACCAACAAATACCAAACCCAATACTCCTGCCCGCACTAAAAACGTTCCAAAGGCACAGGTGGGAGAGTGCGCCCTGTTAAAGGCAGTGACAGTCACAAAAACCGGCGCATTCATGGATTGTGGCCTGGAAAGAGACCTGCTGGTGCCGGTCAGTCAACAGCTCACGCCGATGCAGGAAGGCAAAAGTTATGTTGTGTATCTTTACCTGGATCCAAAGCAACAGATCATCGGCACTACCAAGCTGCACAACTTTCTTGATGAACGTGCAAAAAACATGGCAGCAGGCGAGCAGGTTGACTTGTTGATCGTGAATGTCTCCGCGCTTGGTTACAAGGCAGTGATCAACGGCACACACCTGGGACTTCTGTACAAGGACGAGGTTTTCCAGTCGTTACGACCCGGAGACAAGATCAGCGGATTCATCAAGGTAATCCGGGAAGACCGGAAGATTGATCTCAGTCTGCAACGGCATGCCAAACAGGCCCGTGAGGAACTGACAGACCGCATCCTGGCTTTCCTGGAAGCCAATAACGGCACTTCCACGCTTACCGATTACAGCCCACCAGATGCAATCTACAAGCAGTACGGCGTCAGCAAAGGCAATTACAAGAAGGCACTGGGCGCACTGTACAAGCAACGCCTGATCAGCGTGGCAAAAGACGAAATAAAGCTGCTGGTGAAGTAAACCCAATGCCCGGTAATGGTCACTTATTATCGCTGAACTTTTTTCGGAGAATCAAATGATCACACGCATTTGTACAGGATTGACACTCGCCTCGATACTCCTTTTTGACAGCGCCTGCAGCACAATACCTGAACACGATGTCATCATCCGTGGCGGAACTTTGTATGACGGTAGCGGTGCAGCGCCGCTAGTAATTGATCTGGCCATTGACGGTGACCGAGTCACGCAAATCGGCAACCTCGACAAACACAGTGGCCGCAGCGAAATCGACGCGAAAGGACTGGCCGTTGCCCCCGGATTTATCAATATGCTGAGCTGGGCCAATGAATCGCTTATCCAGGATGGCCGTTCATTGAGTGATATTCACCAGGGTGTGACACTGGAAGTCATGGGCGAAGGCTTCTCTATGGGTCCGCTGAATGACGCGATGCGACAGGAACTCATCGACAGGCAAAGTGACATCATCTATGACGTAAGCTGGACCAGCCTGGCCGAATACTTGCAATATATGGAGGATCGGGGCATATCTACCAATATAGCCTCATTCGTTGGCGCCTCCAGCGTACGCGTTCACGAGCTGGGTTATGAAGATCGCGAACCGAGCAAAGAAGAACTCCAGCGCATGAAAATGCTGGTACGCCAGGCTATGGAAGAAGGCGCGATGGGTCTGGGGTCTTCCCTGCCCTACATTCCCGCACCGTTTGCCACTACCGAAGAGTTGATCGCGCTGACTAAAGTGGTGGCGGAATATGATGGTCTGTACATTTCGCACATCCGCAACGAGGGCGATGAAATTTTTCCGGCGGTTGAGGAATTGATCACAATTGTCCGCGAAAGCGGCGCGCGCGGTGAGATCTATCACCTGAAAGCGTCACACAAACGCAACTACGACAAACTGGATGGGGTTATCGACATGATCGAAGCCGCCCGGACTGAAGGCCTGCCAGTGACTGCTGACATCTACACCTACAACGCCAGTTCTACCGGACTCAATTATGACCTGCCAGCATGGGTCAAGGAAGGCGGCCACGAGAAGTTCATCGAGCGTCTGCAAGATCCGGCCATGCGGGAACGTGTTACTGCAGAAACCGAAATGATCCCGCCGAAGGACCTTCTGCTGGTGAGTTTCCGTAACAAGGACCTGCGATACCTGACAGGCAAGACCCTGGCTGAGGTATCCGAAATGCGTGGGACCTCGCCAGTCGAGACCGCCATGGATCTGATCGTGGAGGACGACAGCCGCATCGGCACCGTGCGCTTCACAATGAGCGAGGACAATATCCGCAAGAAAATCGCCCTGCCCTGGGTCAGCATTTGCTCGGATTCAGGTTCGGTGGCACCCGAGCCACCGTTCACCAATTCACAACCACACCCGCGCGCCTATGGCTCGTTTGCACGCTTGCTTGGGAAATACGTCCGTGAAGAAAAGGTCATCACACTCGAAGATGCCATCTACCGCATGACCGGCCTGCCCGCCACCAATCTGAAGCTTGATCACCGGGGTAAACTGGCAGCAGGCAACTACGCGGATATCGTCATATTCGATCCGGAAACCGTGATAGACCAAGCCACCTTCGAAGACCCACACCAACTTGCTACCGGTGTTCTTCACGTATTCGTCAACGGGGGGCAAGTCCTGCGTGACGGCAAACATACCGGTGTTACACCAGGCAGATTTGTGAAAGGCCCCGGCTGGCACCAACAGTAACGTTTCCAGGCGTAACCCTATTAATTGTATTGGTCAGCCTACCGCTGCTACCTCGTCCTGGAAAAGCCAGGCCATTAAAGCCACTAACCCGACCAGTGCAACGCTCGCCGGCAACACATTTGCATCGGTGATGAGCCGGTTGATGCTGTCCGAAATCATCAACATGCCCACCGCACCAAAGGAGGCGCCGACCAAACCGGTGACGGTGAGGATCAGCCTGCGCATACGCTGTTGGTGTTGTACTCGCTTTATCACCCCCGCCACGAAGTTATTGTCTTCCGGAGTCTCGTGATATTCCAGGATTTCATCAAGCATGGCGTCCCTCCCGTTTGGGGAATTGAGTCTTTGTCTGGGTCTGAATGGAATGATCATTATCTTGCAACCATTTGCTTAATTTCAACTTGGCCCGGTGAATGCGGGCCTTGACCGAGCCCAGCGGCCGGTCGACTACATTGGCAATCTCCGAGTGACTCATGCCGGCTCCATAGGCCAGCGTCATCACTGCACGATCCTTGGGGTTCAATAATCCCATGAGGTGCTTGGCCATGATTTCAGCGTCTAGTGCCTGGCGATTGTCCTGCCCGGCGTCTGGTAAATTGGCCATGGTCATTTGTCGTCGGTGCTTGCGCTTGTAATCAAGGAATTTCCGGTAGGCGATGCTATGCAGCCAGGTACTGAGCTTGGCGGTTCCGCGCCAACTACCCATTTTCTGGAAAGCGGTCAGGAACGTTTCCTGTGCAAGGTCATCGGCGGCTGCGTCGTCGTTCACCAGCAGGCGTCGCATGTAGTTGCGAATGGCTCCCTGGTGGCGCTCAACCAGCAGCGTAAACGCCTGGTGGTCTCCGGAGAGAGCCACCCTGGCAGCCAACGCCTTATCGGAAATCACCTTGTTGTCAATCCTTGTTGAGCTTCCAGACCAACAGGAAACCCAGGCCCATAAACAAGGGAAACATGGAACCCGCTCGAATTCCCGGATACCACATCGGCTTCCGAAAAAACATGCTGCACATCAAGCAGGCGATACCGATCGACAACAGCACAATTCCGCGACGCATATCGCGGATCTTGGGGTTGATGGCGGCACCCAGCTTGGCCAGTAAATCCGGTGTCAGGTCGCTGCCGGTTTCCATGGATTTCTGCACGGTTTCCATAATTGCGCCGCGATTCTTGTTATTGAAGTAAAAGAATCCGATTGTGCAAAAACCGGTGACAATAAACAGTACTATTGGTACCCAAAGACCATCTTCCATTACTACACTCCTGTTTCAAAAAATGTGATTTCAATTATTAGAAGCGTGAAACCGGTTTTTGGATGCATTATGCACAGATAAATTTATCAGCCTATGAAATTTGTGTAAATTCTATGACCGCTCTTTGTTTGTGACTTCAACCGGTTGAGATCACAGTTGAATAGCGGTCGTTCACTCCACGTAAATACAAGGGACAGGGCAACAAGAAAAATGGCAATAAATACCTGGCTTGGGCGTTTATGGAGGCGGCCCGCTACACTTTGCTCGATACTTGAGAGTTGAATACCTATATCGCAGTTTCCGGAGCGTACCATTACCAATCCATTCGGGCGAACTTCAAAAGCAAATCCTTTGTATATCTCCCCATTGTCCAAAGTCGCGATAACGGGAATTGTTTCCTTCAGTGTATGCGCGTCACCCTTAACTTTCGCGGCCACTAATTCAGCTTTTAGTTTTTCAACATTTGTTCTAGACATATCCACGTACCTCATCATACTTTCCCTTTAATCCTACAGCATTTGCAGCTGCTCTACTTTGTAAAAAATTAAAGACAAGGGGTTAGGAAAGTTCACTATTGCCCTCGGGCAGGCCTTTTAGATTGTAAACCAGGCCCTATAGATAGGGGGCATCATCGGGGTCGTTCTCGGTCTCGACGCTAGCGCTCGGGGGCAGTTTGGCCATTGCCTCTCGTAGCATCTCGACGTGTTCGGTCTCCTCGTCTCGAAGCTCGGTGAACAGTGTCCTGACCTCGGGATCAGTGATGCCGGGCAAGGCCATGTCGTAGAAGTCGTAGGCCTTCTTCTCAGCGGCGAGCCCAAGCTCGAATGCCTGGACCGTGGACATGCCGCGGCGCGGCGCCCCCATTTCCGGGGCCTCGACGTCGTAGAGGTCGACTAGCTTCAGCTTCATGGGGATCTTACCAAACAGAGCTATGCGTCGGGCGAGCAGCTCAGTTCCGTGCTTGGCCTCGTTCTCAGCCATCGAGGCGAAGAAGGATCCAGCACCATAGCCGCCGAGCTGTGAGGCGAACATTTCGTAGCGCTGGCGCGCTTCCTCCTCGATCAGAGTCGCGAGGTCGAGGGCGTCCATTAGGCTGAGCTTGGACAGGTCTAGACTGGTGGACATTGAATTGGACTCCTGTGTTGGATTTGACGTTCCGAAGCAGCCCGTCGGCTGCGTCTCAAGCGATTCGCACCAGCCGAGTCCCGTCTGCCGGCCCAGCGGCTCTTGAAACGGCGCAATTATAACACCGCGGAGCGGATTCGGAGTACAACATCATTTGCTCGTTCAGGTAATGTTCACTATCAATTAGTATAATTACTGTGAGCCGTCCGATGGTTTATTGCCGTCAGCGTTGAAGGGAAACTACATGATGATTCTCCGCAAAATTTTCTCAGCATCAACTTTTTCCAACTATATTGCTTCATATCTTTTGGTGGTGGCTATTTCCATTTGCTCAATTGGCTTGACGTATGCGTCCGAGAAAACCCAGAGCTTCAGTTCTGATTGGGCCGTCAGCCCATGGGACTATTATGGCGACAATGCCGCTATGGAATGGCATTACATTGAATACAAACTATGGGACTCAGCTTTAGGTGAACTCAGAGAGGTTCACGTCCAAACAGAAATTTCAGGAGAACGCGACTCTCAAACTGAAGATGTCCGAATACGTTATGCTTTTTTCACTGGCTGGAATCCAGCAGGCTACCAACTTTCTATGACTTCCTACATACCGGCGGGTGACAAAGCTTTTTCCATCTCAAACTCATTTGTTTATGACTCACCTGAAGAAGTACAGCGGTGGGTCAGCTACGATGACGTTCCACCAGCGCATTTTTACTTTGAAAGCCGAACGGTAGATGCGGGACAAACAATAAATGCGGTTACGACACTGACGTTTGTCTATGATTCCTTGCCTGAACAGCAAGTTCTGGAGTTAGTTGATTTGGTTTTGAACTATGAAGAGTCTAGCGCGTTCAGTAGAATCACGTCGAATGTGCTTCTCCGTGACCTGGATCAGGTTATGACCAGTATCGATCAGAGTGATATGCAAGGTGCCTGCGGCTCAATGATCACGTTCATAAACACAACTGAAGAACTAGCTGGCGAGGGGGGCATGGAGATAGGTGCTGCCATGTTACTGATTGCCGATGCCAATGAAATAAGGGCTGATTTATACTGTTCTTGAATCAAACAAAACAAAATAGTTTCCTACCCTTTCTGACCGAAAAGCGACCTGTCAGGTCATTGCCAGTAAGCTGCTATACACCGAAAGTGATGACGCTGTAAAATACACTCATGAACAAGTACGTAGTATTGGGAATCTTTTTCGTGATCTTCGTCGCTGGGCTGGGTGTAATCTTCAGCAACGAATCCGTCAGTTTCAATGAGTTTATGCGTTCTCTCAGCGGCCTGAACCCAAGGGTTTTGAGCCTGCTGGCACTGCCATTCGTCGCCGTTTTATTCGTGCTCGGAATCTATCTGCGCAGGAGACGTGAAGAACGTATGTGGAAGAATGCCGTGAAAGCAACCCGCGCTAAAAGACACTAGGGCCAATACCCAAGATCTGAAGGAATCAGACACTGCTTGTAAGACAAAGTCTGGGTTACTACATATCAATACTGGTGAAATGATTCAAAATAAGGCAATATAACCGCCAACGATGACCGGATAACCGGCGTAAAACCAATATCTTGCACCAGTATTCTTGAATTTGGTGCAGTTTGTGGGCAATAGCAGGAGAGGAACCATGCGTGTTGTTAAGACCAGGACGTTGCTTTTTACTGTGCTGCTGGGTATGACCTTACCCCTTCTGGCACAGGCTTCCCAGTTCTCTGATCTTGAAGGTAACCCTCAGTTACGCTCAGCCTCGGCACTTGTAATCAGTGCTGACGGCGATGTTATTTATGGCAAGGACATTGATACCGTTCGTCCCATCGCTTCCATCACCAAGTTAATGACCGCCATGGTTATCCTCGATTCCGGCCTCGACCTGAATGAAAAAATAACCGTCACCAAGGCCGATCGCGACCTGGTTCAACTGACCGGTTCACGTCTTGAATACGGCGCCAGCCTGCCCCGCCGCGAAATGATCCTGATAGCGGTCATGGCATCTGAAAACCGCGCAGCAACCGCGCTGGGCAGAACCTACCCGGGTGGAATGACAAAGTTTGTTGCAGCGATGAACAATAAGGCTGCCCAACTCGGCATGAGCAATAGCCACTTCGCCGACCCTGCCGGATTGAATGTAGACAACATATCCACCGCCCGCGACCTGATGAAGATGGTTACAGCCGCCCACAACTACGTGCTGATCGGGCAAGCCAGTACTACCACACGAATCGAAGTCCGCCCTTACACAAAGCGCGGACCACTGGTTTACGGCAATACCAACCGCCTGTTGAAAAACAAGACCTGGGATATCGCCCTGAGTAAGACCGGTTATATCAATGAGGCCGGGCGTTGCCTGGTGATGCAGGCCAATATCGAGGGTGAGGACGTTTCCATCGTACTGTTGAACTCATTCGGAAAACTCACGCCTTTCGGTGACTCCAATCGCCTGCGCAAGTGGATGCTGGCAAAGAGTTAAAGCAATCAGGCGCCTTCCCTGATCAATGCCTGCTGGACACCGTAGTCTTTTGACATGTGATCCATGAACCGTTGCAGGTTGGGATAAGGCTCAAGACCATCGTCCAGCTGTTTGATCCAACGAACCATGGAATATGCATAAGCGTCCAGCAAAGTGCGCCGGTCAAGCGCGATATGGTGTGTTGCTCCAACCTGGTCTTCAAGAACCTTTGCTACACGGCTAATACGTTTGACTGCCGCCGCTTTTACAGCGCCAATGGACTCATCATCTTCTGCAATTGTAAAACACCCAGGACAAAACCAGGGATAGAAAGCAGGATGAAAATCGCCGGTCAGAAATGCAACCCAGCGATCCAGTTCGAACCACTCGAAGATGTCCTTGCCCACTAACTTGCCTTCCGGGTTCAGGGCACAGAAGTATTGCAGGATGGCATCCACCTGGTTTTTGTAGTCCCCGTTGTTCATTTGCAGCAACGGAACGGAACCAATGGGATTGATTTTTAAAAAGTAAGGATCGGGATTTCGCAGATTAACCTTTTGTATATCGAACTTGATAAATAACCATTCTGCAAGAATCATCGGTGCCAATGAACAGGCACCCGGTGAGTAATATAATTTCATTCTTCTTCCCCGGAATTTTTAAAGCGTGTCTATTTAAAACTAGCACTAACCCGGACAATTTTCAGGCCATCATGAAATTTACTTCCGGCATACCCCGTTCTTTTTTTGGACAATCGGACGCGCACGTCTGGTTGACGCAACATGTGGCATCTCGGTGCATTCATGCATCCTGATGATGCGCGGACCAGGATCTATTTTGTCCAAATTTACATACATGCTTGTAAAATATAAACATTTTCCCATGGCGTGATTCTTGCAGTATATAAACCATGGCAGATGATTCAAATAAAAACCTGCCCTGTTTTTTAACGCACCCGGAGAGGAGTTTATGTTTAGAAAAATCATGGGAATTGTTTTGTTAGCCGTGTTTCACTATCAAAATGCGGTGGCGCAGGATTTTTCTGCCAACATTGGCTACAACAGCGAATACATTTATCGGGGTATTCCACAAGAATCATCTTCCGCTTTTGCCGGGGCAGATGTTGAGGGCGCTGGCTTCAACCTGGGTGTTTGGGGTGCGGATGTCGGTGACGGTCTCGAAATCGACTATTACGGTGGTTACAGTTTTGATCTTGGAGATTTTGGTTTCTCGATTGGCGCTACCTATTACACCTACACCAAGCTTTTCGATGACAAGTATTTGGAGGGAAACCTCGGTATCAGCTGGAAATGGCTATCTTTCAATATGGCCGCCGGCAATTATGACAATTTTGACCGGCCTGAACTGCACTACCAATTCTATTCATTCACTGCCGAGCACATCGGATTTTACGGCACAGTCGGATTTTTCGAGGATGACTTCGACGGCGTGTATTACGAAGCCGGTTATGCCAACACGCTAAGCGTAGACGGCAAGGACCTGATAGATTACGGCATAACACTCATTCATAGTAACGACGTTCTGCTTGGCGGCGAATCCGATACCAATATCAACTTTACATTGAGTAAAACCTTTTCGTTCTGACCCTGATCAGGTGAATGGTAGCGGGGGCATGTTAAAGTCGGTTTATGGAACCACTAACCGGCAGACTGAAGCGGGAACACCGCACCCTGGTGTGCATGACCGCCATTTATTGTGAGGATCACCACAGCCAGCAACGCGGCGAATTATGCGAGTCCTGCGCCGCATTAATGTGCTATTCGGAAAGACGTCTGGCCAAATGCCCTTACGGCCAGGCCAAGCCGACCTGCGCCAATTGCCCCATCCATTGCTACAAACAACAACAACGCGAACGGGTTCGCGAGGTGATGCGCTACGCCGGACCACGTATGCCCCGGCGACACCCCTGGATGGCGTTTGTTCACATATTTGACAAGCTGCGGCGCGTGGTACACCCGATGGAACTGCGCCGCGCCCGAAAACGCTGACTAAAAAACCAGGGAAGGCCTGTTAAAGCGAGCAGGTCATATCCTGACCACAGCAAAGTGGTGATTTGATCTTGCCATGTCCATTGGGACATTCAGAAACCTGAACCTCGGTATTTTCGTCAATTTTGAGCATCTTGTTTTCCAGTGGTGCATCACATTTACCACAGGTTGCATTGACGCTCATATCGCAAACTTT
>PVMK01182262.1_pt1 | contig 37509 bp, 36 predicted proteins | sample 1853481 | NCBI WGS metagenome assembly PVMK01 (sample SAMN08533507, study PRJNA380276) | Marine sediment metagenome, whole genome shotgun sequencing project.
TGCTCTATTGAATGAACTGCATAGTTTTAGAATCATATTTATATTAACATCGATTGGTGTATTTCTTACATTGATTATCGGATGGATGTATCTAGGTCGAAAAAGCGGATGAAAGTTAACATAGTACTTACAAATTTCCTTCTAGCGATATTTTTAGTTTAAAAATCGGAGCGGTGAAGGTAATTTAATAGATTATGTCTTCACTTTTAAAACCTAAAACAGCGAAATACTTTTTCCTGTCTATTGCAGTTCTCGTGATTTTAATCTTTACAGTTGCCTCAAATTTTAAAGGCTCCGATTCAAACGAAGTATATAATCTCAAATATAAAGGAGCTGTCCTGACCCACATCCACAGTATAGGAAACGGCTATGGATCACAATCCTCGAAAGATATGCACTCTCATATGAAAAATATAGGTTACAACTATGTCCAGTTAAATACCTTTGCCTATATGAGGAACCGGAAAGATACATCGATATATATAGATGGAGATCCATCGATGGCAGTGCCTTATCTTGAGAGTGAAATACAAAATCTCCACGAAATGGGTTTCCAAGTTATTTTAAAACCTCATATATGGATAGGGGGACACGATCTTGATCCTGATAACTGGAGGAGCAAGATAGATTTTGAAGATGTCGAAAAAAGAGAAAAGTGGTTCGATAGCTATACCAAATTTATACTGAAAGAGGCGGAGCTTGCTGAAAGTACTGGGGCTGAGATGCTGGTTGTGGGTACAGAGCTGGTAGGGGTCTCCAAATATACTGAGAATTGGGGGAAACTTATTAAAAAAATCAGAGAAGTTTACAGAGGCAAGCTTACATATGCAGCTGAAGGAATAAATGCAAAAAATATAGAGTTTTGGGACGCTTTGGACTATATAGGAATCGATGCCTATTTTGCTCTTACCGATAAAATTAGCCCGAGTTTAGACGAACTTGTAGAGGGATGGAAAAAATTCGAACCAGAAATTAAAAATCTTTCAGATAAATACGGTAAACAGGTAATCTTCACTGAGATTGGATATAAATCAGTTGAAGGAGCTGCTATAAAACCCTGGGAGTGGAAACAGGACGGTAAGACAAGTGAGGAGGAGCAGGCACTCGCATTTAAAGCCACTTCAATTGCCTTTAGGGATAAACCCTATCTCGCCGGGGTATTTGTCTGGAAATACTTTACGGATATGAATAGCTATGAGAGGGGAAATAACGAGAAAGGCTTTACACCTTACGGAAAAAAAGCTGAAAAAGTAATTTCGGAATGGTTCGGGACAAGTGACGAAAAAACCGCTCAATGATACCTGCCCTCTTGGCTCGCATCTTCAGCACTACCGTGCCTATTTTAGATAAGGATTAATCCACGTAAAATATCCATCCACTTTCATTTCCCTGTATTTTGCCACTGAGAGTTACATTTTCCCTTTGAGGATTTTTTTCAATTGAAATTATTTTTTCATGTGGGCCATGGAGGGCATAAATCTGATCTTCATCTGTCTGTATAAAATGCGCGTGCGACTCGTATTCGTTGCATGGGTTGTTGGCTACAACCAGGGTAACATCCCCCTCTTTATAATTTAGGAATACACATAGAACAGTCCCCATAACTTTTATTCTAGCGATATCTTTTGTTTCCTGAGGTTCTAATGACGGAGTGTAGAGAAGCCATGCTCTTTGATGACCACCTGTTTTGCCTTTGAGTCTAAGCGGTAGGCGATAGCCCATCCTAGATTTAGAGCTCTCTGTAATTCTCTTGATTTCTTCCTCTGAACCGTGCAGCGAATATAAGTTGCCGTCGACACCAATTAGATAAAGTAGGCCACTGCACTCCGTAAATTCCTTTGATACATTGGCCATTCCCGTTTCATCTATCTGAACACAGACAAGATTGCCCCTTACAATCCCTACGTCCTCGGTCTCGGCAAAGCTGTTTAACGGGAAGAGGATTGAGCTTAGAATACTAAGAGTTACAATATAGAAGCTCCGCATTTTAATTCTCCACATTGTAAGACTACACGAATTTAGATACACAATGTAAATAAAAAGTTCAGAGCTATATAGATCATTATTATTGCTGGCTTATCTTTATTTCAGGAAGAATCTCGTTAATTGAATTTATTAGGAATTTTCGCTCATACACTTCATCATCTACCACTTCGCCGTTCCAAACTATAATATCAAGGTCAATTGGTCTAGGACCGTTTTTGTTTTCCGATTTAACTCTTCCTATTTTTTTTTCTAGATTTTTTAGCCAGGATTTTAAAGTCGGAGTATCCATTTCAGTCTCAATTAGAAATGCTCCATTTATAAATTTGTCTTGGCTCTTACAGCCTATGGGTTCGGTTTCAATGAAAGACGAGACTTTGATTAGGTTATGATGATTTGCTACTGCGTTTTTAGCTTCCTCGATATTTTTTCCCGGATCAATGTTTGAACCAACTCCAATCACCACTTTATTTATTTTCATTATCTTATTTACTTGTTACCGACTCTCAGTTTGTGTAACCGATACAGAATCTGTAAAACGGAGCGCACCCGGCTTATCAATCCGCACGCTCGCTTTCTCTACCTTTTCATTCTCCATAACAATCTTCATGGTCTCCCCCGCGATTCTTTCAATAAGGTTAAACTCAGATCCCTCGACCATAGCGATTATCTTTTTTGTTATGGTTTTGTAATCGACCGTGTCCTCAATATTATCTGTCTCTATTGCTTTTGCTCCGTCAAATTCCATCTCTATGTTGATGACAACGTCCTGCTTGGTTTTCTTTTCCCATTCATAGATACCTACTATCGTTCTCAGCTTCAGATTTTCAATCTTTATTATCATATTTATTTTCCTATATAAGATGCTGTCCGCCGTCAACGAAAAGGCATTGCCCAGTGACGAAAGAGTTATCCAATAGGTATTTTACAGCAGTTATTATGTAATCTGGATTTCCCGGCTTTTCAAGGGGAGTATTTTTTGCTATTTGTTCTAAATACTTTATATCTTTATCCGGAGGCGGGAGAATAGGACCAGGGCAGATTCCGTTTACTCTGATTTTTGGTCCTAAAGCTTTCGCCGCCATTAACGTAAAATCCCTAAGCGCTTTCTTGGTTAAATTATAAGTAAAATGTTCTGTCTCGATTTTGTTGATACGCATGTCGAGCATGTTAATAATTAATTCAGCATTATTCCCTTTACTAAAATCCTGAGAGAGAAAAAAGGGCGCTTTGAAATTTGTATTAAAGTCTCTTTCAAAAATTTCCTCTGTTACATCATTGAAGCCGATATTCTCAAATATTGAAGCGCTGTTCACTAAAATCGAGCATTGGGGAAAAACCTCAAACACTGTCGGAATTAAACTACGGACTTGGGATATATCAGAGAGGTTTGACTGGAATATCTCACACTGTCTACCCTTCTCTAGGATTAAATCCGCTGTTTCTTGGGCTTCTTTATCTGAGTGATTGTAGTGTATAGCAATATCATATCCTCTTTCAGCCAGGCTGAGTGATATTGCTTTCCCTAACCTCTTTCCCCCGCCTGTAATAAGTGCCGCTTTGCTCATAATATTTAGTTTTATAGCAAAATTGTAAGGGAGAGTATAGCATATGTAGGAGAATCGCTACTACTTAACTAGATACTAATTTTAGACCCACAATCCCTACTATTATGAAGCCCAGGAATACGAATCTAAGCAAGTGAGTGGGTTCACCTAGTAAATAAATACCCAGGAAAAAAGTTCCTACAGCCCCTATTCCTACCCAAACAGCGTAGGCCGTTCCAACTGGTAGCTCCCTTTGCGCTAAAAACAAAAAGAAGCCGCTTAGAAGTATACTTACGATGGCAAAGGCTGCGGGCACTATTTGAAATCCCTTTTCTGTCCATGCGTATTTTAGTCCCATCGGCCATCCCCACTCCATAATCCCAGCTATTAGTAAATAAATCCACTCCATGTCGGATACCCTCCTAGTTTTTTATAATTTATTATAATTTAACAATATTGCTGAGTATTTCTAACAATACTGTCTGCAACTTATTACTATCTCTCTATCTAACCAACATAAAATAGTGACAACTTTATTTATTAGGTTGACTTGGTGTACAATAATAATTCAAACTAGAGTGTAGATAGGGATATTCAAATGGCGAGACGAACCACTAGATCACAAAACAAAGTTCTTGGTATTGATATCGGCGGAACAGGAATTAAAGCGGCACCTGTGGATATTAATAAAGGCGTCTTGCTCCAGGAGCGGTTTCGTATTGAAACACCTCAACCCCCAACCCCCAGAGCAATGTTGGAAGTAATTGGCCAACTTATCGATCACTGGAACTGGAAGGGGAAGATTGGATGCGGTTTCCCTGGAGTACTAAAACGAGGAGAAGTTCATACGGCCGCGAATCTTTCCAACCAGTGGGTAGGTATCAATTTAGCGGATCAGATAAAGAAAATTTCTTCATGTGAAGCCGTAGTTATAAATGACGCAGATAGTGCAGGGCTTGCAGAGATGAAATTCGGCGCAGGAAAGGAATACAATAAACATGGGGGAGGAGTTGTCATCATGGCAACTCTTGGAACCGGAATAGGTACTGCACTGTTCGTTGACGGCCACCTTGTTCATAACACTGAGTTGGGACATATTGAGATTGATGGAAAGGATGCGGAAAGACGTGCTGCTGCGAGTGTGAGGGAACGCAAAAGTCTAAGTTGGAAAAAGTGGGGCGGTAGGGTTAATACATATCTGCAAACTTTGGAAAAGCTGCTTTCCCCGGACTTATTTATTATAGGCGGTGGAGTCAGTAAAAAGCCGGATAAATTTTTTAAATATATAGAGGTCAAAGCGAAAATTGTTTCTGCCGAAATGCATAATGATGCCGGCATTGTAGGTGCAGCTCTGGCAACTGAGCTATAAGTTAAGGATTATCTTGAAAAACTAAATATGATGTGTGATAATCCCGAAAGGGGATGATAATCGTCTGGTGGAGTAATTAGTTTCCAAATAGTTGAGGTAAAATACTTTGTCTGAAAAGAAGCACTTCAACACTTTTCAAGTTAATACGGGGTTTATTAGAGTAGACAAAATCTAAGGAGATTGGCTATGGAAGCAAAGCCTAAAAAGAAGGAAGACAAATTAGAACAATTAATTATTAATACGATTAGAACGCTCTCAATGGACGCGGTACAAAAGGCAAATTCCGGACATCCCGGAACCCCTATGTCTATGGCTCCTGTAGCGTATACGATTTGGGATAAATTCATGAATTTCAATCCACGAAATCCTGACTGGCCTAACCGTGACCGCTTTGTTCTTTCGGCCGGTCATGCCTCAATGCTCCTATACAGCTTACTACATATCACTGGCTATGATCTTTCACTAAATGATATCAAGACCTTTCGTCAGCTTCATAGTAAATGCGCGGGGCACCCGGAATACGGCCTAGCCCCAGGGATAGAATCCACTACTGGTCCGTTGGGACAGGGTTATGCAACTTCAGTTGGAATGGCAATTGCGGAGAAGTGGTTGGCCACGTATTTCAACCGTCCCGGTCATGAGATGATTAACTACAGTGTTTACTCAATAGGCGGTGATGGCTGTATGATGGAAGGTCTGTCGAGTGAAGCCGCTTCCCTTGCGGGTCATTTGGGGCTTAGCAACCTGGTGTGGATATATGATAACAACCACATAACGATTGAAGGACACACAGCTCTTGCTTTTAGTGAGGATGTGGCTGCCAGGTTCATGGGTTATAACTGGCACGTACAGCGTGTTGGCGATGCCAATGATTTGGAACTCCTTGAAGAAGCGCTTGATAGAGCGCACAAGGAGGATGAGCAGCCTTCATTAATAATTGTAGATAGCCATATAGGTTACGGAAGTCCCAATAAGCAGGATACTTCCGCTGCACATGGAGAGCCTCTTGGTGAAGAGGAAATTAGAAAAACTAAGATTAATTACGGATGGGATCCCAACAAAAAGTTCTATGTTCCGGATGAGGTAAAGGCATACAGAAAACAAATGCTAAAAAGAGGTAAGAAAGATGAGGATGAGTGGAATGAGAATTTTTCTAAGTACGCTTTTGAATATCCCGATTTAGCTAAACAGTTTGAAATGATCGAAAACCGCGAGATGCCTGAGGGTTGGGAAAGCTGCCTCCCGGTTTTTCCTGCCGATCCTAAGGGGACGGCTACTAGAAGCTCAAACGGTAAGATATTAAACGCCATAGGAAAAGACGTTCCTTGGCTTCTCGGTGGTGCTGGGGATGTAGGCCCTTCTACAAAAACATATCTTGATGATGCCAGCAGTTTTGAAAGAGATGTATATAGCGGCAGGAATTTTCACTTTGGTATTAGAGAAAATGCCATGGCTGCTGTGACAAACGGTATGGTTCTTAGCAAGCTAAGGGCGTATGCAGCTTGTTATTTTGTATTTTCGGATTATATGAAAGCGCCTCTAAGGCTTTCCTGTTTAATGCAGAACCCGGTTATTTACATATTCACTCATGATAGTATAGGTCTTGGAGAAGACGGACCTACTCATCAACCAATAGAACATCTTGCTGCACTTAGGGCAGTTCCTAACCTCGATGTTATCAGACCTGCTGATGCTAATGAGCTCAGTGCTTTATGGAAGTATGTAATGGAGGTCAAAGACAGACCGGTTGCTTTGATCCTTACCCGGCAGAATGTTCCTACATTTGACCGAGATAAATATGCACCGGCTGAGGGAGCTTTGAAAGGCGCATATATTCTCGCTGATAGCAAAGGCCAACCCGATATAATATTAATTGGTACAGGATCTGAAGTTCAATTATGTCTGGGTGCATATGAAAAGCTTAAAAAACGGGGGATTAAAGCCCGTGTAGTAAGTATGCCTTGCTGGTCTCTATATGAAATGCAGGGTCAGGAATATTGGGAAGAGGTTCTGCCCGATTCAGTCCGTGCCCGAGTTTCTGTTGAAGCTGGCTCTACTTTTGGTTGGCGGAGATATGTCGGGCTCCATGACAAGGGCGGAGTAATAGGTGTAAGCACATTTGGAGAATCAGCGCCGATAGCTGATTTATTTCCTGAGTTTGGGCTCACAGTGGACCATGTGGTTGCCAAGGCGAAAGAAGTTCTTAAAAATAACGGAAAACATACAACTAAAAAAACAAAGAAAAAAAGACGAGATCTAAAAAATGAGTAATAAATTTTATTTTCATATTAAACTTTAATATTTGATAAGGAGATCGCAATGTCCAGAATCACAGAATTGACAAAACTAGGTCAATCAATTTGGTATGATTACATAAGACGCTCATTTCTCATTAAAGGCGAACTAAGGGCCTTAATCGACGAGGGCCTCAGGGGAGAAACCTCCAATCCATCTATTCTGGAAAAGGCTATTGCCGGCAGTTCTGACTACGATGAGGATTTAAAAGCATTGGTTGAAGAAAATAAATCAGTGGACGAGATATATGAAACCCTTGTTTTAAAAGACATTGCTCTTGCGGCGGATGACTTCAGGCCTTTATATGAGGAAACTAACGGTAGGGACGGATTTATCAGTCTTGAGGTTAGTCCTACTTTAGCAAACAACACAAAACAGACCATTCAAGATGCCAAAAGATACTTCGTTGCCTTAGGCAGACCAAATGTGATGATTAAAGTTCCTGCTACTCCAGCCGGAATTCCGGCAATCACAGAGCTTATCGGATCTGGTCTCAATATAAATGTCACACTGATGTTCAGCTTGGATCAATATAAAGCTGTGTCTGAGGCCTATATTAAAGGTCTTGAAAGACTTGCTGCAAATGGACCTTCGGTATTTAAAGGTCACAGGGTTGATAAAGTGGCTTCAGTTGCATCCTTTTTCGTAAGCAGGGTCGATAGTGCAGTGGACGCTGAGTTAGAAAAAATTGGCAACTCGGATCTCCAGGGCAAAATTGCTATTGCCAATTCCAAGATAACTTATGAAAAATACAAAAAAGTTTTCAGTGGCCCACGATGGAAAAAGCTTGCAGATTTAGGGGCCAGACCCCAGAGGGTTCTCTGGGCTAGTACCAGCACCAAAAACCCTGCCTATCCAGATACGCTTTATGTGGACGAGCTAATTGGTCCCAATACTGTAAATACTGTTCCTCCAGCTACATATAAAAATTTTCGTGACCACGGCACTCCAAAAACCACACTTACTAAAGGTCTTAAACAAGCGCATACCGATCTGGCCAAGCTGGGGAAATTGGGGATTGAGTTAAATGATGTTACGGATTTTCTGCTCCATGACGGTGTTAAGAAGTTTGCGGAGTCCTTTGAGACCTTAATGCAAAGTATTGCTGATAAAAAGGAGCAAATTATTCAGGGAAAAAAGCCCTATACGGCAAGCTTGGGTAAGTATCAGGCTGCCGTTGATAAGGCTCTGGAGAATATACGTAAGAATAATATAATTGAGAAAATCTGGGATTTTGATTATCTGGTTTGGGAAGACAATCCAACTGAAATAAGTAACCGGCTCGGCTGGCTTCATATACCTGAAGTCATGGCAGACGCACTTACCGGTATAAATGTTGTTGTCGACCAGGCTAGGGAAGACGGCTATACGAATGCGCTTGTTTTAGGTATGGGCGGATCCAGTCTCGTTGTTGAAGTTATTCGTGAGACCTACGGGGTAAAAGACGGCTACCTTGATGTTGCGGTTTTAGACAGCACTGACCCAGGGATGATACTTGATTATAGAAGAAGCCTCGATATGAAAAAAACTCTTTTTATTGTTTCCACCAAATCGGGCGGCACTGCTGAAACCCTTTCTTATATGAAGTTTTTCTATAACGAAGTATTAGCTGAAGTTGGTAAGAAGGAAGTAGGAAAGCATTTTGTTGCAATTACTGATCCGGGGAGCGGTCTTGAGAAGATTGCAAAGGACCTTAAATTCAGAAAGACATTCTTAAATGATCCTAATATTGGCGGGCGTTATTCTGCTCTGTCCTTTGTTGGAATACCACCCGCAGCTTTTCAGGGTGTAGATGTTCCGCTACTGTTAGATCGTGCTATAAGGATGCTCCACAACAACGAAAGCTGCAATTGTGCAGTGGAAGGGGATCATTCGGGTGCCTGGCTTGGAGCGATTATGGGAGAGTTGGCCAAAGCTGGGCATGACAAGGTTACGCTGATAACTTCTCCACCTATACAAGGATTTGGCGCATGGGCTGAACAGTTAATAGCTGAGAGCACCGGAAAGATCGGGAAAGGAATACTTCCCGTAGACCGTGAGCCTATAGGTCCTCCTGAAAATTACGCAAACGACAGGCTATTTGTTTATCTCAGGCTAGCGCACGACAATACGCACGATAATAAGGTGAATGCGCTTGAAGATCATGGTCATCCGGTAGTAAGGATTAATCTAAAGGATATATACGATCTTGGTGGGGAGTTCTTCCGGTGGGAGATGGCGATTGTAATTGCCGGGATGATAATCGGGATTCATCCTTTTAATCAGCCCAATGTAGAGGCTGCAAAGATTCTCGCTCGCAATATGATTGCCAAATATCAGAAAAAAGGAAAACTCCCGTATGTAAAACCGACTCTAGAAGATGACGGCATAACAGTTTATTCAAGTTTCAAAGCGGACAGCGTAGATGGGGCGCTTAAGAAGTTTCTTTCACTTGCTAAAAAGGGTAAAAATGAATCTAAAGGCAGAAGCTATGTAACTTTACAGGCGTATGTGAAACCGGACGATGAAACTTACGAAGCAATGCAGAAATTACGTAAGAAAATCCAGTCTAAATACCGTTTAGCAACTACTTCGGGGTTTGGGCCTAGATTCTTACATTCAACAGGACAGCTTCATAAGGGGGATGCTGGTAACGGACTATTTATACAGTTTACTTCCGAAATGCCTGAAGACGCCCCGATACCTGATGAAGCGGGGAAAAAGGCTTCATCAATGAGCTTTGGGGTTTTGAAAAACGCCCAGGCTCTTGGCGACCGCCGGGCATTGCTAGACAATAAACGAAACGTTATCACATTCCATCTGGGAGAGGATGTTGTAAGCGACATAGAGAGATTGACAAAAAGCTTATAGAAACTTGGACAATTGATAAAAGCACTCATCTTCGATCTTGACGGCACTCTTGTGCAAACGGAAGTTCTAAAGGCTAAGTCTTATGCAAAAGCTGCAGTTGAATTAAACCCTTCTCTTACTGAAGAAGAGGTAATTGAGGGATTTAAGGATTTTGTGGGTCTTTCGAGAAAAGAAGTTGCCAAAGGGCTATTAAACAGATTTGATCTTGGTGAGGCGGCTTCAGCAAGAATGAAAGAATTTGATGTTGCCAAGCCGTGGCAGGCTTTTGTCGATATTAGAATGGAGACTTACTTTAAGATGATATCTGATCCTGGGATTCTAAAAGAGCACTTATGCCCGTATAATTTAGGGTTGCTCAAATGGGCAAAACAAGAAGGTTATCCGACAGGTCTTGGAACTATGTCACATAGAAGGGAAGCTTATCGAGTATTGAAAATACTTAACATCCGCTCAGAGTTTGATGTTATCTCAACTATTCAAGATGTAGAGCATGGTAAACCCGACCCCGAAATATACAATCTGCTGGCCGAAGAACTGAGAGTCTCTCATTCTGAAGCGTTGGCAATCGAGGATTCCTCTTCAGGAATAAAGGCTGCGCTGGCTGCAGATATAAGCTGTATTGCTGTACCTTCAGATTTCACGAGAGCAGGTGTTCACAAACTTCCCGCAGATGATAGTCTCCGTATTGTGGATAATGCCCCCGATTTGCTAGAGACTGTGAAAGATTTTATTTCCGAGCTGAATTCGCCAGAGGAGAAAGCCAATTGACACCTCCATCTAACAACGGAGTCAGTCTTCAGAATAGGCTTAAGAAAGAAGCCGGTATAAGTGCAGTAGATTTTGTAGAGTCGGCAATGGTGCTCGGCTTAGGTACGGGGAGCACAACCCTATTTGCGCTTGAAGAATTAGGGAAGAGGCTAAAAGAGGGGAGATTAAAGGATATAGTTGGTATCTGTAGTTCAATTCAGACTGAGAAAAGGGCTAAAGATCTTGGAATACCCATTATTACTTTTGACGAAAAGCAGGAACTTGATCTCACAATAGACGGTGCTGATGAAGTCGATCCACAACTCAATTTAATAAAAGGTGGGGGAGGCGCCTTGCTTAGAGAAAAGGTGCTGGCTCAGTCTAGTAAGCGGAACATTATGATTGTTGACGAAAGTAAATTGTCTCCAATGTTGGGTACTCGTTTCCCTGTACCGATAGAGGTAATTCCCTTTGCCCGGATGCCGGTCGCTAACTTTATAAAATCTCTTGGTGGTGATCCGGTACTGAGGAAAAAAGATGATGGGAAACCCTATACTACTGATCAAAACAATTATATTTTGGATTCAAATTTCGGACCGATATCAGATTTAGATGAGCTTGCACAAAAATTAGGCCAAGAAGCGGGGATTGTAGAATTCGGCTTGTTTTTAGGGACTGCGAGCGAAATTATAGTTGCCACTTCAAACGGCATACGTTATCAGAAAAGAAACGATTCTTAAAAGTAGAGGGCAAATTATGGTAGTTATAGAACCTTCAATATTATCTGCAGATTTTACAAAGCTTGGTGATGCTGTGATGGAAGCAGAAAAAGCAGGTGTTTCGGCCATACAAATTGATGTGATGGACGGTCGTTTTGTACCAAACATTAATTTTGGCCCAGCAGTAGTATCCGCGCTAAGACCTATTACAAAAATGATGCTGGATGTTCATCTTATGATTGTAGAACCTCAGAAGTATATAGAGGATTTTGTTAAAGCAGGCGCAGACCGAATAATCGTACATCAGGAGGCTTGCGTCCACTTACACCGTGTGCTCCAGTCAATCAGAGAGATGGGGATTAAGTCAGGTGTTACTTTAAATCCAGCGACCCCTCCTGATATGATAGAAGATGTGCTTGAGCTCTCTGATTTTGTTCAGGTAATGGGAGTAAATCCGGGGTTCGGCGGCCAGAAGTTTATCCACAGTCAGCTTAATAAAATAAGAGCGCTAAAGTCTATGCTTGAAGACCGTGGGCTTGATGTCCCAATTGGCCTTGACGGAGGGATTGATACTGTTACTGCGCCACTTGTTGTGGAAGCTGGAGCTACAGTATTAGTAGCCGGCTCAAGCGTCTATAATTCTAGAGGTTCGGTTAAAGAAAACGTAGAAGCTTTACTAAAGAGTGTGTAGTAAGATAAGATTGGTGATATGATTAGATTTAGTGATTTATATTTCAAAAATACTAATAACATTTTAAGGAGGGCAGCATGAAAATTGGAATGATAGGTCTTGGAAAAATGGGGGGGAATATGACGGAGCGTCTGATGCGCCGAAAGCATCAAGTTGTGGCTTACAACCTTACTCAAGGTCCCATTGACGAAGCAGCAAAAAAGGGGGCGATACCGGCTAAATCGGTTGCCGATTTGGTGAGAAAATTACCAAAGCCCAAAGTTGTATGGCTTATGGTTCCCGCGGGCAAGCCCGTAGACCAGAATATAAAAGAACTTAAAAAGTATCTTAAGAAAGGTGACATAATAATAGACGGTGGAAATTCCGAGTGGCAGGATTCTCAAAAGAGAGCCAAATCACTTAAATCTAGCGGCATTAAGTTTATAGACTGCGGAGTTAGCGGAGGCGTCTGGGGCTTAAAAGAGGGCTACTGCTTAATGTACGGTGGGGATAAAGAAACATGCAAATATGTAGAGCCTATATTCAAGACACTTGCTCCTAAAAACGGCTATCTATACTGCGGTGCTGAAGGCTCAGGTCACTATGTAAAGATGGTTCACAACGGTATCGAATACGGAATGCTCCAGGCTTATGCTGAAGGTTATGCGATTCTTCAAAGCTCCGAATTCGATCTGGACCTCCGTGCAATTAGTAAAGTTTGGCAGTATGGAAGCGTTATTCGCTCCTGGCTGCTCGAGCTTGCCGAAAGGGTATTTAAAGCTGATCCTACTCTTGAAGATCTTGACCCATACGTCTGGGACAGCGGTGAGGGACGCTGGACTGTTGAGGCTGCAATGCGACAGAATGTTCCCGCACCAATTATTACTGCATCTCTTCTTGCTAGGATTGCATCCAGAGATAACGATTCTTTCTCCATGAAAACTATCGCTGCGCTTAGGAATCAGTTTGGCGGTCATGCAGTGAAGAAGAAAGCGGATGATTAAGCTGTTTTTAGAACTGTAATTCTATGAATCTTAAATAGAGGTGTTTAAATGGCACAAGAGAACAATTGCATAATTGTTATATTTGGAGCTTCGGGAGATTTAACAAAAAGAAAGTTAATGCCTGCAATTTATGCTCTATATCGTCAGAACTTGCTTCCGAAGAAATTTGCGATACTGGGTACCAGTAGATCGCCCTATTCGGATGATGCATTTAGGAAGAAAATCATCAGCGATATAAAAACTTACGCCAGTCTCAAAAAGGCTGATCAGAAACAGCTTGGAGCCTTTTCAAAGCACCTCTACTATCAGGCTCTTGACGCGACTGATATAAATCACTATGAAGAATTAAAGAAAAAATTGTCGACTATTGATAATAAGCTTAAGATCGGAGGAAACTATATTTATTATCTCTCGACCTCGCCGAGCTTATACACCTCGATTGCTAATAATATTGGGAAAAAAGACCTTCAGAAAGAGGGTAAAACCTCTTCCTGGAAAAGAATTATTATAGAGAAGCCCTTTGGCAGGGACCTCAAATCAGCCAAAGCCTTAAACGCCGATCTGCAAAGCATATTTGACGAGGATCAGATCTATAGAATAGATCATTATCTCGGCAAGGAAACTGTGCAGGACATCTTTGCTCTAAGATTCGCAAACGGTATCTTCGAGCCTCTCTGGAACAGGAATTATGTCAGTCATATTGAGATAACCGCGGCTGAATCTATTGGCGTTGAGCAGCGCGGTGGATACTATGACCATTATGGCGCAATGAGGGATATGGTACAAAACCATTTACTGCAAGTGCTGGGTACAATAGCAATTGAACCCCCCTCATTTTTTAACGCTACTGATGTCCGCAATGAAAGCGTAAAGGTTTTTGAATCCCTTCGCCCTATTAAACCAAGCGAGGTAAAAAAATACGCGGTGCAGGGACAGTATGTTGCATCAAAAATCCGCGGGGAACAAGTTCTTGGTTACAGACAGGAAAAGGATGTTGCTCCCGATTCGCGTACGGCTACATTTGTAGCGCTTAAATTATATGTAGACAATTGGCGCTGGGGCGATGTTCCGTTTTACATACGCACAGGGAAATATCTCCCTACAAGGGTTACCGAAGTCGTAATTCATTTTAAAAAGACTCCTCATCACTTGTTTACAAAAACCGAACTATGCGAAGCTACTCCTAACCAGTTGATTATAAGAATTCAGCCCGATGAGGGAATCCTTCTTAAGATCGTAATGAAAAAGCCCGGAGCCGGATTCGACATAAAAGAAGTAGGTATGGACTTTCATTATTCCGATCTGGCTGATGCGTATATTCCCGAGGCTTATGAGCGCCTCATACTGGACTGCATACTGGGTGACGCAACGCATTATGCCAGGGCAGATGCGGTGGAGGCGTGCTGGAAGTTCGTCGACCCTATCATTAAGGCCTGGGAGAGTAACTCCAAGATTAAAATGTATGGGTACCCAGCTGGCACATGGGGACCGCCCGAAGTTAGAAACCTGTTTGATGACCCCAGTGATGACTGGCGGTACCCGTGTAAGAATTTATCAAACGACGGTGAGTACTGCGAGTTATAGATAGAATTTGTTAATAATAGGTAGTCACAAATATGGGAAAGAAATATTATCTCTTTGAAGATAGCGCTGAATTAGCTGCACAGTTGGCTGTGGATTTTAAAAATGCGGTGGAAGAAAAGGCCAATTCCGGTGAGTCTCTAACCATTGCACTCTCCGGAGGACATACCCCTAAAGCATTTTTTGAAATTCTTGCAGAGCCTCCATATCGCGAGGGGATTCCTTGGAAGAATGTAATCTTTTTTTGGGGCGATGAGCGTTGTGTTCCTCCTGACAATGATGAGAGTAACTATAAGATGACAAATATTACTTTACTGTCACATATTGATATACCTGCAGGCAATATTCACAGGGTATTAGGTGAAGACCCGCCCACTAATGAAGCTCTAAGATATGAAAAGGTGATAGGTGAAAATGTTTCCTCAGGTGGAAATGAATTTCCTAGGTTCGACTGGATATTTCTTGGTATGGGAGATGACGGACATACGGCATCCCTTTTCCCCGGGGCCCATAATCTAAAGGAAATGCAAAGAATCTGCGTCGTTGCGGAGCACCCTGAGACAGGGCAAAAAAGAGTTAGCATTACTTTTCCTGTAATTAATAACGCAAAGAGAGTATCATTTCTTGTAGCTGGGGAGGCTAAAGCCCCGGTATTTAAGGAAATATTAGAAAAGGGTTCAGAACCCCTCCCTTATCCTGCCTCGATGGTTGAGCCTCAAAACGGAGTGCTTGAATGGTACTTAGATAAAGCCGCAGCTCCGGAGCTTTAAGAACTTACAGCTTTCTACTTAAGCCATATATATCTTGCAACAAAAAGAATTGCGAAGAGGTATAGAAGCCAATGGATTTTTCTTGCTTTCCCCCTAATTACTTTAAGCAGCACATAAGAGATAACTCCAAAGGAAATCCCTTCAGTAATACTAAAAGTAAGAGGCATCATTAGGAGTGTCAGAAATGCGGGTATGGATTCTGAATAGTCTTCCCAATCTATGTTCACTATATTTTTGAACATCATGCAGCCCACAATAATCAAAGCGGGTGCAATAACCGGATACACAGTTATTCCCCCTATTTCGTGTCCTGCCCCAATCAATTGAACGATTGGGTTTAAGAATATTGCTAATAAAAATAGTATGGCAACAACTATATTAGTTAATCCCGTTTTACCTCCGGCAGAAATTCCAGTAGTGCTCTCTATATAGCTTGTAATTGTAGATGTTCCCAATAATGCACCCGCACTAGTGGCAACAGCGTCTGATAATAATGCCTGTCTAGCTCTGGGTAGCTTTCCGTTTACCATAAGACCCGCCGGCTGGCTCACTCCAATTAATGTGCCTATAGTGTCAAAGATATCCAGAAAAAGAAAAACGAAGATTACGGTTATAAGCTCAGGGTTTACAAATACGTTTGGTATTTCGAGCTTAAGTAGGGTAGGGGCAAGTGAGGGAGGAGAAGCAAATACTCCTTTAAATTCAATTATTCCAATTATTAGACCGGCAGCAGCAGTTACAAGAAATCCTATAAGTATGGCACCCCGTATCCTGAGCGCAAAGAGAATGGCCATTACCATAAGCCCAAAAATGGATAATAGTGTGGGAGTTGAAGTGAGGTCTCCAAGCGTGACATATGTTATAGGATGACTCACTACCATTCCCGACCATTCAAGTCCTACAAGTGCAATCAATAGTCCAATTCCTACCGGAATGCTGTTCTTAAGACAGTTAGGAAGAATGTTCATGAGAGCCTCTCTTAGGCCCACTGTGGAAAGTAATATAAAAACTAGGCCCGCAATAAAAACAGCGCCCAGAGTCTCCTGCCAACTATATCCTAATGTTAGGACTACTATATAAGAGAAGTAAAAATTCTGACCCATGCCAGGAGCTAGAGCTATTGGATAATTAGCAAGGAACGCCATTAGCACCGTTCCCAAGGCTGCGGACAAACATGTGGCGACCATCACAGCACCCGGATCCATCCCGGCTGCACCGAGCACGGCGGGTTGAACAAAAATAATGTACGACATTGTCATAAATGTCGTAATACCTGCCATTATTTCAGTGCTTACGTCTGTGCCCTGTTCTTTTAAATTAAATAATCGCTCTAGCATTAGTTTTTAAAAATACTTTACAGAAATTTTAAGGACTCATTATCTCACGAACTGCACTATTTTGTCAATTATGCAGGGAATCTATACTAAATCCCAATTTCATAGTAACTTTTAGATCATTTACTTGATTACAGAGAACATAGATGCCTGAATATCTAGATTTTCTAATACTCTTTGGTGTAGGAATTGCGGCGGGCGTGATCAACGTCATGGCCGGCGGAGGCTCAAGCCTCACTTTGCCTGCGCTTATTTTTTTAGGGCTCGACAGCGCTGCCGCAAACGGTACTAATCGGGTTGGGATTTTGATACAGAGCCTGTTTGCAACCCTATCATTCCGAAAAGAGAAAATATCCGGATTAGGTCTAAGTTTAAGACTAGCTGCACTCACTATCCCCGGAGCGATACTGGGCGCTTTGATAGCAGTTAGAATCAGTGATAAGTGGTTTGAGATAATTCTCGGTATTATAATGATCGGAGTAATCATATCAATGCTTATCCCCCAGTTTAAGAACGGTATTACAACTGAGGAAGGGAAGAAGACTTGGCTTATATATCCGATAATGTTTGCAGTAGGTTTTTACGGTGGGTTTGTTCAGGTAGGGGTCGGATTTCTAATTATGGCGGCCCTATATCATTTACTAAGAATGAACCTTGTATATGTAAATATGCACAAGGTATTTATCACATTGATTTTTACAATACCTGCGCTCCTTATTTTCATCTGGACGGATAACGTAGACTGGTTGCTCGGACTTAGTTTAGCTCTGGGAAATGGTCTTGGAGGGTGGTGGGCTGCCCGCATTTCCGTAAAAGGCGGCGAGAAAGTTATCCGCTATGTGATGATTGTAGCTATCTTTATAATTTCACTAAAGTTGTTCGGACTATTTTAAGCCACATATCCTACTAATTGCCGTTGAACATTATCGTCCCAAAACCGGTGCCGCTTGAGCCGCCGAAACTAAACCCGTCTACGCTGGGCGCTGCCAGGAAAGTCGATGTGTAGTCTATCTGTATCGGCCCCGTCGCGTTCTCGAACTGGCCCGTGCCACCAGAGAAAGTACCCACTTGGGTTGTAGAGGCGATGTTCGTATCAGGGTCAAAGCAGCTTACTCCGCTAGCCCAAGAGCCAAAAATAAGCTCTCCGTTTGAAAAACGCTTGACGAAATGCCCCTGCACCAACGTAAACTCGTCCTCCCCTTCATCGCAATCAGCATTTTCGAGTACAAATTCAAACTCGTTTAAGCTTTGAATGGAGACGCTTCCGAATGTGCTTGTCCCCAAAAACTGACCCAAGTTTGCGGGTTTACCATCATCGTTTGAGTCAGTAGCTGCGGGGGCTGTCGTGAAACTTCCCGAATAGGTCTCGGTGAACTCTATCTCACTGTTTTGTGCATTGCTCTTGTTGTCGCATGAAGTAACAAGCCCCAGAATAGCTGACGCGTAAAGCGTAAGTGCAATTACTGTTAAAAAAGACCATCTTTCTAGATTTTGATTTATTCAATCTTCTACCTCCTTTGCAATTTTTTTGTTAGGCAATGTCATCCCACATCATCTTTGTATGACTCTCGTATCATAAAAAATATTATAAGTGAGGTGACAGCAGAAGCCACCAGGTAGTAGCTTGGAGAAAGCTTGTCTCCGGTAATGTCTATAAGATATGTAGCAACAAATGGCGCTGTCCCTCCGAATACAGCAAAGCCAATATTATAACCTATTGAAACAGCGCTCATACGAATCCTTGTCGGAAAGAGCTCAACCATCATAGCGCCGAACGGTCCGAATACCATAGCCAGTCCTATTGCAAAGACAATCTGCGAAAGAAGATCATACAACGCGTGGCCTTCCGTAAGCACAATAAAAAGTGGGTATGCGAATATGGCTATAATTAGACAACCGGTGATTAATACGGGTTTTCTGCCGATTTTGTCGGATAGAAATCCCATAAATGGAGTAAGGACCATTAGAACAATCATGCTGATGATATTAATATTGAGAGCGGTTGAAAGTAGTAGGTGAGTCTCGGTTGACAGGTATGTCGTCATATAGACGAAAATCATATAAAAGTTTACAGACCCAACACATGTAGCACCGATTACAATCAGTATCTCTTTCCAGTGATACTTAAATGCATCTGCTATAGGCCTCTTTGATAATTCGCCGGCTTCTTTCATTTTCTTAAACGCCGGAGATTCATCTAGTCCCGCTCTTAGATAAAGTCCGATTAATCCTAAAAGCAGTCCGAGTAAAAACGGAAGCCGCCAACCGAAGCTATGTAACTGAGCATCGCTAAATACATTGGTAACTAGTGATGCAATGGCTGATCCTAGAAGGATTCCGCCTAATAAGCTGAACACTGTCCAGCTGCTGTAAAAGCCTCTCCGTCCCGGAGGGTGGGGAGCGTTTTCAACGACATATGAGATAGAACCTGTGAACTCGCCGCCTACCGATATTCCTTGAATAAGTCTGATTATAGTTAGTAAAATAGGAGCCAATATCCCCACAGACTCATAAGTGGGCAACACTCCGATCAATGTAGTCGGGACTGCCATCATAATTACTGAAATTTCAAGTGCCTTCTTCCGTCCTAGTTTATCTCCCAGAATCCCAAATATTACTGCACCTACAGGGCGCATCAGGAAACCCACGGCAAAAATACCAAAAGTGGCTAATAGTCCGGTAATTTGATTATCAGAAGGGAAAAAGAGCTTCGCAATAACTGGAGCGAAAAACCCGTAAAGAGCAAAATCGTACCATTCCAGAACATTGCCTACGCATCCTGCTACCACATTTTTCACTCTATGATCGGAAGTAGCTTCGCTTGCCACCGTACCCCCCCCCTTTAGACCCTATAGTTTTGATATATCACTTTTGAAAATTTATGTCAATAAAATGACATTATCTAGTGGAAATTTATTTCCTGTCAAAAATCGGTTTTAATATTTGTAGAGCGCGGAATGAAATTACCAGAACTTGTTCAAACTATTCTTGAGAAAGAGAAAAAGCATCCCTATATTATAGCTTTTGAAGGAATGATAGGAAGCGGGAAAAGCTACGAGGCGGGAAAGCTTAAGGATCAGCTTGAGGGGAAAATCATACTAATAACTACAGACTTGTTCATCTCTGTACCAAGATCAGAGTGGACAGAGAGGATTGAGAATGATGATATTGATCTTACCACTTGGTATGACCTTAAGAAGATTAAACAAGCCCTTGCGTCCAGCAAAAGAAAGGAAAATTTTACCATTACTGGTCTTTACAACCTATCTAACGGAGAATTTGATGATGAATTGGGAGTTGATGCAAGTGATTGTGACTACTTGATTCTAGAAGGCCTTCTATCCTGCCACGAAGAATTTGACGGTCTGATTGATCTTAGAGTTTTCCTCAATGTGCCCCGGGAAGTAGCTTTAAGCAGAGCTCATGAGCGGGATGAAACTGTAAGACATTTAGACCATGAGGGCTGGCTTCAAAAAAAAGATATTTTTTATGACCACTATGTTCCATATCTGGAATCCCATAAAAACAGAGCACATATCATTTTGGAACCGGATTAACTTAGTCTTTAAAATCGGGTTCATCTCTTCCGAGATAAACAGATAAAGCCCCTCCCTCAACAAATATCGTCTGCCCGGTTATATATTGAGCCTCGTCTGAAGCAAACATCACCGCAGGCGGTACTATATCATCAGGCCTACCTCTTCTTCCTTCAGGTATTCCTTTAGTCATATATTCGTCGTATTCAGAATCTTTCGACGAAGACATTGGAGTTGCTATGGAGCCTGGAGCTATGCAGTTAACGGTGATTCCATCACTGGCCAGATCAACAGCCATAACTTTTGTAATTATCATTACACCTGCCTTAGCAGCGTGGTAGGCTATTGATATAGGATGAAAATCCATTACTCCGGCCACGGAGCCGATGTTTATTATCCGACCGGTTGTTTTTTGTTCTATTATATGTTTTGAAAAATGTTGAGATAAAAAGAAAAGCCCTTTGAGACTAATATCTAACTGTTTATCCCAGGTCTCAGAAGTAACCTCTAGAACTTGTTCTCTTCTGGCGTAAGCTGCGTCATTTACAAGAATGTCAACTTTTCCAAAAGTATCAATAGTTTTATGAATCAATTTTGCATGTGCGTCCAGGTCTCCAACATCTAATGTGTAATAAATCGCCTCTCCACCCATATCTTTTACTTCCTGAACTACTTCTATAGATTTGTCGTCATGAAGTGCCGCTATTACAACTTTTGCTCCCTCCTTAACAAACCCAAGTGTTATTGCGCGTCCAATTCCTGAAGACCCACCTGTGATAATAGCAACTTTATCCTTTAGTCTCATAATAGACAACCTCCTCTCCAAGTTTATAATATCTTAACAATCGTCCCTTTATAATTTAAACTATCAAGCGATTTGGCTATTTGATTATTAAATCATACAAAATTAGCAAATAGAACACAATCAAAGTCAAAGCATAGAATAACAATTTTATTATAATTAATTAGTTCTCGTTACTTTGTGAAGCGTTATGAGAATAAGTTATTATTAATTAGGAGAATTTGAATGCGGGTAATAGTGGCTAGACCTAGGGGCTTTTGCGCCGGAGTTGACCGTGCGATTGAGATTGTAGAGAGCGCTCTTGAAATGTACGGCCCACCTATATACGTTCGCCACGCGATAGTGCACAACAAGCGGGTAGTCGAATCGCTAATTGAAAAAGGGGTCAAGTTCGTTGAGGAGCTTGATGAAATTGAAGACGAAGGTGCAAGAGTAATATTTAGCGCTCATGGTGTAAGCCCTGCGGTTTGGAATGAAGCAAGCAAAAATAATCTAGAGGTTGTCGATGCGGTTTGCCCTTTAGTAACTAAAGTTCATAGTGAAGTAAAGCACTATGCTGATCTCGGCTATACGATTATATTAATAGGGCATAGAAATCACGTAGAAGTAATCGGGACAAGCGGTCACGCTCCTGAGAAAGTTATAGTTGTTGAATCCGTTGAAGAGGCGGAAAAAATAACTGTCCCCGATCCCGATAAAGTTGCCTATGTTACACAAACTACTTTAAGTGTCGATGATACAAGGGATATTTTGTCAGCTCTTAAAGAAAGATTTCCCAATATTGTAAGCCCATCAAAGCTCGATATATGCTACGCTACCCAGAACAGGCAGGACGCCGTAAAAGCTCTCGCCAAAGAGGCGGACTTAATATTTATCATGGGTTCTCCAGAGAGTTCAAACTCAAACAGGCTGGTTGAAGTGGCAAAAGCAAACGGAGTTGAGAAAGCCTATCTTATAGAGGGAGCTCAGAATCTTGACGGGCATTTGTTTAGGAGTAATATGGTCGTGGGGCTCAGTTCGGGTGCTTCAACTCCTGAAATCGTTGTGCTTGAAGTAATAGCCAGGCTTAGGGAATTTGGAGCCGACCGCATTGAAGAGCTTGACGGAAAAGAGGAAAATACCAGGTTCCCATTCCCCGAAACGATACAATTTACCTCCGCCTCAAGTTCTAAATAATCATGATTCAAAGTTTTATAACTTCACTTAGTACCTCGGTTTTAGTATTGTATTAGTGTCAAATGCCCGAGTATTTATCATAACAGCCTAAGTCCGTCGTCCGGTTCTGCGAAGTATGCCGCAGCATACTCTTTTAGCTCAGGATACTCTTTTGTGTAGGTGTTTATTATTTCCGATGCGGAGTTCTCGGAGAATCCGTTACAAACAAATGCTACAACACAGCCTCCATATCCTCCCCCATTGATTGCAGCACCGTACACTCCGTCTTGCGAGCATGTTATTTCAAATAGATGATTAGTTTGAATGCTGCCGTCTTCATAATTTTGAAGTGTACTCCTGGATGATTCATTCATTAAATTGCCGAATCGCTCAAGCTCCCCAGCATCCCAGGCTTTGATACCTTCGTTTACTCGTTTCACTTCTGAGAAATAGTGGACTGCCCAATGTTTTAGATTCTCTGGAAGTCTTTTTTGTTGTGCAAGATAAACTTCTTCAGGAATATCCGAGAAGATCTTTGCAGAATTTAAGCCTCCCATAAGTCCAAGTAAAGCCGCGGTTTTCTTACAAGCCTCAACTCGCGTATTAAATCCCGAAGAGGTTAACTCTCTTTTGAGTCCGGAATGTATAATAATGATCTTAAAATCCTTTGCCAATTTTGCTTTTGGATGCGTTGCAACTTCTTTAGATACCGTATTTATGTATAGCATGCTGTTCTTTTTACCGCAAACAATTGACGATTGATCAAGAATTCCGTTTTGTAATTTTAGAAAGTTATTTTCAATCTTGGAATCCAAGACAACATAATCTTCATATGAGGGATCGCAATTATTTACGTACGCTAGCGCTTTAAGATATGCGAGCGCCGCTGATGCGGAGGAGCTTAACCCGCTTGCAGGCAAGGAACCCGTTAACGCTCCCGTGAAACCTAGCTCAAGGGGCTTTTGTTCTTGAATTACTTTAGCTGCCCCCATAGCGTATCTTCCCCAGTCCCCACGTCTCGGAGTTTTGATATTGTCGATACTAAATTCCACAACTCCCGGGTAGTTTGTGCTGTAAAGACGAACCTTTCTTTCGTGATTGGGCATAAAAGCCAGAAGTGTTCTGGCGTTTATTGTCATACCCAATACTGGGCCGCCCTGATGGTCTATGTGGGTCCCTAATGGTGAAATACGGTACGGGGAAGCTATTAAGTTCAAATCGGAATTAGTAAATTTTTCCCGTTTCTTTAAATATTCAATAAGGTTTTCAACTTGCACTGAGAGAGGCGTGAATTCCATTTTATATTTTGGTTAGCTTAATTTTGCAGAGATGAAAAACGGCGGATCTCGTTTTGAAGGTTGTAAAGGTTAAAGTAAATTCCCTTCTTTGCTAATAGTGCAAAGTGCGTGCCTGATTCTGTGATCTCTCCTTTATGAATGACAAGTATTCTGTCAGCCTCTCTCACATTTGAGAGCCTATGTGCGATAATTAGTGTCGTTACATCATTACCGTTACTTTTGATTGTTTCCTGAATGTATTTTTCTATGTTGGCATCTATGTGTGATGTAGCCTCATCTAAAATCATGAACTTTGCTCTTTTTGAAAAGGCCTGCCCTATTGAAACAATTTGTTTCTCGCCTGAAGATATAGAATTTCTGTCACTTTGAGTGAGCTGATTTATATTTTTTATTCCCGATAGTTGATTTAAGTTCCCATGATGACCATCTGTAATATTCTTCCCGAACAAAAAGAGGTCTTGAAAGACGGCCGATATATTTTCTCTTAAAAAGTCAGGGCTATAGTTCTTTATATCGACCCCATCAAACAAAATCTGTCCCCTTTGGGCTTCGTAGAATCTTAGAATTAAATTAACTACAGTCGTCTTTCCTGAACCTGTTAATCCGACCAGTGCCACAGTTTCCCCGGGTTCTAATTTAAATGAAACGTCTTTCAGTACCCACTCTTTATCATCATATGAGAACCAAACATTTTTAAATTCAAGCTCCCCTCTAATTTCTCCGTCATTTATTCCTAAGCTCTCTTCGGGAACTGCATTTGCCAGGTCATACAGGTTCTCAGTTGCTACAGAGGCGGATTGAAAAATATTGTACTTTTCAGCAAGCTCCATTATTGGTCTGAATAACAATCTCACATAGTATAGATAAGCAATTAAAGCACCCAGGGTTAGATCCAGGCTTAGTACCTTCAATCCCCCGTACCAAAGAATAAAAGCAACTGTAAATACGCTGGCAAACTCAATAAAAGGTCTAAACGTGGCATAGACCCAGAGTTGATCCATATTGGCTTTATAGTTTTCGCTGTTTACACCCTTAAATTTTTCAAGGTTCTCAATCTCTTTATTGTATAGCTTGATAAGAATAATTCCCCTGACGCTTTCCTGAACAAAAGCGTTTAATTTTGCAATAGACCTTCTAACATCTCTATATACTGTCTTTAGTCTCATTCTGAAAAGGCTTGCAAAGATAAGCATCAGCAAGGTCAATATAAAGACAAAAACGGTAAGTTCCTTATTCATATAAAACATAACAACTAAGACTCCGATAACCACGAGCACATCTTTAAAGAACTGCACCATGACCGATGTGTACATTTCATTTATTGCGTTCACGTCATTTGTAACCCTGGTTGTGAGCCTTCCAACGGGGTTCTTATCAAAGAAAGTTTGAGGCAGTTTCATTATATGATAGAAGACATCGACCCTCATTTTATGCATTATTTTGTGGCCTGAGTAGTTGAGCAGATAAGTGAAGAATGAGCTGAATATAAACACTCCAAATAGGCAAAGGAAGAGTATAGACGCAAGCCTAACCACTTGCTTTATCTCGCCGCTTCTAAGTACTAAAAGATCTTGCCGGCTTAGATTGTCCAAAGATGAATAACTTATGTAATCGTATCCGCCCGCCTTATTAAACATGCTCTCATTTTTAGCGACTATAGCATTTACTTTCTTATAATCTTCACCCACTAACTCATCTTGATTAATAGCCAGGTATCTTTCATGTGAAACAAGGTCCAGTTTTTCAAGGTTATGCCTGTCGACGTTGTCAATCTCAGACATATCAATCAAAAAAGATCCGTTTTCTAATGGTAATACCAGAGAGGGATATTTCTCCTTAATTTCTGAGACTAACTTCTTATCTGTCTCCTTATCAGTTAACTCAGCTATTCTCCATGAAGGGTAGATGTATTTATCGACAGCCAATTTGGCTATATAGGGCACGGTTAGTTCGAGCGCAGCTGTAAGTAGCATAAATAAGAGCGCCAGAGCCATAAATATTCTGTATGGACCTGTAAAACCAAACAGCCACTTTATGATTTTCAGATCATAAGTCTTTTTACCTTTCTTTACTTCCTCGTTGTCCATTAAAGCCAATTTCTCGATTCTCCTACTTCACTAAACGATTGTTCTTATTCTTTTCGGGTTCTTATAATCTTTAAACAGATTGTGTAGATTTTCGGTATAAGATAATATTAAGTTTATTTGCTCCTCGTAAAAAATCAAAGAATAATACGTTTGAGGGAAGATGAATGTTTTTATTAAATGGATAAAACTAAAAGGAGATAACAATGGTTAAGCACATTGTGATGTGGAGACTAAAGGATTTCGCCGCCGACGCTACCAAAGAGGAAAATGCTCTTAAGTTAAAAGAATCGCTTGAATCGTTAAAAGATAAAATTGAGTCTTTAAAAGCTGTTGAGGTAGGTATTAACTTTAATCCTTCGCCTGCGGCGTTTGATGTTGTTTTATACTCAGAGTTCGAGGATCAGGAAGGACTTCACGCTTATCAGAATCATGAGGAGCACTTAAAGATTGTAGATTTTGTCGGTGAAATCAGAACCGATAGGGCCGTAGTAGACTACGAAGGTTAAAGAATACATTAGGCGTTTTTTACTTTATCGCCGCGTCCCCTTTCGTATTTAGCCCTTGAAGTAGAAAAGGGAGTGATATTTAGTTTTGACGTTTCTCCGTTTTTGAACATGAAACCTCCTAGAGATCCGATCATAGCGGCATTATCTGTGCAGTATTTTGTAGATGGTATGTATATATAGATCCCTTCTTGCTCGAATCTCTCTCTTGAAAGCTCTCTTAGCCTTGAATTGCATGCAACGCCCCCAGCTATAACAACACTTTTTACTTCATTGCGTTTTGCAGCTATCAAGGTCTTATCAACGAGCGTCTCAACAATTGCCTCCTGATAGCTTGCGCATATATCCCTAAGGGCATTATCATCTGGATTAGGGTGCTTCCGCAGATAATAAACCATAGAGGTTTTGACACCGCTAAAGCTGAAATCAAGAGTGGAGGTATTCATAAATGGTCTAGGGAAAGAAATTGCTTGGCGGTCTCCTTCTTTTGCAAGTCTGTCTATCTCAACCCCCCCAGGATAGGGTAAACCTAGAATTTTAGCAGCTTTATCAAAAGCCTCTCCTGCAGCGTCATCCCTTGTTTTTCCAAGGAGTTCAAACTCTCTATAGTTCTTTACAAGGTAGAGGCTTGTGTGTCCTCCTGAAACCACTAATCCGACAAATGGGAATTCTACTTCGTTTTCCAGATGAACTGCCGACATGTGTGCTTCAAGATGGTTTACTGCAATAAGAGGAACATTAAGTCCAAATGCGACTGCCTTTGCAGTAGAAAGCCCCACCATCAAGGCTCCGATCAGTCCAGGACCGTTGGTAACCGCAACAGCGTCTATATCCTCTTTTTCAATGCCGGCTTCCTTTATCGCTTTATCTATCACAGGCAAAATCAGCTCAACATGTTTTCTAGAGGCGATCTCCGGAACAACTCCTCCGTATTCCTTATGAATATCAATCTGAGAGGCTACAATATTTGACAGCACTTTTCTGCTGTCCTCTATTATTGCGGCTGCCGTTTCATCGCATGACGACTCTATTGCCAGTATAAGTTGTGACATCCCATCTATTTTACTAGACTCTTTCATATTCACAACACAAAGATATAATTGCGATTTTCTCTCAATACTTTTATACTATAAATTGTGAAGTTGTTTCTAAAGTATTTGGTGGGTTCGGAAGCTAAATTTTAAAGGGAGTTCATCTAATGGGAACAAGAGTCAAAATTGAAAGGATTCCGGATGAAAGTTTTATAACAAGGGACCCTTTCCCAAAATCTAAAAAGATATATGTAAAAGGTAAAATTCACGATATTGAAGTTCCCATGCGGGAGATTGAGCTTGATGACTCAAACTCTTCTTCTGCTGTTGATACGGGGTCTGCAAAAAATAGTTCTATCACTGTATACGATACTAGCGGACCGTACACGGATCAAAACATAGATATAAATGTTCACCGCGGGCTTGACCCCCTAAGGATGAAGTGGATCAAGGATAGAGGAGACGTGATTGAACTTGAGGACTTTTCATCCGAGTTTGCCAGAAGAAGTGAAGCTGACTCTAAAATCAAAGGAATCAGATTTAAGCATATTAGGAAACCACTCATAGCAAAACCGGGCTCAAATGTATCCCAGATGCACTATGCCAGAAAAGGTGTCATTACTCCTGAAATGGAGTTCATTGCGATCAGGGAAAACCAGCGAATAGATGAGCTCAGGGAACAACTGGGTGATTTGGCAGTTTATCATAAGGGTGAGAATTTCGGAGCCAATATCCCTGAAACTGCTATTACGCCCGAGTTTGTCAGAAAAGAGGTTGCCGAGGGGAGAGCAATCATCCCTAACAATTTAAATCACCCTGAGAGCGAGCCTATGATAATAGGCCGGAACTTTCTAGTAAAAATTAACGCTAACATCGGTAATTCAGCCGTTACATCAAGTATTGAGGAAGAAGTAGAAAAGGCTGTATGGTCATGCCGATGGGGTGCTGATACAATCATGGATTTATCTACTGGCAAGAATATTCATGAGACAAGAGAATGGATTATAAGAAATTCTCCTGTTCCAATCGGTACAGTTCCCATTTATCAAGCGCTTGAAAAAGTAGACGGTAGTCCTGAAGAACTTACATGGAAAATCTTTAGAGACACATTAATAGAACAGGCCGAACAAGGGGTCGACTACTTTACCATTCACGCCGGAGTTCTGTTAAGATATGTACCGCTCACAGTTAATAGACTTACAGGAATTGTTTCAAGGGGTGGGTCCATCATGGCTAAATGGTGCCTGTCTCACCACAAAGAGAGTTTTCTTTACACTAATTTTGAAGAGATGTGTGAAATTATGAAAGAGTATGATGTCGCGTTTTCTTTAGGTGATGGCCTAAGGCCTGGATCAATTGCCGATGCCAATGATGAGGCTCAGTTCGCTGAGTTAAAAACGATTGGTGAATTGACGGAGATTGCCTGGAAGCACGATGTACAGGTAATGATAGAAGGCCCGGGGCATATCCCGATGCACATGATAAAAGAGAATATGGATAAACAGCTCGAGTATTGCAATGAAGCGCCTTTTTATACTCTAGGGCCGCTAACCACTGATATTGCTCCCGGATACGACCATATTACTTCAGGCATAGGGGCAGCAATGATCGGATGGTACGGTACTGCACTGCTCTGCTACGTTACCCCTAAAGAGCACCTTGGACTCCCGAATAAGACGGATGTTAAAGAAGGTGTTATTACCTACAAAATAGCTGCTCATGCTGCAGACCTTGCCAAAGGACACCCGGCAGCTCAGATAAGAGATAACGCTCTTAGCAAAGCCAGGTTTGAGTTCAGATGGAATGACCAGTTTAATCTATCTCTTGACCCAGATACTGCAAAAGAGTTTCATGATGAAACACTCCCTGCCGATGGCGCTAAGGTAGCTCATTTCTGCTCGATGTGCGGACCCAAATTCTGCTCGATGAAAATAACTCAGGACGTAAGGGACTACGCAGAACAGCACGGACTCACGGATATTGATGCTTTGGAGAAAGGTATGGAGCGGAAGTCAAAAGAGTTTACCGATGCAGGCGGAAAGATTTATGTTGAAGCAGAAAAGACTCAATAATTCTTAAAAATAATAACCTGTAAATATTTAAATCCTAATATTGCCTAAAGAGTATCCTCTATTAAACTGCTTTTAGTACAAGCACTTATATCAACTGCTTGCAGTACTACCGTAATTCCACTTGCACCGACGGGAATAGGGACGAAGTTTTATGCTCTGCTTAAGTAAAGTTGCGTTTTATTTTTAGCAGTAGTTGGTCATAATAAAGAGAATAGGCACTATACATATTTTTCTTAATAACTTTCTTTGGAGAAATTAATATGAGCAACCCAGCTTTTAAAGCATTTGTCGTTGAAGAAACCGGGGGAAATATGTTTGTAAGGAATATCAGGATCTGGACAATTAATGATCTGCCTGATGGAGAAGTGCTTGTTAATGTCCATTATTCCTCACTCAATTATAAGGACGCCCTTTCCGCGACTGGAAATAGAGGCGTTACAAAAAACTTTCCTCATACCCCGGGAGTCGATGCAGCTGGCGTGGTGGAAGAAAGTAGCGATGATAGATTTAGCATTGGTGAAGAAGTAATAGTCCACGGCTATGACCTTGGCTGTAATACTTCAGGCGGTTTTGGAGAATACATCAGAGTCCCGGCTCAGTGGGTAGTGAAACTTCCCGAAGGCCTGTCACTGAGGGAAAGCATGGTTTACGGCACAGCTGGTTATACGGCCGCGTGCTCAGTGCTCAAGCTTCAAGAGTTTGGAGTTAAGCCCGATATGGGAGAAATACTGGTTACCGGAGCAACAGGCGGTGTTGGGAGTATAGCTGTTTGTATTTTAGCCAAGGCCGGTTATCACGTTGTTGCATCTACTGGAAAGACCGATCAAGCAGAGTTCTTGCTCAATCTCGGAGCAAAAGAAGTTATTAGCAGGGAGGACTCAAAAGACGAGTCAGGAAGGCCACTTTTAAAGGGCAGATGGGCGGGGGTTGTAGATGTAGTAGGCGGCGAAATACTAGCGACAGCGATAAAGTCAACAAAACCACAGGGAGTTGTTACCTGCTGTGGAAATGTAGCCTCAGCAGATCTTCCGGTTAACGTCTATCCCTTTATATTGAGAGGTGTATCACTGGTTGGGATTGATTCTCAGAACTCCCCGATGAACTTGAGACGAAAAATATGGGACAGAATTTCAAGTGAGTGGAAGCTTGATCAGCTCGAGCAATTGACCACCGAAATATCGCTTGAGGAACTGGATAGTAATATCGAACTTATTTTGCAAGGTAAGCAAAAGGGTAGAGTATTGGTGAATTTAGCAAAATAGAGATTGGGTGTAAATTGCTAAAACTGCACAAGATTTAAGCTCTCTGTGCTTAATGTTTGGGCTTCTTAAGTGCTTCTGCTGATTAAAAATACTGAAAATAAGTTCTATTGTTGTATACATATTGATCTTTTAATTATTCAAACTCCCCAAAATCATTGATTTTTATACTTAGCGTTTATTTGATAACAAACCAATCTTTTTAACTTGGCATCACTATTGCAACTTATAGTACCTACACACAAAGAGAATGGAGGTATGGATATATGATTTACAAAGCCCTTAAAAGTATTTTTCTGCCCTTTTTAACGATTTTACTCTTAATTCCAGGAACTGCCTTTGCGCAGGAAGGATTGGATACTGGGGACACTGCGTGGATGCTCACTGCAACAGTATTGGTTTTAATGATGACGATCCCCGGCCTTTTTCTCTTTTACGGGGGATTGGTCCGGGCAAAAAACGCTCTCTCGACTATTATGCACAGCTTTATGATAGTCGCATTGGTCAGTGTGCAATGGATTCTGATAGGCTACACCCTGGCGTTCGGGCCCGATGTGTCGGGCATCATCGGCAATCTTGATTGGTTAGGTTTAAGTGGGGTCGGACCCGAGCCGTCGGGATATGCATCGACCATACCGCATTATGTTTTTATGGCGTTTCAGATGACGTTTGCTGTAATAACTGTTGCGCTTATTACAGGAGCCTTTGCTGAGCGCATTAAATTCAGCACTTTTATTGTATTCGTTCTAATTTGGACGACAATTATATACGATCCTTTGGCCCATTGGGTATGGGGAGGTGGATGGATCGGTTCAATGGGTGCTTTGGACTTTGCCGGCGGCACCGTTGTACACATTAGTTCCGGTGCATCTGCTCTGGCGGCGGCACTTATATTCGGTAAAAGAATTGGGTATGGGCGTGAACCGATGCCGCCTCACTTTTTACCCTTTAGCATAATCGGTGCTGCACTTCTCTGGGTAGGCTGGTTCGGTTTCAATGCTGGAAGCTCCTTAGCTGCGGACGGTTTAGCCTCAATAGCTTTTGTCACGACAAATACTGCAGCTGCAGCGGCTGTTCTTGGCTGGGTATTTACCGAATGGATCTCCAGAGGTAAACCCACTGTCTTAGGCGCCGCAACCGGTGCCGTAACGGGTTTAGTGGCGATTACTCCTGCCGCTGGATTTGTTAGTCCTTTATCTGCTCTCTTGATTGGATTAGTTGCCGGGATCCTTTGCTACGCTGCTGTTAATATGAAGACTAGGCTCGGCTATGATGATTCCCTCGATGTAGTCGGTGTGCATGGTATTGGAGGCACCTGGGGATGCCTGGCTACTGGATTATTTGCATCAACGGCAGTTAATCCAGGTGGAGCCAACGGGCTCTTCTTTGGAAATCCTGAGCAATTAGTAATTCAGTTCATTTCTGTTGCCGCTACATGGGTATTCGCATTCGGTGGTACGCTAGTCATTTTATATGTTCTAAAAGCGATTATGGGGCTTAGAGTATCGACTGAGGAAGAAGTAACGGGCTTAGACTTAAGTCAACACGGCGAAGTAGCCTATGCAGGGTTTCAGGTGGTTCATGGCTTTGGTGTCACGGAGGATAGAGACCAATAAGCTGAATAATAGGAATAAAAAAAACTCTTATAAGAGAAATTTCCGGGCGGGAAGCGTGACACGCTACCCGCCTCTTTCCCATGAATTACTAGTCTCCTGTAACTTGTTGTATGATTATTTACTATGATTCAAGTTACACCATATATATCAATAGATGAAGATGAGGTTGAGCTCGACTTCATTAGATCATCAGGCCCAGGAGGGCAGAATGTAAATAAAGTATCTACTGCAGTTCAGCTTAAGTTTGATATAGTGGGCTCTCCAAATCTTTCTCCTAAGGTTCGTGAGCGTTTAATCAAATTAGCTGGCAGTAAGGTAACTAAAGAAAATGTACTAATTATAGAAGCATCAGGTTTTAGGTCTCAGGAAAAAAACCGGAAAGACGCAACTACCCGTTTGATAGAACTGATCCGGGAAGCTGCTAAAGAACCTAAATCCAGACGTAAAACTAAGCCGACCCTTAAATCAAAACGAAAACGACTTGAATCTAAAAAGCGTCAGGGTGAAATAAAAAGGATGCGGCGCTCTCCTAACGCATCAGAAGAATAAATTTATAATTGATAATAAGAGTAAAACTGTTACAATACCCCCTTCAAAATTGTTATGAATCAAGACGAAAACAACCAGAAAAAATGCCGTTGCGGATATACCAAAGACCACGCGTGGGTAGTTCCCAAGCCAAGCTATTCCTTCTGGGGATGGATTCTCGTTGGGACCGGGATCAGCCACCCTCCGACTGAAGTCAGGTTCGAATGTGATAGATGTGGTGAAGTATTTGAGAGAATCACCGATCCTCTATTGTTAAAGAGCCATGTCTATAAGTAGTTCCTTCTTTTATTTTCTACTAATTCTAAGTATTCGTATATACTAATTATGGCCATTTCTAGTAAGAAGTTAGTTATAGGCTAATAGTAGATTAGAATCATATGCATAATATGCTGACGAAGTTAAGCTTGGTTCTCATTTTAGTACTATTTATATCAGCCTGCGATACAAATTGTATTTCAGTCACTGATGAAGAACTTGAGAAAATAGGCAAATTGATTTTCATTAACGAGGGGGGAGGAAAAGTAGAAAACCTCACCACCTGGAACGAGGGTGAAGAGTTTGCATCTCTCGGCATCGGCCATTTTATCTGGTATCCCAAAGATAAGGAATACCGTTTCTACGAAATATTCCCTATAGCATATGAATTCATAAAATCAGAAGGCGCTAATCCTCCGGATTGGATGGAGGAGATGCCCACATTTGATCTCCCCTGGGACTCGCGCGAAGAGTTTTACAGTGATTTCCAAACCCCCGAAATGGTTTCTTTAAGGCAGTTCCTGCTCGAAACAATACCCCAGCAATCACTCTTTATGGCAGGACGTCTTGAAAAAAGTTTACCTAAAATTTTAGAAGCAGCACCTGAGGAATCACATGAACATATTAAGAAACAATTTTTTCGGGTGGCTAATTCCCCTATGGGGATTTATGTTTTGGTAGACTATGTGAATTTTAAAGGGGAGGGTATTTTAGAATCTGAGCGTTATAACGCTCGGGGCTGGGGGTTACTTCAAGTGCTAGAGGGCATGGAGGGAAGCGAAGAAGGGATGGCGGCACTTAAAGAATTTGCAGCGGGGGCAGAGAGAGTTTTACTCAGACGCGTAAGGAACTCTCCTCCAGAGCGAGGCGAGAAGAGATGGATTCCCGGGTGGAAGAACAGGATTAAAACATATACATCAGATGAAGTGGCAGCGTATTATGTGTCAGGATCACAAACTAAGGAGCCTGATTACTCAAATCTTGTGGAGTCAATACAAAGAATATATAAAGATTTGGTATGCGGGCTTCGTTGAACTAAGATAATAGCTTATGGAATTTGATTGGGTTACCTATATTCTTAGCCTATTGGCCGCGGGTGTAGCCTCAGGCTTTATAGCCGGTCTATTCGGTGTCGGTGGAGGTATTGTCCGGATACCCATATTTTTATTTCTTTTTCCCATATTTGGCATTCACTCAGATATTCTGATGCATATGTCCGCAGGAACTTCTCTGGCACTTGCTATTCCTTCTGCGGTAATGGCTTCACGGGCACAGTATAAAGCAGGCAATTTAGATTTAAATTTTTTAAAGCTATGGGTTCCGGCTCTGACTTTGGGAGTTGTGATCGGTATATTTGCAATGCGATATGTTACGAGCAGGTTTTTGGAGCAGGTGTTTGCCTTCGTAATTCTATTTGTTTCTATACAGATGTTTTTTACGACGAGTAAGTTTAAATTAACCAAAGAAGTTCCTGGTGCGATTGTAAAAGCTTCTACGGCAATAATAATAGGCGTTTTATCTAAAATGATGGGACTTGCCGGTGGTAGTTTTACAACTCCTACACTTACGGCGTTTGGATACCCGGTTCACCGCTCTATAGCAGTTGCCTCTGCCGGAGGATTTTTTATTAGTATTATTGGAGCTGCGGGCTCAGCTATAAACGGTATTGGAATTCACGGAAGACCGCAATTTTCATTAGGTTACATTGATTTGACCGCTGTACTTGTTATGATTGCTCCAGTAATAATAATGGCGCCTCAGGGTGTAAGGCTTGCAAATCACCTGAGCCAGGAGGGGCTAAGGAAAGTTTTTGCCATTTTCTTCTTCATAGTGGCTCTCGAAATGATGAGGACTCTTTATTTATAGAACGGGTGTTTAACATATGCGAACATTAGCGCTTGATGTTGGAACTAAAACAATAGGCGTCGCGGTAAGCGATGAGCTTGGGATTACGGCCAACGGGGTTACTACTATACGAAGAAAGAGTTTAGAGAAGGACCTTGGTGAACTAAATATTCTAATACAGGAATATAAACCTGAGGAAATTCTTGTTGGTATTCCATACAACATGGAGGGTGGAGTTAGCAAAAGTGGGGATCGAATTTTAAAGTTCTCAGACAAAATAAGGGTGGCTTTCTCATTACCGGTGGTGTTCTGGGATGAGAGCTACTCTACTGTTAACGCCGAGGAGAAGCTTATTGAGGCCAATATGAGCAGAAAAAAGAGAAAAAAGGTAATAGATAAGATGGCAGCGGTATTTATACTTCAGGAATATCTAGAATCAAAAAGGACTTGAAGTTAGGAGAAGTTTAGACAATGCCATATGCACATGTTAATGGAGTAAAGCTATATTATGAAATTTATGGTGAAGGGGAGCCCGTAATTCTAATAGGAGGGCTGGGGAGCCAGCTCCAAAGCTGGGCTACGCAGGTGCCTATATATTCAAAGTATTTTAAGATCGTTGTCTTTGATAACAGGGGGTCGGGGAAATCGGATAAACCTGAGGAGCGATACTCAACAGAGGATATGGCCCATGATACTGCTTCATTAATGAATGAGCTTGATATAAAATCGGCACACGTTATCGGGAAATCAATGGGCGGAATGATAGGGCAGTGGCTAGCCATTTTATATCCAGAAAAGGTGCAAAAGCTTGTCCTAGGCTGCACGTCTGCATCCCGTGATGAGGTAGGGGATGAGATTCTCAGGATGGGAAGAGAAATTGCCACTGAACTAGGCACTAAAGCTGTTTGGCTTATGGCGCTATATCTTGGTTATACAAGAGAATATATAGAGGAAAATTTAGGGACTATCAAAAAAGTGATGTCTTCAGTTCCTGAGGATCCAGAGGCGCTTAAAGGTTATATTGGCCAGAGCTTTGCATGTGAAGGGCATAACACGCGAGAGCTGCTTAATCAAATTAGTGCCCCTACACTTGTAATGCTTGGGGAAAGAGATCTCATTGCATCTCCCAAGCGCTCAAAAGAGCTTGCCGAGCGTATTTCTAGTGCTGAATTAAAAGTTTTTAATGGAGTGGGTCACGGGTTCTGGAGAGAAAGGCAGGAAGAAGTAGACAAGTTGGTGTTAGATTTTTTGCTGAGTGGGTGATTTAATTTAGGTTCCTCTTCTTCATTATCTCATTTCTCTTATGAGAAGTTATAGATACAATTTTAAGCCTTGTTTGTAAATCATGAATTATGATTTCGGCCCTTTTTAGCACCTTTGTTTCTTCGAGAATCCTCTGTTTGTCGAAAACGTTAGGAAAAATTAAACTGGCCAAGGTATCAGTAAGGTTTTCTAGAGGAAGTTTAGTATTTACATTAATTCTATGTGATTTCTGTTTTTCGTTTAGGTAAAGATTCCACTTATATATAAGTTCCTCTATTTTCCTTCTGTATATCTCATCGTCGGTGTCATGGTTGTTTTCTACGATGTCTACGCGGGCTAGTCTATAGGGTAAGTCCGTTATTATTTCTTGTATTTTTGCTCTTTTTAATCCGTAGAGAATTATATTGATTTTGCCGTCTTCAAAAACATCAGAACTTACTATCCTTCCCATTCCGATGATGTCGTATACATCAGGATTGCCATAATAATCACTTTCCCATCCGGGTTTAAGTAACGCCATTCCTATTATTTTCTCATTATTTATAGCCGCATTTACCATTTCCTTATATCTTGGCTCGAATATATGAAGTGGAAGAAGTGTATTAGGGAAAAATACTACTGAGGATAGTGGAAAAAGAGGCACTACCCCCGAAAAATTCTTGAGATTAGCTACATTGTTTAGATCTAGTTCTGGTAGTTCCATTTATAAAATCCCGACTCTATTAATTTTAAATTAAGTATATCATATGGATATTATAATATCTCATCTCTATAATTCGGATAAGCAGGTAATAGCTTAGGTCCTTGTAAATAGGCGAATAAAACGATTCTGAATCCTTTTTGGATAGATTATTATCTAAGTAGGTAAGTAGCTCATGAATTCAAGGAGGTAATAAATGAGCAAAACAATAGTTCTTAATGATGATAATTTTGAATCCGAAGTCCTTAATTCTGAAATTCCAGTTCTAGTAGACTTTTGGGCTGAGTGGTGCGGTCCGTGTAGAGCACTGGCACCGGTTATTGAAGAGATTGCGGAAGATTACAGCGGCGAACTTAAGGTCGGAAAGCTAAATGTAGATGAAAATCCCGGAGCTCCATCAGCCTATGATGTCAGGAGTATACCAACTCTTATAGTTTTTAAAGATGGAGCAGTTCTAGACCGTATTGTTGGAGCACTTCCAAAAAATCATATTACAGATTTAGTTGATTCTGTAGTAGAATTGAGGAAAACCGGATAGATCTTATACATCTCAACAAATATGCTATGGAGCGATTCTAGTTTTCCATCCTAACTTATAGGGGAAATTAGAATTTCTCTATGCCTCTTAAAGTTTAATCCTTTTGTAAATAGCAAGGCCATGTTTGAACC
>PVMK01123721.1_pt1 | contig 37492 bp, 34 predicted proteins | sample 1853481 | NCBI WGS metagenome assembly PVMK01 (sample SAMN08533507, study PRJNA380276) | Marine sediment metagenome, whole genome shotgun sequencing project.
ATGGAACAACAGGTCTTGGAGTTCGTCTGGAAACTGGTTGAAAAGTCCTGACATGGTTCCCAGGATGGGGCCGGGGGTGGTGTCCCGGAGCAATGTCCAAATGGCGGTTCCAAATCCCCGCCAATAATCAGGTGGGCTTTCTGTGGATGGTAAAACCGCCGCCAGCCTGACACACCGGCATAACTTCGATCTGGTTGATGTTTACGTGTGCGGGGAGGGTTGAAATCCAGAAGATGATTTCCCCCATATCCTCTCCGGTAATCGGTTGTGTGCCTGTGTAGACTCCGGTTGCCTTTTTGGCATCTCCCTTATAGCGGACAAGCGAGAATTCGGTTTCTGCAAGTCCCGGATCAATATCAGTAACGCGGATGCCGGTACCCAGCAGATCCAGTCGAAGATTTAAAGAAAATTGTTGTACAAAGGCCTTGGTTCCTCCGTAGACGTTGCCGCCCGGATAGGGGTAGTTGCCTGCCACCGATCCGATATTGATGATATGACCGCGATCCCGTTTAACCATATCCTTTAGCAGGGCATGGGTGCAGTAAAGCAATCCTTTTATGTTTGTGTCCACCATGATTTCCCAGTTTTCCAGGTCCGCCTCCTGGGCGGGCTCTGTCCCAAGGGCCAGTCCGGCGTTATTGATCAGAAGATCCACTTGGGCGAAATCTGATGGGAGTTCGGAAATGGCCGTTTCAACGGCGGAACGATCCCGGACATCCAGGGTTATGGTGTGTACGGGTATCGGCAGCTCTGTCTTCAATTTTTGGAGTCGATCGGTACGGCGTGCCGCTAGGATAAGTCTTGACCCGGCAACACCAAAGCGTCGTGCGGATGCCTCACCAAACCCGGAGCTTGCACCGGTGATAAAGACGGTCATATTTTTTGGATCAGTCATAATTACTCCCTTTCATGGTTTTTTAAATCTAAATCATATACACCCGTCACGGGAATTCAGTGGATGGACCCGGATTCTTGCTTTACCCCATGGCCTCGGCCACAAGCTCGGTGAGATCCTTTACCACAAGATCGATTTTCTCCCTCCGTGCCCTTGAAAAAATGGTTCTCAGACATTGCTGGCAGGAAGAGACAATCATGTCTGCGCCGGTCTGTTTGATTTCATCGATTTTCATTTGGGCGACTCTGCCGGATAGATCCGGGTCAACCATCTCCAGATTTCCCCCGCCCCCGCAGCACATGGTCAGTTCGCGATTGTGAGGGAGTTCCACCAGTTTAAGACCCGGGATCGCCTTGAGGACCCGTCGCGGTTCCTCGTATATACCGCTGTTTCTCCCCAGGTCACAGGGGTCATGATAGGTGACTGTGGCGTTAATTTCTTTTAGGGCGATGCGGCCATCCATGATCATTTGATCAAGCATCTGGCTTGAATGGTAGAGTTTTAGCTCAGAATCATAGAGGTGTTTCCATGTGTGATAACATGATGGGCAGGTGAACACAGCCTCTTTTGCGCCAACCTGACGTACCTTGTCACGGTTATGTTCCATGAGGGATTTTACCTTTTCGGGCATCCCGGCGCCAATCAGGGGGAAAACCGCAGCACCATTCTTCACCACCGAGGATGGTGAAATCCACCTCGGCCCTTTCCATTATCCGCGCCATGTTGGCCGGTATCTTTTGGGCTAAGGGGAAGAACGATCCCACACACCCCACAAAAAAAATGACCTCGGCATGGTGCTTTTCAAAGGCATGCTCCGGCAGACCCTTTATCAGTTCCTGCCATTCCCCGCGCTCCTCGTTGTCATCATCCAAAATGTTGTGTGATCGATCGATAAAGCGGGCCACCCGATCGGCTATTTTGGGGTACAGTCCTTCCCCCACCAGACATTCGCGGTTCCTAAAAACAAGCTCTTTGGTCTCCACTTTTGGGAAACAGGCGGCCGTGCATGCCCCGCACCCAAGACAGGAAAAGATAGATTTTTCAGTTTCAGGACTCCAGTCCAGCCTGCCCTCGATCACTGCCCGGGTGATGGCGTTTCGTCCACGAGGCGCGGCGGATTCCTTGTGTTCAGCGAGATAGATGGGGCAGTTGGGCAAACAAAACCCGCATCGGTTGCACTTGGCGACCTCTTCATAGGACAATTTTTTAAGCTGGGTGATATTCATTTAAAATCCCATGTATTGAATAATAAAAACCTTAGGCGTTTACGGGTTCAAAGGTTCAGAGGTTCAAGGTTACGTTCTTGTCCCCGGAGTCCATTTTGGAGGCGTATGTATGTGAGAAGCACCCGGCTTCGTCATTCCCAATCTGAAAATTGGCGGCGTATTGGCAATTATGTGGCAAAACCGGTATTTTTCATAAGGACTTCGAGTCTTCAATTTTGTCTTTGTTCCTAACCTTGAACGTTGAACCCTGAACCTGTGAACGTTTACTAAAAACCATAGGCGTTTAGAGGTCCCCCATAAACGGGGCGGGACACATCACCCCAGAGGGGTCCAGATGTTCCTTGATTCGTTTCATGACGAGCAATTCCGGGCCTGGTTCTCCCCAACCGGAAAAATGTTTTCTTAGACTTGCCGGGGCCCTGGTGATAAACAGAGTGCCTCCTATCCGGCTGCAATACTTTGAGATCTTCCCCAGGGCCTGAATCGCCTTTTCGAGCGTCTCCCCCTCTGGATTGTCTTCCGGGTTGTCTGTAAGCAGACTGATCCGACAGACACCGCTCCCGGCATGCGTCTGGAGGACATGCCCCGTGCCCAGACTGGACAAGGTCTTATCTGTAAATGGGATCAGGCTTTTCCATTCGGAAAGAGGATAACTGAGTCTTGCCGTGATGAGACCGTTGAACCGTTTGAAAAGAGAGCGGTCCGTATTGCTGACCGCGGCCCAAAAGTTGCCGTGTTCTTTTTCCTCCAGACCGGTTTCACCTTTGTGGGCCAGGCCTGAGACCATTTCCGTCATTTCTGATTTCATACGTTCCACGGATTCCCGAAAATCCTCTAGGGCAACGGCAACCCCGTACCCCCCAGGAGCAGAGCCAAAAAGGTCTGGAAATGGTAACTGTCCAACTTCATGGCTGTTTATCAATTCCACCGCTGCCGGCAGCAGATTCGATTCAAAAATGCGGGTTACAAAGTCAGAAGCATCGGTAAAGGAACTGAACGAAAATAAACGCGTTTCCATCCGTTCGGGCAGGGGAAGCAGTCGAAGTGTCATCTCACACAGGATTCCGAGACTCCCGTAAGACCCGATCATCAGTTTTGAGATATCGTACCCCGAGACATTTTTTACGGTCTTTCCGCCCGCTCGAATAATGTCACCGTTTGGCGCCACAAACCGCACCCCCAGGACCAGGTCCCGGGGCAGACCGTAAAGAAGCCGTCGGGGGCCGGTGGAATTGCCGGCGATGATCCCCCCCATGGTCGCCGTGTCAAAAAACGGGGGTCCAGGGGCAAAAAACAACCGGTCCTGTTCCTCTCTGAACAAAAAAGCTCGCCACCATCTTGAGCATCTTTGGTGATGGGTAAATAACACCGGTTCTCTCGGGATGAGAGACCCATCTGCACATCCTTGAATTTTACCCCTGCCTGTACGGTGACCGTGAGATTGGCCGTGTCCATGTCTATAATATTGTTTAAACGGGACACGCACACCACCAGGTCCAGTTGTTCTGGCGGGGTGCCACCGGATGCCTTTGACCCGCTCCCCCAGGGGAATATGGTAAGCATTTCCCTGTTTGCCAGTTTAACCACTTCGGCAACCTGCTCCATATCTCCGGGAAAGATGACCACCCCGGGACTCACTCCGCCCACAGCGTGCTGGGCGGTCACCTCGGGAGCGGTTCTTATATTGTCGTCCCCCACAATTTGAGTTAGTCGGGTTATGGTTTTGTTCAATTTTTCCACGTAAAAGTCCTCTGATGTGGTATCATTTGTCTTGAGACGCTATGTGGATATCTTGTCACTATTGAATGGACTCCGGGCTTGGAGGCAGCACTTTCCCCGGGTTCCATATATCCTGGGGATCAAGTGCCCTCTTGATTTGGCGCATAAATTTGATATCAGTTTCAGAGAAGATAAGGGGCATTCCCTCGATCTTTTCGATTCCAATGCCGTGTTCTCCGCTGATAGTCCCCCCTGCATCGGCGCATATCTTGAGGATTTCCGCACCAGCCGTGTGTACCCTTTTGAGTTCTTCGGCGTTTCTCTCATCAAAGAGGATGAGCGGGTGGAGATTTCCATCACCCGCATGAAAGACATTCCCGATGGGAAGATCATATTTTTTCCCTACCTCCAGGACCTTTTTGAGGACTTCGGGCAGTTTGGTACGAGGCACGGTACCGTCACAGACCAGATAGCTGGGTTTGAGCCGGGCCACTGCTCCAAAGGCCCCTTTTCTTCCTGCCCACAGCTCGGCCCGTTCTTTTTCGTCCTTGGCCACCCTGACCTCTCGAACCTGATGCCGCTTACAGATTTCCAGGATCTTGTCTGTCTGGCGGTCCATTGGATCAGCCATCCCGTCGAGCTCGATAATAAGGACCGCGGCCGCGTCGACCGGGTACCCTGCATGGACGGATTCTTCAACGGCCTTCATGACCAGATTGTCCATCATTTCCAAGGTGGCAGGAAGAATTCCTTCGGCGATGATTGCTGAAACCGTGTTGCTGGCGTCCTCAAGGGTGTTATATACGGCCAGGAGGGTCTTGACTGCCTCGGGTGCACGGATGATTTTGAGAATCATCTTTGTGACCATGCCAAGCGTCCCTTCACTTCCCACCAGAAGCCCGGTGAGATCATATCCAGGGGTATCCTGGGCCTTCCCACCTGTCCAGAAGAGCGTGCCGTCATAAAGAACCACCTCGGCCCCCAGCACATGGTTTGTGGTCACTCCATATTTTAGACAATGAGGTCCACCGGAATTTTCGCCAAAGTTTCCACCCAGGGTAGACACCTTCTGACTGGCAGGGTCAGGGGCATAGACAAAGCCTTTTTTGAGCAGCAGGCTCTGGAGGTCAAGAGTAATGAGGCCCGGTTCTACAGTGACGGTACGGTTTGGGATGTCGATTTCCAAAATCCGAGTCATCCTGGAAAAATGGACGACAATTCCGCCCCTGGTGGGGATGGTTCCGCCGCTCAGGTTTGTGCCGGAGCCCCTCGCGATGACCGGAACTTTTTCAGTATGAGCCAGGGCCACCACACGGGAGACCTCTTCGGCCGAGCCGGGCAGCACCACCACGTCGGGCCGCCCCACTCTCACGTCAGGCATCATAACAGTATAAGGTGAGATCCATATCAGAGGAGAGGACATACTCTGTCCCAAGGATCTCCTTGAGGCGTTTTATAAGCACCCTGGTTTCCATCTGGATGAACTCCCGTCAATCTGTGTTGCAATGAAAGCCGGCATGATTGATCATGTTTCCTGGTAAACCGAACCAGCCGCTTCGAGTGCCCCGGCCCGGACCGTTACGCCTTGAGATCCGAGGATGGTTTCGAGTGCTGACAGGAACAGAAAGACGTTTCTCCGGTTTGAGGAGTGTCCCATCAGACCTACCCGCCAAATTTTGCCTGCAAGGTCACCGAGGCCTCCCCCCCGATCTCCATACCAAACCCGGTGAGGAGGGCCTTGCGGACACCAAGGTCATCCGCACCCTCGGGGATGGAAATGGCGTTCAACATCGGCAATCTCTCGTTTTCAGACACGAGCATTGAAAGACCCATTGCCTCAACTCCGGCAACCAGTGCCCGGTGGTTTAACCTGTGTCTTTCCCATCTCGGCTCCAGGCCCTCTTCAGCAATAAGACGGAGGGCCTCCCGTAATGCGTAGATCATGTTTATGGGGGCTGTATGGTGATATTTCCTGTCCGCATCCCAATAGCTGCTTACCATGCTCATGTCCAGATACCAGCTCACCACCGGAGTCTTCCGGTTTTTGAGGACCGCCATTGCGGAATCGCTAAAGGAGATAGGGGAAAGACCGGGTGGGCAGGATATGCACTTTTGTGTTCCACTGTAGGCAAGGTCGATTCCTGCCTTGTCGATCGCCATCTCCATCCCTCCCAGGGAGGTAACCATATCTACGAGGAAAAGGGCTCCAGCCTCTTTTGCGATCGCGCCGAGGTCTTCAAGGGGCTGGCATACACCGGTGGAAGTCTCGGCATGAACTACGGCAAGAAGCTTTGGACTTTTTCCTTTAACTGCCCTGCGAACGACTTCCGGGTCAATGGCCTTGCCCCATTCTCCATCAACCCGGATGAGTTTTGCACCCAGACGGTTGACGATGTCGGACATGCGGGTTCCAAAGACACCATTTACGCAAACCACCACCTCATCTCCCGGTTCAACCGTGTTTACAAAACAGGTCTCCATCCCGGCGCTCCCTGTTCCCGATACGGGGATGGTCAGCGCGTTTTCGGTCTGGAAAAGAAATCTGAGCAGACGTTGTGTTTCATCCATTATGGACAAAAAGCTCGGGTCAAGATGGCCGATGCATGGCGCTGCCATGGCCTGGCTCACACGGGGGTGCACATTACTGGGGCCCGGACCCATAAGCACGCGTTCGCCGGGATCGATGTCTTTGAAATCACTTGCATTAAAACTCATTGTAACATCCTCCATAATCTTATCCTGTTTGCAGGCCTTTTGGTTTAGCAAGCCCTTAATTATGCCTACGGATCAATTCCGTTTGAATCCCGGAAAAGGGGAGGGGCATGTCAGAAACTTACATTTCCAGGGGTTCTCGGAAATGGGATGACGTCCCTTATGTTTGAAAGTCCGGTCACAAACTGGATGAGACGCTCAAACCCAAGACCAAAACCGGAATGGGGGACCGATCCAAATTTTCTGAGTTCCAGGTACCACCAGTACTCATCCGGATTGAGCCCGGCCTCCTTGATCCGATCAAGGAGCGTGTCATGGTCATCTTCACGCTGGCTGCCGCCGATGATCTCTCCTATCTTCGGCACCAGTACGTCCATGGCGCGAACCGTTTTTCCATCCTTGTTGACCTTCATATAAAAGGATTTGATTTCTTTTGGGTAATCCACCAGGATAATCGGTTTTCCGAATACCTTTTCACACAGATACCGTTCATGTTCAGACTGGAGATCGGTTCCCCAGGATACGGGGAATTCAAAGCGCTCTTTTGACTTTGAGAGGATATCAATCCCTTCAGTATATGTTATACATTCAAATTCCCGGGATACGAGCCCCTCAAGGGTTTCTATCACTGAGGTGTCTATAAAACGGTTAAAAAATTCCATATCCTTTTTGCAGTTATCCAACACATAGGCAAAAATATATTTCAGAAAGTCTGCGGCCAGAGCCATATTTCCTTCAAGGTCACAAAAGGCCATCTCCGGTTCCACCATCCAGAATTCTGCGAGATGGCGAGACGTGTTTGAATCTTCTGCCCTGAAGGTGGGACCAAAGGTATAAACATCCCCCATGGCAAGGGCATAGATTTCCGCCTCAAGTTGACCACTCACTGTCAGGCTGGCCGGTGTGCCAAAAAAGTCCTGTCCGAAATCTGCCCGCCCGTCTGTTTGGGGCACCTGATCAAGATCAAGGGTGGTCACCTTGAACATTTCTCCGGCACCCTCACAGTCGCTTCCTGTTATGATCGGTGTGTGGATATACAAAAACCCCCTCTCCTGAAAAAACCTGTGAATGGCATAACTCATGGCGTTTCGCACCCTTGCCACCGCACCAAAAGTGTTTGTTCTGGGTCTCAGGTGGGCAATGGTTCGAAGAAATTCAAAGGAATGTCTTTTTTTCTGCAGGGGATAGATCTCGGGATCAGCCCATCCCAGGACCTCGATTTCTTCCACCTGAAGTTCCACTTTTTGGCCCTTTCCGGGGGAGTCAGCCAGGGTTCCGACGGCCTTGATCGAGCAGCCCGTGGTCAACCTTTGAATTTCATCCTTATAATTTGACAGTTTTTGATCGGCTATAAGCTGTATGGAATCCCCGCAGGACCCGTCATTGAGTTCGATAAAAGAAAATCCTGCCTTGGAGTCTCTTCTGGTCCGAACCCACCCCATAAGCGTAAATTTGCCATTGATTTTTTTTGAAGAAAGAACTTCGGCGATTCTGGTTCTTTGCAAAACCTGTTACCCTCCACCCGGGAAAACCGGAGCTATTGGATTGATGATTGTCGATTTATGATTGTTGATTGGAAAACGACACCAATACAAAACTATTCAAGATCAAACGCATAAACCCAAAATCTGTAATGTGAAAAATCACCCCTGTTTTCGTTGGAATTCACCCATGAATTCAAGCAGGGTTTTTACAGCGTCAATACCCGTAGCATTGTAGATGGAAGCCCGGCAGCCACCCACTGAGCGATGTCCTTTAAGACCCCCCAGCTCTTCCTTTAAACCTTCTTCTACGAATTTTTTTTCAAGCATTTCATCAGGAAGCCGAAAGGTGACGTTCATCAAAGAACGGCTGTCCTTGTCGGCAGTGCCCGTATAGAAATCAGACTGGTCAATGAAATCATAGATGAGGGCGCCTTTTTCTCTGTTAATCCGCTCCATGGCTTCCAGCCCGCCAATCGTTTCCTCAAGCCATTTGAGGACGAGGCTGATGGTGTAGATTACAAAACAGGCCGGTGTGTTAAACATGGAGTCTTTTTCGGCAAAGGTTGTATATTTCAACATGGCCGGGAGATTTCTTGGCACTCTTTCCAACATATCCTTCCGAATAATCACCATGGCTGTGCCCGAGGGGCCAATGTTTTTTTTGTGCCCCCGCATAGATCAGGCCAAAGGGACTGACGTCAAAGCCACGACTCATGATGTCCGACGACATGTCGCAGATAAGAGGAATGTCATTGCTATCCGGAAATTGGGCCCACTGGGTACCCTTGATGGTGTTGTTTGATGTAAAGTGGAGGTAGGCGGCGTCTTCATCCACCTGAAAATCCCTGGGTATGTATGAAAAATTTCTGTCTTCTGAAGAGGCGATCTCCCGGACATCCTTTCCCTGTACTTTGGCCTCTTTGATGGCCTTGGTGGACCATGTCCCCGTGTTTATGTAGTCTACGGGCCTCCCGTCAAGGCTGAGGTTCATGGGGATCATACAGAATTGCAGGCTTGCGCCCCCCTGAACAAAAAGGACGCGATAGCCGTTTCCGAGATTGAGAAGCCTGCTCGTTCTTTCAACTGCTTCATTAATGACATCATCAAACCATTTGGAACGATGGCTTACTTCCAGAATCGACATTCCAGAGCCTTTGAAATCCAGAAACTCTTCCTGGATCTCCTCGAGTACCGGTAAAGGCAATGCTGCCGGACCGGCATTAAAATTGCGTATTCTTTTTCCCATATGGTAAACTCCTTACTGCTGTAAGATATCTTTTAGGCTTCCAATTCCTTTAACATTTCTTTTACGGTGGCCAATCCCTTTTTGTCTTTTTCAAAAGGTGGACGTCCATCCAGGTCCGCTTCGATGATCTCGGGGCGGTAAGGGATAAACCCCAAGAAATTAAAATCAGCCATTTCTTTCAAAAGAAAATTTTTATCCTTCTCAGAACGTATCTTGTTCCCCACAAAGTCTAATCTTTTGACACCTATATCCCGTGCCAGTTTACGGACCTGGTGGGCCGTCTCAATGCTTCTTCTGCCCGGTTCCACCACCACCACAAGCCTGTCTACTGCCATGGCTGTGCCTCGTCCAAGGTGTTCAAGGCCAGCCTCCATGTCCAGCACAACCGCCTCATCCCGAGCCAGAACAATGTGTCTGACAAGGCTTTTGAGCAGGGTGCTTTCAGGGCATATACACCCGGCGCCTCCTTTTTTTACTCCTCCCATAACCATGACTTTTATGCCGTCAATCTCCACGGAGAGTTTTTCCGGCAGATCGGCGACCGTTGGATTTAGTTTAAAAAAAGACCCCATGGTTCCGACTTTGGCCTCGGTTCTCTCCTCAATCAATTCCTTCATCTGAGAGATGGGCACAATTTCGTCACTGTTTTTGACCCCCAGGGCTTGTGCCAGGTTGGCGTCGGGGTCAGCATCAATGGCCAAGACCTTTTTTCCGTCATCTGAAAGGGCCTTTATTAAAAAAGAGGCAAAGGTAGTTTTCCCCACGCCACCTTTGCCGCTTATGGCAATTTTCATGGACGTCTCCTTATTGGTAAATTCCAGACAAACTATTAAAATAATTTAAACTTGTTTCTTTTTCAAGAACAAAATGATATGGCTCTCCAGGCAGTCGGGTCGTAACTTTTCAATACTAAGGCATTACACGTCTTGGGTGATTCACCCATGTGTTTTACCTTAAAAAAACGACCATGTGGTCAAGAAGGAATTCAAGGAATGAATCGCGATGAGAAAACAATCATTGGCCTCATGGGTTGTTCCCATGCTATCAGTCATGCATATCTGTTGATTTTTCCGGCAGTGCTTCTTCTTCTGAAGAAGGACTTTGACATAGGGTATCTTAGCCTGGGGATTATCAGCAACATTATGAGTTTTTCCTATGGGCTGGGAGCCCTTCCCAGCGGAATGATATACAATCGGGTCGGGCCCAAGAAACTGTATATGGTTTGTTTTCTGGGATCCAGTGTGGCCTGTCTTCTGGTTTCAATTTCTTCCAATTTGGTGTTTTTTACGATCGGGTTAGGTTTTTTAGGGATTCTGGGCAGTTTGTACCACCCTCTCGCCAATTCACTGATTACAGCCAGAGTGAAAGAGTACGGCAAGGGCCTCGGTATCCACGGATCCGCCGGAAATATTGGTCTGGCAACGGCCCCGTTTATCGCCGGTCTTATCGGCTCTTACTGGGGATGGCGTTTTTCTTATCTCTTTTTCATGTTCCCGGGTATTGCGCTGGCTATATGGGCGCTCTTTGTGGACATGCCCATGGAGAAGGGCCACAAACAGGCGGAGCTCCCACGGGAGGTTTCCCAAGCCCCCCCGGAACGGCCAATTCTCCACAGCTTCTGGATTTATTGGTCGCTGCCCCTGGTCCTTCTCTATCTGGTTAATATGCTTCAAAGCTTTGCTTTTCACGGAGCCATCACATTCCTTCCCACCTATCTGGCCAAGTATACATCGTTCAGGATTTTTTCCTGGGATGGGGTTGCTATCGGAGGTATGCTTTCCGGCTTAGCGCTTTTTACAGGAGTTTTCGGACAATACGCTGGCGGCGTCCTGGCCGACAAGCCTGACCTAAAGCGAAATATGATGATAATGGGGGGGCTTGCGTTTCCTTTTATTCTATCCATGGCTTTTGTAAAGGATGAATTTCTTCTGGTCATGGCGCTGTGTTTCTTTTTCTTTAATTTTTCTCTTCAACCTATGGCCAACAGTCTTCTGGCCCGCCATACTACAGTGGAGATGCGGGGCACGGCGTTTGGCATCTATTTTTTCGCCGCGTTTGGTCTGGGCTCCATGGCCGCCAGTTTTTCAGGATTCATCGCCCAGACCTTTGGTTTGCCGTGGGTTTTTGTGGGCCTGAGCTTTAGCATATTTATTTTGATCCTGGTTAACCTTGTTCTTATGAGGGCAAAAAATCCGTTAGAGAAAACGGTTATCCTCGGTAAGGGATAAAAAATATAGTCAACCCATAAGGAGGATATATCTCATGGAGATGGCTTCACGGGAACGGGTTATGGCTGCGCTCAAGTTAGAGGAGACTGATCGGGTTCCCCATTGTGAGCTGTTTGTGGATGTTGCCATGGCTGAAATGCTGCTCAACCAAGAGTTTGGTCAGGCGGGAACCGGTGGCAGCGTCAAATCAAACCCCTATACCGTGAGTCAGGCCAAGGCCGTAGCCAAGAAACTTGGTCACGACAACATCGGTTTTATTCTCCGGGCCCAGGATTATGCCAAAATGGGAGTCGGGAAAGATGGTCGGACTTTTTTTGGCGAAGGTATGATAAAAAGTGAGGCTGATCTGGAGATGATCGACCTGCCTGATCCAACCAAGGACGAATATTATAAAGAAGCAGAAGAATTTGTTAAAAACAGGGGCGACTATGCATGCCATTTGTCGACCCGGGTCGGTCTGTCCCAAGCCATGCTCAGCCTGGGTATGGATAACTTCTACCTGATGCTCTATGACAACCGTAAGTTGGTGGAACAACTCCTGGATATTTACTTTGACTGGACGGCTGAGATGGCCCAGCGAATCAGCCAGCTGGGGTTCGATTTCTTTTGGACGACGGATGACTTTGCTTTTAAGACCGGTCTTCTCTTCTCGCCACAGGATTTTCAGGACCTTTTGTTCAAACGATATCAGCGGGTTCTCGACCGGATCGACATTCCCTGGGTACTGCACAGTGACGGCAACATTAACGAGGCATTACCCATTCTTGTTAAACTGGGGGTGATCGGCATCCACCCAAATGAGAAGGGGGCAATGGACATGGTCAAGGTCAAGGAAAAATACGGCGATAAATTGTGTGTGATGGGCAATGTGGATTTGGTTTTGCTTGGCCGCGGAACACCGGAAGAAGTGGATGCCGAGGTCAAGAGCTTGATCCGGACGGTCGGGCCGGGCGGCGGTTACATGATCAGCAGCGGGAACAGTCTGGCCTCGTTTCTCAAACCTGAAAACGTGCTGGCAATGGCCGAGGCGGTCAGGAAATATGGGGCCTATCCCATCGATCTGGATGTCTGAGCCAGCCGGTTTTTTCCTCCGATGTATTCAAGAATCAAAAATATCTCTCTGGAAATAGAGCGCTGTCAGGGGGTGGCAGAAGAGAGAAATTTCCTTAACTGCTTTTTGTAATACTCCCTATTTTCCTTTGCCATGGCCAAGGCTTCTTTTATGGTTTTTATCGCCTCCTGGATAGCCCCGTTTGCGTAATATGCTTCTGCCATTGTGTCAAGAAACACGGGGTTCCGTTTGAGAGACACAGCCTTTTTGGCCAGTTGAAGGCCGCGAATCTCGTCTCTCAACCCTTTGTCAGCGGCCGTAACTAAGGCCCAGGCCAGATTGTTTAGCGAAACAGCCTGGTCCGGGTCAAGGGCCAGGGTTTTTTCATAGGTCTGAATGGCCTCTTTTTCCTTTCCCATCTCCTGATAAACAATGGCCAGATTCTGGTATAATCTCATATTGTCCGGTTCTTTGAGGAGTTGCTGGCGTATTACCTTTCCGGCCAGGGAATAGGTCAGATGGTGTTTTACGGGACCAAAATTCAGAAAATATCCCAGACAGCCCATGCAACCGAGATAGACCAGGAAAGCGGTCAATACGAACCGGTTGTGGCGTTTGACCAAGGTGGGGTCGTTGCGGTTCCTCCAGAGACAGGCAACCCTTTCTTTTATGCTAAAGTGGTGCCAGCTTGGAAGATCTCTGCTGTTTCCTGCCAAATAAGCAATTTTTTCTAAAGAACTGATAAGAGGTTCGGGGCTGCCGATGGTTACGGCGGCAAAAAGATCTGCCTGTCGCTCAAAGTTGCGCATGAAAAATCCCATGACATAACGAAAATACACCAGCAACGTAATCAGCATGGGAAACGCCAGAAAGAGATAAAAGAGGTTCATGGCCTGGGGATCATTCTGGGAGATTATCTTTATAAAAAACGGGTGGGAATAAATCAGATAGAAAAAGATATCTGTGGATCCAAAAGAGACGATCATAAAACCGAGGAAAAAAAGAAGGTAGAAAAGAAGATGACGGTATTTGGCGTGACCCATCTCATGGGCAAGCACCCCCTTGAGTTCGTCCACGGAAAGGACATCCATCAGGGAATCAGTGACAAGAATATATCTGTATCTCGGGATAATGCCCATAATACCGGCTGTCATCATACGTCCCTCAAAGATCGGCCACGATAGGAGACCCCGGTATTTAAATCCTTTGTCATTGAGAAAGGTTCGTAGTTTTGCTGCCTTTTCCGAATTTCCAAATGGTTTGCAGCCCCACCAGTACTGTATGATTTTGGGCATGAAGATCATCAGGAGTGTCATGAAAGCCGCAAAAAAAACAATTTGTCCTTCAACTCTGTGAATAAAACTCCCGGGTCCGGCCCAGGGGCTTAAGTCCACAAGGTCATACACCAGAGAAAGGAAAAACCATGGGAAAAGGATGGGCAGGTTGAGTCTGAAATTGGAAATAATAAAGGCCCGCCGTGTGATTCCTGGCCGAAAGATCCTGTTATAGGCCGGGTAGGCGATGTGCCAGATAGTCGTCAGATAGAAAAAGAATAGCGCTAGAGCAAAGATACCCTGCAGCACAGAAAACCGGTCAAAACCCGGAATCATCTGAATCCAATCTTTCAGGTTAAAAAAATAGACTGCCAGCGCGAACAGAAAGATGGCCAGCACAGAAAGTCTGACCGTCAACTTCTGATATTGAGCGGTCAGACGTCCATCATTTTGGCCAATGCCGTCTCTGTTATCAAGACGCCTTTTTAGATTTCTAAATATCCGATCGCAATATACCGCGAATAACAACCAGGACAGAAAAAGCTTGAGGAGGAAAAAGAAAAAGGAGTCTTCTGACGCTGTGTCCGGATAGCTGATATTAAATATCAGGAGGACTACAATAAAATAGATTATGTTGTTAAACATATTTTGTAGGCGTTCACGGGTTCAAAGGTTCAGGGGTTCAAGGTTCCACTGAACGTTGAACCCTGAACCTGTGAACGATTACCACTTTTTAAGGCCGGGCTTCATCGATATCCTTTTCTGAGAATTCCAGGTTACCGCCTCCGGGGGGGATGTTGGGGTCACCTTTCAACACGATGTCTATCTCATAGCGAGTTTCCAGATCAGTAAGTTCTTTTCGCTTTCTGTTTTGGAGGTAGGTCGCAACGTCAATGGGCAAGTTTCCATTTACTTGTGTGACCCCTTTTTTTGAGATTCCCATCCAGATTTGGCGGAGGAAGGATACGGCTGCAGCTTCCACGGACAGGGTGAGCCCCCGTCCCTGGCAATAGGGGCATGTCTGATAACTTCTGGACTCTATGGAGGGTCTCAGACGCTGTCTGGAGAGTTCAAGAAGTCCGAACTTGGAGATGCTGGATGTGCTTATCTTGGCCCTGTCTATTTTGGTCTGATCACGCAAACACTTCTCCACCTCCCTGATGTGTTTCCTGTCTTTCATATCGATAAAATCGATCACCAAGAGCCCGCCTATATCCCGCAATCGGAGCTGGCGTGCAATTTCTGATGCCGCTTCAATGTTTGTGTTAAAAGCAGTGCTTTCAACAGTCTTGCCTGATCTCCCACGGCCTGAGTTTACGTCTATTGCGATCAGGGCTTCAGTGGGGTCAATCTGGATGGAACCACCAGATTTGAGGCGAACTTCATTGCTATAAATGGTTTCAATCTGCCTCTCAAGCTGATAATGGGAAAAAATAGGGCGTTTTTCCTTGTAGAGTTTGACCCTCCTCTGATGTCTGGGGGAGATGATTTTCATGTAGGCCTTTACCTTGGAAAATATTTCCTTGTTATCCACAAGGACCTCTACGATTTCACTGGTAAAATAGTCCCTGAGGGTTCGGAGACACACATCTTGTTCTTTGTGGATAAGCGAGAAAAGAGGGGCATCTTTTACGGTTTTCTTGATATTATTCCACATCCTCAAGATCCGATTGAGATCTCCAGAGAGTTCTCTTTTGCTTTGCCTGTATGCGGCAGTCCTGACGATGTATCCAACATCATCAGGGACCTTGAGCCGGGCCATTATGGATTTTAACCTGAGCCTTTCTTCCTCGTCTTCAATCTTTTTGGAAACTCCCCCTTTGCCGCCGGGCAGCAAGACCAAATAGCGGCTTGCAAAAGAGAGATAGGTGGTTAGCTGCGCCCCTTTTCGACCTCTCGTCTCCTTTGTTACCTGAACGAGGAATTCTTGACCCCTTTTGATGGTTTTTTCAATCGGTGGCACAGCCCGGTCCTCTGATCCTTTTCCCTTGCCCAGGTAATACTCGGGATGGATTTCGCTCGCTTCCAGAAATCCATTCTTGACACCGCCGAAATTGACAAAGCAAGCCTGAAGACTTGGCTCTACCCGATCGACAACACCCTTGTAAATATTTCCGATCGTCTGCTCCGCGGTGGTTGTCTCAACGTGGAACCCATCCAGTAAACCATCTTTGATAATGGCCACTCTGTATTCTTCCGGGTCCACGGCATTAATAAGCATTTTTGTTTTCATGGATTTAGATAACTCCTTATTTTTTTTGTTTTTCATATGATCAGTTTTGACGTCTGGCCGGAACAGGCAGAGCTCTCTCCCTATACAAGATGTATTGAAAATTCGAGGGTGTGCAAAGGGTTAGTATGCGTTTGGTCCTGGAAAGGCCGGGGAGGGTGCAAAGGAAAATGTGTGTCCAGTGACTAATTATGATTTTTCCTCCCGTGTCGTTTGAAATGTTGAGTTGCCTGATACATAAAGGTTCGTATAGCGCCTTCCCTGCCGGGTTGAGAACTGGCGTCATAAGGCGTGTCCATATAGGGGACCCCGAGCTTGTTCATGAGGGGTTTTACGATTGAAGAGGTGATCGTGCTGGGCATACAGGTAAACGGGTAGACATTGATGACGCCATTATATCCTTCCCTGGCATATTGTATTATTCCGGATATGCTCAGACAGGCCTCAGTCCCTGCATCAAAATTGAACAGATCCTTTTCCTTGAGAATGTTTTCAAGGTGTGCCACCTTATGATCTTCTGCCAGATTGATGAGTGGCCTAACCCGTTTGTAAGCCTGTCTCTGTCTGTATTCCTGATAAAAAAGGTCCCCGCCGTAATTTAAGATGTCTTTGAGATGTTTTTTCAAGGGGCCGAATCGTAACTGTTTAAGGCTTAGCCTGAATCCCGTTTTTGCGTCTCTTAATTTGTCATAGCTTGTGTAATTAACCCATTCAGCAATAGATGCGTTTACCACCTCTGCGCCATATCTTTCGAGTACTCTGATTATGTCCTGGTTTGCATGGGTATGGGCCCTCAGGTAAATTTCACCGACAATCCCTATAAGGGGTTTGGGGGGGATGCCGTGATCGATAATTTTTGTTCCCTCCTTAATGATTTCTTCAAGTTTATCCAATATATTATCAAAATTTTTGTCTGCCGCATGAGTTTCAAAGCTATCCTCCATGGCGTGCATGGACCTCTCGATAAACTCATCTGTCATCCCGGGCTCTTTCTCGTATGGTCTGATTCTCCACAGAAGCCTGTCCAGTATATCTCCCACCACAACGGAGAAATAGCCGCTTTTCCTCAAGTCCCTTACCTGTTCCTTCTCAAACATTCCATCCATTGAGTATCCGTCTTTTGTGGTAAGGGAACCGATCTTTAGATTTTTTAATTTTGGGAAAGAATCCAGGACGATTCTCTGGTACTTGTTGTACATGCCAAAACGGCAGGGGCCATCCGCTTCCGGCATAAAATAGATGTAGTCTCCCGGGTCAAACTTATCCCCGAGCCTCTTCTCTTCCATTTTCATAAAATGGAGGATATCTCCCGTGGTGATCTGGCAGGGATAGCATTCCTTCCCGGAAGTATGTTCTGCTCCCAGATCAAGGCCTTTGTAAGTATCCATTACCTTGCCATGGATACCGAATGCTCTGAAAGTTGCAGCCAGGAGATGGCACCCTATCCTGTTCATTTGAGGTATGAGACAGGTTTTTTCCCGGAGACCGAACCTTCCGACATTTTTTGTAAGCGACTGAAAATCTATAATTTTATCTGATTCCATTCAATTGGCTGCCTTCAAATCTGGCCTCACACGGCTCTGTTGTTTTTGGAGCAAGTTTTCAATAACATTTTTGTAGGCCTCAAGTCTTGTCATGGCACCCGCTACGGCGCTGTGTTCATCCAGTTCAAGGATCAGATAGGGTTTATCCCCCATTATATGTTTGTAGAAATGCTCTATAAATGAGTCTGCACCGCATCCAAAATTGGTTAAATGCAGTCCAAAATAGTTTGGATGACTCTTTATAAATTTTGTGGCCCTCAGGATTTTTGCACCGAGTCCCCAATACATGGAGGGAAAGTCCGAAAGATCCACGGAAGATAGGTCTATGAAATCCATCGGGAGGGCCGTTAGACTTATTTTTGCCAAGTTTCTTCCCAGCCGCAGATTTAACCTCTCATCGTAAAGGTTATACGGTCTGCCTGTCACCACTATTAGCGGCTCATCCGGGTCCAGGTTTTGGAGGAGGCGCCGGCCCTTTTTGTAAAGCTCCCCGGCAAACTGCGTCTGTTTCTCCAAAGCGTATCCAAGGGACCGCCTTATCTCACCCTTGGTTACTCCCAGTTTTGATCCAATCTGTTCAAAAATCTCCACTGCCAAGGTGTCTGGGTCGTACTTTAAATGAATGACAGGGCTCAGGACAGAAGAGGGCTCTATGTCAAGGGCCGCACGGGCCATGTAGGAGTTGGCCTGCACATAGGGGCAACAGAACCCCCTCTCTGATGGAACGGGAGTGGGCACGGTGATGATGGTCGGCATAAAAAGAAATCTTGTCCTTCCCTCCAGCTCCTTTATGTGACCGTGTGACACCTTGACAGGATAACAGGTTTCGGCCACCATGGTCTCGATACCAATCCTGGATATCCGGGTGTTGGTGGGTGGGGTCAGGACAAGCCGAAACCCCAGTCTGTCAAAAAAATGGGCCCACAGAATGGCCGTATCCTGACCATAAAGGGCGCTCTGCATTCCAACGGTTGGACGGCCGCCTGCCTCCATTACTGGGTCCCCTTTGAGTTCTTCAAAAACCCCGGCCAAATATGTCTTCCAGAGTCTTTGCCTCAATTCAAAGAAGTTCTCCTTTTCGGGGCCGTTTCTACGGGTCAATTCATGTCTACCACATTCCCCTCCCCAGATACTCCGGCGGCCGTCAAAATCGTAGATCTTCAGTTTGCACTGGTTATGACAGTTGGAGTCAGCCCGGCATGTCTTTTCGATATATTTCATGCGGTCATTTATGGCGCTATCAAATCCTCTGAAACTGCTTTTTTCTTTATCCTCGAGATGCATCTTCTCCCGGACACTGAGGGCCGCGCCATAAGCTCCTAGGACTTCTCTGTGCTTTGGTATGGACAGACCTCGTCCAAGCACATTTTCAAAGGCCGCCACCACGCCCTTGTTTAAGGAAGGACCGCCCAGGAACATTACCCGTTGGCCTATTTTTCGTTTTTCCACGACCCGATTTAAATAATTGTAGACAATGGCATAGCACAAACCGGCTATCAAATCGTCCCTGGGGACCCCTTTCTGGTGATAGGAGACCAGGTCCGATTCCATAAACACCGTGCATCTTTCTGCAAGCCGTACCGGGTTTTGTGATCTGAGCGCAATCTCCTGAAACTCTCTGACAATATTTATTCCGTATTTGTTTGACAGTTCATGCAAAAAGCTACCCGTGCCCGCCGCGCAGACCTTGTTCATATCAAAGTCAAGGGGATAGGTATTGGCAATATATATGTATTTGGAGTCCTGACCACCGATCTCGAAGATGGTGTCCACTTGAGGGTCTATTTCCACCGCACCCCTTGCATGGGCAGTAATTTCATCGATAATCAAGTCAACACCAAGAAAGTCTCCCACCACATTTCTGCCTGATCCGGTGGTGGCTGTGCCCAGGAGGTCAATATTTTCGCCTGTATTTTTTTTGAGATGTCCCAAAAGTCTTTTGGTGACTTCTATGGGCTTTCCCTGAGTGGGTACGTAGCACTTGTGAATTATGGCACCGTCTTCGTTTATCAGGGCATATTTTGTGGTGGTGGAACCACATCAATGCCCAGGTAGCACCGCTTTTTCCTGTGCGTCAATTTGCCCGGAATCTCGTTGGGTTCAGGAACCTCGGTTTGCTTAAGTATCAGTCTCGGTGCGGCCGGCACCGATATCTCTTTGACGGAGTTTTTTTTCTTTAGCAGCTCCAGATTGCCGCGTCCCTCGACTTTTGCTTCGAGCGCCTGTAAGGCGACCCCCAGTGCACCCATGGAGGTGCTGTATTGCGGGACCGTCAATTTTGGAAAATATTCTCTGCACGCCTTTACCTGAAGTTTATTCATGGAAAGCCCACCCACAAAAAAAATAGGTTCCTGAAGAACTCGGTTGGAGACGATGGTACTCATATAGTTTCTGACGTTTCCTACGTGGAGCCCGTAAATAATGTCCTCTAATTTCTCCCCCTTGTTTTGGAGGTGAATCATATCGGACTTTGTGAAAACGGTACATCTGCACGCAACATTTGCCGGGTTTTGGCTTTTTTGACCTAACTCGATAAAGTCGGTCAGGATCTTGTCAATCTGAGTTTTTTGGGCGTCCACTTCTTCAGCATACAAAGAAGTGGCCAGTCTCTGTGCCTGTTGATCGATAAAGGACCCCGTCCCTGAGGCACACGGGCCGTTGGTGTTAAAATAGGCGAGTTCCCATCCACCCTGGGGGTGCTCGATCTGTAAAAGGGCCGTATCCTGCCCTCCCATGCTGATAATTGTTTTTGCATCCGGTCTTATGTGAAGAACTCCCAGGGCTTCACTGATGGCCTCGAATTCGTAAAAGGCATCCAATTCCTCACTAAGTTTTTTTCCATGATTACCGGTATATGAAATGGATTGGATATTCGCTTTCCCAAGTCTTTTATCAAGGTCCTGAATCAAGGTCAAAACCCTCTCTTCAATCTTACCTAGGTGCCGGTCATAGGGGGATTCATAGACGATCTCCCCTCTTTCATTGATGACGATACAGTTGAGACTCACTGAACCGGCATCGATGCCCACGTAGAACCTGTCTGGGTTTTGTTTAGATCCTTGCATTTTATTTAGTATCTGTTTCATTGTTCAGATAGTAGGTATCTCCTGAATGTTTCTGTTTACGAAGGTGGCCTTTTGTCAGCAGGTTTTTCACAAGCGTCTCCACATCAAGCATGGGTAGATTCAGAGAATTTGCAATATCAACCGGCCTGAGAGGCCTTCTCTTGACCATATCCAGAAGATTCCTGGATGTCGAATTCTCTTTCCATGTACCGTATTGTAAAGGGACATCCGCAATTATTTCAGCATTGTTGCCAAAAAAGTCTTTTATCTCCATCAGCCTTTTTCTGTCAAGGGACATGGCTCGACTATCCGCAGGTGGACGTACCACTGTGTTTAGCTGGATCTTATCGGGGGAGATTTGGTCCGTGAGGTTTTTGAGCCCTTCAAGTTCTTTATCGGTATCATTGATTCCGGCCAAAAAGACCATTTCCAGAAAAAGGGACCCTTTGTACTCCTGTCTGAGAAGGATGAGGCCGTCAATAACGGTCTTGAGTTTAAGTTGGGGGTGTGGTTTGTGGATTTTTTTAAAAGTGGCTTCCAAACTGCTTGAAAGGGTAGGCATAATAATATCTGCCCCCAAGACGTCTTTTCTGACCGCCTCCATCCACAAAAGGGCTCCATTTGTCAAAAGCGCAACATCTATGTCGGTTATATCCTTTATCAGGGTAATAATTTGACCTATTTCAGAATGGAGGGTAGGCTCCCCAGAACCTGCGAGGGTAATTGCATTCGGTACAGTTTCAAGAAGCCGCTCTTTGATCTCGGAAACCACTTCTTGAACAGGGGTAAATGATTTTCTCTGCATTGTCTTGGAGGTAGTCTTTCCCACCTGGCAGTAAAGACAGTCGAATGAACAGGTTTTTGCCGGTATCAGGTCGACCCCCAAAGAAAGCCCCAGCCGTCGTGAAGGGACCGGGCCAAAGACATATGGCATTTGATCAGAACTCCTTTGTGATCATCCGGGGGTTTTGATAACCCCGAACCCAAATCAGTGGGCTTCCGCCCAGTTTTTTCCTTTATTGATATCCACCTTTAATGGAACCTTGAGCGGATAGACTTCTTCCATTTCCTGCTTGATCATTTTACAGACAATAGCAAGCTCTTCCTCTGGCACCTCAAATACGAGCTCATCGTGGACCTGAAGGAGCATCTTAGATCTGATTTCGTTTTGGGTCAAACGGCCGTGGATATTTATCATGGCCTTCTTTATCAGATCGGCTGCCGTCCCCTGGATTGGCGTGTTGACGGCCATACGCTCTGCCTCGGCGCGCATGACGCGGTTTTTGTGGCGAATGTCAGGCAGATAACGTCTTCTGTTAAAAAGTGTAGTGACAAACCCCTTTTTTCTGGCCGTCTCAATCATTTTATCCCTGTATTTCGTCACCCCCTGGTATCTTTCATAATAGGTCTCTATGTATTTTCTGGCCGTGTTATAGTCTATCCCTAACTCTTCACTCAACTTGCGGGGGCCCATCCCGTAAATGATGCCGAAATTGATGGCCTTTGCAATACGCCTCATCTCCGAGGTCACATCCTGTTTTGCAACGCCAAGGATTTCAGAAGCCGTACGCGTGTGAATGTCTTCTCCCTGGTTGAATGCCTCAATAAATGCCTCATCACCAGAGTAATGTGCAAACACCCTCAGTTCCACCTGGCTGTAGTCTGCAGATACAAGATATGTTCCATCCGCTGCAACAAAACCCTTGCGTATCTCACGACCTTCTTTGCCCCGAATGGGGATATTCTGAAGATTCGGGTTGCTGCTGCTTAGCCTCCCGGTGGCAGTGACCGTCTGATTGTATGAGGTGTGGAGTCTCCCCGATGATGGATTCACCATTTTGACCAGGGCATCAAGATAGGTGGATTTGAGCTTTGAAAGGGTCCTGTACCGGAGCACCAAAGTGGGTATCTTGTATGAAGAAGCAGCCAGTTTCCGGAGGACCTTGACGTCTGTGGAATAACGCTTTGTCTTGACAGTTTTTTTCTGGCCGGGCAACTGGAGTTTTTCAAAGAGCACAAATCCTAGCTGTTGCGAAGAATTTATATTAAATTCCATGCCAGCTTCTTCAAAGATCTCTGCTTTAATGGCGCTTATCTCTCGGGCAAAACGGGAGGACATCTCTTTGAAGACCTCAGTGTCGATGGTGATGCCTGTTAATTCCATATCCATGAGGACGGGCAGTAATTTCATTTCGAGGTCATGAAAGAGGGTTTGGTTCTTGTCAGACGACAGTTTTTGGTCCAAAATTGTCTTTAATCTTAACGTCATATCCGCGTCCTCACACGAGTAAGACATGGCCTGTTCCACGTCTATTTCAGTGAAAGAGCGTGCGTCTTTACCCTTGCCCACAAGATCACCATAGTTAATCATCTTGTGGTTTAGGTAATGTTGGGCAAGATAACCAAGGTTGTGTTGCCTCAGACCCGGGTTGAGAACGTAAGACGCGATCATGGTGTCGAAATAAATGCCCTCAAGATCCACACCGTGAAGCTTCAAGACCTCTCCATCGTACTTGATATTCTGACCTATCTTTTGAACCCGTTCATCCTCCAAGACATTCCTTAATATGTCGAGTGCTTCGGAGCAGTCAAGCTGAACCGGGGCACCCTGATAAGTGTGGGCAAAGGGCAAATAGAATGCCGTGCTCTCTTCACAGCAAAAAGAGATCCCCACCAGTCCGGCTTCACAGGGGTTTTTGCTGGTGGTTTCGGTATCAAGCGATACCATCCCCGTTTCTTTTATCTGTCTTACCAGTGCAAGCAGATCCTCTTTTGAAAGGATCACGCTATAATCCCTCGGGCCTACCTGTCTGGAAGAGAATTGGTCCCACAGTTCCTTGAACTCCAGCTCCCTAAATTTCTCCGCAAGGTCATCTCTACGTAACTCCCCTATTCTTAGTTGCTCGGGGTCGGTGTCGATGGATACAAATTGATCAATTGTGACCAGTTCCTTGCTCAGGAGGGCATCTTCGTGGGATCGTTTGAGGTTTTCCTGGAGTTTATTTTTGTTTATCTGTTCCACGTGGGCAAAGACGTTTTCAAGGGACCCAAATTCCTTGACAAGGTTAACCGCGGTCTTTTCCCCGATGCCGGGCACGCCGGGGATGTTATCCGATCTATCCCCGCTCAACCCCATGATGTCGATAAATTTTCGGGGCTCAAGCCCATAGAGCTCTTTGAGATCTTTATAACCGGTAACTGCGTCCTTCATGGTGTCCCACATGGATATGTTGGGTGTGATGAGTTGTCTGAAGTCTTTGTCCCCGGTTACCATCACAACCGGATGTCCCTTTTCTTCACATACCCTGGCCAAGGTGCCTATGATATCATCCGCTTCATACCCCTCCTTCTCGACCATTCGGATATTGAGGTCTTTCAAAATGGCCTTGGCCATTGGAATTTGCGCTGCCATATCCTCCGGCATGGGTGGGCGATTGGCTTTATATTCAGGATACATTTTGTGTCTAAAGGTGGGGCCCTTGACATCAAAGACGATAGCAAGATAAGTGGGTTTTTTTCCCTCAAGAAGCTTTAGAACCATCTTTGTAAAACCAAAGATGAGGTTTGTTGGAAAACCCTTTGAATTGGAGAGATATCTTATGGCGTGGTATGCCCTGTAGAAATAAGAACTGCCATCTACCAGGTAGACTGTTTCTTTCTTCTGAGGCATAGCCCCGTTAACCCTCGGAAAGCCCGGTGCCCGGATGTGGAAAAGGGGAAGAGACGTAAACCGGTGCCTTATTACTTGGCATAATCCACGGCCCTGGTTTCTCGGATTACAACTACCTTGATCTGGCCAGGATAGGTCAATTCCTTTTCTATCTTTGCCGCAATATCTTTGCAAAGGAGGAAGGACTCATTATCGCCGACCGTTTTTCCCTCTACCATAATACGGATCTCGCGCCCGGCCTGAATTGCAAAAGATTTGTTGACCCCATTGAAAGACATGGCAATCTTCTCCAGGCCTTCCAGCCTTTTGACATATGACTCAAGCATCTCCTGGCGTGCCCCGGGTCTTGCGCCAGACAAGGTGTCTGCGGCCTGGACTAAAATGGCCAGAATGGACTCGGGCTGAATATCCTCGTGATGTGCGGCAATGGCGTGGACCACCTGGTTTGATTCACCAAGCTTCCTGGTGAGGTCTGCTCCTATGGTTGCATGAGGCCCTTCCACTTCGTGGTCTACGGCCTTCCCTATGTCGTGGAGAAGTCCCGCTCTTTTTGCCTGTTTAACATTTTGCCCAAGTTCCGCTGCCATGATTCCACAGAGAAAGCTGACTTCTCTGGAGTGCTGAAGCACATTCTGCGCATAACTTGAACGGTATTTCAACCGACCGATGAGTTTTACAAGCTCATTATTGATTCCATGGACCCCAACATCAAATGAGGTCTGCTCTCCTGCCTCCTTGATATTGGCCTCTATCTCTTTGCTTGCTTTGGCGATGATCTCCTCTATCCTGGCCGGATGGATCCTTCCGTCATCTATCAGTCTTTCAAGAGAAATCCTGGCTATTTCTCTTCTGACCGGGTTGAACCCGGAAAGGATAACCGCCTCTGGTGTGTCATCAATGATAAGGTCTATACCGGTTGCCGCTTCAATGGCGCGGATATTTCTACCTTCTCTCCCAATGATCCTCCCCTTCATTTCTTCGTTTGGAAGGTTCACCACAGACACGGTCCTTTCGGCTACATAGTCACCTGCGTATCTTTTGACGGCCAAAGCCAGAATCTCCTGGCTTTTCCGGTCAGCCTCGGCTCTTGTCTCGTTCTCAATCTTTCGGATTGTCTTCGCAGCATCGTGTCTTGCCTCTGATTCCATGGAGTTTATGAGGGTACTTTTGGCCTCCTGAGTCGTCATCCCAGCGATTTTTTCAAGTTGCCTTCTCTGTTCAGCAATAGCGCGATCGTATTCGCTCTGTTTCCGCTGAAGCCCCTTTTCAATCCTCTCAATGGACTTTTCCTTTTCTTCAATTCTTACGTCCCTTTTTTCCAGATGGTTGATTTTTTTATCCAGACTTTCTTCTTTGTGAAACAGCCGTTTTTCCTGGACCAACAGGTGCTCTTTTCTTCCTTTGGTTTCGTTTTCGAACTCAATTTTCATCTGATAAAGAGTATCTTTGGCCTGAAGGGCAGCTTCCTTCTTTATAGTTTTGGCCTCTTTTTGTGCGTCGGCCAGTATTTTTTTCGAAAATTGCTCTATGGAATCAACCCTGCTCTCCACGATCTTCTTGCGGATCAAAATACCCAGTGGTATGCCACCTGCAAGACCCAGCAGAATGATCCCCATTATATGGATGGTAGTCATGATTGGGTAACACTCCTAACTAATCGCTATAAGATTTTGAACGAAAAAACATACCAAAAAAATGAATTGGCAAGACCTGTTCTGATCTTTTTGTCACTCTATGGCCCTAAATCCGTTAAACCGCCAGGAGGCAAATAAGACCTCCCTTATGGTGGCGAGATCAGGCCGGGACCCTCTGGACGGAGCGAATTCGTGGCGTTATTTTGGCAACCGGGAATGGCTAAGAAGGGGTAATCCTGACACAAAAAAGGGTAGGCAATACGGTCCGAGATAGAGCGGACGTCTTTAATCAGGTTGATCTTCCACTCTTTAAAAACCCCATATGGCGAAATCTAGCAATAACAACATCTCTATTGTCTCTGACAAGTATATTTATACGGATCACCCTTGGTGTCATCAGCCTTCTTAGTCTTACCCATACATTTTATATTTTTTGGAGCCCTTTTGTTACGCACACATCCACACTGGACACAGTTTCAACCAATCTCTTTTTCTTTAGCCCCCTGGTTCAATGTGTGAAATAAAAAGGCAGCTTTTATTTTGTTACTGCGTCAATTTGGGAATTGAGAGACCTCGCCCGGTTCTCAATATCCCTTTTAAACACGTCCTGCTCTCTTATCAGTTGAAAATGGTCATTGGCGATATGAAAAGCGGCCAGTATGGCCATCTTGGTCTCCGAGAGCTTGTTCGTGCTGTTTCCAATTTCCATCAATTTGTCATTTACGAATTGGGCGATATCTTGAACAAGCGCGTCATCTTCATCACTTTTCAGCAGGTATTCATGATTAAGAATTTTTACTCTAATGAGCTTTTCCAAGAGTAACCCCGAAAGAATCGAAACTCTTAAACCTCTATCCCTTCAATTTTCTCCAAAAGCGAAATGATCCTTTGTTTGGCCCTGTCTTTGCCTGAGTTTAGGCTTTCAACCTGTCGAGTCAACGCTATTATTTTTTCTTCTTGGAGTCGGGAAGCTTCACCAAAGGACTCCTTTTCCCTTTTTAAACTTTTTATCAGCTCGATCAGGCTGTCTATTTTTTCTTCAAGTAATTGAAATTGATCAATGTTTTCTTCAAAACTCATGGGTCTTATCCTTCCTTCTTGTTTTCAATTTTTTGCATGTTATCGTTGAAATCAACAAAGGTCAATAAAAAAGGCAAGCCTCTTGGCTTGCCTTTTTTTGTATATTTGTAAAAACCAGTAGAATTATCTTAACTTTTCAGCAATTTTCACACGTACTACAGCCCTTTCTACCGCGGCTTCCGCTCTCGAAAAGTCAATATTTTCGTCGTGTCTCCTTTTTTCAACTCTACCTCTAGCTCTTTCCATTGCCTGATTTGCTCGTCCCAGGTCTATTTCCCCGGCCTTTTCAGCGGCATCCACCAGAATCGAGACCTTATCGTTGGAAACTTCAGCAAAACCTGTGGTGACCAGCATGGATTCCCTGTCGGCACCATCACTATACCGGAGTTCTCCAGGGACAAGACCTGAAAGAAAACTTATATGCCCGGGAAGTACCCCGAACTCTCCAAGTGATCCGGGTGCTACCACGCTATCTACTTCCTGGCTTACCAGAACTTTGTCAGGCGTTACAACCTCAAGAAACAATTTTGCCATTGTTCTGTTTCCTCGATTAGGCCGCCTCTGCGGCCATCTGTTCAGCTTTTTCCTGGACCTGATCTATATTTCCGACCATATAAAAGGCCGCTTCGGGCAGATCATCATGTTTTCCCTCGATGATTTCCTTAAACCCTTTTACGGTTTCAGCAACCGTCACATAGACGCCGGGTCTCCCTGTGAATGTTTCGGCTACATGAAAGGGCTGGGACAGGAATCTTTGAATCCTTCGGGCCCTTGCCACGGTCAGCTTATCTTCGTCAGAGAGCTCATCCATTCCCAGGATCGCAATAATATCTTGAAGATTTTTGTATTTCTGGAGAATTTGCTGGACCTCCCTGGATGTCTGGTAATGATCTTCACCCACGTAATTGGAGTCCAAGATGCGGGAAGTGGAATCCAGTGGATCCACTGCAGGATAAATACCCAGCTCGGTCAAAGGTCTTGATAAAACCACCGTACCGTCCAAATGGGCAAATGTGGTGGCAGGCGCCGGGTCAGTCAAGTCATCCGCTGGTACATAGACGCACTGGACAGAGGTAATGGACCCCTTTGTGGTGGAAGTGATCCGTTCCTGAAGTTCACCAAGGTCTGTTCCCAAGGTGGGTTGATAACCAACGGCAGAAGGGATGCGCCCCAGGAGTGCTGAGACCTCTGAACCCGCCTGTGTAAACCGAAAGATATTGTCGACAAAAAGGAGTACGTCCTGCCCCTTTTCATCGCGATAGTACTCGGCTGCTGTAAGGGCCGACAATGCAACTCTCGCCCTTGCTCCAGGTGGTTCTGTCATTTGACCATAGATCAGCACAGCTTTAGGAAGCACCCCCGATTCCTTCATTTCGAGATAAAGGTCGTTTCCCTCTCTTGTCCTTTCCCCAACACCGGCAAAGACACTGATGCCGCCATGTTCCATGGCGATATTGTGGATCATTTCCATCATTACGACGGTTTTACCCACCCCTGCGCCTCCAAACATGCCCATCTTCCCGCCTCGGGGAAACGGGACGAGGAGATCAATAACCTTGACCCCGGTTTCAAGAACTTTAACGGATGTGTCCTGCTCTTCAAATCCGGGAGCGTGTCTGTGAATAGGCAGGAATTCAGTTGCCTCCACAGGGCCAAGACCATCGACCGGTCTGCCAATCACATTGAGCACTCGGCCCAAGGTCGGGTCTCCTGCAGGCATCATAATCGGCTGCCCCGTATTTTTCACCGTCATCCCCCTCACCAGGCCGTCTGTGACGTCCATTGCAATACAACGGACTACATTATCACCCAGATGTAGGGAAACCTCGACAACAAGATTATCCTCCCTGTCGTCGATGGTAGGATTTGTGATATTCAATGCCGTCAGGAGCTCCGGGAGATCCCCTTGTGGAAATTCGACATCCACGACAGGACCCATAACTTGAATTAATTTGCCAGCATTCATGATTTAAACAAGACCTCCTTTTGTATCGTTGCGTTGTTGAGTCGTTGAATGGCACCGTCAACAGCAGGGTTGCCATAAGCTCAGGCGTTTCTTACTGCTCAAATAATCAACCATCCAACCGATTGACCAGGTTCCAGGTTGCAATACTTAGGCCTTTTTAATGGCCTCGGCACCACCCACGATATCCATCAATTCCGCGGTAATGGCTGCCTGTCGCACCTTATTAAAAACGAGCGTAAGATCCTCGATCATCTCGCTGCAGTTCTTGGTTGCATTATCCATTGCGGCCATTCTTGCAGCATTTTCACTGACCTCGTTTTGGAGAAAGGCGTTATATATTTGAACACTTATGTGTTTTGGCAAAAGCTCAATAAGAAGCTCTTCCGCGCTTGGTTCGCAGAGGTATTCAGCGGCTGGACCTTTGGCTGAACCTTCACTTTCAGGGGGTTCGATGGGGATCAGTTTAACCAGGGTGGGTTCCTGTTTCCCCAAACTGAAAAAACGGGTATAGATCATATAGACCTCGTCAACATCTTCATCGAGGAACCGGTCGGTAAATTCTCTTGTCATCTTGTTTGCAAAAGATATGTCAACCTGTTCATAGATCTGAATATGGCTTGTTGTAATATTGGCTCCCCTTCTTCTGAAATAGTCTCTTCCCTTTCTGCCCACAAGGGTCAAACCATAATCTTTGTCGTTTTGCTGCTGGTCCTTAACCCATTTCTTTGCCATGTTGATGGTATTGCTGTTAAAACTCCCGCACAGACCTCGGTCTGAGGTAAAGTGGAGAAGTTCGGTCTTTTTTATTTCGTCCTTTTTTACGAGCAACGGGTGGATCTCGGGGTCCATCCCGCTTGAAAGATTGCCAAGGACTTCTGCGAATTTTGTTGCGTAAGGCTCAAAACTCTCCATTCTTCCTTGGGTGCTCCGCAGTCTGGCTGCAGCCACCATATTCATGGCCTTGGTTATTTGTTTTGTTTTTTTGACGGCTTCGATCTTTCGAAGTATGTCTCTGAGAGTAGCCATTTATTTTTTCTCGTTCTCCATATTCAGATCAAGTTGTATTCAGATCAGTTGTCTGGCTGGAAAATTGATTTGAATTCATCCAAGGCTTTTTTCAGGTTCTTTTCCAGATCTTCACTGATATCATTCTTCTCTTTGATCTCTCCCAAAAGGTCCGCATATTTGCTTTCCAAAAACTCAAGCACCTGTTTTTCATAGTCGGCGATTGCATCAACCGGCCATTCATCCAGATAGCCATTGGCACCGGCAAACAAAATGGCAACTTCGTTTTGGGCGGGTATGGGCTGATATTGGGGTTGCTTCAGGACCTCGACCAGCCGGTAGCCCCGTTCGAGCTGCCGCTGGGTGGTCTTATCCAGGTCGCTTCCGAATTGGGCAAAGGCTTCCAATTCACGGAACTGGGCCATGTCCAGCTTTAGGGTCCCGGCCACTTTTTTCATGGCCTTGGTCTGAGCAGCGCCACCCACCCTGGAGACGGACAAACCCACATTAATAGCAGGGCGAACACCGGAGAAGAACAGGGACGGTTCCAGATAAACCTGGCCGTCTGTGATGGAGATTACGTTAGTGGGAATGTATGCGGAGACATCACCCGCCTGAGTTTCAATGATGGGCAGTGCCGTAAGAGACCCGGCACCTAATTCATCGTTCAATTTGGCTGCACGTTCCAGAAGGCGAGAATGATTGTAAAAGATGTCGCCCGGAAAGGCCTCGCGGCCCGGTGGTCTCCTTAAAAGGAGTGAGACCTGTCTGTAGGCAACCGCCTGCTTTGAAAGATCATCATAGATGATCAAGGCATGTTTCCCATTGTCTCTGTAATACTCACCGATTGAACATCCGGAATAGGGGGCGATGAATTGCTGGGTGGCAGGGTCACTGGCACAAGCTGAAACGATGGTGGTATATTCCATTGCACCGTGACGGTCAAGGATATCCACCACCTGTGCAACCGTTGACTTTTTCTGGCCTATGGCCACGTAAATACAATAGATGTCAGTGTCCTTCTGATTAATAATGGCATCGACGCAGATCGCTGTTTTCCCGATCTGCCTGTCTCCAATTATCAATTCCCGCTGGCCACGTCCGATGGGGGTCATGGCGTCGATGGCCTTACAGCCTGTGGTCATGGGTTCAGTTACAGGCTGCCGGTCAATAACTCCCGGTGCAACCATCTCAACCCTCCGGGTTTCAGTGGCATTTAAGGGACCCTTCCCATCAAGGGGGTTCCCCACCGCATCGATAACCCGCCCGAGGACAGCATCACCTACAGGGATCTCTGCTATTCGGCCTGTCCGCTTGACGGTGTCTCCTTCCTTAATCGTAGTATCATCACCCATGATGGCGACGCCCACGTTGTCCTCTTCCAGGTTGAGACAAAGACCAAAGATGTTGCCCGGAAATTCAAGCATTTCCATAGCCATGGCATTTTCCACGCCATAGACCCTTGCAACTCCGTCACCAACGGATAATACGGTCCCAGTCTCAGTGACCTCCACCTTTTTTTCGTAATCCTTAATCTGGTCTCGGATTATCTGACTTATCTCTTCTGCTCTTATTTCCATCAGCTATATTCACCCCTTTTTAATGATTCTTTCAGCCCTTTGAGCTGGGCCTTTACACTCCCATCCAATATCAAATCCCCTATCTTAACGACAAGCCCCCCGATAAGGGACGTATCTTCTTTGACCTCCATTATTACTTTTCTTGAGGTAAGCTGTGTCAATGCCTTTTCAAGTCCGTTCAAATGTTCGTCTTTTAAAGCCCAGGCCGTAGTGACCTCCGCACGGGTTATTTTTGAAATGTCATCGCTAAGCCTCGAATAATAATCGGTAATCTCCGTCAGCGCCCCGATTCGGTTCTTATCCAAAAGCAGCCTGAGGAAATTCTTTAGTGTGTCGGAAAAAGAGCCTTTATCCAATACGAAATCTAGGATTTTTTTTCTCTCATCGACAGTAAATATTTGACTTGAGATCACTTGAAAAAATTCGCGATTTGCAGAGCAGAACAGACTAAACTCCTGAAGATTACGTTCGTAAACCTCATATTGTCCGTCTTCCTGCCCCAGGCTGAGCAAAGCCTTAGCATATCTTCTGGAAATTTTTGAACCAATCAATGTAGCTTCTCCACTCTTTCTATAAATTCTTTCACAAGGTGTTCCTGGTCACTGTCGGTCATGTTTTTGGCGACAACGTCCTGTGCACTGTCAGCCGCGATTTCAACCAACTCCTGCCGTAGCCTGTCTCTTGCAACCCGTATTTCCCTTTCAATGGCCAAATCGGCGTGAGCCACGATCTGCGAGGCCCTTTCTTTGGCTTCGCTTAGAATTTTTTCCTTTTCAGCAATCCCGTCTACCCTGAATTGCTCAATAATTTCTACTTTTGTTATCTCAACCTCTTTCAACTTTTTTTCAAGCTCTTGATATCGGGCTTCACTCGCTTCCTTGTCCAGTCTCAGCTCATCGAGCTTTTTCCGGATTTCTTCTCTGCGGTTTGAAAAGAAATCTTTGATGGAGGCCTTTTTTATCACAAACAAAAGGATGATTACCAGAAGTCCAAAATTAATTATACGGTAAAGAAGGTCCCACAGATGTGCGTTCCCACTCCCTGCACCCTCTCCGCCTCCAGAGGCAAAAGAGATGCCCCAGAGGAATAGGGTATTGATCAGAATACAGCCAACGGCTGTCATGGTTTTTTGTCTAATACCCCTAGTCATTATTGAATGGCTCTCCCCAGTATTTTTTCTGCCAATTCATTTGAAAAATCGGTCATTTCACCTTCCAAACCCTTCCGTGCCTCTGCGATTTTTTTCTCCATCTCTTTTCTGGCGCTGGCGATTTTTTCCTCAACCGTGGTGCTTGCTACCTGTATGATCCCCTTTTCTTCTTCCAGACCCTGGCCTTTGAAGTTTTCTTTTTCAACATAGCCTTCTTTACGAGCCTGCGCCATGCCTTGCTCTATTCCTTTTTCATTTTCTTCAGATCGATTTTGAAGCTCGTCTATCATTGTCTGGAGGGAATTTGTTTCCTCGTTGCGTCGTGTCAGGACCTTACGGATGGGCCTGAAAAGAATGATATTGAGAAAAAAAACGAGCAGTAGAAAAGTGAAAATTTGAAGGAGTATTGTAAAATTTATTTCCAGCATGCCGGATGGACCTTAATTTTATTTTTCGTTAAACATTACGAATGATTACAATGAAAGGGCCTTTATCTCAAAAGCCCAGACGTAACGTTTCATACAAAAAAAAACTCGTCTTGTCAAAAGATTTATTTACGCCAAAGATTTGGCTTCTGATCCCGATGGTTTTGGTCAGGTTATTCAATTCTCACTGTCCCGGTAAAGGACATTTTCCCGTCAAATTCAATGCGCCTGCCAAGGTAGGCGGTTATCTGGTCTCTATCCTTTTTCATCACTGATCTCCACCGATGCCGGTACGCCGTTTAGCATATAGGTGGGTGCTTTGCAAGAAAAATCACAAAATAATCATTCTTAATAAAAAAAAGTATTTTTCCTGGTTACGCCGTCATTTCATCTTAGATCACCTCCAAATCGCCGGCGTAAAGGCAGGTAGTTCCATTATTTTCTGCTTGCATCCGGGGTCCAATTTTTATAATTTATCCGATGATTGATGGAAACGTTGACCTATCAAAGATAATCACTTGCGACCTTTAAACCATGGGCCTTATTTTTGACGAAAAATCAGCCGCGGCGTACGAAGCGTGGTATCATTCTCCTCAGGGTCGAGCGATAGAAGTCTCCATTGAGGCATTTATCGCGGCTCTGATTGATCCAAAGCCAGGGGAGAGAGTCCTGGATATCGGGAGCGGGGCGGGAAACCACCTCCTGGTTTTCAACAGAATGGGACTGGTCGTAAGCGGGGTTGATGCGTCGGCCCATATGGTGGATAAGGCAAAAAGGCGACTGGGCCAACGGTGCACCATCAGACAAGGGTTTGCCGAAGACCTGCCGTTTGATGATAACGAATTTGATGTGGCCGTGCTCATCAATACCCTTGAGTTTCTTGATAACCCACTTGAGGCCCTGCTGGAGGCGGGAAGGGTGGCCGGCAAAAAAGTTTTCGTGGGAGTCATGAACGGCCTCTCGTGGAATGGTCTATTGAAAAGAGCGCAGGCATATCTTGGTGATCCATTATTTTGTCATGCAAAGTTTTATAACATCTGGCAGCTAAAATCGCTTTTTAAGGCAGCCTATGGCCCTGTCCCTGTCTCATGGGGTTGCATCAAGACACATCCTTCTTTAGATGAAAAGATGAAACCGTTTGGCAAAGGGCTTTGGACATGGGAAAATTCCCCCTTCGGGTTTTTTCTTGGCGCATCCGCAACCATGACATACAGGGTTAAGACCGACAACCTCCCTTTGAAGGTCAAGCTGCAGAAGGCGGGTCGGTCTTTGGTGGGAGCAAAGACCATCCGAGATAGTAATCGAAGCAAAGGAGCAAAAGGAAATGAAAGAGGCCTACCTGTATGAAAAACTAGAAAATGAAAAGGTTCGCTGCTTTCTTTGTAGCCACGGGTGTTTGATTAAAGATGGGGGCAAGGGGATTTGCGGTGTCCGGGAAAACCGTTCAGGAACCTTGATAAGCCTCGTTTACGAAAAGGTAATTGCCGCGCATTGCGACCCCATTGAAAAAAAACCCCTGTTTCATTTTCTACCCGGCACCCTTTCCTATTCCATCGCCACAGCGGGTTGTAATCTGAGGTGCCTTTTTTGCCAAAATGCCGATATTTCACAGATGCCGTCGGATCATGGCAGGATTACGGGTCAGGATATGACCCCCGATCAAATAGTGGCAGGGGCTCTGGATACGGGTTCTGTTTCAATTTCCTACACATACACAGAGCCGACCATATATTTTGAGCTTGCATTGGATACGGCACAACGTGCCACGTACAAAGGACTAAGAAATGTTTTTGTGACAAATGGATATATGACTGAGCAATGCCTTGAGAGCATATATCCCGATCTTCACGCGGCAAACGTGGATTTGAAGTCATTTAGCGATAAGTTTTACAAAGAACAATGCGGGGCAAAACTGGAACCGGTCCTTCGGACACTGGAGACCATGAAAAAGATGGGGATATGGCTTGAGGTAACCACCCTTCTGATCCCTGGGCTCAATGACTCCCCTGAAGAATTGATGAGGCTTGCCGGGTTTCTTGTTTCTCTGGATCCCAACATCCCCTGGCATATCAGCCGGTACCACCCTACCTACCGGCTCACAGACATCCCTCCCACTCCTTCCAAAAGTGTCCGAAAAGCAAGGGATCTGGGATATAAAGCAGGACTGAATTATGTTTACACAGGTAATCTTCCTGGGGATGAAGGGGAAAAGACCCTATGCCATGACTGTGGGGAATTGCTCATCGACAGGGTTGGTTTTCGCGTCGTCCGGAACAGGGTTGAAAAAGACCGGTGCCCCGGCTGCGGCATTCGAGTCCCCGGTGTCTGGAACCACTGACCACCGGGAGCAGCTCTGTCAGTCCCACCTCCCACTCCGAAGAAGGCTAAGGGTTCGCGCAAAAATAAATTCACAGAGTTGGCGCACAGATTTAGATTAGATTTGGCTGCTCCGATTGAGCGAAACCACAGGAATAGCAACACTCTTCCGAGGGTTTCACGATTGAGGAGCGGTCGAAGATGATCTGAAGATGGCATGCGAAAATGTGAAGTTATTTTTGCGCGAGCCCTAAGTGTAAATGACGTGTCTAATACCTGACATCCATCAGAAATAGTCCCTGAGGGGGTGCCTTGATTCCGGCAAGTCGTCGATCGTTTGACTTCAGGATTTTCTCAAATTCTTTAAGATCTCTTTTTCCAAGACCCACCTCCACGACCGTGCCGACGATGTTCCTGACCATGTGTCTCAGAAATCCGTCAGCTTCAATGGTAAGCCGCATCAGCCCATTGCCAGATCCATGAACTTCTGCCCGTGTCACTGACCGGATCGGATTGGTATTCCCGCTCCCTGAAGACCTGAAGGCAGAGAAATCGTGTCGTCCCACCAGGAGAGACAGACAGCCTTTCATAGCGTTTGGATCCAGGGGTGTGGGGATATGCCACACATAATTACGGCGAAAAGGGTCGCGTTTTTTTCGGTTAAATATTCTGTATTCATAGGTCTTGCCTTTGGCGCTGTACCTGGCATGAAATTCGAGAGAAACAGATTCTACGTCCTTTACAAAAATATCATCCGGAAGAAGTGAGTTCAGCCCCTTTTTGATGGTTCGTGGGCCGAGACTTGACTGTGTGATGAAATTACATACCTGGTTTAGCGCGTGGACCCCGGCATCGGTTCTCCCTGAGGCTATCAGCCTGACGGGTTCTCTTGCCATTAAGCTGATCTTGTCTTCTATAATCTCCTGTATGGTAACACTGTTGTCTTGCCGTTGCCACCCGTGATAATGGGTGCCGTCATAAGAAAGGGTCAGTTTGATATTCTTTTTGGTCACGGTATTCCCCAACAAAAAAAGGGGAGCCAACCCTGGACTCCCCTTGCATTTGCTCTACACAAGAATAATGGAAAAGATACCTACCGTTTTGAGTACTGAAATCTGGCGCGTGCGCCGGGTTGCCCATACTTCTTACGTTCTTTCATCCTGGAGTCTCGGGTCAGAAACCCCTGTTTCCTGATAACGTCTCGTAATTCGGGTTCGGCAACCACTAATGCCTTGCTGATACCGTGTCTGACGGCTCCGGCCTGACCGGAAATGCCGCCACCCTTTACGTTTACATTTATGTCAAAATTGCTTGTGGTATCGGCAAGCTTCATGGGTTCCATGATGAGCATCCTGTCACACTCACGAGGAAAATATTGATCCATGGACCTTTTGTTGATTGTTATCTGACCACTACCGGGTCTCATCCAGACCCTGGCAACGGCAGTTTTTCTTTTTCCGGTGGCGTAAAAAAAATCCTTTGTCATTTAAATCTCCAGTTTTTCCGGTTCTTGTGCCTGATGCGGGTGGTTTGGGCCTACGTAAATTTTGAGTTTTTTTAACTGACGTCGTCCCAAGCTGTTTTTTGGGAGCATCCCTCTGACCGCAAAACGCAGGATATCCTGCGGTCTCTTTTCACGTAACTTTTCGGCTGTTATCTGTTTTAGCCCACCCATATAGCCGCTATGCCGATAGTAGATTTTTTTAGCCCATTTCCTGCCGGTAAGTTTCACCTTTTCCGCATTTACAATAACAACAAAATCACCTGTATCCGCATATGGAGCAAAAGTGGGTTTGTGTTTCCCCCTGAGACGCATGGCCACACTGGTAGCCAGTCTCCCCAAGACCTTGTCCTGGGCGTCTACCAAATGCCATCGTTTTATGATATCCTGCTCCTTTGCGACATATGTCTTCATTTTCAAACCCCTTTTTAAAAAAATGTAAACAACCTTTTTAGAACAATTTTTTCCCCATGTCAAGAATTTTCTGTTGA
>PVMK01144155.1_pt1 | contig 37486 bp, 28 predicted proteins | sample 1853481 | NCBI WGS metagenome assembly PVMK01 (sample SAMN08533507, study PRJNA380276) | Marine sediment metagenome, whole genome shotgun sequencing project.
GAATTGACCGACCTTCAAAACTTGTGATATCAGATTATGGTATCTGCATTTTTACCGAAATTGTGATTACATCTACATATCTGAAATTTGGGTAGATTTGTGATACTTTATTATATCTGTATAAGGACGTCTGTTAACCTAATTTCATGATTCAAGACAAGAATACATATTAAGCACCGGACTACTGAGATGAATCCATATGCTTTTCCATCATTTAGCGCAATTCCTCTTTTATTCGTTTTAGGATTAGCTGTAATTTTTCAGAATCCACGTGATATAATCAGTCGCCTATTATTTTTGTTCTATCTGATTTTAACCTTACAGTCTGGCTCAGCAGGCATGTTACACCTGTCTACAAGCGAAGTAGAGGCTAATTTTTGGAACAAATGGCCGTACATTTTTGCTATACCCAGCCTTGTGTTATCGATGGAGTATGCTCTGCAAATCTCAGGAAGCTCCCAAAGGCTTAAAGAAAAAATGCTACTAATACGTATAAGTACTCATCGATGGATTTTATATTTTTTGGTATTAATTTGGTGGATACCATTAATCGCTACTGATCATATCATTGCACCAGTAAAATATTATTCCCCGACAGGCTGGGAACACCAATATGGATTTCTCTTCCTTCCATTCATTATAATCGCCTTCTATGTCTGGACCTATATTCTATTTTTACTTTATCGTGGATTTATATCGGCATCCAACTCCATTGAGAAAAGAGTCAGATTAGCAACGTTCATGGCTATGGGTTTTGGAAACAGTTTTCTTTATTTTCTGGGTGTAATCTTACCGTGGCTTTTTGATATACAAACCCATAGTCTTGCCCCACTTGGAATGGTTCCACTGTGCATGGCTTTGACATATAGCTTAATGAGGTCACAGCGGGAGACTATTCAGGAATTAAACATTGGTTTAGAAAAAAAAATCGCCTTGCGTACTGAAGAATTAAGTTTTGCGAATAGGAAACTCCAAAGTACTCAAAAACAAATATCCAAATACATTGATCATAATGTTGTGGAGAAGATATTTGAGGGTGAATTTACCGCTGAACTTTCTCACTGCCGAAAAAAGTTGACTATGTTTTTTTCCGACATCAAAGATTTTACCCAATTTACCGACTCCTCTGATCCCGAAGACGTTGCTAAGTTACTAAACGAATATTTAGGAGAAATGGCTCAGATAGTTCGGACTTGGGGAGGAACGATTCCACAATTTACTGGAGACAGCATCTATGCAATCTTTGGAGCACCTGATTCAAAGGGGGATCAAGGTGATGCCTTGTCATGCGTTCGTATGGCTACTGAGATGCAAGAAAGGATGAAGACGCTTCGTGAGAAATGGTGGAACCAAGGTATCCAATTGCCCTTTGAAATCCGTTGCGGCATCCATACTGGTATGGCAAATGTGGGTAATTATGGCTCGGAAGGATTTATGGAATATTCAGCCATCGGTCTGAACACCAACCTAGCTTCCCGCTTAGAACAGGTCTGCGAACCAGGAGAAATATATCTATCTCACGCTACATGGGCCTTGGTTAAAGAGGAGATACCCTGTGAGGAAGTTGGAACCATTGACGTTAAAGGTTTTCATTATACTATTCAGACCTACCGTGTGTTGCTGAACGATGTGAAGGCATCATCTATGAATAAGGTTTAAAAGTCGATTACTTATCTTACTCAATAAGATTATTCAAAAAATTTAGAATCCATTTATCCATCCAACTATTCACAAATGAGCAGAACTTGCAGATACCCTGCTAGAGTATCTGTAATAATTACGTCCTCTGAAAAGTACAGGTATTGTAAACATATCGCAACTCAGTGTGTTGTCAGATCAAGTTGTATCTTAATTTTGTAAAATGAAAGATTGAATCCTGGTCATTGCAGCTAAATTGTATTCAACCCGTAACCCGCAACGCGGAACCCGTAACATTGACGGCCAAAATGAATTGGTTAATTTGACGAAATGGATTCTTTGCTTTTACGTGCCCGCTCCACTGCTCTCAAAACCTGATCGACCGTGTAAAAGTCGCTTTTAAAAACCGGCTTGCCGTCTGGCGAAAAAACCACCAGCAGGGGGACGGTCAGACTGCCAACCGCCTTAAGTTTGGCTTTTCCGGCGGGGTTGTTGCCCGTGATGTCGACTTTCATCGCAACGATATTTTCCTGTGCCAGAAGATTGATAATCCGTTGATCATGCAGAACACTTTCCTCGAGAACCTTGCAGTTTAGACACCATTCGGCTGTAAAATCCATTAAAACCGTTTTTCTTTGCTCGATGGCGGCCTCAAAGCGCTCGGGCGTGTAATACGTCCAGTTAATCGGTCCTTCACCCGACAGTCTCATCGCGCCCCAGATCGGCAACGCCATCAAAATTATACCCAGGCTGACAAAAACAGTTTTGGTTATTTTTTTTGTAGCCAGTGCCGGCGTCCGGTAAGCCAGCCAGGTGCCGCCGGCTGCTATCAGGCCCATTACCGGCCACCAGAAAATTTTGCTCGGGGGGTTGGGTGGAGAACTCAGCTGGGCACTGATGCCAACGCCGATAAAATAGGCAGCCGCCGCAAGCATAAACAGGCCCATGACCTGCTTGATGAGCTCGCTGGCCGGCCCGGCCTTCGGTATGCGGTTGACCAGATTGGGAGCAGCCGAAAGGATGAGGTACGGCAGGGCCATACCGCCGCCGATGGCGCTAAAAGTGGCCAGGGTGGTCAGTGGGGTTTGGGCGGCGGCCCAGGCAGCGGCGGCCCCCATAAAAGGCGCCGTACAGGGCGTTGATAAAACAGCTGCCAGAATGCCAAGCCCGAAAGATCCCAGAGGACTATTTTGCCGGGGGTTGATCAAGTAGATGAATTGGGGCAGGCGAACCGAAAAAAAACCAAACATGCCCAGCGCCATGATTCCGATGACGGCTCCGACCATGATGGTAAAAACCGGATATTGGAATAACTGATTGGTCGCCGTAAAATCACTGACCAGAGCGATCAGAAGGCCGATACCTGTCCAAAATGCCAGCACCCCTAATGACATCATCAATCCAAGAAAAAAGCATTTTTTGCGATCTTCGGCGGCATGGGACAAACTGATAATTTTGATCGGAATCAGCGGCAGAACACAGGGTGTGAGGTTGAGCAGCAGGCCGCCAAACGCCGCAGTGATCAGCAGCAATATCCATCCGAAACCCGATGATGTATTGACGGAAAATTCCCAGTCAAAGAGGCTGAAGTCAACCATCCCTGCAGGCGGAACCCATGCGCCGGAATCCAGATTCGCAAAAAGCGCTGCATTTATTTTTGGTGCAGCGGCCCCGGGTTCGACCACCGCAAGCGTCTCTTTCAGCAACTCCTTCCGGGGAAACAGGCAGTATCTGTCCGAGCAGGCCTGATATTCCACTTTTATTTCCAGTTCGATGGTCCCCGGTTTTATCTGCTGATCCAATTTCATCGGCAGGTAGATGATGGTGCGGCCTTCGAATGACATCAGATCTCCGCTGGAATAGTCTACTTTAATCGGCTTTGCCTGCGGGAATCGAGCGGTCTCTATGGTGACGCCTTCGGTGGCAGCGACAACCAGAACTTTGGTAGGATAGGGTATGAAATCTTCAAAAGGCCGGATCTGAGCTGCATCGGCATTGATATGAAATCCGTCTTTAATGTCGACCACGATAGCCAGGGCGACCGGTTCTGCGGGGCGAGCGCGGTCAACCGACCAGGCGGTTTGGACGTGGACCGGGTCGTCCGCCGCCGGAACTGTTTGCGCCGGGCTGCTTTGCAGGGTTATTGATAACCATAGCAAAGGGATTGATAAAACTGTATAACCCAGCAATTTTTTGTTTGTTCTAAAATTCAAATCCGGTAGGCTCCGTATGGATTTTCAAACCACAGATTGATTGAATCTATTATATTTGGCTTTTTTAGAAATGATAGTGATATCGGATTTTTCTTGTTTCTTTAATACTAAAACAGTTCTTGAATATTTTCAAATTTTTTACTTTGCTTATCTACTGGATTTCAGTTAAAATAAAGGCTTTGATGCTTAATTTGGGATTTTTGCTTAATGCTGAAATATCCTTTGAAAATCCAATCAAGGAGATCAATATGGATAAGTATTTATTTACGTCCGAATCCGTGACCGAAGGTCATCCGGATAAAGTCGCCGATGCCATTTCAGATTCCATTCTGGATGCGATCATCGGTCAGGATAAAAACTGCCGGGTCGCCTGCGAAACCCTTGTTACGACGGGGCTGGCTTTTATATCCGGTGAAATTACAACCGAATGTTATGTCGATATCCCTCAGATCGTTCGTGATACCATCCGTGACATCGGGTATTGCTCCTCCCAGATGGGATTTGATTGCCAGACCTGCTCGGTAATTACCAGCATCGACCACCAATCTCCGGACATTGCTCAGGGGGTCAACACCGGTGAAGGCTTATTTAAAGATCAGGGAGCCGGGGATCAGGGTCTGATGTTCGGATTCGCCACCGATGAAACTCCCGAACTGATGCCGATGCCAATTACGTATGCTCATAAACTGTGCAGCCGGCTGGCCAAGGTTCGTAAGAATGGTGCCCTGGATTTTTTAAGACCCGACGGAAAATCCCAGGTGACCATTGAATATGAAAACGGGACTCCCAAACGGGTGGATACGGTGGTGGTATCGGCCCAGCATAAACCGGATGTGACCTATGACGATTTGAAAGAGGCGATCATCGAAGAAGTGATAAAGAAAGTCATTCCACCGGAAATGACCGACGGTGATACGCGCTATTTTATTAATCCGACAGGTCGGTTTGTGATCGGAGGTCCCATGGGAGATTGCGGCCTGACCGGCCGTAAAATCATTGTGGATACCTATGGCGGCCAGGGCAGCCATGGCGGCGGCTGCTTTTCCGGCAAGGATCCATCCAAGGTGGACCGCAGCGCTTCTTATATGGGAAGGTATATTGCCAAAAATATCGTTGCAGCCGGTCTTTCAAAAAAATGTGAAATCCAGATTGCCTATGCCATCGGGGTGGCTGAACCCGTATCGGTAATGGTTGATTTGATGGGTACCGGTGTGGTTCCCAAAAAAAAGGTGGAGGAACTTGTCGCCGAAGTGTTTGATTTGAGACCGGCAGCGATTATCGAATATCTGAATTTGCTGCGTCCGATATATCGTCAGACGGCCGCCTATGGCCATTTTGGCCGCAGTGAACCGGAATTCTCATGGGAAAATTCGGATATGGCCAATGTTCTGAAAGAAAAAGCAGGTCTGTAGAATGAATATAACATTGAAAGCCTGGTCCTCGGTGCCGGGTCAGAAATTAGCGGCTTTGCCATAGTCCAATGTCATGGGGTACTGGAATGATGGAATATTGGAATACTGGGTTTGGCGGAATGCGATCTGCTTTTATCGCGATGGCCTTCATCAGAAATTAAAATTAGGGCATCATCTGCTTTTCATACCCAATATTCCATTGTTCCACCATTCCATCATTCCAAGGCTTAGCTGACTGCAAACATCACCTCTCTGGGCTGATATCAAGGCCCGGCTTTCGAGGTAAAAATTCTTTGTTAAGGAGAGATATTGCTGATGAATTATGATGTGAAGGATATCAAATATGCCAAGGACGGTGCCCTGCGGATTGAGTGGGCCAATCAGAATATGCCGGTTTTAAACCGCATCCGGAAACGATTTGAAAAGGAAAAACCTTTGAAAGGCGTGCGCCTGGGCGCATGCCTGCACGTGACCACTGAAACCGCATCCCTGATGCAGACGCTCAAATCCGGTGGTGCCAGAGTCGCATTGTGTGCTTCAAATCCACTCAGCACCCAGGATGATGCGGCTGCATCCCTTGTTAAGCATGATAAAGTAACTGTTTTTGCAATCAAAGGCGAAAACAACCGGACCTATTACAAGCACATCAATGCCGTGCTGGACATCAAGCCGCAGTTTACCATGGATGATGGTGCCGATCTGGTATCCATCCTGCATTCCGAGCGCAGGGAGCTCTTATCCGGTGTTCGGGGGGGGACCGAAGAGACAACCACCGGTATCATCCGGCTCAGAAGCATGGCTGCCGATGGGGTTTTACAGTATCCAATTATTGCGGTTAATGACGCCCGCACAAAGCATTTTTTTGATAATCGTTATGGCACCGGACAGAGCACCATCGACGGCATTGTGCGGGCAACCAACCGCCTGCTGGCCGGATCAAATTTTGTGGTTTGCGGTTATGGATGGTGCGGACGCGGTGTTGCCATGAGAGCCCGCGGCATGGGGGCGAAGGTAATTGTCACCGAAGTCGATCCTCTGCCGGCACTTGAAGCGATTATGGACGGATTTGCCGTCATGCCGATCAACAAAGCCGCCCGGATCGGCGATTTTTTCTGCACGCTTACCGGCAATATTAATGTCATCCGCAAAGATCACTTTTTACTCATGAAAGATGGGGCGATTGTGGCCAACTCCGGTCATTTTAACGTTGAATTGGACCTGGCGACTCTGGAACGAATTGCAAAATCACGCCGCCTGATCCGGCCGTTTGTGGAAGAATTTACGCTGAGAAACGGGCGTCGGATCAATGTGCTGGGAGAGGGCCGCCTGATCAATCTGGCGGCTGCGGAAGGCCATCCCGCCAGCGTCATGGACATGAGCTTTGCCAACCAGGTGCTCAGCATCGAGTTTATGGTGAAAAATAAAAAACCGTTGGCCAAACAGGTTTATCCGGTGCCGGAAAAAATTGACAAGCAAATCGCCAAAGAAAAACTGGCTGCCATGGGCACCCGGATCGATCGGCTGACCCCGGAACAGAAGAAGTATCTGGCGTCCTGGGACATCGGCACCTAATTTTCTGTTCCTAAAGGCCCTTTTTCCGATGGCCTGCGTTCTCCGCGGGTTTCTCGCCTGCACCGTACGACAAGTACGGCTTGGCGAAAACCCTTGTGCGGCCTTGGCCATCGAAAAAAGGACCATTTATTCACGGGAACTGGGGGGCGAGAGGACAATGACGACGCGGCTTTCCTTGAGGAACTGCAGGTGGTCCGAAGCACTTTTGAGTTTCGAAGCGTCGGCATTGCTGATGATGATGCTGTTGCGGTCTGGCCAGTCGGTTCTCAGGGCCTTTACGATCAAGGGCTGAGTCGCCATCCGCGGGTCTGCTCGGGCGGCTTCAACCGAGGTGTAATATGCGGCCATTCCCTGCTGTACAACAAATTCTCGACTCACAAAGGCCGGTCCGAATACTTCTTCCAGGTTTTCATCCAGAATTTTAAAGACCAGGGCAGGGTGGAGTTCGATGCTTCTGGCATCGACCAGCAAGCCGGTGTACGCTTCTGATGCCGAATTTGTATTGACACCGGTGGAATTTGCTCCCGGTTTGATCTGTTTAATGCCTTCGATCGGACGAATTTCCTCGGGCAGAACCAGCTGGGTAAATCCGCCGTGCAAATTCATCTGCAGAAGAACCTCAACGGATCCGTCAGACATATATTTTCGAAATTTTTCAATTTCCGTCGCATCATAAACCATATCTTTGATTTGGGTCATGATCGTTTTGTTTTTCTCGGCCATGTCGCCGACACTGCGTTTTGAATCAATTTTAATTCGCTTTACCGTTTCAAGCAGTTTTAGCCTGGCGTCATTTTTCGCTTCTGACAATGCTTTCGGGCTGTTGGGGGGTGTTTTTTCGGCTTCTTTTTTAATGGGCGCGCTGATCCCTTTGGCTTGAACGACGCCTCTGGTCCAGTTAATTACGCCGGTTTCTTTTTTTTCCAGCAGCCCAACCGATTCAAAACAAAATCCAGCCGTATGAACCAGGCTCAACAGTGCAACGGCAAAGGCCAATATGGCTTTGTGTTTATTCATATGTTCGGTGAATGATGAGATCGAAATAAATTTGAACAATTTTAAAAATAAGTAGTTTTTGAATTATAAATGAGAGATTTTTTCGATAAGTAAGGCCGCACAAGGGTTTTTATCTGAGGCGTACTTTGAGTACGTTGAAGGTAAAAACCCGCGGAGAACGCTGCTTATCGGAAAAAGATCCATTTATAATCAAAAACTATGCGCGGCCGCCTGACCACTTTAGCTTATTCTTAAGAATATCAAAATATTGCCGATCCGGCAGCGTAATCAAATTAATCGGATGGGATCCTTTTTGAATCACAATTTCGTCCCGGTCATTTATTTCAAGCCCTTTTTGTCCGTCGAAAGTCAGGATGATATCGGAAGAACCTTTAACCAGCCGGATTTTGATGTTTGCCGATTCCGGAACAATTAAGGGTCGATTTGTCAGGGTGAAAGGGCAGATCGGGGTTAAAATGATTCCCGGTACGCCAGGATGGATGACCGGACCACCGGCGGCCAGTGAATAGGCGGTCGAGCCTGTAGGAGTTGCCACGATTAACCCGTCAGCGCTGTAGGTGGTCAGATAATGATCGTCGATATAGGTTTCAATATGGGCCAGCCTTGCCAGCGCACCCCTGTTGATGACCACATCATTCAGTACGGTTTTCTGAGCCCGTGTTTCGTTTTGGCGGCTCACCTTAACGCTGAGGCGCATGCGGCGTTTCAGGGAAAAATCGCCTTTTAAAACTTTTTCAGCGGCTGCATACAGGTGTTCCTCTGCAATCTCCGCCAGAAATCCAACTTCCCCGAATTTGATGCCCAGAATGGGTATATCCTGATCACCAATCCAGCGGACCGCACTTAAGAAGGTACCGTCTCCGCCCAGCGCAAAAATGCAGTCCAAATCCGAGGGGGCCGGCGACAGGCTGCCGGCGGCATTTTTTTGGCCGGGTTCTACGGTTTTTTTCCGGATAATTTCAATTTTCTTGGACCGCAACCATTTCTCGAGCTCATCCGCCTTGCGTTTGGCCTTTTCATCTGATTTTATGACCAGTCCGATTTTTTTCAAAGCTTTTAATCAACTCCTTTAGGACCTTTTCTTTTGATTATTCATACAAAGTTCATGCAAAAACAGCAAGATGTTTTTAGTCGGACAAAAGCGCCAAATCTAACCGGATCGACAGATCATTTTGCAGCAGAGAGTGGCAAATTCTGTCCCAAACCGGGTGGTCGACGATGAGGTCCGAAAAGCATATCTGGGTGTATAAGGCCAGATTGAGATGCATTAAATCGTGAAAATGCATGCCAAATTTATAAAAGATTATAAAAGAAATTTCACTTTATTCTTGACTTTTGTCTATTGTAGACAATAAACAAAATATGCGATTTAAACTGAACCTTGCCACCGGGTTCCCGAATTTACCGGGAGTTCACTAAGGGGTGAGAAAACACAAGAAAGGAGGCAGGGAAGATGATGTTAAGTTCAAAAATGCCATTTTTTACTCAGACTCAACTGGAATTGATGAAAACAAAAGTATTTGAATTGTTGGAGCAGCGTGGAGTAAAAATGGATCACCCGGAAATACTTAAACGATTAGGGAAGTCCGGAGCCTTGGTAGATTTTGATACCCGCATCGTTTGTTTCCCAAAAAGCTTCCTGGAAGAGCAGATCAGCAAAGCACCCAAAAAAATTAATCTCATGGGAAGAAATGAGACAAATATTTTGGAGATACCTCGTGAGGATGGCACGTTTCATACGCGAACGAATACAGGCGCACAATCCTGGATAGATCTGAATTCCGGGGAGTACCGCAAAGTGACGGCATCGGATATCATATCCTGGTGTAGGCTTGTTAATGAACTTGATCACATCAGCTTTTGTGCTTTTCCGGTTGCGAGCGATGTGCCTCCCGCAACGGTTGATGTGCATGCTTTGCGCTTGATGCTTCAAAACAGCATGAAGCATGTCTGGGTGCAACCTTATACTCAAGAAAGCCTTGAATATTTAATTAAACTATCTGTTGTTGCAGCTGAAGGAGAGGATGCGCTGAAAAAGAATCCTTTGGTAAGCTTTATTACGTGTTCATTGACTCCCCTGGAATTCAAGTCCATGGATCTTGAAATCATATTGCAGTGCGCTCGTTTGGGAATTCCGCTGCATGCATGTAGTTTGCCAGGAGCCGGTGCGACCGCGCCTGTTACGGTACCCGGGGTTGTAATTTTATCCGTAGCTGAAATTCTTGCGATGTTAGCCACGGCTCAGGTCATCAATTCAGGAATTCCGGTAATTGCTACACCGCTAATTTTTTCCACCGATATGGCGACTGGAAGGAGTTTGCAGTCCAGTGCGGAATCTATACAAGGTGCCGCCCTGGCCGTTCAGTTTATCAAAGCCGCTTTTGAGATACCAACCCACACCTATGGCATTGGGTCTGATTCCCCAATCATTGATGGTCAGTGCATGAGCGAAGGTGCTTTGCGAAGCATGCTTATTGGTTTATCTGGTGCTGATATCCTCGGCGCTGCAGGGCAACTCGAGGTGGCGACTACGATAAGCCCGGTCCAGTTAGCAATTGATAATGAGGTGTTTGGCATGGTTAAGCGTATGATTACTAAAATAACTTTTGATGATGATACCCTGGCCTGGACCGATTTGTTAAATGCCGTGCCGGGCAGTCAATTTATAACGAGTGATCATACCCTTCAACACTGCCGAGATGGCCTGATGCCGATAAATTTTATTCGAATGACCAGAGATGAGTGGGATGAAAAAAGTCATAATGACATTGTCGCACGGGCATCTGAATTCTGTAAAAACATTTTAAGCAAAGCAGAACCCATCGTTTTGCCCGGGCATTTGGAAAGGGAAATGGACGCCATTGTTGAAGGTGCAGACAAATTTCTGTGTTAAAGAAAGAAACGGAGGTTTGATAGTAGGATTTTTTTTTAAAATGAAATTTAATTTTTCATTAATCACAGGTTAAAGAAACGAGTAGAAAATGAAAGTCGAATCTATTGCTGATCTGGCCAAACGTCATATTGAATTGTGGATTATTAAGGGTGAATATAAGCCCGGCCAAAAACTCAAAGAAGAAGAAATTTCTGTCCGATTGGGTATCAGTCGCCCTCCCACCCGAGAGGCTTTTAAATCTCTGGAGGCAGAAGGTTTGGTTGTGCGAAAACCACGCCGGGGTGTGTTTGTTACCGAAATGACAGAAAAAGATGTATGGGAAGCCTACACATTAAAGGCCACACTTTATGAAATGGCCACCGAGCTCGCAATGGACACAATTCACGCGGATCAGGTTAAGGGACTTGAATCGATTGTTAAAAAAATGGAGGACTGCGTTAATAATGAACCAGTGGATTTGCTTCGCTATCAGGAGCACCACCAGAAATTCCATGATAAAATCATGCAAATTTCCGGCAACAATCGGTTGAGAAAGATATCTTCCAGCATTCATAATCAGGTTAGCCGATTCAGCTATAAATCCTTACAAAACCGAAGCCATCTCCATTCTTCGGTTCGTTACCATCGACAAATTATGAATTCAATCCAAGATAAAAATAAGCCCTTGGCGTGCAAGTTAATGAAGGAACACGTTCTCAAAGCAATAGATGCGTTTCGTGAAATGAATCATTTGAAGCAAGAAGATTTTGAAGAATATCCGGTAGAGTCACTTGTATCTGATCAAAATCTTTGATGCGAATTGAGGGAGTTTGCGTTTATAAAATATTATTGCATTTAAGGAGATGAAGATGGCGGTATTACCTGAAGTACAAAAACACTATGGCAAGCTCAAATTTTTTATTAACGGCAACTGGGTGGAATCTGTATCTGATCAGATTTATGAAGATGTCAACCCGGCTAGTGGTGAAATGATTGCTGAGTTTCCTTCGGCGACCGACAGTGAAATCGAGCAGGCCATCCAATCCGCTCAAACAGCCCTTGAGTTATGGCGGGAGGTTCCCCTCAGGGACAAAGCGCGCTATTTGTTTGATTTTAGAGGAAAATTCGAAGAACATTTTGATCGGCTATGCCAGGTGCTGGTGCAGGATCACGGCCGCACCATTGGCGAAGCCCGGGGCACCCTGCGCAGATGCATCGAAAATATCGAATGCGCCTGCGCTGCTTTGCTGCTGCTGACCAAAGGCGAGTATGTCACGGAGCTGGCCAGGGGGCTGGACCAGGCCTTATACTGGGAGCCCAGAGGCGTTTTTCTAATTATTACCCCCAACAATATCCCGATGCACGCCTGGTCGTCTTTTGTGCCATATGCGATTGCCAGCGGCTGTCCGGTTATCGTCAGCCCCAGTAAAAATGATCCGGTGTGTCTGGATGCCATATTCAGAGTCACCGATGAGGTTGAAGGATTTCCGCCTGGACTGATGAACCTCGTTTACGGCGGCAGCAATGTGAACCAGAAGATATTGTCCCATCCGCTGGTTAAAGGTGTGGGCTTCATTGGCTCTACAGCCGTGGGCCGGGAGCTTTTCGCATTGGCCGGCAAGCTGGGCAAAGAGGCATCGATTAACGGTAATGGAAAGAACCATGTGGTAATTATGCCGGACTGTAATGTGGATGCGGTTGTCGATGGGCTGCTGCGGGGCTGTTACGGCATGGCGGGCCAGCGCTGTCTGGGTACCGATAATTTGCTTTTTGCCGGCAAGGCTTACAATGAAGTCAAAGAAAAATTTATCGCAGCCTCTGCCAGCATGAAATTGGGCTATGGACTCGATGAGGCCACGCAACTGGGACCTCTTGTTTCTGATAAAGGGAAGCAAAACGTTGAGGATTTTATTGAAAAAGGGACTAATGAAGGTGCCAGAATAGCCCTCGAAGGTCGCAACATAAAAGTCGCAGGCTGTGAAAAAGGCTTTTTCGTCGGCCCTACAATTTTAGATGACGTCCATCCGGATATGCACATTGCCCGGGTCGAAGCCTTTGGACCCGTGGCGAATCTCATGCGTGTAAAGGACCTGGATGAAGCCCTGGACTGGATCAATACCAAAGACAATTACGGTCATTCCGCCTGTATTTTTACTCCCCATGGTGCAACGGCCCGTAGATTTATGAAGGAGGCCGATGTCGGCAACATCGGTATTAATGTCCCTGTGCCGCAGCCATATGCCTTTTTCCCGCTGGGATCCAAAAATGAATCGGCTCAGGGGGTTGCCAAATCCCGAATTGATTCTCTCCGATTATTTTTGGATCAAAAAACAGTTACCGAGAGGTGGGTATAAGCCGTAAGCAAATTGAAAATTGAATATTGTCTATTGAATATTGGAGGCATTCTATCATTTTATTTTCAGATTATTGAAGAATTGACCGGCATTTTTACCATCTCCGGAAAGGCAGCAAGCATAACAAATAAAAAAGACAGCATTCCATAAATATTCAATATTCAATCTAAAATATTCAATCACTATAAAGGGAGGTAAAAATGAGTGCTGACAAACCTCAAATACGTAAGATTTATACGGTCATTGAAGAAACCCATTCAGATGGAACGGTTCAACTGCATAAACCCATCCGTAAAGCAGCCGTTGCGGCGGTTTTCAATAACCCCTTTGCGGGAAAATACCAGGAAGATCTCAGCCTCCTTTATGAATGGAGCGAACAGCTTGGAGAAATGTTGACCCGGAAAGCTGTGGCGGCTCTGGGGATCGCTCCGGAAAAAGTTCACAGTTACGGCAAAGGAGCAATAGTCGGAGGCAAAGGCGAATTGGAGCATTGTGCCGCCTTAATGCATCCGGCGCTGGGCAAACCGATGCGTGATAATGTCGGCGGCGGCAAAGCCCTGATACCCTCAGCTAAAAAACTTGGATTTCCCGGCGCGGCCCTGGATGTTCCGTTGCACTTTAAGGATGCGGCCTTTGTGCGCTCCCATTTTGATGCCATGGAAGTCCGGCTGCCGGATGCGCCGCGTGATGATGAACTGGTCCTTATTGTGGCGGTTACCGATTCAGGCAGGCCCGCGGCAAGGGTGGGCGGTTTGAAAGTTGAGGAAGTAAAGGGAGAAGACGGACTGCACTAGTACAAGTAATTAATGAATATCGAATGTCGAACAAGGCCTCCGGCTCGTAGATCCTACGCCTCGGAGAGAATTTCGAATGATGAAGTTTTCTCGCCAACGCACCAGTGGTGAAAAGTTATGAAATCCAATACGATTCCGATTTGTTTCACCATCAATGGAGAAAAAAAACAGCTGGATATTGCTCCGGGAATGACGGCTTTTGAACTCATCAGAGATAGGCTCGAACTAAAGGGGACCAAAGAAGGCTGCGGCATCGGTGAGTGCGGGGCATGTACCATCGTGGTTGATGGCCGCGCCGTCAACGCCTGCCTGATGTTTGCTGCACAACTGGACGGTCGCGAGATCCTTACCGTTGAGGGTCTGGATCGAAACGGCGAACTTCACCCGATTCAAGAGGCGTTTGCTGAAAAGAATGCGGTTCAGTGCGGGTTCTGCACGCCGGGGCTGATGATGAGCGCCCGCGGCCTGCTATCGGAACGCCCCCACCCAAGCCGCAGTGAAATCATCAAAGCGATTTCGGGTAACCTCTGCCGCTGTACCGGCTACCAGAGCATTGTTGAGGCCATCGAAGTTGCCGCAAAAAGGCCTGTAGCGTCAAAAAAGGAATAATGTTTAACGTTGACTACATAAGACCGCCGGATCTGGACGGTGCCCTAGAATTTTTAAACACCAACGGTGCTGAAACCAAGATTCTGGCCGGCGGCACCGATATCATGGTCGATATGCGATCCGGTGCCCTCAAAACCCGTTTTCTTTTAGATGTCAGCCGGCTGGGCGATTTGAAAAAAATTGAATTGAATGACGGTCAACTGTCGATTGGCGCTGCCGTGACAATTACCGAACTCCTCGAATCCGAAACCATTGTCGTTTCGGCTCCGGCCCTGCAAAAAGCGGCGGATAAATTCGCAAGCAAGCAAATCCGTAATGTGGCAACCATCGGTGGAAATGTCGCTCATTGTTCTCCCTGTGGAGATACGATTCCGCCGCTGTTGATTCATGAGGCCCAAGCGGTGGTGATGAACCCGGCGGGTCAGCGCAATGTGACCATTGAGGAAATGGCCAGTGGACCCTATCACTGCAGTTTGCAACCGAATGAACTCATTACCCACTTTGTTTTAGAACCCAAGTCACAGGAAGTTGATTTCGCTGATTTTCAGAAAATCGGTAGAAGGCAAGAACTGGCGATTGCAAGGATGAGTATGGCCGCTATGGCTTCCAAAGAAGATGACAATTCGATTTCCTTTTTACGATTTGCCTTGGGGGCCTGTACGCCGACACCCCATCGATTTTACGAGATTGAAGATTTTCTTATGGGTAAGGTACCCACGGAGAATGTTCTGTGGGAGGCTGGAAAAATACTGGCTGAAAAAATGTTGGATATTACCGGTCGAAGACCATCTGCGGTGTACAAGGAACCGGCAATCCAGGGGCTATTTATGCGGATGATGAGCCCATTGATTCAGTAATTATGAAAGCAGAATACAAAACCATAGGACAAAATATTCCGAAAATCGGTTTGGAAAAGCGATTGCGCGGAGAGCCGATTTTCAGCGCGGATCTGGAGCTCGGCAACGCGCTTATCCTGAGGGTCTTGAGGAGCCCCCAGGCCCATGCTTATATTAAACGAATTGATTATGAAAAGGCGCTTAAGATCAGAGGCGTTATTGGTGTGTTTACTTCCGAAGATATTCCCGGTGAAAATTTAACCGGTATTATCAACAAAGATCAACCTTTGTTGGCCACCGGCAAAGTGCGCAGTGTCGGCGAACCGGTTGCCCTCGTTGCGGCTGAAACCCAAGCGGCTGCAGAGAGCGCACTGAAGGCCATTGAGGTAACCTATGAAGAGATGCCTGCGGTATTTAGCCCTAAAGAGGCCTTGGCATCTGGAGCCCCAAAGATCCACGAAAAAGGAAATTTGCTTTATACGCTCACGATAAAAAAAGGAAATGTAGACGAGGCATTCACGAATTGCAAGGCAATCGTTGAAAAGACGTATCGCACCACCCGTATTGAGCACAGTTATCTGGAACCGGATGCCGGTGCGGGGTATGTGGACTATGACGATACGCTGGTAATATTCGCTTCCACCCAAAATCCCCATTACGACCATAAAGAAGTGGTCGGTCTGCTGGGGCTTGAAGATGAGCAGGTGCGAATCATTCAGGCCGCTACCGGCGGAGGGTTCGGATCGAAACTGGATTTAAATATGCAGGGTTTTATCGGTCTGGCCCTTTATCATCTGAAAAGACCGGTACGAATGGTATACAGCCGGGAAGAAACTTACCAAGCCACGGCTAAACGTCATCCGCTTGAAATGACACTTAAAACAGGAGCTGACAGCCAGGGCAAGCTTCTGGCGATGAGCGCCACCATTACCTGTGATACCGGCGCATACGCATCCTATGGTATTGCAGTGGCGTCACGGTCGGCGGTACATGCTACGGGTCCCTATGAAATTGAAAGCGTAGCGGTTGAAAGCCGCTGCGTTTACACGAATAATCCTTTTGCCGGGGCCATGCGGGGTTTCGGTACCCCGCAGATAGCCCTTGCCCACGAATCCCAGATGGATCTTCTGGCACAGGAATTCGGCCTGGATCCTTTGGAAATACGGCGGATTAATGCTTTAAAGCCGGGTTCCAAAACAGGAACCGGCCAGGAACTGTCAGCCAGTGTGGGTATTGGTGAATGCCTGGATGCCATTGAACCGCATTATGAGCAGGCCAAATCCAGATGGCAAACTGCGTCCATCGATCCGTATAAAAAAAGAGGCGTGGGCATCGGATGCATGTGGTACGGCATCGGCAATACCGGTGTGCAAAATCCGTCGACTGCCAGAATCACCATGGATCGGAATGGGAACGTTACGCTGTTTACGGGTTGTGCGGATATCGGTCAGGGCTCCACCACCGTCCTTGCTCAGATTGCCGCCGAGGTACTGGGATTGGCTCCCGATTCCATCCGGCTGGTGGTTGCCGACACCAAGTGTACCACCAGCGCCGGCGCCACATCCGCCAGTCGCCAGACTTATATTTCCGGGAATGCGGTCAAAGATGCCGCTGAAAAGCTTGCCGATGTTCTGCTGAGCGAGGCTGTCAACAAACTTAAATTACCCAAAACATCCTTGCAGCTGGATTCTGGATTTGTCAAAGTGTTAGACAACCCCGATAAAAAGATCGGATTTTCATGGCTGGCCCGGCGTATCCGCGAAAAGGGCCTTCCGCTGACCTGGAACGGGTTTTTTGATCCCGAAACCGTGCCGCTGGATGCGAAGACGGGGCAGGGTGTGCCCTATGCAACCTTTGCCTTCGCGTGCCAGCTGGCCCTGGTGAGTGTAGACACATTGACCGGTGAGGTAAAGGTGGAAAAAATAGTGGCGGCCCATGATGTCGGCAAGGCCATTCATCCGGAAAATGTCAAAGGTCAGATATGCGGCGGCGTGGCCATGGGGATCGGGTTTGCCCTTATGGAAGAGTTTGTTCCCGGCCAAACCCTTTCGTTTAAAGACTATCTGATTCCCACCTGTGCCGATTTGCCGGAAGTTATCCCCATCATCGTGGAATCACCGGAACCAACCGGTCCATTCGGCGCCAAGGGTGTTGGCGAGCCCGCTTTGATCCCCACCGCTCCGGCCATTATAAATGCCCTTGCGGATGCCCTTGGCGAACGAATTTACCAATTGCCTGCTAATCTGGAAAGAGTTTTGGAAACCAGTATTAAAGCCGGCCATTTTGGTCCCAAGGAGGAATAAAATGTCTAAAGTCCTACTGAAAAACATTGGAATCATTGTCAGCGGGGATATTTCAGATCCGATTTTAAAAGGCAACGCCATTTTAATTGAGGACGCTAAAATAAAACAAATCGGTCAGGAAGGCGATTTCGATGCAGCCGACGTCGAGACAACTCTTGATTGTGCGGGGGCGACCGTCACGCCGGGATTGTTCGATTCTCACTGCCATGTTGTTTTGGGGGATTACACGCCCAGGCAAAAACAAACCGGATTTTTAGAAAGCGAGGTCCATGGCGGTGTGACGACTTTCATATCTGCCGGAGAAGTGCATCTGCCGGGCCGACCCAAAGACCCGGCGGGCACCAAGGCGCTGGCGATTCTGGCGGCGAAATCGTTTGTCAATTTCCGGCCGGGGGGCGGCAAGGTGGTCGGCGGCGCGGTGATTTTGGAAAAAGGTCTTGTTAAAGCGGACTTTGAGGAACTGGCAAAAGAAGGCGTCCGGACCGTTGGTGAAATCGGACTCGGTAGCATTAAAAATCCCGAAGATGCCGCTCCGATGGTGCAATGGGCCAAGGCATGCGGCATGACCGTTATGATGCATTCCGGCGGCACGTCGATACCGGGCAGCAGCACGGTGACCGCTGAAATGATCATTCAAACCAATCCGGACATCGTATCGCATATAAACGGCGGACCGACGGCGTTGGCCATCATCGAAGTCAAACGTCTGGTGACTGAAACCGATTTGACCCTGGAAATCGTTCATTGCGGAAATCCGAAGGTGGCGGTGGAAGCCGCCAATTTATGCGTGGAGCAAAATGCGCTGGACCGCATTATCATCGGAAACGATGCGCCTTCCGGTACGGGGGTGATTCCGCTGGGTGTGCTCAGGGTCATTTGTCATCTGGCCAGTCTGACGGCAATCAAACCCGAAAAGGCCATTTGTATGGCCACCGGCAATACGGCGCGTGTTCACAAACTGCCCAGGGGCGTGATTGCCGCAGACAAAGATGCAGACCTGGTCATTATGGATGCGCCCATGGGTTCGGTTGGCGAAGATGCGCTGGCCGCCATTGAAGCCGGAGACGTGCCCGCAGTTGCCATGGTGCTGGTTGACGGCGAAATTGTGGTGGCCAAAAGCAGAAATACGCCGCCGCCGGTGCGCAAGCCACAAGTCCTCTAAGCGGGGTGGATGTTTAAAAAATGCAAAGTTTAACGGGTTCGGTTTTAACTTTAGGTTCAGGAGTAATGGAGTAATGGAGCACTTAAGATTTCGGAATGCAGATTGCGGATTTCGGATTTTTAATACGTGCTGTGTTTGATATTTCAATCTGCAATCTAAAATCCGCAATGGATTTTACTCCAGCACTCCAGTCTATTAAATAGCAAAAAGCATCTCGGCTAAAAGCAGTTGGGTAAAGACTATGGAGATCAATACGGACAAATGCATCGGTTGCGGATATTGTGTGCGCGACTGCCCGGTGGATGCCGTCAAGCTGGTTAAAAAGAAGGCGCTGATCAATGATCACTGGTGTACCAACTGCGGCGTGTGCCTGCGGGTTTGCGAAAGTGATGCGGTGATTGCCGCTGAAAGCATGCCGGCAGGTGCTATCGAATGTGATGCCTGCCCGATTAAATGCTGGATTCACCCCGGGTATATCGGCGCCTGTCATCGCTACCGCAATGAAGCGGGTGAGTTGAGGCGGCTTACACGGCTGCACACATACGCCGATGTGAAACAAATCGTCGGCCCCCAACCCAAAGCCAATATCCGCAAGCCCCTGATTACGGCTATTGGTGCCGGAACGACCTATCCGGACTGCAAACCGGCGCCCCATATTATGCAGGCCAAACGGCGCGGCGTCGATGTCGTCACCGTGGTTACCGAAGTCCCTTTGAGCTACAGCTCCATCATTGTCAAAATCGATACGGACATCCCCATCGGCAAGGAGGGTGATCGAATATTTGCGGGCAAAAGGGAAGTCGGTATGGTGGAAACCGAACAATACGGTTCCAAGATGCTGCATATCGGCGGCGTAAATCGTCTGACCGCAAAAAATGGTTTTGTGATCGCCAGAACCATCTCCGATATCGCCAATCGAAAGCGGGTGAAACTCAAAATCGAAAACGGCAGCCGGCTTGAAGTTCAGGTAGGTCATGCCCCCATCATTGACGGTAAAGAAGTGGCGAAGATGCGCGTGGGCTGCGGCAGTGCCACCATGGGACTGTTTGCACCGCTGCTCAAAGCGGCCGCCGATGAGGTCATTATCATAGACTCGCATATCACCGGGCAGATGAGCCGTCATGTAGCCGGCGTCTATGCCGGCGCCAAACCCAGCGGTATCCAGCTGAAGTTTACTGAAAGCACACCGGGCCGGTACTTCGGCGATCGTGGCGACGGATGGGGGGGTACGTCCATTAGCGATCCGGCCGATGTAATCCGCAGCATCGATATGAACGTTGCCCGCAAAGGAATGACCATTTTTATTACGGAGACTACGGGTTCAAACGGCGCCATGTTTGAAACGGCTCAAGACGGAACGCTCAAACAAATTCCGCTTTCTAAAAAAGCCAGGGCGGTGCTGAAAGCCATATCCGACAGCTGTGAGCCTTCACGGGTCTCCGGCATTTATACAGCCGGAGCCGGCGGCAGTGCACGCGCCGGTGTGACCAAATACCCGATTAAATTGACCCACGCGGTGCATGCCGGCAAGGCCCATTTGACAGTCGGCGGCTCTCCGGGATTTGTCTTGCCGGGGGGTGGGATTTCTTTTATGGTGGATGTCGAGCGCGTCAAAACCGGCTCTTTTTACTGGACACCCACCCCGGCAACCATCTGCCCCCTGGAGTATACCATGGAGCTTAAGGATTATAAGGAAATGGGTGGACACGTTGAAGCCATGAAGCCATTTAAAGTCAAAAAGCACGGATCAAAATGACCGATGTCCTATGAACAATCCATAGCGCTACTGGATGAAGAAACCGTTTTAGCCGAATGCGGTCCGATGCGGCTGGTCATTCGAGCCTGGAAAGATGATCGGCCACAGCCGGAGTTGGTTCGACAGGCCGCTGAAGTATCGTTTGGGTACCTCGAAGCGGTCGCCAAACACCAGGCCTTACTGGGCATATCTCTAGAACAAATCGAGTCTCTGCCGGAAAATGATCTTGCGAAACGGATGATTCAAAGCGTAAAGGCTGTCGGTGATACTGATTTGACACCCATGGCGGCTGTGGCAGGCACGATTGCGGATGCGGTTGCCGACTGGATCTTTAATCGCGGATCAACTAAAGTCGTAGTGGATAACGGCGGCGATATTTCTATTCGTCTTAAGGCCAACGGAACCGCAGCTGTCGGTATCCGCCCCAGGATAACCCACCTCGACCTATCGCACGTGGTCAATCTGGATGACCGCAAGCCATCCTGGGGCGTCACGACCAGCGGCCGGGGAGGAAGAAGTTTAACCCGGGGGATTGCATCGGCCGTTACGGTGATTGCCGAAAATGCTTCGATTGCGGACGCCGCCGCTACGTCGGTTGCAAATGCCTGCTTTGTGGAAGATAGCAGCATCGTTCAGATTCCGGCCGAACAGATGGATCCCAATACGGATCTAAAAGGCGTAAATGTCACAGTTAATGTGGGCGTGTTGAGCCGAAGTAAAAAGGTTCAGGCCGTGCAAACGGCCCTCTCAAAAGCAGACACCTTATGCCGGCAGAAACTTATTGTCGGCGCGTTGATTGTTTTGGAAGATATTTTTGTGATGACCGAAAGTGTGGAGGAACTTATTTCACCATCAAACTAGGAACTCCCGGAAGTATCCGGAGTTTCCTGCTGTGGAAAGGAGGATTTGAAAATGAAGGTTACCAAAATCATGTTCGTTTTACTAACGGTTATGCTTATGTTTGCGTCAGGGATTACACCGTCGGCGTTTGCCGCTGATACCATTAAAGTCGGTGAAATTCAGACGTACAGCAAATTAACCAATTTTACGTTTCCCTACCGCAATGGCTGGCAACTGGCTTTAGAAGAGATCAACAATGCCGGTGGCGTAATGGGCAAGAAAATTGAAGTTATTTCCCGCGACGATCAGGGAAAACCGGGGGAAGCGGTAAAGGTTGCGGAAGAGTTGGTCAGCAAAGATAAGGTTGATTTGCTCATGGGCACCTTTTTTTCCCATGTGGGATTGGCGGTAACCGATTTTGCCAAACGCAACAAGGTATTGTTTGTGGCCGCCGAACCTTTATCGGATGCACTTGTATGGGCCAAGGGCAATCGCTATACCTTCCGTTTGCGCCCATCAACTTATATGCAGGCAGCGATGCTGGCAGACAAAGCCGCGAAACTGCCTGCAAAACGCTGGGCGACCATTGCACCGAATTATGCTTACGGCAAAGATGCGGTGGCGTCCTTTAAGAAACTATTAAAGGCCAAAAACCCGGATGTCCAATTCGTGGCTGAACAATGGCCGGCCCTCTTCAAAATAAATGCAGGGGCTGAAATTCAGGCACTTGCCGATGCCAAGCCCGAAGCCGTTTATAATGTTACCTTCGGCGGGGATCTGGCCAAATTTGTGCGCGAAGGCAAACTGAGAGGCTTCTTTAAAAACGTCTCTATGGTCAGCCTGTTGAGCGGTGAACCCGAATATTTAGACCCCTTAAAGGCAGAGGCTCCCGAAGGCTGGCTGGTAACCGGTTATCCCTGGTATGACATCAAGACACCGGCCCACACCCAGTTTGTGGCGGCCTATCAAAAGAAGTTCAATGATTACCCGCGGACCGGTTCGGTGGTTGGCTATAATGTCATGTATTCCGTTTACCATCTGTTAAAAAAGGCGGGGACAACCGACACCGAAAAACTGGTCGATGCCATGGAAGGATTATCCTTTGATTCAATTGTTGGCCCGATAATGTACCGCAAAATTGATCATCAATCGACCATGGGGGCCTATGTGGGCTACACGGCACTCAAAGACGGCAAGGGCATTATGGTAAAATGGAAATACGCCGACGGCAAAGACTATTTGCCCGGTGATGCGGAGGTCATGAAAATGAGACCGCAATAGTTAGGTGCTGACATTATAGCTGTCTATGTTGTGATTTTGACTTTAATTTAACCTAAAACTTATCGTAAGCTCAGTTCGTCAGTTGTCCGTTGTTTGTCGTCCGTTGTGTCTTGGATGAAACCATCGGCCATGACAACGGACAACTGACCACTGACAACGGACGTGCAGTTCTATTATTTCTTGGCTTTTATAAAACTTATCCTTCAAGCGTTCGGCCATATATCTGAGGACAGCAAAATTGGGCTTTTATATTGTACAGATTCTAACCGGACTGTCGGATGCATCCGGCCTATTTCTCGTCGCCTGCGGCCTTTCACTGATTTTCGGTGTTTCGCGGATTGTGAACCTGGCCCACGGTTCTTTTTACATGGTGGGTGCCTATGTCGCATACTACCTGATTGAATTTTTTCCTCATGGTGCGGTTTCCTTTTGGGCGGGAATCCTCCTGGCGGCCTTATTTGTCGGTGTGATCGGCCTCCTGGTGGAGACCTTACTTTTGAGGCGTCTGTATCATGCTCCGGAGCTGTTTATCCTGTTTGCAACCTTCGGCATCGTTTTGATCATCCAGGATCTGTCCCGGTGGCAATTCGGAGCAGAGGATTTGCTCGGCCAGCAGGCGCCAGGATTAACGGGCAGCATTAATATTATGGGAACCTTACTTCCCCAGTATGACATCGTCCCTGATTATTATTGCACCGCTGATTCTCATTGGGCTCTGGTTTTTACTAAATCGCACCCGCTGGGGGATTCTGGTGCGGGCGGCTACCGAAGACCGCGAAATGTCAGATGCCTTAGGGGTCAATCAAACCTGGCTGTTTACCAGTGTGTTTTTTCTCGGGTCCGTTCTCGCCGGATTGGGAGGAGCCATACAGTTGCCCAAGGGGGGGGCGGATCTTCTGATGGATTTAAATATCATCGCGGCGTCTTTTGTGGTGGTGGTGGTCGGCGGGATGGGAAGCATCCCCGGTGCTTATCTGGCGGCCGTAATTATTGGTGAGCTGAGCTCGTTTGGTGTCCTGGTATTTCCGGAAAGCACCCTGGTCTTGATGTTTCTGGTAATGGCCGTGGTGCTGGTCATTCGCCCCCATGGCCTGCTGGGAAAAGCTGAAGCTGTGGAACATGGGGCATCCGAGACGGCAGAATCGACTTTGAAGCCGGCATCAAGAAAAATAAAATTGGCGGGGCTCGCGCTTCTTCTTTTAATTTTTCTGATGCCTGCCTTTGTAGACGCATTTAGCCTGGTTTTATTGACCGAAATCGCATTGTTTGCTCTGGCCAGTATGAGCTTGTATTTTATGATGGGCCCCGGCGGAATGGTATCTTTCGGGCATGCGGCCTTCTTTGGCGGTGGCGCATACGCGGCCGCGCTGATGGTGCATCACATGCAATCCCCGATGGAGGTGGCGATTTTGCTAGCTCCGCTATTGGTGGGGCTTTTGGCACTCATCATCGGATGGTTTTGCGTACGACTGTCGGGCGTTTATCTGGCCATGCTCACTTTAGCCTTTGCTCAGATCTGCTGGTCGATTGTATTCCAGTGGGGAGAATTTACCGGTGGTGATGACGGTATTTTAGGTATCTGGCCGGCAGAATGGGCCAGTGAGAAAATCGTGTTTTATTATCTGACGATGGTTCTATGCATCGGTGGCATTCTGGCACTGCGCCATTTTATTTTCACCCCTTTTGGCTATACCATGCGCGCCTGCCGGGATTCAGCATTGAGGGTGGATTCCATCGGAATCAACTTGCGTCGGCATCAATGGTTTGCTTTTGCCTTGGCCGGCAGCTTTGCCGGGCTTGCCGGAGGCATTTACGTTTTTTCAAAAGGCAGTGTCTTTCCGGATGAAATGGCCATCCCGCGCTCGTTTGATTTTCTATTTATGGTGCTGTTAGGCGGTGTCGAGACTCTGTTTGGACCGATTGCCGGATCAGCGGCTTTTACCTGGCTGCACGATGAAATATCTAGAATTGATTTCTGGCAACTGATTCTCGGCTGTATTTTCATTTTTCTGGTGGTGGCATTTCCCCAGGGAATAGCCGGCTCCATTCATAATCGATTGGGAAAGTATTTTGAAGATGACTACGATTTTGGAAGTTCAAAATCTTTATAAATCCTTTGGCGGCGTTAAAGCCGTCCACAATGTGAGCTTTGAGCTGGCAGAAGGACAATTGCTGGCCATGATCGGACCCAACGGGGCCGGGAAGTCCACCTGTTTTAACCTGATTAACGGACAATTGCGCCCCGATCACGGCAGTATCATCATCATGGGGAATAAGATTAACGGCAGCAAACCCAGAGAAGTCTGGAATCTTGGCGTTGGCAGAACATTTCAGATCACCTCGACGTTTGCTTCTATGTCGGTGCTCGAAAATGTACAAATGCCCCTGTTATCTTACCATAAGAAAACGAAATCACTTCTTAAAAAAGTCAGCAAACTCTACATTGACGAATCCATGAAGTTACTCAATCTGGTGGGTATTGAAGATCAGGCCGAGCGTGCCTGCGGTGTTCTTGCATACGGCGACCTCAAACGCGTGGAGCTGGCAGTTGCTCTGGCCAATAAACCCAGATTACTGCTCATGGACGAACCCACCGCCGGCATGGGGCCGGCTGAGCGTCAAAGATTAATGGAGTTAACGGCAGATATCGTCCGCACTCGCCATATCGGTGTGCTGTTCACAGAACATGACATGGAAGTGGTGTTTAATCATGCCGACCGCATCATCGTCTTAAATCGAGGAGAGCTGGTGGCCGAGGGTACCCCGGATGAAGTTCAAGCGAATGAAAAAGTTAAAGAGATCTATCTGGCCGCGGAGAAACCGCCGGTCCATCCAAAGAAGAATCTGCCGTAACCGATTCCTGAAAAAATTGACATGCATACAGACACCCAAGAGATCATGTTAAAGGTTGAATCCCTCAACACATTTTACGGCAAGGCCCAGATATTATTTGATATGGCCCTTGAGGTCAAACGCGGAGAAGTTAATGTGTTGCTGGGCCGAAATGGTGCCGGCAAAACGACAACATTCAAATCCATAATTGGCATTGTTCGGCCGCAAAGCGGGGCGATCACCTACAAGGGGCAGCCGATTCATCGTTTGCCGCCGTACAAAACGTGCGCTCTGGGGCTGGGATATGTACCGGAAGATCGACGTATCTTTTCCAAGCTGACCCTTCTGGAGAATCTTGAAGTCGGCAGACAGCCGCCGCGTGAAGATCTTGACCCCTGGACGCCCGAGCGCTTATTTGAGCTGTTTCCGAATTTAGGGGAAAGGCGCGACCAGGCCGGCGGTACGCTCAGCGGTGGTGAACAGCAGATGTTAACCATTGCCCGCACCCTGATGGGCAACCCCGAAATGATCATTTTGGATGAACCTTCAGAAGGATTGGCACCGGTCATCGTCGAACAGCTGGCCAAAATGCTTCAACGGCTGAAGTCCGAAGGCGTATCCATTTTGCTGGCCGAACAGAACCTGAATTTCGCCAGATACATCTGCGATCGCGCTTATATTGTTTATCAGGGCAGTGCCTGTCACGAAAGCGCTATCGATAATCTGTCGCCGGAGGTCTACGGAAAATATTGTGCGCTGTAAGTCGCAGAGGGCAAAAGACAGAGGACAGATGACAGAAGGCAGAAGACAGAGGACAGAAGCCAGAAGCCAGTGACCAGAGACCAGCAGCCCTCTTACTCCCATTCCTGGGATCGATCTCCTAAATTGCCATAGCGGTGATAGGTATGACAGATGCTCTGCTGGCGGTAGTATTGCAAAAGTTCGATACGGCCCTCCATCATCACCGGGCTGCGGGCGATATAAAACCCGGTTTTTGCGGCCGCTTTAAAGAGTTCATGCGGCACCCGGTCCGGTGTCGCAAAACGGATGCGGTCAATTTCGCGAATTTTGTCGATCAGATCGTCATCCGTTTCTCTCAAGATCGGGCGCTCACCGACCAACCGACGACCCTCCTCTGCATATAGAAATTGCGTAATCGCGTTGTGCAATCTTTCGGGCGCACTGATAATCAACCGGCATCCGGTTATTTGTGCCGCCGCAACCCGGGCCAGGGTTTCAAACAGGCTGTCTTTTTCATGTAAACGCACCACCAGCGTCCCAACCGGAAGATATCGCAGGATATTATCCTGCCCTCGAAGATGGAAGTAATCTATTTCCCGGGAGAACTCCAGCTCCGCCTGATACAGATAGCTTTTAATGGCCCGGACGGTTTTGCCGATATCGGATTCGATGCCCTCAAATTCTCCCCATTCGAGTTTTTGCTGCCACTGCTGTGCCAGATGCAGCAGGGGATGCGGGTTTTGAAGCGGGCCGATCGTCGGCATTGCGGTTTCTTCGAAGTGCATAAATTGCGCGACGTATTTCGGCCCGCCGGCCTTGAAACCGGCTCCCATGGCCGATTTTCCCATGCCCCCGAAGGGTTGGCGCAGGGTAACCGCACCGGTCGTACCCCGGTTGATGTACAGGTTGCCCGCCTTTAGGCGGTCTTTCCATCGGGCCTGCTCCCGGGGATCCAGGCTTTCCAGACCGGAGGTGAGACCATAGCCGGTTCGGTTGACCATTTCAATGGCGTGATTCAGATCTTCAGCCCGCATGACCCCCAGCAGCGGACCAAAAAATTCGGTCATGTGGGTCAGGCTGTCCGGCTGTACATCCCATTTGATTCCGGGCGTCCACATATACGGATTGTCTTTTGTGTTTTCAGGTTTCAACGCCCAGGTTTCGGCGGCTTCCAGGCGGGTTAAGGTTTTTTCTAAATCGACCCGGGGCGGGCGGATCAGGGGGCCCATTTTGTTTTCAAAATCCCAGGCGGAACCGGTGCGAAGGCTGCGGGCGGCATCGACAAGGTGTTTTTTAAACTGCGGATCGTCATAAACTTCTTTTTCCAGGATCAACAGGGATGTGGCCGAGCATTTTTGGCCGCTGTTTCCAAAGGCAGAGTAAATAACATTACCGATGGCCTGATCGCGATCTGCCATGGCGGTGACAATGGTGGCATTTTTACCGCCGGTTTCAGCGGCCAGAAAAACATCCGGTCGCTGCCTTAAAATATTCAAGCCGGTCGCCGTCCCGCCGGTTAGAATAATAAAATCCACATCCCGCTGACCAATTAAGCGGCCGCCCGTGGTCTCACCGGAGCAGGACAGAAACTGCAATACCTTTGGGGATACGCCGGCTCGCCAGAAGCATTGGCACAGTTCCCAGGCGACCAGCACCGCCTCGGAAGACGGCTTAAAGATAACGGTGTTACCGGCTGCCAGCGAAGCCACGATGCCGCCGCAGGGAATGGCAATCGGAAAATTCCATGGCGATATCACCACCCCGACCCCTTTGCCGCGGCAGCGGATAGTTTTGATATCGGCAAAGGCTCTGGCAGACCGGGGGTAATATTCGGCAAAATCGATTGCTTCGGAAACCTCAACATCGGATTCGGTAAACACTTTTCCGGTATCGGCGGCAGCCGCCCCAATCAGATCGCCGCGGGCCTTGCGGATTTCCATGGCCACTTTCGAAAGAACCTGATGGCGTTCCATAAAACTTTTGCGGCGCCATCCGTTCGATTCGGTTCTGGCGACTGCCACGGCCCGATCCACATCGGATGCATTTCCCAGGGCAAATCGGGCCACAATAACGTTCGCATTGATTTGCGACGGGATCCCGGCACGCCTTTGCCTCTCGGTCTCTAAAAATTTCTTCACCCCCGATCACCAGCGGGATGTCAAAGGGGATTGTCCCCAGGACTCTTTTTCCATTTTCGGCGAATGCCCTCGGCCCACCTCCGGTTGGCTGCCAGGGACCAATCGGTGTTGGGTTCGTTTTTAAATTCCGAAGTGAAATATGATTCCATTTGGGGTCGCAAAAGTCTCCGTGAGCCGGTTTTGTTTGCGGTGGGGCGTCTGACCGACATCGAGTTTTTGGCGTACGGAGTCAGCAAACCGGTCGGCGAGAACCTGCCAGGTGCGGGATCGGGTGCGCAGATGACTGAGATGGCGTAAAAAATTTTGTTGTCCGGTATTTTCATCCAGACGGCGGATCAGATAGGCAATGGCGTTGATGAATTGCGCCCGGGTGGCAACCGGTGCATAAAGCACCACCTCCTGACCGGTTTCTTGAACGGCCCGGCGCACATGATCGGCCATGCCTTCCAGCATCTCAAATGAAAAATAGGGTAAAACCTTATTTTTTTCGGCCCGCAGATAGGCATAGGCCAGTTCGAATAGATTATGGGAAGCAATTCCCAGGTGCACGGCCTGGATATTTGCGGGCGTCATGCCAAAATCGATCAACCGTTTGTAATTGGCATCCGTAGCCAGCTTATTGTCATAGGGCGCCAGGGGCCAGTCAAAAATAGCGGCCTCGACTTTCTCCATCTCCATGTTTGGCGCCTTTGACGATGCGGATTTTAACCGGGGCTGCCGCCGGCATCCACGCGCTTGCGGGCCCAGCGTGATTTCCTGCAACATGGGGATAGGAATCCGGCAGATAAGCCTGCAGTGCCATTCCGGCGGAAAAATGTTTAAACTCCGACCGGTCCAGGGTTTGCATAAAGGCGGCGGCTGTTATCACCAGGTCCCGGTAGGATTCCATGTCAAGGTTAACAAATTTGGGCACCCGGCTGCCGTCTGCTCTTGTGAAATAATGCGCAGTCGCCGTGCGGTAAAGTTCGGCGAGACGCTCGCTGATGATGTTCACCGAATGGTCGAATGCCAGGGGAAGAATCTGGGAGAATATCGTTGATATTTTGATCGAGATATATTCAATGTTCGGGTTTTTCAAATCACGCAGGTATTGATGAAGCTGCGTCCGGGCTTCTTCTTCTCCCAAAACCGCTTCTCCCCAGGTGGTTGATGTTGACGCGCACCCCCTGCCTTTTTCTTTTTTGCAAATATATCTGAAAGGCATCGGTCTCACCCGGGGATGACGGCATGGCTGCTGTCCATCCGCATTTTTGTGATTATTTTTGGGAACGTGAAATCAGGAAGATATCGTGCCACGCTTTTAAAAAGATGCATGAGCAACTTTTCAAAGGGGATGAAAAAAAATGTGGGATGCCATATTCGCCAAGCAGGTAACGAATTTGGTCGGCGACGCGACGCGGGTTGGCGGATCGAAAACTTTGATCGATCAGTTTGGTGAGCAGAATTTTATCTTTTGGATTTGCCAACAGGCGGGCCAGTTGTTTGTACCGTTTTTTTTCCTGCGGGTGCATTAAATCATTGGCCCGGTTTTGCCAGGCTTCTGCCAGATCAATGGCTTCTTTGATAATGGTGTCGGTATCGTTCATCTATTTTTGATATAAAAATTTTGAATTATAAAAAATATTAAGGAAATCGGTGCGATGCGCTCAGTGTAAATTTAATGCATGCCGCCCCTGTTGTCACGATATGCTGGCTATTGGATATTCGGTATTGGGTATTCGTAATTTGAAATTTAGTTCAATATGAAGAATTTAGAAAAATAAGTCGTTGATAAGAGAGTGGATCTTACAGGGAAGATAGCCCAACATTTCAAAATAAAAGGATGGAGGATGTTCAAGGGAAGTGGGTATTAGTTGAAATTGGGGTTGAATTACATACTTTAGTGAAATTCCAAAATCTGAAATCCGCAATCCAAAATCTCTTTTATTCTCCCAGATATGCCTGGCGGACCATTTCGTTTTTCGCCAGGTTTTCGCAGGAATCGCTGAGCACGACCGAACCCGATTGCAGCACATAGCCGCGGCTGGCGACCTGCAGCGCTAACCGGGCGTTTTGTTCGACCAGCAAAATAGTGGTTCCCTCAGCATGCAGCTGGCGAATGGTATCAAAGATGTCGTCGACCAGCACCGGCGCCAGACCCATGGACGGTTCATCCAATAAAAGCATCTTGGGATTGGCCATCAGCGCGCGGCCCATGGCCAGCATCTGCTGTTCGCCGCCGCTGAGAGTGCCGGCCACCTGTTTGCCGCGCTCTTTGAGCCGCGGGAAAAGTTCCACCACGCGCTCCAGGTTCTCTTTGATCTTTTGACTGTCATTGCAGATGAAGGCGCCCATGTCCAGGTTTTCCATGACCGTCAGCGTCCCGAAAATACGGCGGCCCTCGGGGACCTGGACCACGCCTTTCTCGACGATTTGATGGGGCTTGAGTCGGGTGAGATCCTCATTATTTAAGCGGATCGATCCTTTGCGGGGCTTTAACAGACCGCTGGTGGTTTTGAGCATGGTAGTTTTGCCCGCACCGTTGGCGCCGATGATGGTCACAATCTCGCCTTCTTCGACGCTTACCGAAACGTCTCTGAGGGCCTGGATGTTTCCGTAATAGGTGTGAATTGCATCAACTTCAAGCATTGGCATGGCAGACTTCCTCCTGATTCCTCGAACTAAGCGGCGGCATCGGCGGCTTCCGCTCCCCTTCCTAAATAGGCCTCGATCACTTTCGGGTTCTTTTGAATTTCAGCCGGGGTGCCCTCGGCGATTTTTTCACCGTAGTCCAGGACGGTGACAGTCTCAGAAATGCCCATGACGACTTTCATCTGATGTTCGATTAAAATGATGGTGATGCCGAGTTCATCCCGCAGGTGCTGAATAAAGTCCATCATTTCCTGGGTCTCACTGGGGTTCATACCGGCGGCCGGTTCATCCAGCAACAAAATTTGCGGGCGGGTGGCCAGCGCGCGGGCAATTTCCAACCGCCGCTGTTCGCCGTAGGGCAAATTCATGGCCAGCCGTTCACCGCGGCCTGCGAGATTAACGAATCGCAGCAGGCGGCTGCTTTCTTCATCTGCTTTCTGCTCTTCTTTGCGGGTGTTGGGGGTTCCAAAGACGATCCCCAGAAAACGCGCCTTGAGATGGGTATGCAGGCCCACCAATATGTTTTCCATCGCAGTCAGGGCCGGAAACAGGCGGATGTTCTGGTAGGTGCGCGCGACCCCTAAACGCACAATCTGATCGGGCAGCAATCCCACCAGTGCATGACCCATCAGATCGATTTTCCCGAACTCGGGTTTATAAAATCCCGTGATGCAATTGAACAGGGTCGTCTTGCCGGCCCCGTTGGGCCCGATGACACTGTGAATGCTGCTTTCGTTGACGGTTAAATCCAGATTGTCAATGGCAACCAGACCGCCGAACTGTTTGGTGAGTCTTTGGGTTGTCAGAATTGCCATATTTTCCTCCTAACTGCGGGCCGTGGCGGTTTCGACCGCCTCCGATTCGTTTTCAACTTCTGCGACGTGCAGCTCGCGCTTGCGCTTGACATCCGGCCACAGGCCTTCGGGTTTGAGCAGCATCATGGCCACCAGGGCCGCACCGTAGACCAGCAACCGGTACTCGGCAAATTCGCGCAGCAGCTCGGGTAAACCGACCAGTGCAAAGGCCCCCACAACGACGCCGGGGATGCTGCCCATGCCGCCGACGATGATCAAACAGATAATGTTGATGGAAACGACGACATTGAAGCTATGGGGATAGACCGAGCCGATTTTGCTGACGAAAATAGCGCCGCTCAGAGCCGAAAAACCGGCGCCGGTGGCAAAGGCCATCAGTTTGGTGGCCACCAGATTAATGCCCATGGCCTGGGCCACGTCCTCATCCTCACGCACGGCCATCCAGGCTCTTCCCAGACGCGAGTCCCGCAGGCGCCAGGAAATAAATCCAACCAGCAGGCAGCCGGCCAGAATGAAATAGTAGATTTGTTGCGGCGAGGAAAAGCTGTGGCCGGCCAGGCTGATATTGGGAATTTGGCCGATGCCCTGGGCGCCGCCGAGCCACGGCCGCAGCCAGTCAGAGAGAACGAGTATCCGAATGATTTCACCAAACCCCAGGGTGGCAATCGCCAGGTAATCACCGCGCATTTTAAGCACCGGAACCCCCAACAATACCCCGGCCAGAATGCCCGCAGCAAGCACAAAAGGCAGGGCACTCCAGAATCCCAAATGAAAGAACCCCAGTTCAGGGGAGGTTAGAATAGCGACGACGTAAGAACCCACGGCGAAAAAGGCCACATAGCCGAGGTCCAGCATGCCGGCATAACCCACCACGATATTGAGGCCCAACCCCAGAAGCACGTAGAGGCCGACAATGGTCAATACCTCACTGAGGAACAGTCCCACTATTTTTGGCAAAATCAGAAGGACAAACACGATAAGCAGCCCGCTGACGAGTTTGAGGGTGCGTTGCTGACCGGCGGGCAGCCCTGCCAACCTGGCTTTAACGGCGCTACCCTTGCGGCCCCACGCATATACAAGAACCGCGACCAAAACAAACAATCCCACTGCCCCTTTGAGGGTCAAACCATTGGCCGCGAACAGCAACGGGTTGATCTTGGCCAGCGGGCCCCAGATGTAGATGACCGGCCGCAGCATGTCCTGCAGTACCCCGGTCATGGCCACGGTGCCGAGGGCTGTGATTAAAATTTTGCGAACCAGCGGCGGGGCCAGATAGAGCAGGCCGGCAAAAAAGCCGGATAGGGCACCGCTCAGCAGCAGCAAAGGGATTCCGAGCTTGGGGCCGTAGTAAAAGGTCAATATCTGATAAAGTGCCGGTGAGGCATTGATAAAAACCATTCGCAGATTGATGAGTTTGCCGATGGAAACCAGCAGGGCGAGGCCCGCCGCCGTCATTACGCCGGTGAGGACGGCCGTGCCGAAGACCATTGGGCGCCGCTCACGGCCGGTTTTTTTAGCCGACAGGTAACTGAAAAATACCGCGGTGAGCAACAGCAGGATGTTGCCCATGGTAACGATTTGGTAAATAATATCGCGCTTGCTAAAGGTCTGGACCATGCCGATCAAAGCGAGCAAAACCACAACCAAGGCACCGATCAGCCCGATATTTAACGCAGATCGCCAGGGAGATTGATCCTGATTCATTTTGCCAAAAACGTCCTTTCTGACATAATATTAGTTACTAAGCTTTCTTAATAGCCAGTCGTTCTCCCAGAATTCCGGTCGGGCGGAAAATCAGCACCAATACCAGCATCGAAAAGGCAATGGCGTCCTTGAGCTGATAAGGTGCCACGATCCCCAGACCGTCGAGAAACAGGCTGGGGCCGACGGATTCGACCAGTCCGAGGAAGATGCCGCCCAGCATCGCGCCCGGGATGTTGCCGATGCCACCCAGAACCGCCGCGGTAAAGGCCTTGATGCCGGGGATGAAGCCCATGAAAAAATGCACCTGTTTGAACATAATGGCGTACAGCACCCCGGCTGCTCCGGCGGCGGCGCCCCCGACAACAAAGGTCATGGAAATCATTTTGTCCACGTCGATTCCCATCAGGGCAGAGGCTTCCTTGTCCTCGGAGACGGACCGGATGGCCTTGCCGATGCGGGTGCGCATGACAAAAGAGTACAGGGCGAGCATCAGCAGGACGGCGGCCACGATGACCACGGCCTGAAATTTGAGAATGCGGATGCCGGCAATAACCCAATGGCCTTCCAGCATCGCGATGTCCGGGTAGGCCTGGAAGCTGGAACCGTAAAGCCCTCGAAACAGGTACTGCAGAAAAAAAGAGGCCCCGATGGCGGTGATCAGCGGGATCAGCCGCGGTGCGCCTCTGAGGGGCCGGTAGGCAATCCGTTCCAGAAAAAAGGCAATCGTAACGGATACGGCCATGGACACGATGAAGATGACCCCCAGACTGATAATGGGCTGGGCATCCAGAAAGTCAGTGCGGTAAAACCAGGCGGCCACGTAATAGGCCGTATAGGGTCCGCTCATGAAGACCTCACCGTGGGCGAAGTTGATCATGCGCAACACGCCGTAGACCATGGTATATCCGGTGGCGATCAGCGCATACACACTGCCCTGGGCCAGACCGAAGATGACGAAATCGATCCAGTGTCTGGTGGTATAGGTCCCTTTGATCAGGGTGGCGATTGAGCCCCAGATAACCAGGAACAGCACCCCGCCGCCGATCAGCCACATCACCATGTCGGTGGGTGAAATCCGTTCGCGAATTCGTTGCAGCATAGTCCTTGTCCTTCTTATCACTTATATTTGCGAGCCTGATGTTTGCCTTATGATAAAGTGCGTTTTCCCGCAGCGGGAAATGTTGCGTGCTTTGACGTGCGGCAAACGGGCGGGAATAATACATACCGCTATTTTGCAGGGAGAGCCGGGTGTCTTTCGGATACCCGGCTCTATAAATCCAGTTAGAAAAAGCCGGCTCCTGAAGAGCCGGCTTTAATTTGTTAAAATTAATAAGGTTTCCAGTAGGGCTTGGTCGGCATCTGCAGTTTCTTCACGTTTTCTGCCGCGGTTTGATAGACTGCGATTTTCGGATCGGCGCAGTCGCCGTACTGGTCACAGGTGATCGTGCCGGTCAGCCCCTGCATTCTTGAGGTGGCGTACAGGGCATCCCGCAGCGCTTTGCGGCCGATATACAGATTCCCGCCTTCTTTAACGGCCACTTTGTCGATGGCCTTGAGAATCATCGTGGTGGCGTCATAGGCATGACCGTGGAACGGAGCGATGGGTTTTTCACCATATTTTTTCTGGTGGGTCTTTAAAAACGATTTATATCCGCTTGCAAATGCCCCAAAATCCGGGCTGGAATGGAACATCCCCACGGCGGCCTTGCCGGCCGCTTTGTAGAAATCCGGCGAGAACATGCCGTCGGCGCCAAACAGTGCCACTTTTTCCAAACCGGACACTTCTTTAGCCTGGCGCGTAATAAATCCGCCTTCGGCAATAAAGATCGGATAGTAGATGATCTCCGGCTTGCCGGTGGCGATTTTGGTCAAAACCGGGCGCATGTCCGTGTCGTTGGGCGAAATGGCTTCCATGGAGGTGATGGTGCCGCCCATCTCTTTAAATTTTTTGGCAAACACCTGGGCCAGCTGTTCGGCGTAAACGCTGCCGTCATGAATCGTGGCCGCTCTTTTGAGACCCTGCTCTCTAAAGGCAAAATTAGCCGCAATTGCGCCCTGGATCTTGTCGTTGTGGGCGGTCCGCAAATACCCCCCGTAGCCTGAGCCGCGTTCGGGGTCGGTCAGGAACGGAGCGGTGTTTGAGGGCGAAACGGACGGAATGCCGGCCTTCCAGAGGATCGGCACACCGGGTTTGGCTGCACTTGAGCAGGCGGAACCGATGGTCGCCACAACGGTCGGGTCGGCCGCCAGTCTGGTTGCGGCGGCCTGGCCGCCTTCGGCGCTGCAGCCGGCATCCTGGCCGGAAATCTTGATCGGCCAGCCTTTGATTGAACCGCCGAAATCGTCGACGGCAATTTCAATGCCGCGCACCACATCGGTGCCCAGGGATGTGTTTGGACCTGAAATGACAACCCAATAGGCAACGTGGATGGGTTCACCGGCACGCAGTTTGACGACTCCGATGGGATCTTTCACCTCCGCCTGTACGCTAAAGGCGAAAGCGATGACGAATACAAGTGTCAACACCATAATAAGCTTTCGGTTCATTTTAAATCTCCTTTCTTTTATGATTAACGCTTGATACGTTGTGATTTCTTTACATCAGGTACGGCATGGCCGGGTTGCATCACCTCCTTTCAGCCTCTTTGATGATGCCGCGGCTTAGTTTTATAATCTTACTGGTTTAAAATGTCAAACAATCGCTGCAAATTTTACCGCTGTAACTTTTAACAAGCTGAAATAAACACTAAATAAGATTTAGTTGGTGATTTCGCTTCAAAAGGTTTGATGCTTATTTAAACAAGATTTGAGCATTAGTCAAGAGCTAATGTTCACAAGATGTTAAACCAGTCCGTTTTCGCTCAATGCCCGGTTGTCCAGTATGCGCTGCGGGGAAAAAATGGAAAGGTCCAGCGATAGCGGCTTTTCCAGGATGAGTTCGCTCAAATAGCGGCCGACCGCCGGTCCCTGTTGCAGGCCGTGACCGGAAAAGCCGTTGGCCAGGTACAACCCTTTGAGCTCCGGCCATTGCCCCAGAATGGCGTTGCCGTCCAGGGTATTGACCGCGTAAAGCCCGGCCCAGCCGCGCATCAGCTTCAGCCGGTCGAAGGCCGGGACAAATTCGGCCAATTCGGGCCACAGAAGTTCAAGGAACCTTTTATCGTCCCAGGTGAAATCAAATCCGACGGGATCTTCCGGCAAAGATTTACCCAGCAGGATCAATCCGCCGGTTTCGCTGCGAAAATACAATCCTGACGGCAGCACGGTCAAGGGCAGCGGGCCGGTGGATTTTACGGCGGTGTCCAGTGCAAACACCTGGCGCTTGATGGGGACCACCGGAAGCTTAACCCCTGCCGTTTTGGCCACATCGGCGGCCCATGCCCCGGCGCAGTTGATCACATATGCTGCCTTCAGGTGCCCCTGTGCCGCCAGCTGCGCTCCGGCAACACGCTGTTGGGCCTTTTTAATCTTGACGACCTCATCCTGAATATAGGTTGCACCCAGCGACCGGGCCTTGGACCGATAACCCATCAGAGCAGCGTAAGCGTCAAAATAGCCGTCATGCGGACCGAAGGTCCCGCCGATAAATTTTTCAGGTTCATACAGGGGGTAATGCTGTTTAATCGTATCCGGTGACCACCATTGCACCCGGCATCCCAGTTGTTTTTGCATTTTTTCCGCTTGCCGGGCGGCAGCTTCTGCGGCGGCATCCACCAGAAATAGATTTCCTTCCTGACGAAAATAAATTTTGGGCTGCTGCCCGTCTACGGCCATATCTTCTTCAAATCGTTTTAATACCTGTAATGTATAGAGCGAAATCTGAACGTTTTCTTTTAAACTGAACTGGACGCGGACATTGCTCATCGAAAGGGCGGTTGAGGCTTGTGAGTAGCTGGAGTCGCGTTCGACCACAGCAACTTTGAGTGTCGGGTCGGCTTTCATCAAATAATAGGCGCTGGCGCTGCC
>PVMK01118642.1_pt1 | contig 37485 bp, 35 predicted proteins | sample 1853481 | NCBI WGS metagenome assembly PVMK01 (sample SAMN08533507, study PRJNA380276) | Marine sediment metagenome, whole genome shotgun sequencing project.
CCTGATAATGGGCAGTCTCAGCACAGTTGCAATACATGAAATGGGTCACATCGTGGTTGCCGAGTACCATGATGTAGATTATGAGTATGATGGCCTGTCCCTCGTCTATCCAGATGCGGACCTTGATGACAGCGAGCACCTGCGCATCGCATCAGCCGGATTCCAGGCACAGTGGATTGCTTCGGAAATCGCCCTGGGAAACCTTGCTCACAAAAACTCGCCCGGCACCAGTGAGCGGAGTTTCTCCCGTGGTGTGGTTTTTGGTCACGCTGCTATTTCCTTGGCCTATCTAACATTTCTTAAGGACCATGAAAACGGCGATATTGAAGGCATGTCCCAGGCAACAGGCATATCCAACAATCAACTTGCGCTGCTGGTAGCAATTCCCGCGGTGCTGGATACCTGGCGCGTGTATCGTCACGATGTTCCGTCCTGGGTACCAAAACTGTCCATTGCATTCAAGGGGCTAGGTTTAACCGCAATGTGGACTTATTAGCTTTAAATCATGCAAACCGCGCCCAGCACCACGACAGCGTTATTTTTGGTAAGATCCAGTGAGCGCCACATTTGGTCAGCTACACACAGGGGAGAATGGATCAATCCGGGGCCAATTCAGCCAGTTCGGCTCCTGCCAGCGAGGCTGGAAGCGGCGGTAACCCGGGCCCAGCTGGCAGGGCTGGCGGGTCATGAACTACCAGTCCTCGCACCACAAGTGGGCGAAGTCTTCGAACAGGAACAGGCGAACTGTCCAGTATATGCACACCCACCGGAACACATAGACAATGAAGAGCATTCTTAGCTACACAGCCAAATCTGTCAAATCTTCGCTGTACCGTAATGGCAAGGTGTACACCCGGCGTGATACTGACGGAAACGATGATGAGGAATTTGGATACCGGGAGGAAAAACATTCCGTTCCGATTCACAACGCCCGTCTCCTGGAAGAATCCGAAAAACCCAGGATCGGCCCTAATGGTTTCGAATTGCTGGAGCGACCACTGCAGCAGCCCCGGCTGGATTTCTATGACCACAGGGAGGTGGTGCAGCAGTTTTACCCTGAATGCGCCGAAGTACTCAAGCAGGTTACTGGTACCGACCGGGTTTTCGCTTTCGACCACAATATCCGTTCGGCGGCCGACAAGGGAAGAAAAAATCAGATCGCTGGTGGCCAGCAGGTACAGGGCCCGATCCATTGTGCCCATGGAGACTATACCTTGACCAGCGCACCCCAACGCCTGCGCGACCTGTCCTTTCCCCCGGGAGTCAACGACACATTGCGATCCTTCCTGCCCGCGGGAGAATCGCTTCTCGACCAGGAACTTGTCGAGCGAGCGCTGAGTGAAGGCGGCCGGTTTGCACTCATCAACCTTTGGCGAAACATCGACACTGAGCCCATCGCCGCCGATCCGCTGGCGCTGTGCGATGCGCAATCTGTGCACCCGGATGAGCTGGTGGTGTATGAAATCCACTACCGGGACCGTATCGGAGAAAACTATATGGTAAAGTTTTCTCCCGATCACGAATGGTGGTTCTATCCGGCAATGACCCGTGATGAAGTTGTACTGATCAAGCAATGGGATTCAACAGGAATGTTCGCCAGCTCCAATGGTATCCACTCGGATGCCAGCGCAGACCACGAAAACGCGACCTGCACCTTCAGCTTTCACACGGCTTTCGAAGACCCGGACACCGCCCCCGGTGCGCGGGATCGGAAAAGCATCGAGGTGCGCTGTGTGGTCATCTACTGAACAAGGTGATCGTGGGGTAATCAGCACGAACAACACAGCTTCCCCGAATTACCCGGCCTGCCTCGAGCAGGCAATCCTATGGCATTGTTAATTCAATATTTCCGATTCAAAAACTCGAAAAGTGTTATTTTACTAAAGGTCGCCGATTGGGCAATATGGAAAAGCGGTGTATCGGTACACCACACGACAAACGAGGGTTAAAACATGATTCGCACTGGTGATCAATACAATGTCAATTGAAAAAGTAGAGACGCTCGTCGTTGGCGGTGGCCAGGCCGGTTTGGCCATGAGCGAGCACCTGAGCAACTGCGGCGTGCCGCACCTCGTTCTGGAACGGCACCGAATTGCCGAACGCTGGCGCTCTGAAAGATGGGACTCTTTGGTGGCCAATGGCCCGGCCTGGCATGATCGATTTCCGGGCATGGCGTTCTCCGATATCGATGCCGATGAATTTGCTCCCAAGGAGAGGATTGCGGACTATTTTGTCGCTTACGCAGAAAAGATCGCTGCCCCCATCCGCTGCGGCGTGGAGGTCAAGGAAGTGCAAAGGAATGTTGGCCGACCCGGCTTCCGTGTCGAAACGTCGGATGGCGTGATCGAACCCAACAGCGTGGTTGCTGCCACCGGACCTTTCCAACGCCCTGTCATCCCGGCCGTGGTTCCTGAATATACAGATATCGCACAGATCCATTCCAGCGCCTACCGCAATCCCGACCAGTTGCCTGAGGGTGCGGTGCTGGTGGTCGGAGCGGGGTCTTCGGGGGCACAGATCGCGGATGAACTCTTAATAGCCCGAAAGCGTGTTTTCCTCTCGGTCGGCCCCCACGACCTCCCTCCCCGAAGCTATCGTGGGCGTGACTTCGTCTGGTGGCTGGGAGTCCTCGGCAAGTGGCATGAGGCAGCCCTCAAGCCAGACATGGAACATGTCACACTTGCTGTGAGCGGTGCCCGTGGCGGCCATACAGTGGACTTCCGGCGTCTTGCCGGGCAGGGGATGACGCTGGTTGGTCGGACGGAATCGTGCAAAGACGGTGTGATGCACTTCGCTACGGATCTTGCAGGTAATATTGCGCAAGGCAATTCGAACACCCTGTCGGTGTTGGACGAAGCCGACGCTTTTATTGCCCGCAATGGCCTCGACTTTCCAGAGGAGCCCGAAGCCCGCAAAGTTGGACCGGACCCGCAGTGCGTGACCGATCCCATTCTGGCGTTGGATCTGGCAGCGGCTGGAATAACCTCGATTATCTGGGCAACCGGCTTTGCTGTTGATTTCAGCTGGTTGAAGGTTGACGCGTTTAACAAAGCAGGCAAGCCGGATCATCAGCGCGGTATTTCGACTGAACCCGGTGTTTATTTCCTGGGTCTGCCGTGGCTATCGTGCCGGGGGCCTTCTTTCATCTGGGGTGTCTGGTACGACGCCAGGTTTGTGGCGGACCATATTTCCACGCAACGCAACTATGTGGCGTACCGAAGACAAAGTGACAGTTAACTTTTCTTTCCATGGGCAAACTACTTTCCAATCAACAAATCACTGATTTTGCACAACACGGATTTATCTCGCCTGTTGCACTGCTGGACCAGGCATATTGTGATTTGCTGTTGCAGCGGATTTCGTCGTTTGAATCCCGCCGTCCGGGTGACGTCCCATGGGCTTTCGATATTAAGTGCAATTTATTGTTCGACTGGGTTTACCAATTAGGTGTGCACACGGGGACACTGGATGCGGTGGAAGACTTGCTGGGGCCCAATCTTTACAACACCGACACGGTGTTTCGGATCAAGGAACCGGGTGCGTCGACAGCCTACGGCTGGCATCAGGACGCCGCCCGGATCGACGTCGATCCCTGTTTTCTTATTGTCTACGTCGCGTTGACGGAATCGTCTCCGGAAAATGGGGGCTTGTCAGTCATTCCCGGATCCCATGGAAGCGTCTTGCCTTTCGAGGTGCGTGAAAATCACCATGGCCAGGCCATGCGCAAAGTCGCGCGTACGCTGGATGTTTGCGAAGACCAGGCAGTAGCGTTAACCCTGTTACCGGGCCAGGCCACTATTTTCAGCGGGCGCCTTGTGCATGGTTCAAGTCCAAATCCCTCGTCCACACGTCGCGTTTCAATATTGACTGACTATACAGCCGCCCATGCCCGCCAGTCCCACGGTACAGGTTCCGGACAACTGGTGCGTGGTGTCGATACATGGGGACACATTGCCCGGGAGCCAACGCCGGTTGGTGATTGTGACAAGGTTGATGTCCGCAATCGCCGTGAAATTCTGAATCGCTACCCGGAAAATCCCCTGATGGGGCCGCTGGGGCTCAATGAAACCCCTCAATTTCCTGGCTCGGAAATAGTGTAATTGGGATAAAGAGGCCGTTGCCTTATCTATTGGTGGTTTAGAACACTCAGGGAAATTGCCGCACTATGACGAATGCTACGCTCAAGTCTATGTGCCAAACTTTTCCCTTAGAATTTTCGCAGCCTGGGCTTCATTTTGTAGTTTTTGATAGACCTCATCGACACTCACTTTGGCACCCGAACCAGGGGCAAATCCGCAATCCGGGTTTAAGGTAATTCTTTCTGGAGCGATATACTCACAAGCCCGGGACACTCGATCGACAATGGTCTGTGCCGAGTCAACTTCACCGGGATGGCAACTCACGCAACCCAAACCAATTTCAAAGTCTTCCCTGATTTGTTTGAACACTTCAAAATCTCCGGCTCCAGGTGCCGTGAATTCCATGGTGAGGTGATGCACATTAAGATTGTTGAGTTGTTTGATGATGGGGCCGTAACCGCCACCATGCTGCTCTTCCCCGCGCACTCGAGCACCTGCCCGGCGACAAAGATGAACTGCTAATTTGATTCCCTTAATACCATCAACCATTTCATTTACCATTTCGACGGCAAAGTCAGACGCGGCTTCGGGGTCGTCATATTTGCTGCGAACATCGTCGTCAACAAAGAGGCAAAGATGAGGATCATCGATTTGCACAACCGTTGCCCCCTCTTCTTTGAGAAGCTCCAGCTCTCTTCTCAAAACAGGAACACAATCGCGCACAAAATCTTCTCTTGTGGGATAAGCCTTGCTTGATTTTATCGGGTCCCACATTCTTTCGCCCAAAAGTGCTGGAGCGGGAAGTGTTGTTTTAATCATCGAATTTGAAATGGATTTCAGAAATGAACTCTCTTGTGCAATAAAGCCAGGGGTTTTCGGAGACAACTTGTCCACCACAATAGTCCAGGGACGGCCATCTGCGGGGTTTGTACCCAATTCAAATCCATGGGCCAGTTCCGCAATCACACCAATGTATGATTTTCTCCACCATTCACCATCTGAAATAATATCAATGCCTGCATTTTCCTGAAGAGACACGATATAACGAACAGCCGCTTCCATGCGATGACGATAGTCTTCTTTTGAAATAGTCTCATCAGAAATCAGATCTCTTACAAAATCCGGACGAGGCATCGACCCCACCACACTCGATGGAAACAATTTCCCGTAATCATTGGCAATTGGCATTAGTTTCTCCTTTCCAGGTTCTTAAGGCGTATTCATAATCCTGTTGGGTGTCCACTTCGATGTAGTCCCCATGGGTAGTCACAAGGCGCATCTCGACGCCTTGTTCCAGCATTTCCTGATAGAGTAAAATTTTATAAGCTTTCTCAAATACTTTAGCTTCTCTCCAGGGTTTTCCTGCAAAATCATTTTTGATGCGATGATAGTGTTCGATTAAAAGCCGGGCGCCTTTAGCTGAAAACCTGGCCACACCGGTATATTCTCCACTGGCTTTGTCAGGATCAATGTCGCGATGAACCTGGGTCACCCTGTCACCATCCGCAATCATTTTCTCGCCATCGGTTTCGGGATGCTCTGTGCGATCCTGGTAGCGTTTACGCCAGTTGGTATCCACAATCAACACTATGTCGCCGGGATGATCGAGGGCTTTTTTAACAATTGAGCCGTTAAACAAAATGTCAGAGTAGCTGCAAATAAAGCCATCGACCATATGATCTTCGGCATAGAACAGGGACGCCAGGATATTGTTGTCAGGCCAGTTATCATTATGGCAATAAGTAAACTGCGGATAATCGCGTTGAATTTTTTCTATGAGGTAACCGCCCACAAAAACCGGGTCCTCCATGCCAGCTTCGCCAAAAGCTTGAAGGATCCAGTCCAACATTCTTTTGCCATTGATTTGTACGTAACATTTCGGCTGATTGTCGGTCATTTCTTTTAACCGCGCACCCCGCCCGGCACCAATAATAATGGGTCTCATTCTCTTCTTCCTGTAAAGAACTCATGATAACGAAATTTGCCTGTTAAATGGTCCCCAATACCTCGTCCTGCCAATTTTTCATACAAATCCTGGTCATCTACCCGGGTCATCTACCCAGGTCAGCAACGGATCAAATTCCTGCTGGCTCAATCAGTAATTTCCCATCCCAAATACCGTTTTCAACCATGTCAGTGACTTCGGCATAGAGCACCTGTGAAAATTTTGTCACTGCGTTGGAGGTTTGTCGTCCCAGGGGCAAAGCAACGATCAGTTTTCGAGACAGGGAAGGCTCGATCAGGGAGGCAGCACGGTATACAGCCGTTTGGCGGCCTTGCTCAGGCTACCCAGCTCGGCAACGTGCACAAATGTGTTCAGTTGTTTGAGGTTCATTGTGGTATATAATTATGTTATATCTTATTGACAATTTTTCTATTTCCAGTATACCTCAGTCGTTGATACGCTCCCATACCCTGTTTTAACAAACGCATTAAATGAGAGTGTAACAATGGTTAATCACACCCTTCACGACACCAGCCCGATTGACTGGAAAACCCAGGTTTACGACGTCCTCAAAGACTTTGATATCAAACATGTAGCCTATGTGCCTGATGCCGGGCACTCGACCGCAATCGACTTGTTCGAAGCAGACAGTGATGTGACCTCGGTCGTTCTAACCACCGAAGAAGAAGGTATCGGGTATTTATCAGGTGCCTGGCTGGGGGGTCAACGCGGTGCCTTGTTATTGCAGTCAAGCGGCGTTGGCAACTGTATCAATACACTTGCCCTTCAAAACTGTTCGCGATTTCCACTGTTAATGATTGTCACCATGCGAGGCGACTGGGCCGAGTTTAACCCGTGGCAAATCCCAATGGGGCAGGCCACAGAAGCAGCCTTGAATTTAATGGCTGTGATCACCTGGAAAGCCGAGCGGCCTGAAGAGGTGGAAGAATTGCTGCGAGGTGCAGCGACTATGGCATTTGAAGGTGATCAGGCTTGTGCGGTACTGCTGGGTCAGCAACTCATCGGCCAAAAAAGCTGGTGAATGCAGAGATGACACAGACAGGTTTAAATCGAAGGAAGGTCGTTGCGGAATTACTCGAAGACCGCGGAAACCTGATCGTCAGTACCGGTCTAGGTTCTGCTACCTATGACGTGATGGCGGCTGGCGATCACGATCGAAATTATTATCTGTGGGCTGCGATGGGCAGCGCCGCAATGGTTGGATTGGGGCTTGCGATGTCACGGCCGCAAGACAGCGTGTTGGTGGTAACAGGCGATGGAGAAATGTTAATGGGAATGGGTGCGCTCGCAACCATTGCGGTTCAGGCCCCAATGAACCTCACCATCGCAGTGCTGGATAATGGGCACTATGGTGAAACCGGCATGCAACGCAGCCATGCTGGTTTTGGCGTTGAACTGGATAAGGTAGCCAAAAGCGTTAATTTCCATTGGACCGCACGAATCACCAATATGAATGCGGTGCGGGATCTTCGTCAGCGAATTCATGCAAACAATGGGCTGAACTTTGCCACGATCAAAATTGATACCGCCGAAGAAGTAAGAGTTTTACCTTCTCGCGATGGTGTCTACATCAAAAACCGCGTTAGAGCGGCGTTAGCAATGCAACCCGGGTAAACAGACAGCGGTCGACCTTGTACTGGCGGGTATCCGGTTTACATGGAAGCCCTCGGTTAGGAGTAAAGGGCACTAGTGCACAGTAGATCGAGAATGAATTTGGTAGTTCCTTACCGCAGTGAAAACCCATCGTAAGAACCTATATAGAAAGCAAGGTATTACAACCTAAAACGAATTGTTTTCTCTGGCGCTTAGTGCACTGCCGTTGAATGCCTGATACAATTTCGCCTGAACTGCCCTCCTGCTTGAGGAGGATGGTCGGCTTATCGGGCTTTACACCATACTTACTGACGCTCGTTTAAAATACTTTCACGTTTAAATCAGAATTTTTTGGAGAATAAAATGAAATTTCGTATACTAAAATATGCAGCGCTGGCAGCGTTGTCTCTGTCGCTGTTTGCAAATATTGCGCAGGCCGAAACCTTGCGCGTTGGCATGGAGTGCACCTATGCGCCGTTCAATTTCAAGAACGCCGATGGTGAGCTTGACGGCTATGACGTCGATGTCGCCAAGGGTGTCGCTGGTCTTATTGGCGCCGATTTGGAATTTGTCTGCCAGCAATGGGATGGCATGATCCCCGCCCTCCTGGCTAACAAGTTCGATCTGGTCGTGGCGTCCATGTCCATTACGGACACGCGCCTGGAGAAAATGGATTTCTCCGACACTTACCGCATTTCGGTAGGCCGTCTGGTGGGCAAAAAAGATGCCGGCTGGAATCTTTTCGATGATGCGGGCCAGCCCATTCCCGCCAACTTCGCCGGCCTCAAGGTCGGCCTGGAGCGGGCATCGACTTATGCCAGCTGGTTCGAAGCCGTACTTCCCGAAGCTGAAGTGGCCCTTTATGATGAAAATGAGGCCCTGTATCTCGATTTGGTGAATGGACGAACCGATATGATCATGACTAACCCCATGAAAGCCTACCTCAGGTTCCTCAGCAAGGAAGACGGCGCGGGTTTTGAATTTGTCAGCCCCCAGATCGATGAGCGCAAATACTTTGGCATTGGTGTCGGTATTGGCCTTCGCCAGGGCAATGATGAGTTGAAAGACCGTCTGAATGCCGCCATAAAGACCCTGACCGAAGATGGCTCGCTGGAGAAGTATGCCCTGAAATATTTCCCCTTCGCCATCCACTAAGGTCGTATTTCAATGACGCGGTGGGGGCGCTGTATCAGCCCTCACCGCACTCTTTTTACTTTTTCGATTTCCGATTCAGAGCGAGATTGAATCATATTTCGAAACCCGGATGGAGTGAGCGTTTGTGGAAGCAGTAACCGGCTGGTGGGATGATTTTTTCTGGGGCTCAGTCGTCGTTGTTGAGCTATTTTTTGTCGCCCTTATTCTGACGGTCCTGTTCGGACTGATTGGCTCTGGCGCTAACCTGTCAAAAAGTCGGGTCGCCCATGCGTTTGTCAATGGCTATACCATTGTATTTCGCGGGACACCCGAAATCCTGGTTCTTTTGCTGTTTTACTTCGGTTCGGCGATTGCCCTGACGGCGATTGCCCAGGTCTTCGATCCCGAGATCAAGTTTGTGGATATCCCGCCATTCTGGGCCGGATCATTCGCCATCGCACTGATCGTCGGTTCCTACGCCACGGAGACTTTTCGCGGCGCTTTCCTCGGTGTCGATCCAGGGCAGGTCGAGGCCGCCCGGGCCCTCGGGCTCTCGAACCTGCAAACCTTCATTTATGTGCGCATCCCGGCGATGTGGCGGCTGGCGCTGCCGCCCTTCGGCAATCACATGCTCTCCCTGATCAAGGATACCGCGCTGATTTCCATTATTGGTCTGGAAGAAACCTTTTTTGTCGCCAAACAGGCCATCGGCACCACGGGCAAGCCGTTTACCATGTATATCGTAGTCGGCGTGATCTATCTGGGGTTTTCGACGATCATCACCTTGTCGGTCATGGTGCTCGAAAAGTATGCCAACCGGCATCTGGAGGTCGCGAGATGAGTTTTGATTTTGCCCTGATCATCGACAGCATTCCCAAAATGCTAGCGGGAATCGGCCTGACATTTCAGTTGCTGTTCCTGTCCCTCGTGCTGGGTCTGGCGCTCGCCATAATCCTGCTGTTAATGCGAATCAGCGGCCGATGGTATCTCTCGGCGCCCTCGATGGTCTACATCTATATCTTTCGTGGCACCCCCATTCTGGTTCAGATATTCATCATTTACCACGGCCTGCCGCAACTCGAGTTTGTCCGGGAAAGCATTTTCTGGCCCATTCTAAGAGAGCCTTTTGGCTGTGCAATTATTGCCCTGACCTTGAATACCGGCGCCTATGTTTCGGAAATATTTCGCGGTGGCGTTCTCGGTGTGGACCGTGGCCTTAGCGAAGCAGGCGCGGCATTGGGACTTTCCGCAACCCATCGTTTTATCTACATTACGGCTCCCATCGCCATACGTTTGAGCCTGCCAGCCTACAGCAATGATGTCATCAGCCTGATGAAGAGCACCGCCCTGGTCAGCACCATCACGCTGCTCGATATGACGGGAATTGCAAGAACCATCGTGGCCGAAACCTACGCCCCCTATGAGATTTTCATTTCGCTGATGGTCATCTACCTGATCCTGACGTGGATAATTCAAAGAACTTTCGGCTTGATAGAAAAACGCATGAGCCGACATGTAAGAAGTGAGGCATGATATGAGTGATAGCGAGCAGAGCAGCATTATCCTTCTGGAGAATGTTGATAAATATTTTGGCGAGTTTCAAGCGCTGAAAAATATCAGTTTATCGGTGAAAAAGGGCGAGCGGATCGTCGTTTGCGGCCCTTCCGGATCGGGTAAATCGACCTTGATCCGGTGCATCAACCGACTTGAGGAGCATGACAGTGGCAAGATCGTGGTGAATGGCCACGAACTGACCAGCGCCGTGAAGGATATTGATGCAGTAAGAAGGGAGGTCGGAATGGTGTTTCAGAGCTTCAATCTGTTTCCCCATCTGACGGTCATCAAGAATCTTATGCTGGCACCAAGGTTGGCGCGTAAGTGCTCAAAGTCCGAGGCAAATGACATCGCCATGAAGTACCTCGAACGGGTGAAAATTCCGGAGCAGGCGGACAAGTTTCCGAGCCAGCTATCCGGCGGCCAGCAGCAACGCGTCGCCATTGCTCGTGCCTTGTGTATGAATCCTCTGGTGATGCTGTTTGACGAACCGACCTCGGCGCTCGATCCGGAAATGATCAGCGAAGTGCTCGACGTTATGACTGATTTGGCGCAGGAAGGCATGACCATGATTGTTGTGACCCACGAGATGGGGTTTGCACGGTCGGTGGCGGACAATATGATATTCATGGATAAAGGTGAGATTGTTGAAATGAGCCCGCCGAAAGAATTCTTCGATAATCCGAAGAGCGACCGAACCAAGCTATTCCTTAGTCAAATCCTGACACACTAGCCCGTCCGCGCAGGAACGATCCATCATACCGGGTTGTCTATCGCTTGACTGCACAGTGACGAGACCAGCAAGACAAAAAATCAAGAAAGTATAAATTCACAAAACAGACAGAGATAATATGAAAGATATTGACGCACTGGCCTCGTTTGGAAATGAACTGGCAGAGTTGAGCCGCAGCATCATACTATCTCACCCCATACAGGACGTGTATCATGAGATAAAGTCAGATGGTTCACCGGTGACACCGGTGGATCGGGAGGTCGAGCAGAGGCTGAGAGAACATATCGATGCTCGCTACCCCAATCATGGTATTTTCGGCGAGGAGTTTCCCAATCGGGACACGGATGCGGAAAGAGTATGGGTGATCGATCCCATCGACGGCACCAAGCAGTACGCCACCGGTATTCCGGTCTACGGTACTCTGATCGCATTGGCTGAAGCGGGTCGGTTTGTGCTCGGTGTAATGGATTTCCCTGCGACCAGGGATCGCTGGATCGGCGGGCACGGCTACCCGACTCGCTGGAACGGCCGAGCGGTGACGGCTGCCCATTGCTCCGATCTGCGCCGTGCCACCGTGGCGCGCGATGATTTGAGCCGATGTAGCGCCGAAGAAATACTTGGATCTTCGAGACTCGCCGAGGCAGGGTCATTCAGCGTTTGTGGCGCCGGCAGCTACGGATTCGCCATGGTGGCATCCGGAAAACTGGATATTGTGATTGACACCGGACTGGATCCGTTCGATATCGCAGCGCCGGTAGCGATCATAGAAGCCGCCGGCGGATCGGCTACCGACTGGGACGGTCAGCCACTCACGCTCGAATCTCAAGGCCGTATCCTGTTCCTGGGTGATTCCGCTTTGCTTGATCCTGCTATCGACCTGTTACAAGCCTGATCGCCCACAGGAAAAAGGGAAAGGGAGGGATTAAAAAGTGGGCAAAGCAAAGTTGATTAAATATTAATCCCTCCGTCACCGTTTCCCGCCATGCCGAACCTGGCTGCATTCTGACGTGCCACCTTTTATAGTTTTATATTTCGTAGTCGAAGTGCATTTGCGATGACGGAGACTGAGCTTAGGCTCATTGCTGCACTGGCGATCATGGGGCTTAATAACAGTCCAAAATAGGGGTATAAAATTCCGGCGGCGATGGGGATTCCGATTGTGTTATAGCCAAAAGCAAAAAACAGGTTTTGGCGAATGTTTTTCATTGTGCCGCGACTGAGTTTACGAGCTTTTACGATGCCTCGCAGGTCTCCTTGTACTAACGTTACCTGGGCGCTTTCCATTGCGACATCGGCTCCGGTCCCCATGGCCACACCAATATGCGCGAGGGCCAGGGCGGGAGCATCGTTGATGCCATCTCCGGCCATCGCTACGATACGTCCTTCGTCCTGGAGGCGTTTGACTACTTCTGCTTTTTGATCGGGAAGAACTTCGGCAACCACGTCATCCAAACCCAGTTTACGGGCCACCGCTTCGGCAGTCGTTCGACTGTCTCCGGTTAGCATGACTACGCGAATTCCTTCTTCCTGCAATAAGTTAATCGCTTTCGGTGTGGTTTCCTTGATGGGATCGGAAACACTGATAATGCCTGCCAAATTATTGTCGATGGCCACAAACATAACCGTTTGCCCTTCACTTCGAAGGGATTCGGCCTTTTCGTCCAATTCCCCCGGGGCAATTTTCAATTCTTCCAATAAAGCCAGATTGCCCAAAGCAACTTTTTGACCATCAACATTTCCCACAACCCCTTTTCCGGTGATGGATTGAAACTCTGTTACTCTGGTCAGTTCTATGCCTTTGTCTTTTGTTCCTTTTACAATGGCCTCAGCCAGGGGGTGTTCACTGCCTTGTTCAAGGCTGGCAACCAGGCGCAGAAATTCCGACTCGTCCCTGTCAGAAAGGGTTATCACAGAAGTCAAACGAGGTTTGCCTTCTGTTAATGTTCCGGTTTTATCGACCACGATGGTGTCGACTTTTTCCATCACTTCCAGGGCCTCAGCGTTTTTAATCAGCACACCGACCTGGGCTCCGCGGCCTGTTCCCACCATTATAGACATTGGAGTTGCTAATCCCAAAGCACAGGGACAGGCGATTATAAGTACGGCCACGGCATTGACCAGGGCATAGGCCATACGGGGCTCAGGCCCATACAGTCCCCAAATAATCGCAGTTATTACCGACGTTACTATAACCATTGGAACAAAATAACTGGCCACTAAATCCACCATTTTCTGGATCGGAGCACGACTTCGTTGCGCCTCGGTGACCATCTGGACAATTTGTGCGAGGAGTGTATCCGCACCCACCTTTTGGGCTTCCATAATCAAGCTGCCGGTCCCATTGACGGTACCACCAACCAATTTATCGCCGACCACTTTTTGTACGGGAATGGGTTCGCCACTGACCATGGATTCATCTATTGAACTGGTTCCATCCAGAACCTTGCCGTCAACAGGAATTTTCTCTCCAGGCCTTATGCGAAGTCGGTCGCCTGGTTGTACTGCGGCCATTGGAATCTCTTCCTCTGATTCATCATCGCGAATAATTTGCGCCGTTTTCGGGGCCAATCCCAATAGTCCCTTGATAGCACTACTTGTTTGAAATCGTGCTCGAAGCTCCAGGACTTGTCCCAAAAGTACCAGCACTGTAATAACAGCGGCCGCTTCAAAATAGACGGCAACCGTTCCTTCAGGGCCTCTGAATGAATCGGGAAAAATTTGCGGAAAAAATGTTGCCAATACGCTGTAGCCATACGCAGCGCCAGTTCCCATGGCAATCAAGGTAAACATATTCGGACTTCGATTAACTATCGAGGCCCATCCTCGTTCAAAAAACGGCCATCCACACCAAAGCACGACAGGGGTGGTCAAAATAAATTGAATCCAGGAAAGCCAATTGGCACCAAAGCGTTCCTGCAGGGCCAATGCGGGAATCATTTCGGACATTGCAATCATAAAGACGGGTAGACCGAGTACCAGGCCAACCTTAAATCGGCGGGTCATGTCTACGAGTTCAGGGCTTTCTTCCTCTTCCAGTGAAATAGTGCGAGGCTCCAGGGCCATTCCACACTTGGGACAGGACCCCGGCATATCTTCAACAACCTCAGGGTGCATGGGACAAATGTATTCCACTTTATCAACAGGAGCAGCTATGTTCATTGCTTCCAATGCCATTCCACACCTGGGACAAGTGCCGTGTCCTTTTTGCTGGATTTCCGGGTGCATGGGGCAGGTGTACATTCCTTCGGAATCGGATGAAGATCGATTTTGCGAAGAAGTCCCGTGACTATGATCCATAACTTATCCTTTTATGATGAGTAAAATCTTAGTATATCCATTGCATACCAAGGTGTATATTCTTCCGGGCCAATCGGCCGTGCAATTATAGCGGGAATTTAAATGCCCTCGCGGGGGCCGCAGTCAAAAGACCTATGGCGCTCTACCACCAATAGCGAAGTCACTCAGGATTTTCTTATCGCTCTGGCCAGCCCTGGCTAGAGGGATTCGCAGCTAATAAAAAAAGGGGGGGGTTATTCGCCGATTTGAGGCGAGCGCATGAGCCAGCTCAGCATCTTTTGCACGTGTTCCAGCACCAGGCCCCGATACTCGGGTTGCTCCGCCAGATTTTCAAACTCGTGCGGATCCCGCTCTAGGTCAAAAAACAACGGCGGCAGCGTCTTGAAGTGTACGTATTTGTATCGTTTGCCACGGATTACGTTAACCGCACACTGATCCGGTTCGAGCCCGAGGATGCTGTTACCGTCGCTGTCGCTAAAGTTGCGAAAATCGAATCCCCAGTGTGCTTCTTCGCGCCAGGTAGCGGGTGTTTCACCCTGGCAGAACCGTGTCAGCGGCTCGCCATCACACTGGCCCGGTATCGGAACTCCCAGATATTCCAGAATGGTGGGCATGATATCCACGCTCTCGGTCAGTGCATCGACTCGCCGACCTCGGGCGCACTTGGCCCCGGTCCCCGGAGCGCGAACGATGAGTGGAACGTGAAAGGATTGATCGAAATAGCCGAACTTCGAAAATTGCCAATGGTCTCCAAGTTGCTCTCCATGATCCGAAGTGAATACCACCAGTGTGTTTTCGTAGATGCCCGCCTCTTCGAGATAGTCAATCAGGCGGCCGATGTGGGCGTCTACCTCACTCATCATCCCGTAGTAAGTTGCCCTTGCCTGCAGCACGTCCTTGTCATCGAGTTTAAGGTTATTTTTCGATTCGTGTTTGTAGTGGATGCCCCAGCCTCGCTGATGATGCAGATAGTAGTCCAGATACGGATGCTGGGCGGCTTCGTCCTCCACCGTGACTGCACGTACTGGTTTCGGTACGGCGTCCGGATCGTACATGGAGTGATATGGTTCAGGCGCAATAAACGGCGGGTGCGGAGCAAGATACGAGAGGTGCACAAACCACGGCCGGTCCTTTTGAACCGAGAGGTACTTGATAGCCTCGTCAGTGAGAAATGCGGTAAAGCTGTCCTCCATGCTGAACTGTGCGGGCGCAGACGTAAGGCCGGCGCGCCCACTGGCATCCCTGGGCTTGAAAACGCCGAGAAGCTCCTCGGGTACCGTATACCCTTTGGCTTTCAGGTCTGCAATCCACGGCAAGGCGTTGGAGTCGGGCAACTCATCGGATTCTCCGGGGATAGCCTGTGTCATCCCCGGCAGCACGCCCTCAACGGATGGCTGCGTGGAATCGTCCTGTATGCGCTGGCGTGGATCAGTGAATACGTCCGTATAACCGAATAGCATTGGATCGTAGCCCGCTTTTCGGGCCTCCAGGGCGACGTTGGTATGACGGGTGTCCAGTGGCATACCATTGAACACCGAGCCGTGGTTGTGGAGATACTTGCCGGTGAAGATGCTCGCCCGACTCGGGCCACAAGGCGTCGCCTGGGCAAAATGCTGTTCGAATACCACGCCATCGGCTGCAAGACGATCGAGATTGGGGGTTTTCACGCACGGATGTCCGCCGGAAGACAGGCAGTCCCCACGCCACTGGTCGGCCGTGATAAACAGGATGTTCATCGATTTACCCATCGCTGGCATCTAAATTTAATCGGATACTGCTGTAACGACCGGATTCTACACTGTGTCTTTGCCAATATCGAGGCGTAATGAGGATTTTATTGGGAATGCTCGATCAGCATCGGATGTACCGCAAAATTGAGGAACAACCGCAACACATTCCACCTGGGATAATCCAGGAGCCTGTTTTTGAAGGGATTAACCAACTGAAAACGGGGCAATGAAACGTACCCGCCAACAGTACGCAGTCGCAGGTTGTCATTGCCCTTGAAAATAGAGGAAATTTGACCGAATGCCGACCTAAACAGTCAGTAACAAAAATTGGCTGGGCGCAATAATTTGAGTGACAAATCGATTAAAAGCAGGGTTTAACAAGCGCCTGCTGATCACAGCGATAGCAGATAGTATCGTGTTAGTGTCTTCAAATTCCTCTTAAAAAATCCATAACTTCTTTCAGTCGGTATTTTTTCTGCGGGAAATTTGTAGGGCCGCCCTTTCGATGGTCCAGAATTGAGGGCATACAGTATTCCATCCAGTCTTCTTCACCAAAATACGTATTTAAAACTTTGACCGGATTATCCGGAATTTTAATTGTGACTCCCAGAAATTGATGTTCTTGCAAGGGGAAAAAATCATCAGGGTCATATTGAATAGTCTCAGGTGGAAAACTGATTAAGCCGGATTCATTTGTTTCGTGGACCCAGATACCAATCCAGGGGAAGCCGAGTTGCGGATTTAGCCCTGATTTCGAATTACTTTTATGAAAAATACGGCAACCGCAATTTTTTCCGTTTCGGATATCAGCCTGGATAATATATCCTTTGCCTTCCAGTTCCTGCTGACAACGCTCCAGGAATTCTTCATAATCAAAAATAACGATATCGATATCATCATCCCACGGAATGAAATCTTCATGTCTTAACATCCCTAAAAGAACTCCAAACATGACGCAGTAATTTATGTCATGTCTATTTAATATTTCTGAAAAATCCTTTATATGTTGAATCGCTATGGATTTTTCATCAAAAAATCCCGTAGCCTTAAACATTTCCAGATCATTATTAGTCATTTCCGCTTTTCCATTTAATGTTGTATTGATATTTTGATCGAATTGCCCTCTTAAAGCATAATGCCAGAAACTATGATATACCGATCACTCACAGAATTTCTTGACCAGTTGCAACAAAACTGCCTGTTATTGGCTCGTCACGGAGAGACGGACTGGAATGCCCTGGAGTTGATTCAGGGGCAACAAGACCGACCGCTCAGCCCTAAAGGATTTCAACAGAGAAAGAATCTATTTTTCCATCTTCAAACAGTGCCACTGGTAAAAATCTATTGCAGCAGTTTACAGAGAACGATTCAGACAGCCCAGCCGCTGAGCGAAGAAAATCATATACCCATAATCACGTTTCCTGAGTTAAATGAGGCAAAACTCGGTGTGTTTGAAGGGTGAGCATAAAGTTATCTTTTCTGATGAGCACTCCCGAATGATGTATGACGCTTTCTTAAAGGATGAAATTAATACTACCCTTCCCGGCGGAGGCGAAAACCTCAAGGGCTGTTTACGCCCGTATTCAAAAACCCCTTCAAAATATTTTACAATCCGTTGCCGAGGAAGGACACGTGTTGGTGGTCGCCCATCGAAATGTCAATAAGATGCTGGTGCAGAGCTTGCTTGGTTTGGACTTTGCGACTGGATATCGAGTCGAACATCGTAATAACTGGCTTTATATTTTTGCTTCTCAAAGTAATGAGATCTATTTGATGAAAATCAAATCCCCGGTTGGCAAGGTGGAAATTATTCCAGGTTACAAAGAAATTGATTGATCCAGCTGGGGCAATTTCCACAGACGAAGTAGAAAATTGATATACAAAGTCACAGTCATGAGTACGATCAGCCAGAATAGAACGGCCGCATTACCCGTGAATACATACCAGACGATGGCGATAGACAGATAAAGCAAACGAATATCACTGCCCGCACATAGCCAGCTGAATAGAGGCTCAACTCGTCTTTTAGGATAATTTTTGCGATACGTTGACCGATATTTTTCTGACGAATTAGTGATTAGAAATATGGCCCCAATATAGGCGAATAGAAGGGGCTGCCATATGGGTGTTGATAGAATCCCATCGAAGGAGAAAAGTATGGCGGCGACAATAATAAGCTCGCTTGCGCGGTCAACCATGGTATCGTAAAAATCCCCCAAAGTGCTGGTTTTACAACTGAGCCGTGCTAATTCTCCATCGACACAGGACCAGATTCCGAACAGCTGTATAAACAGTACCGCCAACATAAAACTCTGTACATAAAGAGCAATAGCGGCAAACACCGCGAAACAAGCATCAATTAATGTTGCCGTGTTTGGTGACATTCCCTTGGCATGGCAATAGCCGCTGATTACACAAGATATGCGACGTTGAATATGATAACAATATACACCGTCACTTTCGGCTTTGGCCAGATCTGGATAGTGATGCGACGCTTCCACAGGGTTTGCTAAAGGCGTCGTATCAACAATATATTATTGACCGGATTCAAAAGTGTAACCGGGTTTCGGCGGCATTGGTCGCGTACTCGGATGCGAAATTTCTAAATCACGACTTACCTGTGCTTGCCTGATTATGGCTGGGTAGATCGTATTTTGCGTGTGCAAAAAATCTGTGGGCGTGTCAATTTCTGACCAGATAAGATCAGGGACAAGGCAGTGGTACAGAGGAAATCTGGCTGAAACAGCCGATAAACAATCGGTTTCGTAGGATACATGAAGTGTGCGTTCAAACTGAATCTCGGCTTCAGCGATCATCTCCTTAAGCAAGGGCTGGGATACTTTTGTGATTCCTACCAGTTCACCGGCAATACCAGCGCTGAATTTGCTGGAATCTTTTGACAAACCGACGATTCGCGCACCACTCGTGCCGACATACACTTCATCGCCTGAATGAGTAGGACCGGACAAAAGCACCCCGTTATCTGCCGGAAACTGCAATAAATTCAATATGGCCCGTGCTTCGTATACGATGTCAGATTCCAGAAGTAAAAAATCTTCCATGAGCCAATCTTTGGCGCAATAGAGTGAATACATGCTACCGGATTTAGCATAAAGGCTATTGTGGACGGTTTCGATGATACCCGAATAGGATTCCTTGAGGCGTTCGTAGTACTCGAAATGATGACCTGTAACGATGATAATTTTCTTAATACCAGCTTGAATCAGACTGTCGATAGAATCTTCAACTATCGGGCGCTTCCCGAAGCGTAGAAAACCTTTTGGTATGGTTCGACCCTCGTTCTTCAGTCGTTCACCCATTCCGGCAGCCAGAATGAGTGCAACCCGCAATTTATTCGTCATTCAATCATTTCCTTAAAATAAAAGTTTGTCATTAAACATTCACAATTTGGTGTCGCCCAGGTCGATAAAAAACCAATTACCGGTTGTTCCACCTGCTCAATATCGAACCCATTACTCATTGGTCTCGAAAGCCGTCAAGCGATCCCGTTGTATCACCGACGGCGGATTAGTCGCGGTATTAGATACGCTGAAATACCGTGATAGCTAAATCGCGAATGCTTAACAGTCGGTGGTGTTGAATGGCAACTGGACTTCAATAGCCCCAGAGGTCATTACCATGGACAGCCGGATAGGCACCTTGTGTAACTAGACATAAAGCCCGAGTCAGCCGGCAGTGAAAAACACAATCTGCGACAATTAGGTCGGCTACCAATTTCACTTCTCGTACCAAAATGACGAAGAATCAGCAACTAACTCTAGCTCACACAGGAGAAATGAATCTAAAAAGTAAAAAAGCTCATCCGTGTTGATATCCGATGTCCTGGACGCCGTTCCTTATGCGGTATTACGAAGAATAAAGCATATATCAAGCCTAAGAAGTATACAACATATACAAGGTTAAGTGTAGGAAATATAAAGGATTTACTGATTTAGTTGGAACCCGATTAACAGGATTTTCTGAGGCTGAAAATCATCGGTGTCAAACAGCGACTGAGTATTACCCGTGTCCGCGAATCAGGCTGGCCAGGTGTAGAAATTCAAATTGTAAAACACATCCCCCGTTGATAAATACACACTGCCTGGATACGAACCACATCTGAGCATGGGGGTGGGGCCGCATACGCTTCAGGTACGAAAAAGTCGAGCAGGATATTGCCTGGTGCCGCGATGCTCGGGGCCGGGCTTGAACCCGAAACGCCTTTGTCCATGGTTCCATGGCCAGTAATTTATCGTACATTATGATGATGAATCACTTAGTGCGGTTCTGCTAATTCGAGGCCGGAAACTCCAGTTCGAAGCCATCCCGGGAGATATCCTGGTCAAATTACTGTCCGCACAAGATTCGAAGACCACCTGCGGGAATGAGTGAATGGCATCGGGAGACCCAAGTTGCCGGGATCCGGCGTAGATTTCTGTTTTTTTAATACCCGAAGCTGTAAGATACCGGCTCGCCGAAACCCGCCAACGAGACGCTTGTCCTGAATAGAAAATCCCGAAGATAGAATCTTGAAAACCAAATTTCTTGGCAAATCCCTATCTGGCCCATTCACAATCCCTTCCGGGATCGTCACCTGCTCTGCCCCTATTATCCAGGCTTTTTTCGACGATATTCCCGAGGTGGGTGTTCTCACCACCAAAAGTATTGGTCCGCAACCCCGGGCCGGTTATCGTGAGCCGGTATTAAGCCAGTACGCGCCAGGCTGTTTTGTAAATGCCGTGGGTCTCACCAACCCCGGCGCACAGGAAGCAGCAAATCAGCTCTCCCGACTCAACATCCCGGACGATCGCTTTTTGCTGATATCCATCTTTGGAGGTAGCGTGGATGAATATGTGGAAGTTGCGAAATTGCTGGCACCCCATGGTGACGGTCTGGAGCTAAATCTTTCGTGCCCCCACGCTGAGGGCTACGGCATGGCCATGGGACAAGATCCGGACCTGGTAAAAACCATTGTCTCGGCCGTCAAGGCCGCCGTGGCAATCCCGGTAATTCCCAAGTTGACGCCCAATGTATCCAACGTTGCAGAAATTGCTCGTGCCGCTGTGGATGGTGGTGCGGATGGAATCTGTGCCATAAATACTGTGGGGCCGGGCAGCTACAGCAGCCATGGTGAGCCGGTGCTCAGCAACGGACTGGGAGGACTGTCCGGAAAGGGTATCCTGCCCATTGCACTGAAATGTGTTGAAGAAATTCATGCTGCAGTAAACTGTCCCATTATTGCCTGCGGGGGTATCAGCAGTGCTGACAATGTTCGCGCCTTCGAAAAAGCCGGCGCAACAATATTTGGAATAGGTTCTGCGCTTGTTGACATGAGCACGGATGAGATCGGAAACTATTTCAAAATCCTGGAAATAGACCTCGCCTCCAACACAGAAGAAGCTGAAAAATTGATTCGCTATGACGTGGATATGAGTTTTGAACCAGTGACACTAATTTCCAATCAAAAGGTTTGCGATGACATTGCTATCCTGACCTTTGACAGAAAAGTTCACGTAAAAGCCGGGGAGTTTGTTTTCTTATGGATACCCGGTCTCGGTGAAAAACCTTTTTCTGCTCTCACCGATGACCCCTTTTCCCTGGTCGTCATCAACCTGGGTGAGTTCACTTCAAAATTAATGGACCCGGAACCAGGTAGCGAAGCCTATGTTCGAGGTCCCCATGGCCAGGCAGCGACTCCACCGGCCAACAATAGAATCATGGCTGTCAGTGGCGGCACTGGTTTGGCAGCGGTGTACCAGCTCATGCGGGATCACGGCAGTGAAAACAGCGAACTGTTTATGGGTGCCCGCAGCGCAAAACGGCTTTACTTTGTTGACGAATGCGAGGCAGTCAGTAAGCTACATATTGCCACTGATGATGGTAGCCGGGGTTTTCATGGCCGGGTCACAGATATGTTACGCAAGCGCCTGGAGGGCCTTTCTGAAAAGGAACTGCAGAATCTGTGGTTTTACAACTGCGGCCCTGAACCCATGGTGCACGCCGCCGTGGCAGTACAAAAAGAATTCTGCGACGTTCACCAGATACACAGCGCCATCGACTACATGACCAAATGCGGCGTGGGAATTTGCGGTGCCTGTAATGCGCCGGACGGGCGGCGCCTGTGTGTGGACGGCCCCTTCCTGACAGCTTGCGACCTGGCTCCTTAAACCAGATCCATGGCGTTCCAGGGAATTAAAGCACCGACTTGCCGAAGTCATTGCAAGACAGGATACCGCTAGACCCTAACGCATTAATTGTCTATAAGTGTTACGAGACAAACCAGGCATCACTATTTTTCAACCTTACAAGAGCAATTCGGATAATTGACCTACGTGGGCTGAATAAATAGGGTAAACCAATACGACTGCCCGAATTAGAAATATGAAACCCGAGAGAATCAGTATTATCATTCCGTTCTACAATGAAGAAGAGAACGTGACCGCCGTACTCGAGGAAGTACTCCGCTGCCAGCCTACAGCCGAAGTGATCGCGGTCGATGACGGCAGCAGTGATACGACCTGGCAAAAGATTAAGTCCATCGAAGGCACCACCGGTATTAAATTACAATCCAACAGAGGACAAAGCGCCGCCATGCTGGCCGGACTGCATCACGCGTCCTGTCCCATTTGCGTTGTTATGGATGGTGATGGCCAGAACGACCCTGAGGACATCACAAACCTGGTCTCGCATATATCTCCTGCGGACGCGGTCTTCGGATATCGAAAAATCAGGCAAGACAGCTGGAGAAAACGAATGGGATCGAAGGTGGGTAACGGCGTCAGGAGATGGTTTACCAATGATGGCATCAGAGATACCGGATGCTCTTTGAAAGTTTTCCGTAAAGAGCTGGTCGACTGTCTGCCGCCTTTTAATGGCGTTCATCGCTTCATGGGATCCTTTTTTGTGGCGTGGAATTACAAAATTTTGGAAGTACCGGTGAACCATCGTCCTCGGATAGGCGGAAAATCGAAATACAACAACATGGGTCGCGCGTTGCGCGGCATTTACGACTTAATTGGCGTTTGCTGGTACCTGCAGCGCCGCGTTGATATCAGGGTTGAACCAAATGAATGACATTCTTTTTATATTTTTGGGGGCCTCAGTGACGCCCTGGAAACTCATAGGCTATGCAGGCATGTTAATGTTTTCAGGAAGATGGGTTGTTCAGGTTATCTCTTCTTCGATAAAAAAAGAGCCCACTTTCCCCCGAGCCTTCTGGCTACTAAGCTTATCCGGAAGCGGTCTGCTTCTGTGCTACTTCATATTCGGCAAGAATGACTCGGTTGGCATATTGTCCAACGTGTTTCCGGCAATCATTGCGGCCTACAATTTATACCTGGATATCCGGCGCGACAAGGCGAGCGACCTGGCTTGAGTAATGGCTGACGGCTGCACGTCGACCAGACTGACAGCCAGCGGTATTTACAAGCCATCGGTGGTTAGGGTAATCGATCAAGGCTGACACCGTAATCCTGTTTACTCATCGGGCTTTGTTACGATATAGACCTCATATCCGATCGGGGTAAATAACTTGCTTTCTTCTTTATCTTCATACCTTTTAAACGAACGTGCCCGATAATCGTACACTACTGCCTCATCGCATTGACATTCATCCCATAACGATTCCCTCCACCATAGGGAATAGATGACATTAACATTCGGGTTGAAGAATCGCGATTTTTCCCACGTATACCATAAAGCGTCAATATAGTAGTTGCTGAAAAAGAATAGCTGGGTAGATTTAATTTCTTTAAGTGTTTTGTTAACCAGGGATATCGACTCACGCGCCTGCTTTTGCCCTTTTACCAAACGCAGATTATCGTATTGGGGTAATTCAACAAACGCTTTTCGACCAGCTGTTGAAAGACAGGTTATTGTAATAGAGCGTTGTAAAGCAGTTAACCAAAATGAACGAGGCCAGCAACAAACACTGGGCAGCTTTTGGGATATATCGCAAATTGGCGATGATGATCATCGCAAAAAATGGGGTTAGGGCGAGAAAATAACGAAGATTGAGTCTGCTGCCTTTATATAAAAGTATTGAAATCAGAAACAGGATTATGCACAAATACCACACTGTACATTTCGCACGGTTTTGTAAAGGGACTGCAAAGGGGACAAATACACCGAAGGACAAAACCAGATAGATAACAAAATACGGTAAGTTAGTTTCAAATATTCTTTGTAAATCTCGTCCTTGACTATAGTTTTTTGTGTTTGACTTTAGGTTGAACAGTTCGAAATCAATTCCCGCCTGGGCGAGTGCTATAACTAACAGGAATATCAATAAGCTAATAGCACCTAAAATCAATTCCATCCGTCTATTTCGATACAACCACAAAACAATTCGAAATCTGAAAATAAGAAAAAGAACCAGCATGGGCAGAAAAATAAACCCATTGTGCTTAACCCAGACGCTGAACAAAAATGCAAGCCCGATAAATACGCTGTCGTACCATTTAACATCTTCCGAGAGAAATCTATCCAGAAAATAGGTGCCCCACAAAAAACTCAAGGCAAAAAGCATATCCGGGTAACCAGACATAAACTGGTAGTAAACCAACGGATTCAGGCTGGTAATCAATACAAACCAGGACAGCCTGTTATCAGGCGCTTTAAAGGTGGGGCTCAATCTGCGGTAAAGCGGCACCAATGAAACGATCCACAAACTTGCGAACAGAAAACTGGTGAACTGGGTGCCTGTATTCAATCCCCATAATCTGGTCCACGGTACCGATAAATACGCAAAACCCAATGGTTTGTTGTAAGCGTTCTGAGACGCGTTAAAAAGATCACCGCCAAGATCTATTCTGTCCGCGATGCGAGCATAAATTGCCGCGTTGCGGACAATCGGCATATCGAGATGAGAAATATAGTGTATAAATCCTGCTCCCAGGACGAAAAACACGACAAGCCAAACCTGGTGCTTTCTTACGTAACTAACTATCTGAGAGGGCATCGACTTTAGCCATGAAACTGGACATTTCGTAATAAGATATTGGGAGCGTTAGAATTTCTGTGTCACGGAATTTCGCCTGATCCATCTGATCACAGATCAAGCGCGCCATCAAGCCGGCCTTTAGAGAAAACCGGAGAAAACCGGGACAGATTTATTTATGAAATGTTGATCGGGCTTTAAAAAGGATCAACTCAAAACAGCAGTAAAAGGAATTTACTATGCCAAGGATTGGTAGGGTGGTAGCACTCAATATGCCGCATCACGTGAAACGGCGTGGCCACACCAGGAATGCAGTTTTCGTCCATGATGGCGACTATTCTTGCTATTTTGATACCTTGCGTGATTAGGTATGCGTAATTTGCGATTGATTTCTCTTTCATCGGTTGTCATATTCTGGTCCTCCGTGTAAACGAAACTAAACGAAGTGTCTAAAACCGCCTGATTCGAAAAAACGCAGACAGCATGCCAAAAGCACAAGTTATTCACGAACTCGGCACTCCCGACGTCATGAAATGGGAGGAATGGGCGGTCCCCGACCCGGCGCCGGGTGAGGTCCGGTTGCGTCACACGGCGGTGGGTGTGAACTTTGCCGATACCTACCATCGGGGCGGTATTTCCCACCCCTGGCCGGTGCCACCCTGCCCGGTTGTCATCGGTTTCGAAGGGGTTGGCATCGTCGAGGGTATCGGAGACGGCGTCACCGAATTTAAAACAGGCGACAGGGTCGCTTACGGCATCCCCCCGCTTGGGAGCTATTCGGAAGTTCGTAACTACCCGGTAGACAAGCTCCTGCACATGCCACACGGGTTGGATGACAAACAGGTCGCCGCCCTGTTGATGAAGGGCATGACTGCTCACTATCTGCTCCACCGCACTTACAAGGTGCAGCCGGGCGATACCATCCTCGTGCACGCAGCGGCAGGTGGCATGGGCCTTATTCTCTGCCAATGGGCCAAGGCCCTGGGCGCAACCATTGTAGGAACGGTGAGCACCGAGGAAAAAGCCGAGGTCGTTCGGGCGGCGGGCTGCCAATATCCGGTGGTTCGGTCCAGGGAAAGCTTCGTCGACAAGGTTCGCGAAGTCACGGACGGCGAGGGCGCGGCAGTGGTTTATGAAGCGATCGGCAAGGATACATTACAGGACTCGCTTGACAGTCTCAGGCCTATGGGTGTCTGTGCCGCCTACGGTCACGTCTCCGGCCCACCGGATCCGATTGACATCATTCAGGATCTTGGGCGCCGCGGCTCCCTCTTTATAACTCGCCCGGCAATCATGCATTATGTGGCCAAGCGGGAAGATCTCGAATGGACTGCGCGCGACCTGTTCAAGGCCATCGGAGATGGCATCCTGGACGCTAACATTAATTACGAATATCCTCTCAAGGACGCCGTCAAGGCACATGTAGCCATAGAGAGTGGCACGACCTTAGGCGCGACGGTACTCATTCCATGAGTTGGAAAACCGAAAAACCGGGACGGATTTATTTATCGAACAATAGGGCACAGACCACAATTGTTTTGAAAGAATTAGCACTCTGATACCTATCTCCACATACCTATCTCTACACCTATGAAAATAACGGCCGTCAAAACATACATCGTGCCATCCGATTTTTCTGAGACATCCTGGGGTCCGGGAGCATCCTGGGTATTGGTCAAGCTGGAAACCGATGTCGGTATCGTGGGCTGGGGACAGGCCTATACGTTCCACCAACGTGAGCAGGCCATTGCCCTGGCGGTTCACAAGCTGTCCCCCACCCTGGATGGCATGGATCCGTTCTGGATTAAACGCTTCATGACAACGGCGTTGGACAGCATCACCGGTCCCGGTGGCAGCAATGAAACCGCAGCGGCAGCGGCCGGTATTGAGATTGCGCTCTGGGATATCGTTGGCAAGGCTCTGAACTCTCCGGTGCACCGAATGTTGGGGGGTCCCTGTCGTGACCGTATCGGTGTTTACGCGAATTGCTGGAGCAACGTCCCACGATCACCGGATGAGCTGGCGACCTTCGCAGCAGAGCAGGTAGAACAGGGTTTCAAGGCGGTCAAAATCTATCCCTTTCTGTATGGCAACACCGTAGAGGATGGCAGCGCATGTCTCGGCGCCGTGCGCGATGCGGTTGGTCCTGATGTGTCCCTTTTTGTTGATATGTGGTACAGGATGCGTGAGGAAGATCTGCCTCAGATTATTGATACGCTCCACACCCATGAGGTTACATGGTTTGAGGATCCCGCCGCTGCGACCGATGTGGAGGCACTTGCCCGTATCCGTACCCAGTCAAACCTGCCAGTGATTTCAGGCGAGACGTTGTATTTGAAACAGGAATTCCGTCGCCTTCTAGAACATAAGGCAGCGGATACTCTGAATCCCGACATAACCCTGTGTGGCATTTTGGGCACAACGGAAATCGCGGCCATGGCGGATGCCTTTTCCGTCACCGTTTCCGTTCACAACAACAACACCATGACCATTGGCCTCGCCGCCGCCATGCAGGCGGCCGCCGTTATCCCGAATGTCACGCTGGTGGAATACTTTCCCCGTTTTGTGAAGGGCTCCAATACATTCTCATCCTTCTCGGCTGAACTTGATGACGACGGTTGTATTCCGTTATCCGATGAACCGGGGATTGGGGTTATTGTTGATGAAGCGACCGTTGCTGCCATCTGAGGAATCGACCCTGGACTAGAATACAATTTGGTAAGACCAGATAAATATCGAACTGATCTTTATCTAGATGATTGATTTTAAAGGGATGATGCACCCAAGGGCATAAAGGCCCGGTAGGACTTGCAGCTGATCATACACCCAAAAACCATACCACGCAGGCTGAGAGATTTTCCTATAATTTGAACCTCCTCTGTGAAAAAATAGGCTACGGTTGAAAGCATTTTATTATCAAGTGGTTTAGGCTTTTTAATTGTTTTCGCGAGACGCTCAATATAGGATTATTGACAAGAAACCAAATAATCTGGGTCCAAATAAACTCAGGATTCAAATGGATATAATGTGTATCAAAATAAAACAATAGTTCGACGCAGTCTCCCGTTCATGGTTGGTTCCATGCTCCCGCTTTTGTTAACTCTGATAATATTGAATATCCTCAGGTTAGATACACACATAGGTGGTTCGAAACAGCTTGGTGATTTACTTGCCTTCTGTGCTTACCTGTTTATGGGGCTTGGAATCCTGTCTTTTGTGCGAAGCTTGCGAAAATATCGTATTTTCCTCACACTTTTGTCTGCTCTGACATTCCTTTTTATAGTGCTTGAGGTGTCTGCATTCATGTATTTTAAGGAAACGGGATCATTACTTGGTGTTGAGGCGGTCTCCTACGTATTTCAGAATGCCAAAGAAATGCGCGCAATATTATTGGATTCTTTGAGTGTGAAGCACCTTTTAGGATTAATAGCCATGAGCTTTGTTGTGTATGCGCCAGTAGCCATCGATAAGAAACTTTTTGCGGAGCAGGAATTCCCTGTGCCAACTGTAAATTTTGGCCGAAATTTTTTGATATTGAGTGTAGCGCTATTTTTCACGGCGCTATTTGCCATAAATTTGGACAATCAAAATCAATGGGTCGGTTTGGCTAAGACGGCCGTAGTGTTCGGCAGTGCTGATGTTAAATTTAATTTTGATATAGAAAAATCCACCTCTAGCAGTGAGATGCCAGAACCAGCAAAACTGGTTAGGAATGGAAATGCAAAATATAAGAACGCTGTTATCATTGTTCTCGAATCGACAAGAGCAGATATTCTCAAGATATATGGGGGCAGGCGGGGAGCATCTCCTTACCTGGATGAAATTAGCTCTGATAGCGTAGTTATTCCTCAAATGTATTCGCAAGTAACGCACTCCAGTAAAGCGCTAACGACAATATTTTGTGGCATCAATTCATTTCCAAGCTCTTTTATACGCGAATCGATTCCTGGAACAATCCCAGTACCTTGTATGGCTGAATTGCTCAACGAGGAGGGATACAGCACACTCTTCATGCAGTCAGCTGAAGAGTTTTTTGAATCAAGGCGAATTCATACTAAAAACATGGGTTTCAATAAATTTGTGGCTGGTAATAACCTTGCCGATGAGTCGCAAAAAATAAACTACTTTGGCTATCCTGACGACGTTATGCTTCCCGCGGCCTCAAAATGGCTTAGCGAACTTGAAAATGACAAACCATTTTTTGTTTCGTTTTTTACCGTAGTTGGCCATCACCCCTATAAAACGCCAGATTCGTTTTCGCCATCACGTAAAGTGTTCGAAGGGGGTCGTCTGAGAAATAATTATTACAATTCGATGCTGTATCAAGATCGGTTTATAAAAAAACTTGTAAAGATCTTTAAGGACTCAGAAAGGTATAAAGAAACTTTATTTATTATTGTAGGTGATCACGGTGAAGGGCTGATGGAGCATAAGAAATTGGCCCACAATTTAATTTTGGAAGAAGAGGGGGTGCGCATTCCACTCTTGCTTTATGGCCATGAGATAAAAAAACATCTTTCTGCTCCGAGATTTAGAGTGAGTCACCTGGACATTATGCCGACGGTACTAGAGCTACTTGGATATGATCTAACTGGGGGGTTTTATGAAGGTGTGCCCCTGGCGAAAGTAAATCGGCAGCGCACTCTATTTATGAATTGTTTTTATGCTAAGCGTTGTCGAGGCCTGATCGAGGGCCCCCATAAATTTATTTTAAACTACAGCCGCAACCCTCAAATGTACAACCTTGAGCTGGACCCGTTAGAAAGAAATAATATTGCTCCTAAAAATACAAAGCTTGTCGAGAATGCGAAAATTGCCGTTGAAGCGAAAATGGCAAAAATAATGAAAATGTGGCTCAGTCACAAGCCTATAGTCGATATTAAGTCATTGCTAAAACCATGGGCCTCTTTAAATGAAAGTGATTTCAGGGGATTTGACATGTCCGGGGTGAATATGGATCATGCAAGCTTCGTCGATTCTGACTTTACAGGCGCAAATTTAGAGGGCGGCAGCTTTGAGGACGCCAAATTCGGTAATAGTAAAGTCGTAGGCGTCAATCTTAAAAATTCAAACTTGAGTTTTGCGAAATTTGTCAGGGGTACGTTACTTAACTCCGACTTGTCGGGTTCAAACATGTTTCGCACTAATATTATATCCACAAGTTTAAACGCCACGAATCTGGATAATTCAAATATCGCTAGGGCAGATTTGTTGACATCGCATTTTTTAGGTGCCTCGTTGGAAAATACCATTTTTGATAAGTCGTTAGCAAAAGATTCAACATTTGAAAATATAAAATTAAAAAACACCTCATTTGTAAAAACCCTACTGATCAATACGAAGTTCATTAACGTTTATTTTGAAAATGTCGACTTCAGAGCAATTTGCGACGGAACAACATTTATAGATGTCACATTCGATAAAAACACAAAGTTTTCAAAATCTTGTGACGATGCAGTAAAAAATATATCTCGCTGAACTGGGGACAAAGAAAGGTAAACAAAAAAAGACAGCCAATTAAAATGGTCGCCTAAAAATTAGTTGTAAATATTGTAATTAAAACAGCACCACATCCCCAAAAATAGTCTCAGCTCGAAAGCTGCTCTTTCAAATCCGCAAACTGATCATCAGCGGGTACGAAACCGGGACAGATCTATTTATGGTAAACCGGTTTGCATAAAAGGCGAAAACTTCGTAACTTATACCGCTACCAAAACCCGGTTGCCTGGATCCGGGAGAGTAACCGATTTCATTCCTGCATGATTGAGGCCAGCATCTCCCGCACCGGAGCATTTCCGCCCAGGGCAAGCATAATGATCAGATCGCCCGGATCGGCCCAGTCCAGGGCAGCCTGCAGTGAATCCAGTTCCTCATCATAGTGACTGATCTGCTGTTCCCGCGCGCCGCATCGCATTAATTCATTCTTGATAATGGCGTAGACTTCTCCAGGTTCCCGGCCGCGATGATACATCGCCAGCTCGGAAATAATTACCGCATCCAGGCCAATACCCCAGGCCTTTCGTGCCAGTTCCCTGATCAGGTCATCAGGGCGGTCACCGGCCTGCCCGAAGGCCAGTAATCGCCGCTTGCCCGGCAAAGCCCGGGCCATATCCAGTAATGCCTGGATCGCCGCAGGATTGTGGGCAAAATCTATCACCACATTGACGCCGTTTACCAGGTAGATGTTTGACCGGCCCGGGTTGTCTTCCAGCGCCATTGAACACAGCCCCTGGCGAATACCGGAAAGGGACACATCGAGCTGTTCGGCCATTGCAGCCGCCGCCAGGGCGTTGGCAATATTATGCCTGGCCGCACCGTCGATGGTGATGGGGATTTCGTCAACTGAGCAAATGACCTGACGGTCACTGCTGGTAACACGCACAAGATCGTGGTCCAGCACATAACAGGTCCCGCCTTCTTTGATATGCTTAACAATCACGGGATTGTGGATATCCATGCCAAACCAGACCAGCCTGCCCGGAAACTTAGCGGATTTTGCTACCAGTAGTTTGTCGTCTGCGTTCAGGATCAGTGTGCCCCCGACCTCAACTGTTCGGCTCACCAGCCACTTGATGTCGAGCAACTCCTGCAGGTTTTGCGAGCCGAAGTCGCCAAGATGATCTTCAGAAATATTGGTTATCACAGCTGCCGTCGCCCTGCAAAGGCCCAGCCCGCGTCGCAATAAACCACCCCTTGCGGTCTCAAGCACAGCGACATCGACATCCCGTTGCCGCAGAACCTGGCGGGCACCCCCCGGTCCGGACCAGTCGCCCCGATCGATAATCCTGTCATTGACCGCAATCCATTCCGTCGAGCTGATACCCACGTTGCGTCCTGCAGTTTGCAGAACATGGTGCAGCAACCGGGCGGTGGTGGTTTTGCCATTGGTCCCGGTAACAAGGCCTGCTGGAACGTCATGATAACGACTCCAGTCAAGAGAATCGGGTTCCGGCAGTTCACGGGCTGGCCAGCTCTGGGACCCGGTGCCGAGTCCCAGTAGAAACATCATCGTCATCCCACAGGAAGGTGGCGCCATGGTCCTCGGCTGCATTTTGCAGCGCCAGCATTTTCGGGTTTGCTTCCTCGGAGACACTGTTCCTGACCTGTTCCACCGCGGTCTCAAAATCCGCGGCTTCGTCATCGCCAAATCCCGCATTGCAGACCTGCCAGGCCCATTCGTTGATCGTTGTAGCCGCATACAGGGCATCGATGGGGGCGGATACGGCAAGGCTTATGCCGCCGGACAGCTTGCGGTGGATAGTGGTATGGCCGCTCCAGCCAAGGGCGTCGAGCATTTGTCCAACTGCACTTTCCCACGCCGGGAATCAGTGACTCGGCTTCTTTATCAGTGCAGCGTACGTCCAATATGGAACAGGGCCTGTTCCAGAGCAGGTTTGGCCCGGTCAGCCTGCGTACGTCGAGGCATTCCATTGCCCGTTCTAGTCCCCGGATTCACGCGCAATTCGTACGCCACGCTCATCGCTGATAATTTCCAGCTCATCGTCGATACTGAACTGCCCGGTTTCCGGCAGGTCAATTTGACGGGCAGGACTTTTTGGCGTGGCTTCGGTCCTGTTGTCGGCGTTGAAATAAATAATCTGCTTCCAGGTGCGCTTTATCTCATCCGCCAGTACCAGCACAAGGTCCCCTGCCTGTGCAATTTCCAGCACCCTGGCCGTGGCTTCCTGCTCATCCGGAATGACCTCGATGCAGTCCGGGTCAATTCCCATTGCCAGCAGTTTGTCCTGGATGATAACCGCGACTTCCTGATGCCCTCGATTACGACGATTGTCATCACAGCGGCAAACAAAATAGTCAAAGTGACCCGACGCAATTTCGGCGATCTCCTCTATATCCTGGTCCCTGCGATCGCCCGGGGCGGAAATGACAATGATACGTTTGCCTTCAGGGTCAAATCGGTCAACCAGGTTGCACATCGCCTGCACCGCTGCCGGGTTATGGGCATAGTCGAGAATCACCTTGAAGGGATGCTCGTTATAAATATTCATTCGGCCCGGCGTCTGGAAAAACGTCGTGCCGAATGTTCGCAGCCCATGTCGAATGTCTTCGAGACCGATGTCCATGTTGTACGCCAGTGCAGCGGCAAACATTGCGTTTTGTACATTGTGCATGGCGCGCCCTTCTATGGTCGCTGGAATCAGGTGGGTCCATAGCAGCGGAATATGACTCTCATTGTCATAGATGGTGATCATATGGCCATTCATCCCCTGTTCCAGGACAAAGGCCTGGCCGCCGGCTTGAATATGCTGCTTGACCAGTGGATGGGCCGGATTCATGGTGACGTAACACAGTCTTTCGGCGTCGGTGTAATCGGCCATTTGCAGGCAGAGCACATCATCGGCATTCAAAACTGCGGCATCCATGGCGATCTCCACGGGCACCCGCTTTATTTCGGCGAGCTGCTCAAGGGTATCTATGCCCTTGAGGCCAAGATGATCCGCACTGATATTGATGCAGGCCGCAACGTTGCACTGCTGGAAGCCAAGCCCGCTGCGCAACATACCGCCACGCGCCGTTTCCATCACTGCCGCGTCTACCGACGGATCCCGCAGGATCATCTTCGCCGACACCGGGCCAGTCATATCGCCGGAAACGGTTAGCTGGCCATCAATATAAACCCCGTCTGTGGAAGTTAAACCGACGGTAAATCCCTGCATCTTCAGGATATGGGCCAGCATCCGTGAAGTGGTGGTCTTTCCGTTGGTCCCGGTTATCGCGGCGATTGGAATCCTGCTTGGTGTGCCCTCCGGGAACAGCATATCGATGACCGGCCCTGCCACATCCCTTGGCGTACCTTCGCTGGGTGCCACATGCATGCGAAACCCGGGGCCGGCATTCACTTCACAGATACCGCCGCCGGCTTCCCGATATGACTCGGTTATGTCATTGGTCAGAAAATCGACGCCGCCGATGTCGAGGCCGATGGCGTTGATGGTGCGTATTGCCATCTCCCGATTGTCCGGATGTATGGTATCGGTGACATCGATGGCCGTACCGCCGGTGGACAAATTGGCGGTGGACCTCAAGAAAACGATTTCGTCTTTGGCCGGTATGGTTGTGGGCTGGTAGCCTAATTTCGTAAGCAGCAATTCCGCCTGGGCGTCAAACTCCAGCCGGGTAAGTACTTTTTCGTGGCCTACTCCCCTGCGCGGATCTTCATTGACGATGTCAACCAGCTGTTCGATAGTGCTTGTACCGTCCCCCACCACATGGCCGGGCATACGTTTCGCCGCTGCTACCAGCTCACCATTGACCACCAGCAATCGATGGTCAAAACCCTCGATATAACTCTCGACTACCGCGGTACGACCGTGCTCGCTGGATTTCTCATACGCCCCCTCAACTTCTTCGGCGGTTTTCAGGTTGATCGACACCCCGCGTCCATGATTGCCCGCCAGGGGCTTGACCACCACCGGGTAGCCGATACGCTCGGCGGCTCGCCGGGCATCCCGGGAAGAACGCACCATGTACTGCTTGGGTACCGGCAGGCCGAGATCCCGCAATATGGTATTGGTTTCTTCCTTGTCCGAAGCCAGCTCAACTGCAATATTGCTGGTCCGGCTGGTTGTGGTAGCCTGTATGCGCTGCTGGTATCGACCATGACCAAACTGTACGAGACTCTGCCGGTTCAGCCTGAGCCAGGGGATATTGCGCTCTTCGGCGGCACGCACAAGGGATGCCGTGCTCGGGCCGAATGCGCGTTGCTGGGCATAGCGAATAAATTCGTCCCGGGCTGTGGCAAATTCCCAGTCGTCTGCGGGAGCCTGGTCGCTCTTGATATCAGCCGGCAGCATGCTTTGCAGCAGCGACAAAGCCAGGCCGCTGGCCTCACGCCCGACTTCACGATCGAGGTACTGGAATACCATGTTGTAAAAACCGGGCTGGCCCTCGATTGACCGGGTCCGGCCGTAGGTAACCGGGGAGCCTGCAACGTTTTGCAACTCAATGGCCACATGTTCCATAACATGACCCATCCAGGTCCCCTCGTCCTCGCGCATTCGGCGAACAAATCCTCCCGGCTCACGGTATGAACAGCCGTGTTCGTGGAGCCCGGGCAGGTGCTCGAGGAGTTGGTCAATAAACGGGTCACCCAGTTTCCTGGTCGGCCAGTGTTCCAGTTCGCCCAAATCGAGCACATGCCGGATTACCGGAAAATGTGCAAAAACATTCGGGCCACCATAAATGTTGGTGCTTACAATTTTCATATCTGCGACTCCACGCTTTTCATAGCTCTGCTTTTCATGGTTCTGCTCTGCTTATTCGGCAAATGCTTCCCGGCGGGCAATCTCGAAACGACCACCCGCTATCAGTATATGCAATTTCAAACCAATCAGGCTTACCGGTTCACCGCGCCTGGCCTTGCCCATGGAGGAATGAGTCAAATCCGTTGGATCAATGATGGTAATGCCGCCGCTGCCGACGACTTCCAGGTCATCGCCGGGGCGGATAAAGGCTGCGGTATCTTCATCAAGGCCAATGCCCACAGCGAAAGGGTTGTAGGCCAGCGCAGTGAGCAGACGGCCCAGTCGATCACGCTCGCGGAAATGCTGGTCAATGATAAAACTATTGGTCAGGCCCAGGCCGGGCGCCATTGTCACCATGTCAGGGCTTGGTGTGCACCCTTCCTGGCCGCCGGCAATCATGTGCTCAGGCATAAAAGCGGCCCCGGCAGAAGTTCCGGCCACATGCATGCCTGCGGCATTGCGGCGACGAATCAGCTGCGCTACGGGCGTACCACCCAGGATGGTCGACAGGCGCAGCTGGTTGCCACCTGTCATGAACACACCACTAGCCGCCTCAATATAGTCGAGATATTTGTCTGACTGGCAGTCCTCGCGGGTTATCAGCGGCAAAACACGCGCATGCCGGATGCCAAGCTTGCGAAACAGTTTTTCATAGTTGCGACCGGTATCCTCGAGCTCTGAAGCAGTCGGAATGATAGCAATTCGGGCGCTTTTTCCCCCGCAGATTTCGACAAACCGGTCGAGAATCTCGGGGTTATCAAGCCGTTCTTCGGCACCACCGATGGGGATGATATAACCGCGATTCACTTCACTGATATTACTGGAGGGGGCACATCTGGATAGTCTTGCCTGAATGGTAGCCGTTTGTTTTTTAAAATGAGATGTTATTCAAAATTGCCTGTGACGCGCTGCTGTCCATCCCTGACATGCCAGGTGCCCGCCAGCATGACATCCACGATCTTATGATCTGAATCCATAGAAACCAGGTCCGCGGCCATGCCAGCTGCGATCCGGCCCTTGTCATGCAGGCGCAGGATCCTGGCCACATTACTGGTAAATGCCGGCAATACCCGTTGCATCGCACAGCCCTGGGACAGCAATTCCCGCAATGTTTCAACCAGCGCCGCCGGACGCCCGATATCCATTTCTGTTACCTCGCCCTGGTCGTTGAATACCGGCAGGCAACCGCCGCCGTCCGAACTCACGGTAATATTTTCCGCTGGCGCACCGGAATCCAGATACCTTGTGAGCGCAACATCTGCGGCCCAGGCGTCTTCGTCATACGCCACCGGAGACGCGGTGATATCCACAGTGCAACCGCGAGCTGCGAGCTGCAGCGATTCCTCGAACAGGGCTTTGCGACGATTAATGTGGGTTGGGTTGAACACCCGTGGCGGAAGTTCGGTGGTGTCCAGGGCCTGGCGCACCAGGTCAAGGCCCCGCTCCCCGTCTCCCAGGTGCAGATGCAGGATTCCTGCCTTACCGCTGATCAGCCCCGCAACATGGGCATCGCTGGCCACCCGCAGCAATTCCTGCAGCGACGGCTGGCTCGACCGATGGTCGCTGATTGCCACTTCCCCGACACCGATAATTGGATCAATATGGACGATATCATCTCGCACGCTGCCGCTGAATGTGACCGGTGGTAGATGGTAACCACCGGTGTGGCACCATGCACCCAGGCCCTGTTCGCGTAGTGACCGGGTCTGGGCAAGCAGGCTCCTGGTGTCTCGAGTGGTATCGTCCGTGCCAAGCACGCCGACAACACTTGTAATGCCTGCGGAAGTGAAATGGGACAAGGGCACCGCCGGCACCCGGCTGCCGAATCCGGATTCGCCGCCGCCGGTGAGATGGGCATGGCAATCGATGATGCCCGGCATGACCCGCAAGCCATCAAGATCCGTTTTTTCCATGGGCAGGCCGCTCAAATTCGGCAACTTGTCCCCCATCCATGCAATTTTACCTGCCGAGACCAGGATATGCTGCAATCCCAAATCTTCCGGGGCGAAGACATGGACATTCGAAACAAGTTGCAACAAGGAAAATTCCTGATTGATCAAACCGGAGATATTACACCACCCGCGCCAGCGCACACTAATGTTTCATTGAAAATCACCACACAAACGTTAATAGTGAAATACCGAAACTTGCAAATCGACAATTGGTAAGGGCGGTGTTACGAGAAATGGCCAGAAA
>PVMK01132635.1_pt1 | contig 37464 bp, 31 predicted proteins | sample 1853481 | NCBI WGS metagenome assembly PVMK01 (sample SAMN08533507, study PRJNA380276) | Marine sediment metagenome, whole genome shotgun sequencing project.
ACACTCACGAAACCATCATCATGATATTGCCTTCCAAAAAAATAGTTACATCGGGTGCTATATTTCTTTTGGCCATTGGTTTCTTTTATGCTCTCGGAGCTGTAAAATCTTCTTTGGCCTGTGAACAGGATGCCGGCCAGGTTTTTTGGAAACATCTTTCCTACCAGGGAAAACACTTTCTGGGAAAAATAGAAACCGTTGTGTCCCTGGCAGGTTTGCCGGTGAAAGAAGCCCAAAGGGTATTGATTTCAATCCCGGAAGGCAACCCCCTGCAGGCTTCCACAACCCATGTAATGGTCATTGACGTTCAATCCGCGGTCGATCCGCTTTTCGGAGCCAATGATCTTACCGGGAGCCAGGCATGGTTTATTCCGGGCGATGCCGCTGCTTTGCAGCGCATCCGGTCTCGAAAAGGCGATGATATCTGGCAGAACACATATAGATTTACCCAAAAGGGAGTCTATCGATTAAGGAAAAAGCCCGGTCGCGCCGACGAAAAAACATTAGCGCCGAAGCACTGGACCAAAATTAAAGAATCATTCTACCCGTATCACGATAAACGCCCCGGAACTCAAGCTGTCCTGGAACCCACCGGGCTTTTATATCTTGTATCAGCGCTTGACTTTATGAAGCAGACTGCCCCCCGGAGCCTATATGTCTTTGATAGAAAACAATTGCACCAGATCAAGATTCACGTTAGCGGGCACCAGCGCCTGAAGGTAAACTACCTTGAAAAAACCCTGAAAAAGGATATTCGAAGAGAAGGGATGATTGACGCTGTTAAAATCTCATTTAAACCCCGGGCCATGGTTCCACAAGATGAACAGCCCGAGGAATTTTCATTTATGGGGCTGAAGGGAGATTTTGAAATCTACATCGATGCTGCAACCAGGATTCCCGTGCAGATAAGCGGTCAAATCTCCAGGATTGGAAAAATACATATCCGGCTGCAAACAGTTGAGTTTTGACAAACCCGCAGTCGGGAGCAGATATGACCGGGCAAACTTTTCTTGCCACGGTTGTGAGACTATTGCTGTCCAGCGATTCATACATTGAGTTAACAATTATTGTTTGCGATAAAAAGAGGAAAAATGTCAATTTTGAAGAGAATTTTAGTGAAGGTGTCGAAGAGTCAAAGAGCACAAAAGATATTAGAGAAAAATGTTAAGATGTCTCAGTATCTCATGGGCATTGGCAGCGGTAGCAAAGTCAGTGCAAGTGGCGAGAAGATGATATTTTATGCTCTAAAACAAAACCTGCAACCCCCATATTGTATATTTGATGTTGGATCGAATAAAGGCCAGTTTTTGAATTCTATTATTGAAAATCTATCCAGTGATGATTTTTTTGTTCACTGCTTTGAACCTGGACATGAAAGCCACAAGATACTTGTTGAAAACTTCCCCCAAGACGATCGGATTAAATTGAACAATTTGGGCTTAGGCCAAGAAAGAGGCGAAGCCGTGTTATATTATGACAAACCCGGCTCCGGAATTGCATCTCTTACAAAAAGAAATTTAGATCATTTTGGCATTGAATTCAGCACCAAGGAAACAATAGCCATCGATACAGTCGACAATTATTGCTCAGAGCATTCTATTAAAAAAATTGATCTGCTTAAAGTGGATGTTGAAGGGCATGAATTAGATGTATTTACTGGTGCAAAAAAGATGTTTGATATGAGAGCCATTGAGGTTGTCACATTTGAATTTGGTGGATGCAATATTGATACTCGTACATTCTTTCAAAATTTTTGGTATTTCTTTGCAGAAGTAAACATGAAAATATCAAGGATTACACCAACGGGCTATTTTTACCCCATTGAATCATATAAGGAAATTGATGAGCAGTTTAGAACAACAAACTTTATTGCTTTAAAAAATGAGTATCAGCATTGAATCCGACCGCTTTTTTCATTATGTTCCGCGTCCGCGGCAATCATTGATTTAATCAAAGAATTCTTCGCAGCTCTGCTGCGGGGTAAGAGGTGCGAGCGAAGCGAGCTTCCTTTTGAGTCCAGAGCTTGCTCTGGGGTTCATACCTTTGATTTAACAGAAATCTCATCTCATTTTCAACAGGGGTGGCGCGGCAGAATCGCAGCCATATCCAGTGTTTTTTTCAGGTCCTCCCAGGGGATGGTATAGTCGTTGCGGACCAGTTGGGTAGGATGTCCCTTTTTGGCCTTTACGTAGAAATAGTTCAGTTTAAGGGCGGTACTGAGGCGGTAAAATAGGTCGAGGTTGGCTACAGGAAAAAGCTCAATGACTTTCGTCCCCGGTGAAGAGAAGACAAGATTTGCCAAACCGGAGCCATGAGGAGATATGACCACCCGGGCTTCGCGGAATAGCTGGATCTGCTCACGAAATGACAGCTTCTCTAACTCTACCAGGGAAAAGCCATAATGTATTAAGTGGCTGATAATTTCACTTTCATTTTCCAATCGCCTGTCAGCAGATTTTCTGGAGATATAAATACGCCGATTCTCAGGCCTTGCGGTTTTTGCGGCTGTCGGCAGGAATTGATCGCGAAGATATTGAATCACCCACGGGGGAATTTCCCGTCCATTCATGATCTGATGGCAGGGTACTACAATCTTTCCGGCTGTCAAAACCGCGACATCATTGGTACTGATGATCTGCCGGGCGTCGATACCAAGCATTTCAAGCGACTCTTTTTGAAAGCGGTGCTTTCTTTGTATATAAATCAAATCGACCTCAGCTCCGGTTTTCGATAGCATCCCAAGCCTTGGTAGAATATCCAGCAGCCAATGGAAGTAAATACCCTGGGTCGAGGCGGTCAAGACGGCGATAGTTTCTCGGTAGTGTTCTATTCTGGGGAATATAGGGTGCGGTTGAACTAAAGGACCTCTCTTGATCCAGCGCGGATACATGCGTCTCTCGCGGAATTTATGTGTTGCCCCGACGATCAGCCTGCCTTTCTTGTCGAACACGTAACCGTAGCATGTAGCCATTGCATCTTCTAAAGCTACTGTATGGCTCATCACCATGTCGATTGCCTGGGACGCTGTCCAGGGTAATGATGCAATGGCGCAGCTGGGTTTTGCTGCAGCAAAAAGGGCTTGTCCGTCATAAGGAACAGGATTAAACTGTTCATACGATATCGGTCGATACTTTAAACAACCGGTCCAGCGTAAAAACCGAATCGGATGTGAAAAAATGCCGCCGAATCTTGCGGACTTACTTTTCGGGACCGGTGGTTTGAGCTGTCTTGTTCTTTTAGTTATTCCAAACATTTTGCTTGCTATAATTAAATCTGGCTCCGATGTGGGCACTTAACCCCAATGTTGGGGTGAACTTATCCACCCATTTGATTCTGTATACGCCTGTCGCTAGATGGTCTTCCATCCTTTTGGCACAGCTGTGTCATATCCCCAATTGGCGGGCGCGATGACTATTTTGTCCGAGCTGGGGTTAAGCCACGCACCCCACCAGCTAAAGGTGCTGTTTGCTATGATATAGTGCCTGCACTTTGTCATTAACCACAGGTCTTCATAATTCCGGTCTTGCCCATTGTGATGGATGGCTGTATACGGATAGTCGATGGAAAAATTCTTGGCAAGCCATTCCGGATCATCAGAAAAACAGTAAAAGTGAGGATTTGAAATTTTCCGGGCAACATATTCAACGGCCCTGTAGTAATATTCGGTGGGTAATGCAAATTTGTAATTTTTCCGTCTTGCGTGCAAACAGACAGAATTTGATTCCGATATTGTCTGCGCCCACCTATGGTTTTCACTGTCATGAGGGGTTGTAATCACAAAACTGTCGCGAATCACATTCTCAATGTCTTTAAAATAGCGCTCATCTTGCCAATAACCCTGCATGTAAAGACGCCGGACGATTTTTAACCTGAGCAGTTGTGGCTCGTATGGCCTTTCTTGTTTGATGTAAGACCTATAGCGAAACGGGATATAACGATTAATCTTTCGCTCTATTTTTCGGCGCCGAACTCCCCACGCAGATATATAGGACTCCAAGGGCGAGGCGATTTCTTCTTTTATGTTGAAATGTTTCAAACAGAATTGACGTTTGAACTTATCACCAACATAACCTGATAATATATCAAGTTTTAGGGTAGCATTGTTCGCGAGAGCAAGTCGCTTTGCAGCCGCGTAGATAAAAAGCTGATTTCCCAAACCTCCAAAAACCCTCGCAACAACCTTGCCACTCGTTTTGAATATTCCTTGCATGATAAATTACTGCCCTCTCTAACGGGCTGCTCGGCAAGATAACCAGTTAAATAGGGACTGTCAAAGGCCTTTTATTCCTTCGGCAATATCTGAATAATATCATCCTCTATATCGATACTAACTTGCGGACGCCTTGAGAGGATCATTTTCCTTAGTTCCGGTATAGTAGGATAACTTTTATCACCTACAAACATTCTTGCATCGTCTATAAGGATGACATGACCAAAATGCGGGGCATTGAGAATCGTCTTCAGTTCCTTTATTACCGGAGTTTCCTGCTCTCCGAAGGCTGTAATACCGCCTGAATAATGAGCGTCCAGCCAAAATAATGTTTTATCAGATAGGTCTTTTAGAATATCAGCGAGGATCTTTCCGCTGTCACCTTGCAGAACATGGATGTGATTGCTTCCACTAAACTTTTTCTGCGCTCTTTCAGACAAGGTTTTATCCAATTCAATTGAATAAATCTTTTCGAAAACATCTTGAACTGATTCTATCATTTCACCTTTATACGTTCCTGTTTCAACAAAAATGCGGCAGTTGAAAAGTCGAGCCAATTTTTTTACTTTCCTCTGTTTAACAAGATGAGGGGGTGGGACCGGCCTTCCCTTAAATTCCCAGGCTTTTAAATCTCTTCTTTGTTTTTTTCTATTTTTTATTCTACGCCACGATTGTAACCAGATCATTGGGTCAATTAGTTGATAGAGATCAGCCATAAACATTTTTTCCTTGCTAATTACTCCGCCCTGAAAAATAGCGATATCAGGTGTCGGTAAAATATTTTTGTACTTTTATATCTGATGAGGCTAAGTTGACGCTGATCCGGGCGGAGTAATTAATAATATCCCCCTTCAGATGATTAGGATGCAATAGATTTAGGCTCAAAATACTTTTGCAAGGCAAAAGGATTACTTTGATTTGCGGGTAAGCCTAAAGAGGCCGCAACCGTAATCTATCTTCCCGTCAATGGCAAGAGAATGGTTTTCGATCCAAGCTGTCGCCTTATTATTCGGGATAAAAGAGAATTCGATCAGATCAAGTTCATCCAGTTTTTCCACAATCCGCGTAGCGTGAAAAATCCGGTGTGCATTGAATTCTACCCGCTGGCGCCCGCAGGGCGTCGAAAGCAATAGTTGCCCATTGGGAGCAAGTACTCGCTGAAGTTCCTTTAGCCCGGCTATCCAGCCGTCCGGATTAATCGGGTCCCCATAACGTCCGAGTCCGATATGTTCTATCACATGCAGGCAGCTTAGGCTCACCAGGGAATGTGAAGGGTATGGGAGGTCATGGATCATGCCGACTTTGCTCCTGAGGTTTGGCACCGCGCACTCGAGTTTGCGGATATCGACATACTCTACAGGGGCAAAGCTCGCTACATGGGACACAAATCCGTCCACCCTGCTCCCGACATCCACATGAAGCTTTGGGTTCAAAGCATAGACGCGCTGTGCAGCCCACAAATCCTGTAGAAAGTAATGACCACGTGCCTGCCCTGCCGGTTTATCGCCATCTCTTGAGACGAAGTAAAAGTCCTCTGGCTGTGCGATCCATTCAGGAGATGCAGATTCTTGCCAAAGACGCAAATATCTCATTTGCCTTTTGTAATCCCTTGGACTTCGGATGAGGATTCCAAACAGCTTGATATAGTTTTCTATTTTTTTTAGCCATATTCTTTTCATCAGATCAAGCCGGCCTTTACCTTACACTGTCAATTTCTCATAGCGTCTTTTAACAGAATATTTTTTGGGAAGATATTGGATAATTTTATGCTTACGCCACTGTTTTTTTTCCTTCGGCGTCATCTCCGTTCGCCACTGTTGGGAGGAAAGATCTATTGAAATCGGGTGATTTCGAATCAACTCAGCCATGACCTTGGGATGGCCTCCACGATATTCGCTAACAAACTGCCGGGGATGAAACTGGTAAAAATCCAATTCCTGGCTTGAAATACGCCCATCCCCCCAGTATTGTCTTGCACTTTGATATTTTGATTCCAATCCTTTTTTCGATTTTATCCCGTGGTAATGAAATAACCTTGCCTCGGTCTCGACCGCACGCAGCCGGCGGCCCCGTTCTTTAAACTTTGGGTGCACGGTGAACCTCGCAGCATCGCCGGCGCTAAGTATAAAACGATGGGGCTTGACGATCCAGCACCTTCGACGTTCCCATTTGGGGTACACGCTAAATATCGTCCTGAAATCCCCCCAAAAGTTCAGTTGCTTGAGTGCAAGACCGTCAACCCGGTCGTCGTCCATAAAGCGATCAACAAAATCCATGATAATTGGGTGGTCATCTTCATGAACCACCTCGTCCGACTGCAGATAGAACGCCCATTTACCCATACAGTTAAAAAGAGCAATATTGGTTTGCTGGGCAAAAACATGGCCATTCGTGTTTAAATTCGGGTTCCATTGGTTCTGGATAATTTTTATTTTAGGATCTTTTATTGATCGGATAAGATCGGTGGTTCCGTCTTGGTCCGGCAGTCCGACGTTGACGATAAATTCATCCACTATCGGAAGAATCGAGGATATACTCTCTACAACCGGGTATTCACCTCGAATTGCATCGCGTACAAAAGTAAATCCTGACAGTTTCATTTTTTTCTCCTTTTTAGCAAGCTGGGCGCCTTCAAAACAACCTAGCGGCAAAAAGCCGGGAAGATCGTGTTATTTAAGACCAGGCAAGTCATCAGGTTGCCCCCAATTTCGATTCGGCGAATTTTTTGTTCAGCGGCTAATGCGATAAAATTGGTGATAAACCGGCTCTATCCTCAACGGTTCAGTATCGCCAATCACCTCCTGTAACCGTGATACCCGAGCCTGCAATTCTTCCATGGAAATGCCGGGATAGCGATGTCGGAGAAATTTTGCCCGGTTATGAGACATATCAGGAAAATAACCCCGGAAGCGCTTTTTAAAACGGCGCTTATGGGCCCAAAACCAGGCTCTCAGCCTCTGTTGGATGGCAACCTCCGGCTGTTGAGAATGACCATTGTTTATCATTTCGAAAACATCGACCATGCGTTCACACGCCAGAGGACCGTTCAATGCCGCCAAATGGTGGTCCATTATTGCTTTGCGCTTATCGCTATCATCGTCAGCCGTTGCACCGGAAATGATCTTTGCAAGTGTCGCCTGCAATTGATCTAATGTAAAGCACTCGATACTAACCAGGTTTGGCAGGCGGTGGTAATCATGATCGTAGCCTTCATCGATCGTCTTGCGATAGGCAACGGTGGGCACACCCAACATGTAAGCTTCTACTCCTGTGGTACAGCCATTGTGCACAAGCGCCTTGGCGGCTATAAGCCAGGGAACGACGTTGCCCTCATTTATGACATGAACCTGTTGACACTTATCAGCGATAGATTGATAAACCTCCTGGTTTTCGACCGGGTGGGGCCGGACCACAATTGTAAAATCCGGAAAAGCGCGATTCAGAGCTGGAATGAGTTGTTGGAAATCTTTGAAAATGGCCTTTTTATGCCTGGTAAAACCTTCGGCATACTCCCTGCTCATACCCGTGCCGATTGCTCGCCGGCCCAGTTCCGGCTTTTGGCCGGGATTCGCGGGGGGTTTGAGCAAATTCATATCCGGGTAATATGCGTTTACCTGATTAAAATTGGTATTAATCAGTATAAAATTCCCGTAGATACTTTGAATTCTTCTTACATCCTCTTCATATAAAGAGCGCATCTCACGTCGCATCAGGTCACCGCGGGGATGCCCGGTGATATGAATCGGCAATCCGGAAGGCATGTGCGGATACTGACGCCACAACTCGGCGTTATCTTCACCCCAAGCAAACAGACAAGACACATGCTTTAGCGCCTGGGGAGAAAGACGGCGTTTATAATAGGTCTCGGGGGGAAGATGCACCAGTGCTTCTTCATCCCAGGCTACAACATCATGGCCCAGCTGGCGTAAAATACGAAACACGGTTTTGCTGCCGCTGGTGGTGCTCTTTGATAAATAGATGCTTCTGGGAAACGAGGGTATATGAAAATGCATCTCCCGGCGAGGCCCGATTATCGAAGGAAACCCCCGCCGTGCCGCTACGCAGGCCAGGAGGAGCTTGGAATCGAGTTCGCGTACTTGAAGTTCAACCGGAATCAGAAGGGTTGCTTTCTTAGTTTCTGTTTGCTTAAGTGACATGATGCGCTCTGTTTAACCGTCATTGTATTCGAGAGGAAGAGGATACTTTTTTCCTTCTTTTTTTTTGAATCTCTCTGTTAATAAGATTTCAGCAAGCTTAAAATCCAACTCACTATCAATGTTCACCGATCGTTGCGGCGGCATAATGTAAGGTCGAATGATGCGCCCCCAAATTGAATTGTGTTTCATGAGCACATCTCGCCGTGTCAAATAAATTGCTCCGTTTCGTATATAGGCCGGCGGTTGGCAATCCTGGCGCCGAGTGCCTTCTTTTTCCTCGATGCTGAAGGGCAGAAGTCGATTGTCCTCGATACGTTTCATAAAAACCGGATGCTCTGCGAAAACGTTGACCACACTTACAACGGAATCGCAGCCCCCATCGCGGGCCAGATTCAATGCAGCTTCAATATCCTGCTTTTGTCGCAGCGGAGACGTTGGCTGCAGCAGCAGGATCCAGTCCAGGGTTAGCCCAGCCTGTTGTTCGACAAAGCCAACCGCATGCTGGAGAACAGGCAACGTGGGAACCTTATCGCCGGCCAAATCATCCGGCCGATTGAATGGAACTTCGGCTCCGTGCTTTCGTGCAATGGCAGCAATTTCCGGATCATCGGTGCTGACTATTGTCCGCCAGATCAAATGTCGCAAAGCCAGCGATGTCTCGATAGTATAGGCAATAATTGATTTGCCGCAGATGGCGCGGATATTCTTGCGCGGAACTCCTTTTGAGCCGCCCCTGGCGGGAATTACCGCTAAAATCTTTTCCGATTGATGTGTTTGGTTTTTTTTTGTCATTTTTTCCAAGGCTTGCTCAATACATTAAATGCTTATCGATCTCCAGCGGTACAGTGGCCAGAATATCGGCGATTCGCTCACCGGCGCGGCCGTCGCCGTATAATTTGCTGGAAGGATATCTTCCGTTGTTCAGATGTTTTTTTATGGCTTCCAAGATCTTCTGGGCGGAATATCCAGTATCGATGACATTGGGGCCACGATCACGGCCTTTCTGACGGTTACCGATGTTAACTGCCGGCACACCCAGAAATGTAGCTTCCCGAATGCTGACACTGGAATTGCCTACGATGCATTTGGCACCAATCAGCAAGCGTAAAAAATCTTCCGGGGACAAGTTTTTGAAAAAATGGATATAGGGAATATCGTGGGTTTCGCGGTAGTGCCGGATGCCCTTGGAAATACGATCCGATCCGGCATCCACATTGGGCCAGAACCAGAACGTGGGGTGAGCCAATTCCTCGATAGCCGCCAGAGTTTCGTTTACCTGGTGCAGTGAATCTTCATACTCGGTGGTTACCGGGTGCTGCATAGCCACCAGGTAGCCGTCCTTGGGGTCAAATAGAGGTCCGACGCCGCCGTAATTCTCAAAGGGATTAAAAGTACTCTGCCCTTCGGCCAGCACCCGCGCGGCGAGATCCACCGAGGGGCAGCCGGTTGTAAATACCGTTTTTGGGTCTTCGCCCATACGGATAACCCGATCGGCTGCCTGTTGATTCGAGACAAAGTGCATGTTGGACAGTTTCGTCACCGCATGGCGCACTTTTTCATCGATTGATCCGGTTACCTCACCACCCTGCACATGGGCGACGGGAATATTCAGATAGGAGGCGGCAATCGCCGTGGCGATGGTTTCATAGCGATCGGCGACACTAACCACCACATCCGGTTTGAGATTGTCAAAGATGGTTGCCAGCTCCACCACACCCAGGCCGGTGGATTTGGCAGTGGTGACCAGGTTTTCGCCTTCGACGACCATATGAACCACGGCGTCGGGCTTAAAGCCGTCGGCCTCAATGACCTTGATTGCAGCACCGTAACGCTCCAGGAGGGCGGAGGCCCCGACCACCAATTGTAATTCCATGTCCGGATGATTTCGCACAGATTCCAGGACTGTTTTTATGCGGGCATAGCTCGGGCGAGCTGTGATAACGATACAGATTTTTCTCATTATAACACTTTTTAATCCTTATCTATTTATAAAGTAGAAATTTTGTAAATTTGTGAGTCATAAATATCTCGGTTATATCCCTGGATTCACAGGATGCTCCACCAATGTGGGGCCTGAATCGATTAATCGAGCGCATCTTCCGGAATAAGCGCATCCGCCTTAACCGGCTCTTTTAGCCGGCGGCCGATCACTTCCAGTAAGCGGGCTGCCGGTATTCCGGTACCGGGTTTTTTTAAGGTTAAGTCTTCCCTCTGGAGTACAGTGCCGGCTGGCAAATCTTTGCGAGCGACAACGCTTTTGGTAAACAGGGTTCGTAATGACGCCATTTCGCGGGCCATTTTCTCCTTGTCAACAGGGCAGGACATCATCTTCTCGATAAAGCGGATGCCTTCCACCAACTGCCGTAACTCGGCAGTCGTGACCGAGGCCGGCACATCAGGGCCAAACATATCGCGGCTGAAAGTAACGTGTACCTCCAACAACTCAATGCCGAGGGATGCGGCGACCAGACCGGAAAAAATGGTACCCGAATGGTCGGATAATCCCACCGGGCACCCGTAACGCTCCCGAAATTCGGCAATCAGATTCAGGCCGACTTTTTCCGGTGGACAGGGGTAATCGGTGGTGCATTGCAGCACCGCCGGCTCAATTTTCCGGGAACGGATGTGCTCGACGGCGGTGTCGATTTCGTCCATGGGACTCATACCGGTTGACAGGATCACCGGTAAACCGGTGGCCGTCATCCGATCGAGCAGCGGTATATTGGACGTTTCTCCTGAAGGCACTTTCCAGGCCGCCACCCCCACCCGTGCCAGCAGATCCATTGCTTCGAAAGAAAAAGGCGAACTCAGAAAAATGAGCCCGCATTCATCGGCATGCTGTTTGAGGCCTTTCCACTGTTCTTCGGTAAACTCCATGCGCTTCCAGTAATCATACCGGGTAGCGTCCTGGAGACTGAATTTGACGCGCCAGGGTTCTTCCGGCGTGCTTTCGGCCGCAGCAATATGGGTCTGAAATTTGACGGCATCTGCTCCGGCACCGGCAATGGCATCAATGTAGGAATGGGCGGTTCCCAGACTGCCGTCATGGGCCTGGGCGATCTCCGCTATAATCAGGCACGGCTTGCCCCGGCCAACGATACGATCGCCTATTTTAAAGGTGTTTGGCATGGTTGCTTCCCTTAGCCTCTTTTTGTCAGTTTCTGAATCACCGGATCGAGATATCGCAGAATCTTATTTTTAGCAGACTTGCGTGGCAGACTCTGCATATAGACTGACGAAAACTCGGGTTCAATCAGCGGGTTGGGGTCGGGTCTCCAGTCATCGCAGTCATAGCCGATCAGCTCCATGTAGGGCATAAAGGCCGGTTTAAAAATCTCCATATCCTCTTTAGTGAACCAATGACGCCAGTCGCCGGATGCTTTTTTGCGGATAACTTTAGCCTTGCCCGAAGCGCTGGGTACATTGGCATCAGCCTGGACCTCGAAACCGAGATAGTCATTGAGGGCATCGAATTGCTTCGCCACCATATCTTCAAAGGTAAACAGGATCCAATCGTCTCCAAGGGTTTTTACAAATTTAACCATCTGGCTGTAGCGATGGTGTTCCTCTTCAATCACATCTTCGATACTGCGGGGGCTTGCAGCATGTCCCGTATAGCGGCAGATCTCATAAAACGGCACGGATGCGGGACCTTTTTCTTTTTTTAAAACCAACTTAAGATGATCTTCGAATTGTTTTTTGCGTCCCTCGTATCCCCGGTGCCAGCGATACAGCATACGGCTGACGGCAGCGTCACGCGGGTCGCGAGCCATCCAGATTTTGCGGTCGTAATGCTCTTTTTTCAAATGCTCCTGAAACAGTTCAAACCCTTTGCCTTTGCGTTCTTCATAGGTATGTTTGTAAACTGCATTTTCGTAATCACCCACATATTTACCCGGACGTCCGCCGGAGAAGGCATGGCAGTTTGGCAGCCCGCCGGACACTTTATACACCATGACGGTGGTTCCGGTTTTTCCGGTCCCAAGAATTAATATTTTCATTTGCGGTCTCCTGATTTTTTAATTCGAACTACAAAATTAAAAAATATTTTTCACATATTAGAGAAATTGTAAGATCCAATAATTAACTAATCAACCATTCAACTATAAATGGACTATGGTCCAATCAAAAAAATTTGGTCTAATATTTGATCCGTTTTTAGCTTCGAGCTGTCACCGATCACCTGCTGCAGCCTTGATATCCTCATATTCAGTTCCTGAAGCGTAATGCCGGGATAACGATGGCGATGAAACTCCGCGGGCGCATGCTTGCCCGGAAGGTAGTTTCGAATATAGCGATTAAAACGGCGCCAGTTGGCCAGACCGCAGCCGAGCGTCCGCCGGTTGAAAGTCGGTTTGGGCAACTCGGGTCGCGCCTGCAGCATACCCTCCAGCACATCTACAATTCGTTCGCACGCCAGCGGGCCATCCTGGGCTGCCAGGTATTGTTTAACAAGCGCCCGGCGTTCATCACCATTGGCGGTCCCCAGTTCCCCTTTTAAAATCTTACCCAGGGTTTCCTGCAGGTGATCAACATCGAAACACTGATGACTGATCAAATTGGGCAGCCGGTAGAACCCCATATCGTAGGTTTCATCGGTCTTTGCCCGGTAAGATACTGCCGGAACTTCCATCATATAGGCTTCCACACCGGTGGTGCAGCCGTTGTGGATAACAACGTCGGTGGCCATTAGCCAGGGTACCACATTGCCTTCGTTGGTCACTTTAACGCGCCGGCAGTCACTGGCGATGTCTTTGTAAATCTGCTGGTTTTCCGTCGGGTGCGGCCGAACGATTATTGTGTGATCCGTAAAAGCCTGATCAAGGGTCGGGATCAGCTGTTTGAAGGTCTTGAAAACAGCTAGCTTGTGATCCCGCAATCCTTCAGCATACTCACGGCTCATACCCACCGCCGCTTTGCCGAATTGAGGCTTTTCACCCGCTTTTTTTACCGGCCGGAATAGATTTTGGGCCGGGAAAAAGGCATTCACATGGTTAAAATTCGTATTTACGAGGATAAATTTTCCATAGGTTTTTCGTATTTCTTCTGCTTCCGGATCGTAAAAGGACCGCAACTCAGGGCGCAGCATATCACTACGTGGATTGCCGGTGACGTGAATCGGCATATCAGTCGGAAGATCCGGATACTGCCGCCATAATTCGGCATTGTCTTCGCCCCAGGCAAACAGGTGCGAGTTATATCGAATTGCAACTGGGGAGAGCCTGCGGGAATAGTAAGTTTCGGCCGGCAGATGAACCAGGGCCTCTTCATCCCACGTCAGAATTTTGTGGCCCAAATTCTCCATAATCCGAAACATTTTAAGGTTGCGATCCGTCATACTCTTGTTAAGATACAGGCTTCTCGGAAAAGATGAAATCCGCAGATCGATATCGCGGTGGGATCCGATAATGGACGTAAAACCGCGGCGAGCCGCAATACAGGCCAGCAGCAGTTTAGGGTCCAGTTCGCGCACCTGGTTTTCCACCGGTATGATCAGACATGCTTTATGATCGTTAATTTTCACGAGAATCATCCTTGATACTATATTCGGATTGCTTTTTAACCGGCGGATACGGTGCCGGGGTCCGGCCCGCAGCCGCCGTTTTTTCTTTACTTAACTCTTATCTGGAATAGCACATCAGTGAGCGGCTCAACGCTAACCCGGGTAGGGTCGTTGAGGAGCTGCTGGATGCGTTCGATTTTCGATTTTAACCGGTCAACTGAAATATTCGGAAAGCGATGGCGCTGGAACTCGGGCCGGTTGTGAGATCCGGGCAGCCTTGGCTTTATCCGCTTGTACATATGATAACCGCCGGCGATCATCCTGCGCTGGAAGCGCTCCACAGCAGAAGGCCCGGAATTGTCGCTTTCGCCGGTTGGCAAAGATTCAAGAACATCTGCCATTCGCTCACAGGCCAACGGACCCGATTGGGATGCCAGGTAATGGTCGACCACCGCTTTGCGTTCATCACCGTCGGCGGCCACCGCTTTGCCGGCTAATATTTGATCCAGCCGGTCCTGCAGTTCTTCAAAATTAAAGCAGTGGTCGCTGACGGCATTGGGCAGGCGGTAAAACCCGTTGTCAATTTTTTCGCTGATCGACGCCCGGTAGCTGATGGCCGGCACCCCCATTACAAAGGCTTCAATGCCGGTGGTGCACCCGTTGTGCAGGACAGCCCGGGTGGCCAGGATCCAGGGCACGACGTTGCCCTGGTTGGTCACGTGCACCCGGGTGCATCGTGCGGCGATTTCGTTGTAGACGTCGTGTCGTTCTGTCGGATGGGGGCGGACCACAATGTTGAGCTGCGGAAAGGCATTTTCCAGTTTGGGAATCAGCTGTTGAAAATCCTTGAATACGGCCTTTTTGTGATTCCATAGGCCTTCGGCGTACTCCCGGCTCATGCCCTTGGCGGCGCGGCCGAACTTGGCAATTTCACCAGGATTTTCAACCGGCTGAAACAGGTTCATGTCGGCGCCGAACGCATTGACGTGGTTGAAATTGGTATTAATCAGCAAAAATTCCCCATAGGTGTCACGCAGCGCCTGGACCTCATCTTCGTAAAACGGTTGCATTTCAGGGCGCAGCATATCGGTCCGGGGATTTCCGACGCTATGGATCGGCAGATTGTCCGGTAACTGCGGGTACTGGCGCCACAAGTCCACATTACCCTGGCCCCAGGCAAACAAATGGGATACCAGTCGGATCGCTTCGGGATGCAGCCGTCGCGAAAAATAAGTTTCCGGCGGCAGATGCACCAGGGCTTCTTCATCCCAGGTTACGATTTCATGTTCAAATTTTTTGGCCAGGCGGAAAAAAATTAAACTGCGACCCGTCATGCTTTTGGACAGATAGATACTTTTGGGATACGAATCAATTCGAAACTCCAATTCGCGTCTTGATCCGATGACGGACGAAAATCCGCGCCGGGCTGCAACGCATGCCAGCAACAGCTTGGGATCGAGCTCCCGCACCTGATTTTCCACCGGTATTAACAGCAACCGTTTATCTGTTGACATTTTCTGTTGAACCTCCGCTTATTGACGTCTATCCTTTGTTGATTGCGCCGGCGATGCGCGCGGCCAGGCTGCGGCCGTCCAGTTTATGGTACCCCAGTGTTTCCTTGGGTGTGCCGCAGGCCGGGAACTCATCGACGGCATATTTTGTCAGGCGCCGGGTCCTCAACACGGGTGACGACATCAGCCCGTTCAACAGGAGGTCACCGAGGCCTCCATATCCCGAATGATTGTCCAGGGAAAAAAGATACTCACAATCCCCACTGATCTCCTCCAGCCAGTCGAGATCGACCTCATTGAGCCAGGGCAGATTGACAACCTTCAGGGAGATGCCTTCTGCCTGCAGCAATTCTGCTGCCGTCAGGGCTTCGTTCATCATCACCGGCCCGTAAGAGAATAAAACCGCATCTTTGCCATCGGTTACTACGGCTCCCTTTTCCGAAAGAAAAATGATAATTTTCGGGAAGAACAATGGTCCGGGGCGATGGCGAAATCACCAGGCGAAGCATGCAATTTTGTTCAGCCTGATCGACACACCACTCCAGGGCCTGTTTTGTCTCCGCAGCGTTGCAAGGCTCAATGATCGTGCAGTTGGGCAACGCTCCAAAGAGAGAGATATCACGCAGGCTCTGATGGGATTTACCCGGACCGGCCGGGATGAGACCCGCGTAGTGACAAACATAGATAATCTTGGTTTTTTCGGTGGCATTATTGTAAATCTGTTCATTGGAACGGGATGCCAGAAATACCCCGAATGAATTGACAATCGGCAAAAAGCCTTGCAGGGCCAGGCCGCCGGCGGTGGAGACCATGTCCTGCTCGGCGATGCCGTTTTCAATGAATCTGTCGGGATAGGCCTCTTCAAAAGGCCGTAAACCGCAGTCGGCCGACAGGTCGGCATCCAGGACAACGACATCCTTTCTCCGGGCGCCGATGTCTACCAGGGCCTCACCGTAGGCGGTGACAACCTTCTCGGCGGTATCTTTTAGCGTGACGCGATTTTTTTCCCGGGTTGCCATGACCCGGGAACTCAGCGGCGCCAGATCCAGTTTTTCAAGTCCGGCGTTTATGCGATCGACAATCTCGGCATACCCGGCTTCAAAGGTGTCGTCATCGGGTGCGCCGGAATGCCAGGGATACAGACCGTTGCCGTCTTTTAAGGCCCGGGGGCCTTCCATGAAAGAGACACCTTTGCCCTTGATGGTGTCGGCAATTAATACTTTGGGCCGGTCATTGATCTGCTTGAGCCGGGTGAAGGCGTTCTCCAGTTCTGCAAAATCATGACCGTTGCAGCTTTCGGCATGCCAGCCGAATATTTCGAATTTTTTTGTCAGATCGCCTAAATCGATAATATCTTTGACGGATTTATCGGTCTGAATTTTATTAAAATCGACAATGGCGATGAGGTTATTTACCTTTTGAAAAGCAGCGGTCTGCAATGATTCCCAGATTTGACCTTCCTGGAGCTCGCCGTCACCGGTCATCACCATCACACGGCCTTTGGCGCCGCTCATCTTTTTAGCCAGGGCCATGCCTTTGGCTTTGGAAATGCCCATCCCCAGTGAACCTGAATTGGCTTCAATTCCTGCTATGCTGACATCCGGGTGACCGTGGGTGCCGTCAATTCGCCGCAAATATTGAAACTGCTCTTCGGAAAGAAGTCCCAGAGAAAACAGGACGGCATAGTGCCCGGGCACATCGTGGCCTTTGGATGAAAAGTAAATATCGCGGTCCGGGTGATCGACACCCAATTGGGCAATATTCATCTCTGAGTGGTATAGATAGGTGACGACATCCAGGGAGCTGAAGCTCGATCCCAGATGTCCTGATCCAGCGCGTTTAACTGTCGCCAGTGCATTGGCGCCGCACATGTCGGAAAGCAACGCCAGCCGGGTATATTTGTCGATGTTTGTTTCGCGAATACGCTTGAATTCATTTTCAGGAATTAATCTAATCTCGATCATTATAGCCAGAGCTCCTTTGTTATGTGTAAAATAAGCTAACCGCAGAGAACGCAGAGGGCGCAGAGCATTTTTAGATGAAAAATAACTCTTGCCATAATTTGCAATTTTTTTTATGATGTTCTTTATAATTATCGTATGGCTTTCTCCGCGTTCTCAGCGAACTCTGCGGTGAACTATTAACTTTCTAAGAGTAATATCGTTGAGTGATATGGGGCAATTTTGCATCACCTTTTTCAACCATGTGTTCTGCCAACTGCCAGTCATATTCGCTGTTAACATCAAATCCTTCATAATTTTTTGTAAAGAAGGGCATCAGCACATTGCCGGCAATTGCTTTTTCTTTAAAAACGACCCGTGTCCAGGCAATTTCCAGGCTGGCATTTTGCACATAAATTTCCGGCAGCGACCCATACTGGCTGCTGTGCCAGGGCTGTTCGGCAGGCCCCATGGGCAAAAGCGGCATCATGCGGCTTCGCCGCACCACCCACATCTTGCCGGGATGCTGCCGGCATTTTTCCACCGCCCGCAGTGAATCAACCCCTTCCTGGGCCAGAAATTCCTTCCATGCCCGCAGAATGGTTTCCGGTAGTCGAAACGGGCTGGTCGGCCGCAGGATGCTGAAGCAATCAAATTCCCGGCCGTCTTTGCGAAGGCGCTCCAAGGTGTTCGCCACCCATTCAATATCCGGTGATGTGTCGCCGGCAATTTCCACCGGGCGCAAAAAGGGAACCCCGGCACCGTAATGTCCGGCGATATCCATATACCGCTCCGAGTCCGTCGATACGATAACCGTCTTAAATATCTTACTCTGCAGAGCTGCCGCGATGCTGTAAGCAATCAGCGGGTGCCCTGCCAGAGGACGGATATTTTTGTCCGGTACGCGTTTGGAGCCGGATCGCGCCGGGATCAACGCGACGATAGTATTTTGTTTCTCAGACATCCTATCCCTCAAGTCCGTATAAAACAGTTTGTTTATAGAAAATGGAAAAATCCGAAATCCGAAACACGAAATCCGAAACAAATTCAAAATTCGAATGCTTCAATGACCAAAACTATAGCCGCTAACATCGCGGTCTGTTCACGTTCTTGTTTGGGTCATTCTAATTTTGGTTATTCGTGCTTGTTTCGAATTTCGGTTTTCGATATTCGAATTTAACCTCTTTCTTCCGGTATTAACTAAGAGCCAAAGATGATTTTACGCTAATTATCAGTTAGAGCAATTCCGGGTCTATATTTATAATAATGTTTTTCAAATCAGAGTAGACGTCCAGGGCTTCCGTGCCGGGCTCCCGTGTGCCGTTGCCGGATTGCTTCAATCCGCCGAAAGGCATATGGGGTTCGCTGCCAAAAGTTCCGGCGTTGACGACGGCCACGCCTGCCTGAACCTTCCGAGTAAACTCCATGGCCCGGTGGAAGTTGCGGGTATGGATGCAAGCGGTCAGTCCATAGGGTGAGTTATTGGCCAGCCGCAATGCCTCCTGGAAATCACTAACGCGGTAGAGACAGGTGATGGGGCCGAACAGCTCGATGGTGGAAATATTATCTTCGGGGTCGACGTTTTCAATCAGGGTCGGCGCCATGTAAAATCCATTGGCATGGGCACCATCGGTCAGCCGCTGACCGCCGGTCAAAATCACAGCCCCTTTCTGCCGGGCAACCTGAACGGCATCCAACATATTCCCGAGCTGTTTGGCATTGATTACCGGGCCCAGATCATCGTCATCACCCGGACCGGCCTTGAGCGCCTGGGTACTTTCAACCAGCATATCACGGAACTGATCATAAACTGAATCAAAGACGATGATACGGCTGCCCGACGCACAGCGCTGCCCGGCGTTGCTAAACGCCGAGAGCAGTACCCATTTGGCAGCCGACGCCAGATCGGCATCATCGCAGACGACCAGCGGGTTTTTGCCGCCTAATTCGAGCGACACTTTTGCCAGCCTTTTCCCGGCGACGGATGCAATCCGGCGACCCACGGCCGTGGAGCCCGTGAAACTTACGACATCCACTTCCGGGTTGGCGACCAGGGGGCCACCGGCTTCCTGACCGTAGCCCTGGATAATATTTAGAACGCCGGGCGGCAGACCGGCTTCGTGCGCAATCTTACCGAAATACCAGGCCGTGGCCGGTGTATCTTCAGCCGCCTTGAGAACGGCCGCGTTGCCGCACAGCAGGGCCGGAAATACTTTCCAGGCCACGTTGGCAATCGGTGTGTTGGCGGCAATGATCAAGCCGGCAACCCCCAGTGGTTGTCTCACGGTCATGGCATATTTGTTGGCTACCGCGCTGGTGGTGGTGCGGCCGTAAAATCGCCGCCCCTCACCGGCCGTAAATTCCCCCTGGGCAATGGCGCCGCCGGTTTCACCGAGGGCGGCATTAAATGACATACCGGTTTCCATGGCAACAATTGCAGCCATTTCTTTTTGATGCGTGCGCAGGGCGCGGGTAATATCGTATAGCATTTCCCCGCGCTGTACCGGAGTGATTTCGGCCCAGGATGTCTGGGCTTCGCTGGCCGCCTGGACAGCAATTTCAACATCCTCCTGATTGGATCTCGCAACTTGACACAGCTCTTCGCCGCTGTGCGGGGACACTTTGCCGAAAGTCTCCCGAGAAACGGCCTCGGATTCCACACCGGCAATCCAGTTGGGAACGGTTTTGGGAATGTTATTGTCGTCCATCTTCGCTCTGCCTTTATTTATGAATTTTTGATTTGCTATACGTTAAGTGCAAAAAAAAATGACTAATGACGTTTTGGAATGACTAATTTCGAATGACGAATGCCGAATTAAGGAATTCTCCTGATTTTATAATAGATGATATATAAATAGCGGAGCGCAGCGACATCATCAATTCGTCAATCTTCAATCTTCATTCCTCGTTACCATGCCGTGAAACCACCGTCTACGACGAGTTCAATGCCGGTTACATAGGAAGATGCTCGTGAGGCCAGAAAAAGCAGCGGGCCCGCAAGGTCTTCCGCCCTTGCCATTTTGCCGAGGGGTACGCGTTCGCAAAATTTGCGTTTGAATTCCTCGTCCTGGTCCCCCAGTACACCACCCGGCGACAGCGCATTGACCCGCACCCCATGGGGGGCCCAAAGCGTGGCCAGGTAGCGGGTCAAATTGACCACCGCAGCTTTGGAGGCGCCGTAGGCCGGCGGCTTGAGAAAAGGCGGATCACTCTTAATGTGATCATAAAAGCGCCCATCCGGTGAAACGCCGGCATACAGGGACCCGATATTGATAATGGAGCCCCGCGACGCTTTCACCATTTGACTGCCGAACACCTGGGTGACCTGAAAGAGCCCCAATGTGTTGACCTCAAAAATCTCCCGGTTTATCTCTATCGGAATCTCTTCCAGGCGATATCCTTTCCCCGTTTTGGCCGGTGGCTGATCAATGCCGGCATTGTTTACCAGGATTGAGGGAACCCCGAAGTTTTTCAGGCAGTGTTGACACGCAACTTCCAGTGTCTTACGGTCCCGTACATCGGCCTGATCCAGTATCAAGCGCGATTCGTCAAAGCGCGCCTGCAGCTTTTTAAAATCCTGCGATATTCCTGCCTGCGGCAGATCAAGTGCGAAAACCAGGGCCCCTCCTTCCAACAGAGACTCAATCCAGAGGGGGCCTAACCTGCCCAGGGCACCTGTAACGACGGCAACTTCACCATCTATGCGAAACAAGTCTTTCAAGAGGCAGCCTCGGCCCAGTTTTCGGCGCCATTTAAAATTTCGTAGGTAATATCATCATCTTCTTTCAATTCCTGACGGGTGACCCGCCCGATGACTTTATCTAATTCATAGGGCGGCAGACCGTCCCCCGGTGACTTGAGGGCTATATCTTCGCGTCGAATGGTACAGCCGGCCTGCAAATCGCGGGCTGCCACGAGCTTTTTCCCCATTTTGATGATGGGGTTTTTCTCACTTTCATGAACCTGCTTGACGCCGTTTCCGATGGCAACTTTTACCCGTTCTAAATCGCGAACCATCTTGCGAAACCCGATGGGTTCCAGGGAAAAGGCATGATCCGTGCCTTTCCAGGTATGATTGAGGGTAAAATGCTTTTCGACAACCCGGGCCCCCAGCATATAAGCGGCCACCGCCATGGCAATGCCGTTGTCATGGGACGACAAACCGATGGTGAGGCTGGGGAACCGTTCGCGGAAGGTGGTAATCACCGACAGATTCAGCTCGTCGAAGTCGGCCGGATATCCTGCCGTACACTGCAATATACACAGCTGCTGATTGATCGGCATGACGGCATCATAGGCTCGATTGACATCTTCCATGGTGCCCCCGCCCGTGCTGAGGATCATCGGTTTTTGAAATTCAGCAATATGGGTGAGCAGCGGAATATTTTTCAGATCGCCGGAAGCCATCTTAAACGCCGGCATATCGAGCTTGGCCAGAAAATCCGCACTGGAAAAATCAAAGGCGGTTGAAAACATCGTAACTCCGATTTCTTCAGCGTAATCCATAAGCTCCTTATATTCGATCCCGCCGAACTCCAGAAATTCACGATGTTCACCGTAAGTGGCGCCATAGCTGTTGGGGTTGTCATAGGGTTTGGTGTATCCGGCTGCGGTAAACAACTCACGATTGTTGCGTTTTTGCAATTTTACCGCATCCGCCCCGCATTCTTTGGCTACTTTGAACATCTCTTTGGCGGTTTCCAGTTTTCCCTGATGGTTATGCCCGATTTCAGCGATCACATAGCAATCGCTGTCATCTTGAATGACTTTGCCATCGATTGTAAGTTTGCGCATGATATACCTCCCTGGGGTCTTGGTTTTAACTTATTAGCATTGTTGTGATTTCGCTTTGTATTATAACATCTTCACTATCTCCCAATGATTGAATAATGAAGATTGAAGATTGAATAATTAAGGAAGTTTGTCTTTTTAATTGTTGTAATTGCTTATTTCATGAAGGATGCGAAACTAAAATAGATAGAATACCACAAATCTTCAATCTTCAATCTTCAATTCTTTTTTGGCCAGCGTTCGTTCGAACAAATCACAGACCTCCCGCACGGCACCGTGTCCGCCCGGGCTGCATGTTTGGTAGCGTGCAACCGGGATCACATCCGGGTGGGCATCCTTGACCACGATAGGAAGTGCGACACAAGTAAGACAGGGAAGGTCATTAATATCGTTTCCCACAAAAGCCACCTCGTCCAAGGTAATATCCATATTTACGGAAATTTCCTCGAGCACCGCGCGTTTGTCCTGGCAGTTCTGCACGCAGCGAATTTTCAATTTGCGTGCCCGGGCCGAAACCACCGGATTGGCTTCGGTAGATATGATAATGGTTTCAATCCCCAGGTTATTCAATTTTTGCAAACCGATGCCATCGCTGCGAAAACACCGCACGGCCTCGGTGCCGTCTTCAAATACATAGACCATGTTATTTGTAAAAACACCGTCGAAATCAAAGGCCACCAGACGAATACGGCGAATGATTTCTTTGATTTGATTTATTTCCTTTGCCTGTGACAAACTGCTTTCCTCCTCAGGGAGTAAATACCTCGCTCGATTTTTTTTCGTTTTCTACCCCGCTTTGACCACAACCCGGGGTTTGCTGATGCCCTTCTCATCGTCCGGTTCATCGCCAAGGCCGTTTCCGGTGCGGTCTTCAATCGTCACGATTTTTCCGTTTTGCACGTGATAAGTTATATCGGCTATATTGGCCAAAGCCGCCTGATGTGAAATGGCTAAAATGGTAAGTTGCCCTCGTAGCTGCCGCAACGTTTCACATATGGCCTGCTCGCTTTGGGGATCGAGGGCACTTGTTGCTTCGTCAAGAATCAGCAGTTTGGGCTTGTGTACGATTGCCCGAGCAATGGCGATACGCTGCCGCTGGCCCCCGGACAGTTTACCACCGCGTTCGCCCACAAGACTGTAAATCCCCAGCGGCATACTGGCAACAAAATCCCACGCGCCGGCAACTTTCAGTGCATCTTTCACATCCTGTTCGGTCAGTTTAGGGTCGCCCAGGGTTATGTTGATCATGACCGTATCGTGCAGCAAAATTGTTTCCTGCGGGATATAGCCGATCATTCGACGCCAGCTTTTCAGATCTATCTGGGCCAAAGGCTGATCGTCGATCCACACCTCACCCTGTTGCGGTCGCAATAAACCGATGATCAGATCCACAATCGTCGTTTTTCCGGAACCTGAAGAACCTGAGATGGCGCTGATACAGCCGGCCGGGAAGCGAAGCGAAACGTCATGCAGCACCTGATTCTTATCGTAGCTGAAATCAATATTTTTCAGACAAACTTCACGCTCAAAGACCGGCTTTCTGCGTCCGTTAAGGGTTTCACGCTCCTGCACCATGTTTTTAATGGTGTCTTTTATCGACCAATAAGCACTTTCATAAATAATCATCTCTTGATAGCGTTCTTGAACCTTATTGAATTGTTTTAACAACCGTGCCACCAGAAACGCCAATACCATCACACTGGATAGCGGCATCTGCCAGTATACCATCAGGATGTAAAAGCCTGCGGCTAAAAAAACCATTGACAAGTGTTCTTGAAGAGCCTTCAGAATCTCTTTGTTAAATACCTGCTTTTGTAAAGCTTTATTCAGCCGGTGGGTCTTTTTTTCCAACATGAATTCGGATAAACTTTCACGGGCCATGGCCCGTAGCGGCTTGATCGACTGCAGGGTATCTGTTAACAAAGCGATCATTGATTTCATAAGCTCCGTTTGCTGGAAACCAGCTTTGCGGGCCTTTTGAACAAAGCGTTTCAAAACGAATATGATTACCAGGCCGGCAGTCAGTGAAATGAGGGCAACTTTCCAGGAAACCAAAATAGCCATGATGCCGTAAATCAGGACCCGTAAAAAGTTGGCCGTCATAATGACGCCGCTCATGTAAGCGTGAGATGCTCTGGTGGATTCGGTCGCCATGGAATTCGCCAGGCTGCCGATCGGCTTACTCAGAAAATATTGCCAGCGGCTGCCCAGCAATGCTCTTAGCAGATCGAATCGCAGATCAGTGGCCACACGCGCGACGGTATAGCCCACCTGTTTTTTTGCCAACAGCATTATGCCGCTTTTCAGCGTAATCGTAACGATTATGGCCACCAACAAGACGCCCAGAGTGGGTGAAATACCGAAAGTTGCAAAGCCATCCGCCACCATCCGCTCCAACACAGAATTGGCTGCTGACTGCTGCTCGGAGCCGGGCTGCGAACCTGCCGTTAGGCTGACCAGAGGCAGCAGCATGGATAAGCCGATACCTTCCAAAACTCCCGCAAACAGCAAGGCCAGCACCATGAAGGCACTGCGTAACGGATAAATACGGGCAAATGTTATTAAAAGTCGCATAATTGTAGCTTAATAGGGCCTAGTTGTTCATTCCGTTGATACAATTTTTATGATCCAATCATCAATTCTATTTCCTCAAGCTGTTTGGTCCATCGCAGTAAATTCCCTCACGGCCGTAAAAGCTTCACAAATGTGCTCCATCTGTTCCGGAGTATGAGCCGCGCTGACACTGCTGCGCAGCAGGCAGTTACCATCCGGTGTGGCCTGCGGTAAAACCAGATTGACGTATACCCCTCGTTCCAGCAGACCGCTCCAGAGAGCAAAGGCCTCGGCTTTGTCTTCCAGCCGTACGGCAATAATAGGACTTGGCTCCGGTCCCACCGAGAAGCCCAAATCCTGTAATTGTTTATACAGCGTGTTGGCATTTTCCCACAGCCGCCGGCGCAACTCGGGGTTGGGTACTTAAGATTTTTAGCGCCTGCCGCGTTGAAGCAATAATCGACGGGGACGAAGATGCGGTAAACACATAAGGGCGGCTCGCATAACGCACCAGATCGAGCTCGGGGTGATTGCTGACGCAAAATCCGCCGATTGCTCCCAGACTTTTGCTGAAGGTGCCGACCACAAAGTCCACGCCATCTTCCACCCCGGCCTCCTCGGCCAGTCCGCGACCGTTTTCACCCAGGACACCCAGAGAGTGAGCCTCGTCGACCATCAAATAAGCACCATACTTTTTCTTTACGGCGACAATATCCGCCAGCGGTGCGCGATCGCCCAGCATACTGTAAAGACCCTCGGCCACAACCAGCACATTGGTGTTGCGCTTTTCAAGACGGCGCAGGCGCTTTTCCAGATCCTCGACGTCATTGTGCCGGAAACGGATGACTTCGGCGCCGCCGAGGCGACAGCCGTCATAAATACTGGCGTGACAGTCGGCATCCAGCAGGATAATTTCTCCGGGGCCGACGACGGTGGACAGGATGGCCAGATTGGCAATATAGCCGGTGGAAAAAACGATTGCGCGATGTCGGCCGAAATATTCGGCCAGTTCCTTTTCCAGGGCCACATGACCTGAAAATGTCCCGTTGGCCATCCGCGATCCGGTGGTGCCGGTGCCCTCCCGGCGGACGGCCTGGCAGGCCGCCTCAATACAGTCGGAATCAAACGACAGTCCCAGATAGTTATTACTGCCGGCCAGGATCATGCGGCGCCCGCCGACAACGGCCTCGGTGCCGGAAATGATCTCTTCCATCACGACATTAAAAAATTCGCTGGCACTTTTCTCCAGTTCCCGTCGGGCCTCTGCCAGTGGTTGGAATTTATCAAAAATAGTCATCATTATCCATCCTTGCTGATTTTTTCTATTTGCACGACAAAATCACTTACGGTGCGAACATCCGGAAGTATATTTAACGGAATTGAAATGTCAAAACGGTCCTCGACGGTTTCCACAAGTTTCATTACTTTCAATGAGTCCAGGCCCAGATCGGCTACCAGATCTGTCTCTGCATTGATCAACTGTCCTTGCGGGACTAACGGCCTGAGGATCTCGGTTACCGCATTAATAATTTTCTCATTAAGTTGCATCTGCCTAATATTCCTTTCTAAATTAAAACTCCCTAACCCGGACAAGCCGGAACCAAAAAGGATTAATCACGAAAACACGAAAGTTTGAAAGCACGAAATTTTTCTTTTCGTTCGTGTTTTCGTCGTTTCGTGCTTTCGTGATAAAAATGTTTTTTTCATAAAATGCAAAGAAGTCACAACTAAGATTCTAACCACCGTCAATTGTGGTTCAATTTCAGGGTGCGTCTCAGACCCTCGGTCAGGTCAATTTTCGGTGACCAGCCGGTGTTTTGGAATAGGGCCGTGTTATCAACGGTCCAGTCTGAATGGCTCAGTTCACGAACTTTGCCGGGTGTTAACATAGGTGCATAACCGACTGCGCGGGCGGTTGCAAGGTTTAAAATCGCGATTAATTTCACCAGGGCCACCGGAATTCTTATTTGTACTACCGGTGCGCCGCGCAACCGCGCCACCGTGTTAATTACGTCCTGCCACGAATAACCCGCAGGATGACCGTCGTGCAGTTCAAAGGTGCGGCCTTTATGGTTGCCGCGATCCAGCCAGCGCCTAACCGCTTGCGCCAGGTCCTCAACGTACAGGAGGGAAAACCGCCCATTGCCGGACCCTAACAGCGGTGCGACACCTTTGGCCATCCAGCGAAAGACAGGCATCATTTCCCGCTCGCCGGGTCCATACACCGCGGTCGGTCGAAAAACGGTCCATGCAAACTTGTCGAATGTTTCGGCCAACACACATTCTCCCTGTTGTTTACTGGCCGCATAAGCAGACAGCTGTGGTTCCCGGGCAGCCAGAGATGACATCAGCAAAAATCGTGGTGCCGGTTGCTGGGCGCCTGCCACTTGCGCCAATCGTGCCACGCCATCGACGTTTGTGCGATTGAATTGTGCCTGGGTGGTACCGCGTACCGCACCGGCGCAGTGTATAATTGCATCTGCACCGCGCACCAGCCGTCTCAGGCTGTCCGAATCTCCAAGATCACCTTCGATCCACTCTGCGGCGCTGTCGGTCGGCCGCTTAGTGGCCGATGCGGGGCGGATCAAAGCTTGGATTCGATAGCCGGCGGATGTCAGTTGCTTGATCAAGGCGCCACCGATAAAACCCGTCGCACCCGTTAATGCTATGGTTGTAGACATGGAATTCTTCCAACATCTTCACTTTTTACCCGATTTTCGGAAATAGCCATCCTGTACCGGTTCTGCTGGATGATTTGACCGGTTTATCGTTTATTGGACAGATGGCTATTGGCTTTAACTTTTAAGCTAGACGGCTCGCTGGCGGAGCGGCGCGGCGTAAGGGGTCTCCCTCGGGCGCTTTTAACTGTTTAGCGGCGACCCGTTTCAGATATTCCTTCCGCGCTCCGGAGCGAGATAGCTTTCCAGAAGTCGTTCGGGGTAAGGTGTTTCGAGGTACCAATTCAATCAGGCAGTCAATGCCGAACTCCTGGCGGATCTGACTGTTCAATCGTTCCTGCAGATCGGCGCGTTTGCTTTCATCGGATTCACGGCACTGGACCATCATAACGGCCCGCTCTTCTCCGGTTGAACCCGGCACTGAGAAGGCCGATGCGTCTCCGGTGCGCACTTCAGGTTGTTTTTCTGCCAGGTACTCCAGGTCCTGCGGCCAGACATTGCGGCCGTTGATGATAATCAGGTCTTTCTCACGTCCGGTGATGAAAATGCTGTTACCGACCCTGTAGGCCAGATCGCCGGTATTCAGCCAGCCATCGGGTGATAAAACCTCGCGGGTGGCTTTGAGATCACCAAAGTATCCGGACATGACACTGGGCCCTCGAACAAAAAGGGTCCCGCAATCGCGTTCCGGCAAAACCTGTCCCTGATCATCCCTGATTTCGACATCGAACCCCGGCAGCGGTGCACCGCAATTGGTAAACGTGTTAACGGATGCCGTCCCGTTGCCCCGGTTTGGATGCAAAGGCAGGGCTTTTTGTTCCTCAGCAAGCGCATCCCGATCGACTTGATCGACATCAAGGCCTTGACCCAAGGGGGAAAAACTCACCGCAAGGGCACATTCCGCCATACCGTAACACGGCACAAATGACCGTCTGTCAAATCCGCTGGGAGCCAACAGATCGGCAAACCGCTCTAAGGATTCGGTGCGTATGGGTTCCGCCCCGACGCCGGCAATCCGCCAGGCGCTGAGATCGAAATTAGCGACTTCCTTTTCGCGCACACGTCGTGCAGCCAGTTCGTAACCGAACGTTGGGCTGAAGGAAAGCGTGCCTCGATTTTGGGACATCAGTGTCAGCCACAGCCGGGGACGCATAGCAAAGTCCCGGGTATTCAAATAATCCACGGTCATCTGGGCTGCCATGGGTGCCAGTACAAGACCGACGAGTCCCATATCGTGAAAATAAGGAAGCCAGGATACGGCTCGATCTCCCGGTCGAATCTGGATGCCATATTTAAGGATGGCAAACAGATTGCTGAGAACCGCTTTCTGGGTGATCATCACCCCTCTGGGGAAACGGGTGCTGCCTGAAGTATACTGCAGGTAAGCCACGTCGTTTGGTTCTGAGAGTCGCAGCGGCACATCGGATTCCGGAAGATCATCGAACTCTTTGGGGCTGCCTGAAAAGCGCAGGTTTAAACCCGCTGTGGCATCTTTTAAATAAGGTAGAAAATCCTCGGGCGCCATGGCGATTTCAGCCTGGCAGATAGCAAGCAGCCTCTCCAACTGCGATACATAGGCATCCCGTCCGCCCAGGTGAATAGACGCCGGGAGCGGCACAGGTATTAAGCCTGAGTATTGGCAGGCGAAAAACAAACGCATAAAGTCCGGTTGGGTATCAGCAACCATCGCAACTCGCGAACCGCGGCTGATCCCCAAGCCTATGAGGCGACGTGCCAGCGCCTGCGATTGTTCCCGAAGTTCCTGATAGGGAAGTTTGGCATACAGCTTGGCGCTGCCATTATAAAAATTGTAACCGGTTTCTCCCTGAGCAGCGTAATCGAGTGCGTCTGCTAGCGTAGAAAAATCCGCAACTTTTTGCGGCAGATTATTAGCGGCAGGTGTAGCATCCATAGCAACTTAAGTCTCCTGTGTGTGTCAGATCCACGCGACAATCCGGCTTCCCTGAACCTTCGCGCGTATATCCCATCTGCAATTCACCTCTGATTTTCCAAAACTTTGCCATTAAGGAAAGGGTGGTTCTGCCGATGTATTGCCTATTACCTGATTTAAATTTAAATGTCAAATTCCAGACATCTATAAATTATCAAAAAGATCAATTTATCCATTATTTAGGATTATAAAAGCCTAACATGTATTTCAGGAACTGTAAAGCAAGTGCAACATTTATGCCGAAAATTATTAACATAGTAAAATGATTTAGTTAATTTGAAACCCAATTGGTAAATAGGTTATTTATATTCTATTTTCTAAATTGTTCAGTATTTTTTAAAAAAATAATTCGATATATTCAATTTGTCAATAGTTTTTTTTTAAAATGTTAAAAAATCTTAAATTAAATTATTTCATAACATTTTTATTATTAAAATGTTTGACTTTTCTCAATTATAGCCCTATATTTCACTTTGTCAAGAGTTTCTTTCAAAAATAGTTTAGATTTAAAAATATTTATAAAATTATTAATTATAATAAAAAACTATTTACAAAACGTATATTTTGTTTTATTAATAATTAAATATTTAAATTTTAGCCGTCTTCAAGGAGGAAGATATGAAAGAGGTGACAGAAACGATGATTTACGACATGGCTTTTAGGGTGCGATTGTACATTGCTTCAAAATTGTCTGAAGAAAAACGACTAAACAATTTGAGTCCACGCGAAGCGCTTCTTCTGGAATTAGTCGGTACCAAGGGAAGTATGAGCATATCCGAAATTGGAAACTTCTACCCCAAAGTAAGCAGCAGCACCATTTCAACCACGATAACCGGGTTGTGGAAGGACAAAAAACTGGTAGATAAAAAAATTCTTCCCGAAAATCAAAGAATCACCACTGTCAATTTAACTGATGAAGGACGAACTGTTTTAGAGCAAATCAAGAAGAGTCAATCGGAGGTCTTCAAAACAGTAACCTCGTCTCTCGGCTTATCGGTTGAGCAAAAAGAATCATTTCAGAGCATTCTGGAGCATGCCATTGGATATTTTGATGAAATGCTCGAGCTGGAGTTAAAAATGGTATCTGTCGGTAATCGCTAAGATGGCCCAGTCGATGCCGGTGTGGACACTTTCCGCCAACGGGCTGCAGTGGTGTGAAGTCGATTTTCCTACCGACCTCAGGCAGGCACGCAGGGTTGTACAAGCGTTTAGCGCCACAGATCAGTTCAACGGATATCCAAATACTAATTATGCATGGGGATAAACTCATAAACCAGAGGACAGATAACAGATGACAGACAACAGAAGGCAGAGGTATTTGAATTCGGAATTGGGAATGCGGAATGTGGAATTGAATAAGGTTAAATGTCTGATTTTTATACCTTGGGCCTTGAGCCCTGCCTGCCGAACCATAGCCATGCCATAGCGTGACGACGGCTGGAGCCTTGCACCTTTTCTTATTTTCCGCATTCCGCATTCCGCATTCCGCATTCGCTGGCACCTGCGCCTATCTCTTTCCGCATTCCGCATTCCGAATTCCGCATTCGATACTATCTCCTCAACCAACTCCCAGTCTCTGACCGAATCTACATCGATGGCCGCCTCCGGAAACGGCATGACCACAGCACCGGCCCTAAATCCGAGGCGTTGCGATATTCGATCCAATGCTTCGGCCAGGGAAAGTTGTCCCAGGAGATAGCGCAGCACTGCCATCACGCCCAAAACACGGATTACCCGCAGGGGCTTTTTACGCTGAGATTCGACCCGGCGCCAGAAATCAGCAGCCAGACGAGCGCGGGGGGTGAGAAAAGCAAACAGGTTGCAGCCGCAATAAGAACCATCCTGCAAGCGCGTGGCGGTCCTTCTGGTATGGGGGTAGGCCTTTGTCACAGCTTCATGGCGGGCGACACCCGCAACCACATCGCAGCCCGTGGCCTGGGCCTTGGTACAAAAATAATCAACGATACGGGCACTTAGCAGGGCATGATCGGCCGTCGTCAACAGGACCGGAGTTTGCTCTGGCAGAGATTGCAGAACATGGTAGGCACTGGTGCTGGGGGTTTGTTGATTTTCAACCCATTTGATCTCTCCGGATGATATGCGGGCATTGAGATCGGGCTCAAGATCAACTATGGATTGCGGAGGGCCGCAAAGGATCCGCGCCTTTATTTGTTTGGATTCGGCAAGGGCTTCCAGCACGCGCAAGACCATCGGGGTGCCGCCAACCGGAGTCAAGGATTTACAGCGCACACCTGCGGCTCTGGCCACCGGATCGTCCGGGCCGCGGTCTGCTGCCAGCACCACAGCCGTGAATTTTGGTTGGGGCTCATTCACAATAGGATTAGTTGAATAGTTGATTAGTGACTGGTTGCTGGTCGCTGGCTACTAAAATTTAGTTGACTAAGTTGATTGAGTTGATGCAAGGAGTTCGGATAGTCAAATAGACTGAAATCCATTAACCTAATCAACTATTCAACTAATTTTTATTTGAGATTCTTGCCATAGATGCGGTAAGTTTTATAGACCCGGCCGGTGATGGTCTCGAGTATGTTGCGCATGCCCTTGTTGTCTTCCAGGATCCAGGAGAGCTCCACTTGTTTTATACCACGCTTGATGGCAGAAGATTTCAAGGAGGCAAACATCGAGAAGGCGAGGGCCGCACCCAGCAGGCTGTCATGGTATCGGCGGCGCACACCCATTAAAGGGGCCCTTGCGGTTTTTGGGTATTTCACTTTAAGGCGCCAGAGTAGTTTGAGCCATCCAAAGGGCAGCAATCTCCCGTTAAGGTCCCGGATGACCTCATTGATATTGGGTAATATGACCATAAAAGCTGCCGGCTCACCGTCAACTGAGGCGAATGATACCAGATCTTCATCCACCAGCATTTTCAAATCCTTGCCCAGATGTTGGAACTCGGCGTTGGTCCACGGGGTAAACCCCCAGTTTTGCGACCAGGCGTCATTGAAAATGTCCCGAATAAGTTTTAATTCTTCTTTGAAATCAGATTTTCGCAGGGATCGCGTTTGGACCTGTTTTTTGGATCGGGCCATAATTGCTCTCATTGCCGGAGGGGGCTCAAAATCCGTGTCGATGATGTAGGCCAGCAGGTCTTTTTCCTTGCGATAGCCATTTTCCTCGATGCGCCCGGCATAATAGGGGAGGGCGTGACCCATCATTATCATGGGCGGCGTATCAAATCCATCCACCAGCATGCCCAATTCCTGATTGATGGAAAGATTAAATGGCCCCATCACCCGTCGCATTCCTTTTTTGCGCAGCCAGGTTTCGGCAGTGTCCATAAGCATCTGGAAAGTTTCAGAATCATTTTCTGCTTCCAGCATTCCGAAAAATCCGGTGGCATCCTGGTACCGATCGAGATGGAGCTGGTCGATCTGAGCGCTGATACGCCCCACCGGTTTCCCGTTGCGGTAGGCCACCCAGGATGAAAAAGTTGCATGTTCAAAATATGGATTTTTAGGGCTCAGCTGCATGCGCCGGTCCAGCATCAGGGGCGGCACCCAAGCCGGGTCATCTTTATAGAGCGGCCACAACACGCGAATAAAATTATTGAGGGCTTTTCGGTTTTCCACTTTTACGATTTGCAGCGGGCTTGAATTTTTATTCCAGGTGGATTGGTGCTCCTGAGCAGATTTCATGGCGATCGTCTCGCGTAGGTTGATAGCAGTTTTACGGGAAATCGAGGTTTCAGAAAAAGCATGATACACAGGTTGTTTCTTCAGGTCAATACGGAAAACTGCCGGCTCTCGCTCTTATGCGGATCGGTTTATTAATAGAAACTTACGAAGTTTGAAATATAACATAATTCAATATGTTTATTTTGTCAAGATTATTAAAATAAAATATTTTAATAATCAAAATTATGTAAAAATTTTATTTTTCTGTAAGACAACTCTTTACAAATCATATTTTTTGTATTATAAATACTTTTGTTGCTATATATTATGCTGATAATTCCAAACACGTAAAAGGGGAACCGATGAAAAAAAATACAGAAAAGCTGATTTATGATATGGCTTTTAGGGTGCGGTTGTATATCGCCTCTAAAACTTCAGAACAAAAAGTGGGTGATTTAACAGACCGTGAAACCCTGATATTGGAACTTGTCGGCATGAAAGGTAATATGAGCATATCTGAAATCGGGAGCCTCTACCCGACGGTCAGCAACAGTACGATCTCGACGACAATTACCAGGCTATGGAAGGACAAAAAACTCGTTGATAAAAGAATACTACCGGAAAATCAGCGAGTTACCACCGTGTCCTTAACTGAAAAAGGTCAAAAAGTGTTAGAGGAGATAAAACGTACCCAATCGGAGGTTTTTAGTACGGTGACCGTATCCCTGGGGTTATCACCCGATCAGGTCCAATATTTTCAGGAAATTTTAGAAAACGCCATCGACTTTTTTGATAAAACTCTCGGACTGACCCTTGATAGCCCTTAAGTGGGAGTAACTGCTAAAAGGAATCGAGGATTTTGAGACCGACTATCCTTAAACCTCTTGAGCGCATTCAAAGCAAAAACCGCTTGCTTTTATTGTGTGACGTATTAAGACATAGGTTGAGCGGTTCAGGGTTTGGGGCTCCGCCCTTCGGGCTTTGGGCTTCGACGCCACAAGCAACGTTCCGGGTTGAAAAACCCCGACAGTACGTATCATTCGGCGTTAATAATTATAAATCAGTGTCCAAAAAATTGACTCATTTTTAAAGTTAATTACAAGGTTTGTACTCTATGAAGGCTGTAATTTTAAGTGCCGGGCAGGGCAAGCGTTTACTGCCGATGACTGCTGATTGCCCGAAGTGTATCCTTCCTGTCCGGGGTCGTACCATGATTGAATGGCAAGTTGATGAACTCGCCAAATGTGGAATCGACCGGGTGACGGCTATTTTGGGATATCGCGCAGATAAAGTCGAACAAATTTTACGCCGGCGCTATGGTTCGAACCGGGTAAAAACCATTTACAATGCAGCCTACGCCGTTTCGGACAATCTGGTCAGCTGCTGGGCGGCACATGATGAGATGAGCTCGGACTTTGTTTTGCTCAATGGCGACACCCTGTTTGAAGCAGCCGTTTGAAACGCTTACTCGATTCGGACACCCACCCGGTGACGGTGGTCGTGAGCCAGAAAAGCCAGTATGACGAAGACGATATGAAAGTCGAACTGGATGGTGGACGACTGGCCAGAATCGGGAAGGATCTTTTGCCGGATCAAGTTGATGCGGAGTCCATCGGGATGATCCTGTTTCGTGACCAGGGCCCTATGTTGTTTCGTAACGCCCTGGAAAAGGCGTTGCGGGATCCCTCCTCGCAGACCAAATGGTATCTGTCGGTGATTGATGAAATGGCCCAATCGATGCCGGTCTGGACCTGTACAGTCAAGGGACTGCAGTGGTGTGAAGTCGATTATCCCGCAGATCTCAAATTGGCTGAGGACGTTGTCTCTGCCTGTGATGGAAGCCGCAAAGACGGGACCGATGCAGATGCCTGTCGGGTAACTGAGGTAAATCTTTTATAACCTCTTAACCCGGACAAGCCGGAAAGTGCCTAAAGTGCACTAAAATGCCAGAGAAAAGAAATGCCTAAAGTGCCTAAATTGCCTAAAATGCCTAAAGCCGTTCGGCCAAGAGGCTCTCGACAGGTAAATGTATTCTATCTATTTTATGAAAATAGAAACTCACCCTCAGTTGGCATTTCATTGTTCTGATTTCTGGCCTCCCATACTGCCCAGGGTCAACGACTTATACAAAAGACGGAGCGAAGCGACACCATAATTTTAGGCACTTTAGGCATTTTCCGGTTTATCCGGGTTAGGCATTTCTTAATTTAGTCCGCCGATGAAGCGTTCTGAGCTCAAAGTGCGAAAGAACGCTTTTTTTACTGCTTTAAAAAATAAATACAGAAATACGTAAGGTTGGTATAAGCGGTTGTAGAAAAAAACGTCCGCGTAATGGGACGTTTTTTTACAACCGCTAAATATGGGTGAAACCGTGATTATCGACCGTTACATAATGCGGGAAATTATAAAACCCACGGTGACAATATGTGTCGTCCTGATTTTCATTTTCGGATGTTACACCGCATCCCGCTATCTGGCGGATGCCGTTAGCGGTCAACTGCCCGGTACAACGGTCATTTTTTTCATTTTGCTCAAAATTGCCATTGCTTTGGAGGTATTGCTGCCGACCACCCTGTATCTGTCCGTGGTGGTTGCCCTTGGACGGATGCACAAAGATTCGGAGATGACCGCCTTGGCTGCCTGTGGCGTGAGCAGGGCGCGCGTGCTGCGGCCCGTTTTTTTTGTATCGCTGGCAATTGCGGTAATCGTTGCCTGCCTGTCGCTTTATATCCGTCCCTGGGCCTACAGTCAGTTTTTCTGGTTAAGGGCCGAGGCTAAAGCTAATTTTGATCTTACGCGAATGAAAGGCGGAACTTTTTACGAAATTGATGACGGTAAACGGGTTATTTTTGCTGATAGGGTCGACCAGCAGAAGGATAGCGCCCGGCGGGTCTTCATTCAAACCGAACGAGGCGATGACCTGCAGGTTATTTATGCGCAGAAAGCCAGGCAGTATGTGGAACCAACAACCGGCAAACAAATCATCGTATTCACCGATGGTCACTTGTATGAATTCTCCCGGTTGGGGGAAAAGGGACGGATCATACAATTTGAGCAATCCGCCATGCCCCTGGAACCCAATGGTCCCATCCAGCTCAAATACCGGATCAAAGCAGCCCCAACCAGGGCACTCGTCCATTCGGACGATAGGGAGGAGATTGCTGAATTCCAGTGGCGCCTGTCCACACCCCTGGCGACGATACTGTTGGCGTTGATCGGTGTGCCGCTGAGCCGTTCATCTCCCCGGCGGGGTAAATACGCCAAAGTGATGACGGCGGTGGTGATTTTTGCTTTTTACTACAACCTTAGCGCCATTATCAAAAAATGGGTCGAGCGGGGGGTCCTCGACACCCTCCCGGGAATATGGTGGATCCAGTTGCTGCTGGCCGGTTTGCTGTTGCTGCTGTTGTGGCAGCCGCCGCTGGTGTTCCGCCGGCGGCAAAGATAGCTAAATGAGAAGCAACGGTTACAATGAAATTACTTGATCGTTACATAGGCAGCTCCTTTTTACGAAGTTTTGGATTGATTATCTGTATATTGCTGGTGCTTTTCAGTTTTTTTGAGTTGATGTCCCAGCTGGATGACATCGGAAAGGGAACCTTTACGCTCACAGATGTGATCATTTCCGTCTGCCTGACGCTGCCCCGGCGCATGCTTGATTTGATGCCTATCAGTACCCTGCTTGGTGCCATTATCGCGCTGGGTTTGCTGGCCGATCACCGTGAGCTGCTCGCCATGCAGGCCGGTGGCGTGTCCACCCGACGGATATGCGTGTCGGTTTTGGCCACCGGATCGATATTGATGCTGGCCACCCTGATGCTGGCGGAGCTGGTTGTGCCACCCATGGACGAACTGGCCCGTACCCGGCGCGCCCTGGCGCTTTCCGACACCGGCGTTACCGTGACGAAACAGGGCTTCTGGGTCCGCCGGGATCTTTCCTACATCCACGTCGGCAAGACCCTTTATGGTGGTATCGCCACCGATATCGATATTTTCGAAACGGATGCCGAGGGGCGATTAAAGCAGTTTACCCATGCCCGGGAGGCCGACATTCAGGATAACAATCAATGGGTGCTCCGGAAAATTACCTTAAAAACCTTTAGCGATCAGGGGATTGCGACAAAACAAATTGAAAGCCTGGCACTGGACTCGTTTTTAAGCTCGGATCAGGTCGATATCCTGAAACTCCCGGCCGGCAGCATGTCATTCTCTGATTTGCACAGGTATATCAAGGCGTTGCGGGAAAGCGGACAAAATGCAGATCGCTATGCATTGGCCCTATGGCGCAAGTTAAGTGGGCCACTGACCACCGGGGCGATGATGTTGCTGTCGCTGCCTTTTATTTTCGGATCAATCCGCAGTGTCACTGCCGGAAAGCGGATAGTCATCGGTTCTTTTGTGGGGATCGCGCTGTATTTTGCAGATCAACTTACCGTGCATCTGGGGTTGTTGCTGAGCCTTCACCCGGTTATTACGGCGATGACACCGGTGGTACTCATCTCCGGTATTGCGTTTTGGCAACTGCGGCGGGTCCT
>PVMK01114184.1_pt1 | contig 37455 bp, 21 predicted proteins | sample 1853481 | NCBI WGS metagenome assembly PVMK01 (sample SAMN08533507, study PRJNA380276) | Marine sediment metagenome, whole genome shotgun sequencing project.
TTCAAATTCATAATATAATACTAAAGTTCTCTGCTTGATATGTAGCTTATAATGTGATGGTTAGATAATTGATGCGAAATGCATGGCGCTTCCTAATTTCAGTAGTTGCTAACTAGCTGCAAATTCATACTTATCTGAACACCCTTTGCCAATTTAGAGTGAACCAGTCTGTTTTCATTATCAGGCATTCGGAATTGAAGTTTGATTACATGCAATATAGAGCCTTATAGCTTAAGAATCAAGTGATCAATTATTCAAAAGTTTCATTGCTTCAATGTTCCACAAATTACCGCAGGGGTGATTATAAACCAGGATAATATCTGCTTTATTTTGCTTCTAAATCCGCAATCTGGTCTTCAATTATAACTAAGAACTTGGGTAACCAATTCCATCTTTATATTTTTTGTATGATACTTTCTCTGGTTCGACTCTCCATCCGGAAATAATTCCTCCGTAAAAGTAAAAAGTAACATCAAATACAACTTTACTGTTTTGTTCGGTTACCTGATAGTTTTTTGTAGCACCATATTCATTGATCAGTTTATATCCGTTAAGATTAACATTGGCTTGATGATTATCCTTGATGAATTGATCGCTTAATGCTTTTGCAACAGGTTGAAGAGCCTGGTTTCTCCTTGGTGCATTCATAAGGCTTTTAATATAATCTTCAGAAGTGTTTCCTCGCAAAGCATTTTTAAACACAAGTTCGATAGTGGCCTGATCGGTTTTCTTCAGTTCAGGTAGAAATGAAGCTTTAGCCATGCTGAGATAAGCCAACATATGCATATTAGCTGCATTCATAATACCTGCATTTTCAAGCGGATTTGCATTTACGACCTTAGGGACTGAAACTCCCAAATTTACTTTTGAAGCAGCCCGTGATGCTCTGGCACTGTCAGCATATGCTTTAAATTTTTCACGAATTTCAGAAGAGCGCAAACTTCTGATAGTAAAAATTGCTATACCCTCGGCCCCGTTATTTAATGCGCTGTCCATACTTTCAAACATAACCGGGCTATTGGAGCCCGTCATACCGCAATATAGGGTAGTCATCGGGTTTTTATCCCGTACATCTTCAATCATACAATCGGATATAAAGCTCACATCTCCTGTATAAAAGTTGTGGTATACCATCGGGAAGACAATATCCAGGTTCCATTTCCCCCAATCCTGACGAACCATTTTTCTCGACATGGCTGGTGTTGGGAATGGTGATGCTGCCATTACCTTATCATATGAATGAACTACTTCAGCAATCTCATTAGCAACCTCTGTAATCTGATCACAACGGAACTGCAGCCACTTCTCATCGCTTGAAGGATCTTCCTGTTCACGCGGGTCGTATCCATATTCTTCTTTGAATAATTTAATCATTGCGGGATGATAACCATAATCAAATTCCGGGTACTCTTTATCCTGTACAATACCATATTTCGACCAGAGTGTGGTCGGAAGGATAACGTCTACAAAGCGATGATAATCGATTGCAATACCATTTAATCCTTCAACTTCACAATAGGCAACGATATTCTTTTTGATATACTCGCGAACTTCCGGTAAAGCCGGACACATGAACTTGTAGTAATCCACGTATGCTTTCTTATCGGCAAGACTCTCTCCTTTCCTGTTTACGCTAAACCAGTCAGGAGATTCCTTTTGTATGACATCCCGGCCGTGTTCCGGATTCATTGTCCAAAGCCAGGCGTAAACCTCTATACCATACTTGCGGGCAATGGGGATCGCTTCACGGTAATCATCAGGTGAAGGTGCATTAAGCATAACTCCATCAATACCTGTTTCATTCATCACAGCGCAAACCGAATCGAAATTCATCCCGGGCCGATAATCCATCCAGGTCCAGAACATTGGATATTCAGAAACCTCCTCAGTATTTTTACTGCAACAGGCAAGAGTAGCGATTATCGCCAATAGTAGAATACGAATTTTTGAATTTCTCATGCAGTTTATTATTAAATGTTTTAGTTCAGTTCTCATATCTTTAATTTAATGTGAATCCGACCCAATAAATAAGTTATTCCAACAATTACCAGAGCAAAACAGAGACATTTGACAATCCCCATAAAGCCATGTGTAAGCCAATCTGGTAATATATACCCAGTAATATCTGCAAGTCCGTACCATACATATGGTATCAGATAGCAGGTAAGAGTGGCAGTTCCTGCCGGTCTGATCACGTTAAACCATGAGGCTTTCCCTATCTCAGCCAGCCAGCTGAGGATTGCGTATGTGCCTATTGAAATAGCTGTTACAAAAAATACCCAGGTAGGTGTTGCACCTAATTTTGCAAGTATCCAGAATTGACGGGATATAATCCCGGCCAGTAAAAAGATGGCTACGGCGACAATAGCATAAACAGCCCTTTTTAATGAAGGTGCCTGTCTATATTTTGTACTTATCAGGGAAAGAATAACACCTCCCAACGTAAAAGCAGGGAGGGCTCCGTTACCAATGTGTAAGATCCTCAACATTTCGTTATAAAAATTCGGACGGGGAAGTGACAATATCGGTGTTTCTCCCCAAGCCGTATTCATACGGGATCCCAGTATACATATGATCACAAATACAACCCAGATGGGTACCAGGTATTTCAAACGGTCACGGGTGAACACATATATAAAAGCACAGAGCAGATAGGTCCATCCAATCGATCCGAGAATACCCCATCGGGCTCCAAAAACTCCTCCTTCTGGATTCCTGAATGTAACCGCTAAATAAAAAAGGACGATTACTCCGATAACATTCAGAAGAGTATACAGTTTTTTCGTGTTTGGATTATCGGTTCGCGGGTAATAATTCCAGATAAAAATAAATGCTGTAACCATCAATATCCAATACGCTCCTATTCTATAACTTACATCAGGAGATAAGCGCGCCTCGGAGTTTGTAATAAATGCACCCATTATCAACAGAGCCAGTGTGCGTGCCAGAATATGACCGATGGTGGATTCTCCGGACATTCCTTTACTATATCTCCGTTCAATGGCAAAAGGAATTGACAGCCCAACTGCAAAAAGAAAACAAGGGAAAACAACATCGGCAAGCCCAAGGAAATCCTCACCGTGTTTGGCATGCTCCAACCAGTGAGGCACATCGTGTATTTTCCAGAAATCGTCCACAAATATCATAACGAACATGGTAAGCGCCCGGAAAAGATCAATGCCGACATTCCGCTGTGAAAAATCAATCTTTGTATAATTCATATTTGAAAATGCTTTTCAGGTAGCAGTACTGAACCGAGGCCAGTAGGTTATATCTTCGATGTATTAAATATATCTTTTTTCTGTCAACAATTCTAATCTGAAACTTCCGCTGGTATGTATTAAGAAAAGTCAGAGAAGCAAATGATAACTCATCGGTAAATCAACTGATGAGGATAGGTTTACCTCCCTATAAGGGGTATAAGGCCACAAGCATCCAGAGGAATATCCTGGGAAAATATAAGGGTGTTTTTGGAGGAGCATTGACATACCCGGGACTAAATATTATGACGGCTTTATCCAGGTAAATAATCTAATGTGGAAGCAAGTGACTATCGCTGATATCATCAGGATTAAAGAAATTGAAGTTCCGGTATATTTCTTCCTTGGCCGGAATGATTATTCGGTGCCTGATGAACTTGCAGAACGCTATCTAAACCATTTGAGAGCACCTTACAATAGATTTATGCTAGTTAACCAAAAGTAAATTACTGTAAGGTATGTTACATACATGGTAATAAAGTCAACAATTTTCTTCAAATTCCTCAGCAATTCGAAGTTAGATATTTCATCAACCCCCGCTACTACGAGAAGCCCGGTGTACGAAAGTGCACCGGGTTTTTTATTTCCCATGGGTCAAAAGCTTGCTTTTGTAAGAGATGGGGAATAAAAAGGACATGCGAGTGACAACGAGTATGGGTTTCTTGTAGTACAGCACCCCAAAACGGTACTCGCGAGGCAGCATGCCGAGCAACACTACCCCCGCTACTAAGCAGGACTCCTCATCAGAATTGATGGGGAGTCCTTTTTTCATGACCTTATTTTCATTTGAAAAGGACCGCTTTACGGAGAATAAGGTATTGCCTTTTGAAGTTAGATACTGTCTATTTCTTATTTTATGATTGAATCGATCAAATATTCATTTGAATTGATACAGATATTCAACCTGAAGAGCAATTAATTGCCTATATTATCATATATTTGCGTGTAACAAGCAATATAATGCTTATGAAATACAGCATTTCATTAAATCAAGACATTCTTTTAGACTTAGGTAAAAGATTGAAGCAGCACCGTCTAAATCATAATTTTACATCTGGTAAACTTGCAGAGCTTAGCGGTGTTAGTATGAGAACTATTACAGGATTTGAGAGAGGGGAAAAAAACATCTCGCTCGTAAATCTTATTGAATTACTCAGGGCTCTTGGATTAGTAAATAAGCTAAGTGAATTAATACCAGAGCTTCCATTGCTCAGTCCTTTGGAGCAAATTGAAATAGAGAAAAAAAAGAGAAGGAGAGGTGGTAAATAGATGGGAATTGAAGTATACATATGGGAGAAATACGTTGGGGCATTGGTAAAAACCTCTCAGGGAATAGCATTTCAATATGACCCGGAATTCAAAAAATCCGGACTGAACCTTTCTCCGCTAAACTTGCCCCTTGAAGGGAAAGATGTTTATATTAATGAAACAGATTGGAAAGATACGGACGGGATACCTGGATTTATTTACGATTCCTTACCTGATCGATTTGGAAACAATCTATTAAGAGCATACTTCACAGATAAAGGTCTCACAGATAATGATATAGATGTTTTTACAAAATTACAATATATAGGTTCCCGTGGTATGGGCGCTCTTGAATATCACCCAGCACAAGAGATTGAACAAACAGATGATGTAATTTCGATGGAGGAAATCGAAAAAATATCGGCCATAGCAACTCACGGCAAAGAAGCTCTTAATACTAACCTTCAGGATAAAAAAGCGTTACTTCAAATTCTTCATATAGGAGCTTCAGCAGGCGGTGCCAGAGCAAAAGCGTTAATTGCGATTAATAAATTAACCGGGGATATTAAGTCAGGGCAAATTCAACATAATTCAAATTATGAGTATTACCTCATAAAAATTGATGGAGCTAATGAAAAAGAAATGGGTGAACCGAGTGGATTTGGAAGACTTGAGTATACTTATTCCCAGATGGCGAAAGATTGTGATATTCAAATGACTCATTGTTCATTGTATAATAATTTGCACTTTTTAACTAAGCGATTTGACCGAAGTCAAAATGGGGAGAAAATTCATGTACACTCACTTTGCGGCATGCTTGGATTAGATTATAACCGTATTGGTGAATATTCCTATGAACAATATTTTCTTACGGCCAGGAAGTTAGGATTGGGTCAGGATACAATGGAGGAGATATTCAGAAGAATGGCTTTTAATATTTTGGTTCACAATTGTGACGATCACACAAAGAATTTCTCTTTCATGATGACGAAGGATGGAAAATGGTCTCTCAGTCCAGCTTTTGACATATGCTATTCATATGATAGCTCCAATGAATGGGTAAATGGACACAACATGAAGGTCAATAACAAAAGGACAGATATTACATACGAGGATATAATGACCGTTGGCAAGAAATTCAACATTAAAAAACGTAAGGAAATATTTAAAAAGATGAAATTCATAGTTGATAATTTTCAGAAATATGCAACTAGAAATCATGTAATTAAAGATTTAATAGCTGAGGTTGAAAAAAATCGACCAAAAATTGATGGCAACTAAAGGTTGAATTATTGAATGCATAAATCTATCCATGAATTCATATAATCAATCACTTCCGCCTAATCCTTCAACAATTCGAAGTTAGATACATCTCTATTTAATCTAACCATTTCCTGGGATTAGATTGATCAAACTCCTATTGACTCAGTTCAAAATTCAACACTTTGCTGAGTATCAAGGAGAATGCTCCCATAATTGCAGCATTAGTACCAAAAGCAACAGGCAATATATGGATCTGTCTTGCGGTGGGGCGCATCAGGTTCTTCTGAACAACATCTCTGATATTATCAAAAAAGATGTCACCTGCTAAGGATACACCTCCCCCTATCACAATCAGATCCGGGTTGAAGATTCCTATAAGGTTTGAAATACCCAGCCCAATATATTCCATCGCTCTGGTAAATACATTAAGTGCCATTTCATCTCCTTCTTTTGCGGCATCTGCTACCATTTTAGCCGTGACCTTACTGTAATCACCTCCACTCATGTCTTTCAAAATACTGTCTTGTCCACGGGCCAGTCTGCTCTGTGCTGTGAGCGCAATTGCCTTTCCAGAAGCCAGAGCTTCCAGACATCCATATTTCTTACAGCTGCATTGAATATCGCTGTCTTTATCCATCGTAATATGTCCGAATTCTCCGGCAAAACCATCTGACCCTGTCAGAAGCTTCCCATTTACAATGATACCTGATCCTATACCATATCCAACATTAATACAAATGAAGTTTTGTCGCTTTTGTCCTTTACCAAAACACATTCCTCCAAGAGCCATCAAACGTGTTACATTGTCGAAAATAACAGGAAAATCCACCTTGGATTCCAGGGCTTTAATTATATCGACCTGCGTCCAGTCAAAATCTGGTGAATACTCAACAATCTTTTTATTCAGGTCCACCAGGCCGGCAACAGCAATTCCAACACCGTATACCCTTTTCCTCTTTATATTTGGCTTGCTTTCTGCCAGCTTATTGATCAGATCTGCAACATCATCTAAGATCACCTCATAACCTTCCGTAAGTTTTGTCGGAAACTCAATCTCACTGATGAACTTCCCATCAAGGTTCGAAAGTACCCCGCGCGTAATAGTTGCTCCCAGGTCAATACCTATAACATAATTCCTTTTACCATCAAACTTCAGTAGCACTGGAGGTCTGCCTCCCTTTGAATTACCCATACCCAATGAAACAACAAGTTCTTCCTTATTAATAAGGCTATCAACAATACGGGTTATCGTGGGAGCGCTTAGTCCAGATTTCTTCACCAGGTCTGCTCTGGAAATATTTTCGAACTCTCTGATCAGACCAAGGATATTAATCTTGTTGAGGCGATTTATATAGACCGCATTCCCCTTCGGCATTTGTTTTGTTTCGTGTTCCATCTAAATTTGATTATAAGTACTTTCTAAAGTTGAGAAAGTTATTGTATATTTATCTATGAAAAAAAAATATTTGCAAATAAAATCAAATAATTTTAGATCCAGTTAATAATTATATCAATTGAGTATGAGAGCTTTTCAACAATCTCTGTTTTTCTTTCCTGTTTGGGATAAGCGATATGATACAGGAGATCCAGCGAACTCTGGACTATATGGACAGTTTCACCTCGAGAGTGATAAAAGAGTAGATGAAGTGATCTACGGATTTGCTGATTATGCGGATGTTTACTACGATAAATATGAACCTGCGACCTCATAATGCTGACAAAAGTGATCGACCACGACAAACACTGCATATGTATGATAAATATAGGCTTACAGAACAAATACTTGCTGATAAAATGATGAAATATCATAAAAGTGCTGACAAATTCATACTTGATTCTCAAGCACTTAAGCCTTTTGGATAGTCCTACCCCCGCTACTACGAGAAGCCCGCTGTACGAAAGTGCACCGGGTTTTTTATTTCAGGGCGCGGTAAATGCCAGCATTTATAAGCGACAAGGAATAAAAAAGACCTAACGAGCGATAGTGAGTACGGGTTTCCTGGTAGTAAAGCACCTCTAACATGGTACTCGTGAGGCCGGAGGCCGAACAACACTACCCCCGTTACTAAAGAAAGCCTGGAGTACAGAGTGCTGCGGATTTTTTGTTAGGTTATCAGAGATAATAATTCTCCAGCCAATATTTGTACAATGGATCATTGAAGCTTATGGTCTTCCCAACTATGTCAAGGATTTCTTTATCGTGCAATCTCCTTTTGACCTTCAATGCATTGGCCGATGTGCCTAGATTATAGTCATTTAAAACTCTCTGGGATGTAAGCTGCTCTTCTCTATTAATGATTGCATTCAACAGGTTAATCTGTCTTGATGTGAGATCATCTGTAAGGATCTGGAATAGCATACTGAGTTGCATTACCAGGTCCTCAAAAGCCAGTTGAACAGTATCTGTTTCACAAGTTCCTTCGGTCCGCAACCAAACTTGTTGCGACAATTGTTGCACATAATATGGGTGATTGTCACAGAGCCCGGCAATCCTTTCAGCCGCCGCATTAGAAATCGTTTTGCCTGTCCCCTCAAAACGCTCAGAAATAAAAACTATCCATTCTTCCTCCTTGATCTTCTCCAGAAATATTAGATCTCCAAACTTATAAAAAGGCATTGAAGGTGAACTAAATACTTCCATGAGCATATGTCGTTTACTACCGTACAGACAATATGAAACACGCTGGTGTAATTGCCAGTGAGACCTAAGCTTTCTCTGAAAACCAAGGGAATCCTCGAATTCTGAAATGTTTTGAAATTCATCTATGCATAGAACGAGTTTCTTTTTTAATTTGACAGCAATTTTTTCAGCCAGGTCCAAGATATCATCCGGATCTTTTTTCACCTCATTCCAATCCATGGACAGTTTTAAATCTGTACCCAGATCAGGGCTGAAACTAAGATTGGGAATGAATCTTCCGAGAAAGCTTTTCGCATTCTCGAGGATAGTATCCATTCTGGTTGAAGATGCCTGCAGGACTTTTGTTGCCATCAACTTGTAGAATTGTTCCTCAGAACGGATATTGTGCAGATCCATCATGCATATGATGACATCCTTAGATTTTTTCCTTACCTGATTTGCAGCTTTCAGTACAAGGGAAGATTTCCCCCATCTTCTTGGAGATATAAGTATTGTATTAATTGATGACTCGAAATTTGAAACCAATCGCTTGGATTCTGAAATTCTATTTGTAAAATCATCATCGTGTACAAGTTTTCCAAATGTGAAAGGAACGTCCATTTCTATAGTTTCTTTCAAATTTAGAACAATAAATGTCGCTTACCAAATAGTAAGTCGCCATTTGGTAAGTTACAGATCGGTAACACAGGCTATGACTATCAAAATGCCACACATTAAATCGGAGTTCGATATTTGGCTTCGCCGAGCTAAAGGTTCATCTATCCCAGCTACTAAAGAAAGAGGCTGTCTTATAAGTCAATATGAGACGGTTTCTTTATAAATGCACAGAATGTCAAAAGCCTGCTTCTGAATGCGATACCATGAATCTCTTGAAAATATGACTCATGCTGAGGTATACTTTGGCAGGGCAACAGATTAAATTAAACAGGCATCACATTAAAATGAAAATGTTCACAGAAAGGAGTAAGATTAACAGAAAACTATCAGCTTAAATGTAAAAAGCATCTCTTATCTTTAAAGATAAATCTGTACAGGAGTATTAGAATTTAAACACTTATAGCTCATAAAAGTTAATCGATAAATCAAGAGTATGATTATAAGAAGATCCGTAATATTGACAGTGATCAGTTTGCTGGTATCCATGCCTCAATCAGGATTGTCTCAGTCCTTTGACCTGGGTGAAATAAATTCTGCGAAGTATAAAATCTATATTCCTGAAAATTGGAACAGGGCCCTGGTGATGTATGCCCATGGATACGAAGAGATTGGTGAAGATTCAGAAATCATTTCCGGGGAAGTGGATGAATTTATGGAGATTTTCACCTCCAGAGGATTTGCATTTGCTGCATCGGCGTTTAAACAGCAGGGACTGATTATCAAAGATGGTATTGATGATACTGAAGCTCTGAGGATCTATTTTGAAATGACTTATGGAAAACCCGAATTATGCTTGATTACTGGTCATTCCATGGGTGGGATAATATCCTTGGCGACCATAGAAAAATTCCCTTCAGAATATGATGGTGCATTGCCGCTTTGCGGATGGTTATCCCCGCTATATTCCTTATTAAAATATGGACTTGATTTACTTGTTACCTATGATTATTTCTTTGGAGAGAATGACGGAGAGCTGATTACAGGTGAAAAGGATGTTGAAATAGAGGAGATCCAAAAAAGAATGAATAATAAACCGGAATTAGCCACCCTATTTGCAGAGCATTTCAGGATGAAAATTGAAGACCTGCCCGATATGATCGGGTTCAATCAGTATGTTTTAAAAGAGACTTCGGAATGGTCAGGTGGCCTTCCATCTGGTAATATCAATACCATATACAGCGGCTTTGGTGATAATGATGCTAATCTTAACAGGGATATCAAAAGATATAATGCATCTGATGAAGCTAAAGAATACTTCATTCGGTACTACACTCCAACTGGCTTGCTTTATGATCCGGTGATTGCTCTTCATACTACATATGATGAAATTCTTCCCGTATTTAACTATGAGTATTATGAGCATTTAACCGAAATCAATTTCACTTCTGAATTGTACTTTCAGCAATATGTAGTCCGCGATGGTCATTGCAATTTTACCCTTGAGGAGATAGCAGATTCCTTTGACGCATTATTGTTATGGATTAAGGAGGGTGTCCGTCCGGATCCTGAATACAAATAGTAAGAGCTAATCGAAATGTTTTCAGATAGCTCTGAAAAAGTGTAGATTTGATTTATCGCTATCCATATTTTGAGATAAAATGTGATGAATTGCCTGATTAGACCAGCTATAAAATATTGCCTTGTCATTCTGGCTTTCTTGCCGGTTCTCAACCTCAATGGGCAAACATACAATCTGAGGTGCAAAAATATTGGGATCCCTGAAGGACTATCTAATAATCACATTACTGATATAATCCAGGATGAATACCATTACATCTGGATTGCTACTGAAAGGGGTCTGAATAGATATGATGGTTCCGAAATGATCAATTATCCTCTATCCAAAGACAAAGGAAGCTACCTGTATAACAATCACATTTTCGACCTTCAGAATAATATTGATGGAGGCTTGTGGATAGTCACCCGGGATGAATTAATTCATTATGAGAACGGGTCTTTTCAACAAAAAAGGATTACAGAAAATAGGAACATTGTAATTAATGGAGTTGGAACAGTTGGTCAGAAAAACTGGTTCTTTACAAGTGAAGGAGTTTATGAGCAGCGTCAGGATAAGAGCGGATTTGAAAAGGTAGAAGTGTCTCCCAGAACTAATTTTAAATATTCCTTTATCAATAGTGCAGATATATCTACAGCACTCTTTAATCCTCATACGAATGAACTCTGGATGTGCACCGCCACGAAGGGTGTATATATGAAAAACCTGGAAACCGGAAACATTAAGGCATTCAGCTTTAAGATCAGAGCTGGCAGGGCAGATAATAATTTGTATATCCATGAAGCTTTGTTGGATTCAACAGGAAATATTTGGTTTGCCGGCCCAGAAGGATTATGGTGCAAACCTAAGGATCGTGAAAATGGATTGAAGATTGAATTTGCCGGTACAGCATATGTTGATAATGAAGTATACAGCATTGAACTGGACAGGCAGGGAAATATCTGGTGTGCTGTTGCCGATTTGGGAATTATCCTGCTGAACAGCGAAGGAGAAGTCATTGAACATCTGGATGCGGAAGATCACAATGCCTCAGGCCTATCTTCTGGTTTTATCAAGAATTTATTTATAGATGACAAGAACAATCTCTGGGCCGGGCATCAAGAGTCAGGCATTGACTATTTTGTAACCAGGTACAGTAGAGATATTGCATACTATAAAGATATTATCAGTGTGAATGGCTCTGTACCTACTTCAGTAAAAAAAATAGTCCCCCTGGACGGAAATGAGGTATTAGCAGTATATGAATCTCCGAGCAATCCGATTATTTCAAAAATAGCATTAATATCCACTGCAGATGGAAACAATTATTCCAGGCCATCCAACATCCAGCATATTAACTTAAATCAGACTGATTTGGATATTACCGAATTACTCCGCTTTGAAAATCAGTTTGCTGTATCAACCTATGATAACTTATACAGGTTTAATTCTGAACATCTTATTGGCAATACCCCTGTCATAAACATTCATCCTGAATCGCTTACATTCAACGATTATGTGATGTTTCATTACCTCCACAATGGTACATACTGGTTGCTTGGTCAGAATCTGCGTAAATATGATATTTCAAAAAAAAGTGAAGAAGTACATATGAAAGATCTGAATCTGGATCGTTTTGTGATTGACAACAATGGGATATTATGGGGAGCCGCCTCGCACAATGGACTTGTTATCATTGACCTGCAAAATAGAAAAGAGATCGCGCAATTCATTAATGATCCTTTGGCAAATAACAGCATTAGTGATAATAATATTCTTTGTTTATTTAAGGACTCCAACGGAGACTTATGGATTGGAACAGAGTTTGGATTAAACAGGATACAACAGAATGTAGATTCTCTGACAAGCATTCAGTCAGAAACTGATTACTCTGTGGGTTTTAATGATCTTCAATTTATTAGATTTCAAACTCAGGATGGATTGTCTGGCAATGTGATTAAAAGTCTGATAGAAGACAATCAAAAGAGGTTATGGATAGCTACCGATCAGGGCATTTCTGTTCTTGATTTATCAGATCATACCCTGCACAGACTCGGATTTTTCGATGGGATACAGGAAGGTAGCTTCCTGCTTAATTCATGCGCAAAGGGAAAAGACGGGACCCTCTATTTCGGAGGTGAAAATGGATTGAACTTTTTCAATCCGGAGCACATCACCTTTGAAAAGGAGTCGTACAGCCTACATATTAACAGACTGGATATACTGAAGGAGAGGATTTCTGTTGGATCTGAATTCAGAGAAAAGGTTATTCTGAACAGGGATTTGGAAAAGACCACCCAGATTGAACTAAGTTATAAGGATAAACTTATAGAGCTTGGATTTGTAGCTGTCGATTTCGAACACCCCGGAGAGGTCGAATATTACTATATGCTCGATGGATTTGATGTCGATTGGAATAAATCCCTGGAAGGCAACACTGCAACCTATACCAAATTACGACCGGGGTCATATACATTCAAGGTTAAGGCGAGAACGATCAATAATTCCTGGACAGAGGAGGCTAAGCTGATTATTGTCGTAAGTCCTCCATTCTGGTCAAGCTGGTGGTTTATAGTTTTGTTGTCACTGCTTATTGTATCGCTTGTTCTTCATTATGTCAGATACCGCCTGAGCAGCTTAAAAAGTCAGAAAGAAAAACTGGAGGTATTAGTCAGGAAGCGGACAGAAGAGCTTGAACAGGCAAACGCAATGAAAATTCGGTTCTTTACAAACATTTCCCATGAAATAAGAACGCCTTTGACACTTATTCTCGCCCCCATTGAACACTTAATAAATTCGAAAGGAATCGCCAGATCAGTGCAGAAAAAGCATGCTTTGATATACAGAAATGCCCAAAGACTTCATGATTTGATCAATCAACTATTACAGTTTAGAAAAATTGAAACAGGGAATTTAGAATTTAAATCCTCCTATGGAGAACCCATACAGTTCATTGAAGATCTTGCTGCCCCATTCTTTGATTATGCTTCCCAAAGAGGACAAAAGTTTATGTTAGATATTCGGGCAGAAAAGATTGAAACATGGTTTGATGAGGATAAACTGGATAAGATCCTTACTAATCTATTATCCAATGCAATCAAGTATACTCCCAGGGAGGGAGAGATAATATTAAAGGTAAGCACTGAGTACGAAAATTCGGACTTGAATCCCATACTAAGGTTGGATATTTCAGATACTGGAATGGGCATTGATCCTGCAAAATTGGAGAAAATATTTGATCGCTTCTATGAAATTGATGATTCTAACCTGAAAATGGAAGGTACAGGTATAGGTCTTGCTATAACCAAAGCACTGGTCGAATTATACAAAGGAGAGATAACAGTTTCCAGCCGATTAGGTGAGGGAAGCTGCTTTTCAGTAAGGCTTCCCATGGGAGGCAGCTATCTGGAAGAGTTCAGGAAGAATGAGGAAGAAACAGAAGAGATTATTGAATTCCCTGATGGGTACACTGAAGCATATGTAAGCGAGAAAGAAAAAGCAGGCATTCTGATTGTGGAAGACAATAATGACCTGTGCTGCTTTATCCAGGATCTCCTCAGCGATGATTATAATGTACAGACCGCTTTTAATGGAAGGGAAGCTCTGGAATTATTGACACTGGATCATAAAATTGACCTGGTCATCTCCGATATCATGATGCCGGTGATGGATGGACTAACTTTTTGCAGGAATATAAAAAACAATGTGGATACATCACACATTCCCGTATTGCTATTAACCGCAAAACATGGGGAAGAATCAGAAGTAGAAGGTTTAAAATCCGGAGCTGATGATTATATCTATAAACCTTTTAATGAGGAGATTCTCAGGATCAAAATAAAAAATATCCTTGCTTACAGAGAAAATTTGAGATCTACCTACGTGAACCAATTAAAAATCGAACCTTCAAACATAACCACTACATCAAGGGATAAAGACTTCATTGAGAAGGCGATCAGGGTGGTGGAAGAATCCATGTCCGATACTGAATTTGATATTAAAACTTTTGCGTCAGATATGGCAGTGAGTCCCAGTACTATGTTGAGGAAAATGAAAGCGATCACTGGCGAGTCCAGTGATAAATTCATTCGAACAATTCGATTAAAAAGAGCCGCACAACTTCTTCAAAGCAGTCAGTTATCGGTTACTGAAATCTGTTATGAGGTAGGATTTTCAAGCCAGAAACACTTCAGTGCTACTTTTAAAAAACAATTTGAGATATCCCCCTCAGCCTATAAGAAAAAATATCAGGCGCCTGATAGTCAGCATAAAAAACCCAGACTACATTTCTCGTAATGCAATCCGGGTTTGGTGTAATTTTGTCTCAGCCAATAATTAAATAAAGGAAGATACTATCAGCCTTAGAATTGAAGCCCATGATAGAACAATTGATTACAACCAACAAAACCAAGGTCATGAAACCAATACCAATCCCCGGCATTTTACCATTCCTTATCTCCATTTTTGTTCTTTCAGCATGTACAATGAAGCCATTTAACACCGATAAGACTCTGGTTTCGTGGGTGACCATTGATAACCTTGATGCTGATGGAGGCAGTATACTGACCCTTCAGGACGGCGAGCTTTTTGACGGCATCATCCTGTCGGGTGAGACAAGCTCATGGATCGCGGGAAGTGAAGAGGATTCACGGAGCCCGAAAGTTACGAACGATAGCTCCATAATTGCTCCCGGGATTGGCAAAGTCGAGCAAATTGCTGTTGTTTACAAAGGCAACGAAATCCTTATCTACAGGGATGCGGTTCTCCAGGCACAATACGAAGCAGAAAACATCAATCTGCTAAACAGCCATACAAATATGGTAGTTTTCGGACCAAGTTTTTACGGTGGCAAGGGAGCTGTTTCAGGTGCCATTGATGATGCCCGTATTTATAGTGAGGCTCTCTCCGAAAAAGAACTGAGGCAGCTTCAAGCCAATAAATCATCCAGGATCAAGCCCTATGCATGGTGGGATTTTGAAGGAGGTGAAGTTCTCGACCTCACCGGCAGATATGAATTCCACAATTTAGGAGTATGGGAGGATGTAGAAATAAATAGCGGCAAATTGATCCTTAAGGAACATGATAGTCAATGGATTGCCGCCAGGACCTATATTCCGGAAACTCCGGAGTGGCCTGCGAATCCACCTGAAAACTGGCCCACTTACCACCTTGCCCACCCAGGTCCCGGAGTGGCTTTTCCGGGAGATCCCAATCCAGCTTTTTATTATAAGGGGCGCTATCACCTGCACTACATATATGAAAATCCCTATGGATTCATGTTTGCACATTTATCAAGTACCAATATGGTAAATTGGGAATGGCAACCTACAGTGCTAGGTCCTCCTAAAACCGGTCACGGAATGTTCAGTGGAACAGGGTTTTTCACCATGGAGGGTAAACCGGCCATGATCTACCATGGCTGGGGATCTGACAGAAACCATATCATGTATGGGCTGGATGACAAGCTTGACGAATGGACGGATCCGCAGGTGATCCTTCCCATGGATGAAAATGGGGATGTTGTGAATATGGATCAATGGGATCCTGATTGCTGGCAGATAGGCGACACCTACTACGCCCTGTCAGGAGGCAAAGATCCTGGCTTGTTGAAATCTGATAACCTGAAGGACTGGGTGTATATAGGTAAATTGTTGCATGAAGATTACCCCTTGAGACTTGATGTAGATAGGTATGAAGATATCTCCTGTGCAAACATCTTCCAGATAGGAGACAAATGGATGTTGTTGTGTATCAGTCACGCGCTGGGTTGTCGTTACTATCTCGGTGATTTTAAGGACGAAAAATTCGTCCCGGAATTCCACGCCCTGATGAACTGGATGGCTCCAGATGAAACTCCCACGGGCTTTGCCCCGGATAATAAGACACTTACCTATTTCGCGCCTGAGTCACTTGAGACAAAAGACGGGCGAAGGGTCGTGTGGGCCTGGATAACTGCCGATGCCAGTCCCTCCGGGCTGCAGTCACTTCCACGCGAGCTGGACTTACCCGCTGATGGTGTACTGAGAATCAGGCCACTCAAGGAGCTGGAAACTCTGCGCTTCGATCAACAAACAGTTGAAAACATCACAGTCGTTAAAGATGAGACATTCACACTTAGCGATATTACCGGGGATGCCCTCGAGATGCAAGTAACATTTAAAGCGCCCTTGCCTGAAGATTTCGGGATAAGGCTCCTGGGGGATGAGAAGGGTGAGGGAGGAATAAGTATCAGAGCCGGAGCAAACCGAAATACACTGAGTATAGGATCCATCAATCCCCCCTTTAAGCTGAAGGATGGTGAAAACCTGACCTTGAGGATTTTCATTGACAAGAACCTGGTGGAGGTTTTCGCTAATGATCGGCAGGCTGCTGCATACGCCAGTAAAGAGATTCGCGAGAAACCGGAGTTCAGCTTTTTCACCAATGACAAACCCCTGATAATCAGAGATGTAAATATCTGGAAGATGAGGTCAGCATATGGAACTACCTCAAATTGAACCCTGATGCTCTCATAACCTGTTATCCCTCAGGCCACACTTGAATGGCTTTGGAATTATAGATTATAAAATATAACTTGATTGCAGATTAGGAATGCTAAGCCGAGTCTCTAATCGAAAGTCAGTTGCATCTGTATTTTTTTGGATAAGAAGCGCAAACGTTTGTTCGGAAATGTTAAAGCCTTCATACTTATAACGTATAAAGTATTCAAACTATGAAAAGTAAAAGGCGTATAATGCAAGTTGTTTACTTACTTTCTCTTGCAATCATAATGACAGGCTGCGAGTACATTCCCCCTGATCCTCCCCCTGTTGAGAACCAACCACCGGTAATAAAAGGGCTCAATGATATGGACCTGCCTATGGGTTTCGTCACCCATGAACTGGATTTTGCCAACTACGTTTCAGATCAGGAAGGGGAAATAATCACCTACCAGGTTAGCAATAGCAACGATCCTGTGATCACCATCAGCCTTGAAAGCAGTGTTTTAACAATTACTGAAGTTAGCAATGGTTCTTCAGATATAAATGTTATTGCCACTGACGGACACGAAGGTCACGAGGTAGAATCTACATTTACTGTGACAGTTAAAGGCATTCAGGGAGCTGATGATTATACGGGTAATGTTACAGCAGGATTTCTTGATTTTAACGGATTTGGCGAAGGTCATATATATGATAATCCCATTCCGGGATTAACGGTCGAAGGATGGGATTATGATTGGGAATCTCCGGTTCCTGATGTAATGCTGGCGAATAATGATCACCTGGTAATTACAAATGAAATCGATCGGCAATGGTTTTGGATTGACTATAAACTTGATAGCGACTATGATTTCACCGGGAAAAAATTAAGGTTCGATTACAGCTACTTCACAGCTCCTGCATTAACCGGAACTCATTGGGATGAAGATGAAGATCCGGCGGCTGTGGATATCCGAGTCTGGTATGTCAATACAGGCTGGAGTACGGGCGGTGCCATCTATTTTAGCAGCCTGGACCTGGAATATAGCACGGTTTGGCAAGAAGTGAGCATTCCATTGGAAGATTTTGGCAGCCTCTGGGAAATGCCTGTTGATCCATCACAAATAAGATACTATGGCATGGAGATTTGGGGTGGAACTTCAAGTGCTCCCGTTTCATTCAGGCTGGATAATTTTGGTATTGTTGACTAGTTAGACTCAGGGTGTTCACATTTTAAGTTACAATTATGAAAAAATGCATAAAATCAACATTGAGCATTTTAGCCTTGTTGTTTTGCTTTCATCAGGCACATGCACAACATACCGTTAGCGGTACAATAACAGACGAATTTCAAGAAGCAGTGCTCGGTGCATCGGTACAGGTAAAAGGCACAACACTGGGCACAATTTCAGATGAAAATGGAAATTATTCCATTGCGGTTCCGGACGCGGGCATGACCCTCATTTTTAGTTTTGTTGGTTATAAAACCCAGGAAGTGGCAGTTGAAGATAACAACACCATTGATGTGATATTTGAGATTGATATCTCAGAATTAGAGTCCGTTGTTGTAGTCGGATACGGCTCTCAAAGAAAACAGGATATCACCGGCGCTGTTGCTGTGGTGAATACGGATGACCTTGCTATAAGCTCCCATACCAACATTTCAGATCGCTTGCAGGGTAGGGTTGCTGGTGTTAATGTCAGAACGAGCGGTGAACCTGGCTCCATTGGTGATGTGACCATACGTGGTGTATCTTTTTTCGGTGACAACAATCCCCTGTTTGTCATTGATGGAGTGCCCACTGAGGACAGTCCCAATCTTAATCCTTATGATATCGAATCCTTGCAGGTTTTGAAAGATGCGTCTTCATCTGCAATCTACGGTTCCAGGGCCGCAAATGGGGTAATAGTGATCACCACAAAAAAAGGACACGCTGGAAAACCTTTTGTCTCGTTTAGCACTAAGGTGGGAATTCAGCAATTCCCTCATAAAATGGATGTGGTAAATACAGAGGAATTTGCCAGGATTCACAACGCTGCATACGACAATGCGGGATATCCACGAAAAACCTGGTCTGATGACCTTCTCATGGCGTGGATACCGATTGGCAGGAGGAAGTATTTAATAGTGCGGCATTGATGGCGGATATTAACCTGTCAATTTCGACAGGAAGTGATAAAAGCAAAGTCTATTTTAATTTGAACAATACAAACCAGGAAGGCACCATTGAAGGGACTCTATTTAACAGGTTTGGGGCCCGTCTTAACTCAGAATATGATTTAGGCAAGCGGATTAAAATAGGGCAAAACCTCGCGGTGAGCAAAACCCGCCAACGTGGCCAGCAAGTACTGGATGCTCAGAGTGTCATGGGGGGAGAGGGAGATGCAGTGATAAATACAGCCCTGATGATGTTTCCGAATATTCCTGTTTATGATCCAAAGAGATTAAGTGGTTACGGACATGGTTCCATTAAAGAGGCGGAAATATATTTGTATAACCCTGTTGGAATAAGGGAAATGTACAGAGGTTTCGAGGATCATACCCGAATTATTGGCAATATTTTTGCCAACGTTCACATTTAGAAGGATTGGAATACAGGTTGAATTTTGCTACCAATATTGATATTGGCTATTCAGAAATCCATCAAAGAGGCGGACAGATCACCACAGAACTTGTCCATCTCTCTGGTATGTCAGAGAGCAATACTCAAAACTCCATGTTTCTTTTTGAGAACCGATTAACTTACAACAAGCGTATTGGTGATCATGGATTTTCCATAATGGCTACCCATACAGAACAGCAGTACAATTATAAGGAAAGTGAAATTTCAATTAATGGAGGATTTGAAGGCAGATATCCTTTCTTTCAAATTTCATCAACCACCGCAGCACCAGAGGATATTACAACTTACGGTAGTGAAGAGGAATCGGCCATCCGATCTTTTTTGGGCAGGCTTACGTATAATTATGCCGACAGATATTTAATAACAGCCAATTTCAGGGCCGATGGTTCTTCCAAATTTCCTGAGCATAACAGATGGGGTTATTTCCCATCTGTGTCTGCAGGTTGGACTGTCAGTAAGGAAGAGTTTTTTGATGTACCCTTCATCTATAATTTAAAATTTCGTGGAGGATACGGAGAGGTTGGTAATGCAAGTATTGATGATTATGCCTATCAATCATTGGTTTTCTCAAGATCAGTAGGAGGCGTAAATTACAACCTGGGATACGATGACAGGAGTGTAATCGGAGCCGTGCGTGATGCCATCGTCAACAGCGATCTGAGATGGGAAACTTTGAAGGAGACCAACATAGGAATGGACCTGGCACTTTTTAAAGGAAAATTTGAACTGATAACAGATTATTATTTTGGCACGCTTGAAGATTTATTAGTTGCGGCCCCCCTTGCCGGTACTGCTGGAGAAGGGTTCGGGGCCACAAGTATTGTGAACGCAGCCACTATGAAAAGATCAGGATGGGAAGTCTCGGCAAGATATCGCCAAATGGAAGGATCTTTTAAGTATGATGTATCAGTGAACCTCTCTCACTCCAGCAATACTGTTAGCTATCTTCCAATGGGTGACATGTTTGAAGAATATTCAATTACAAGAGAAGGCCTTCCTATCGGACAAATTTATGCCTTGGATTACCTGGGTATATACACGGATCCATCGGAATTGGATGCCTATACTGTCGTTAATCAGATTCCGCAATTAGGCGATGCTAAATACCGGGATGTAAGTGGGGATGGAAACATCAGTGAGGGTGATGACAGGGACATCGTTGGAGATCCGAATCCCGGCTTGCTGTATGGATTTAATTTTAATGCATACTGGCGGAGGTTTGATTTTTCAATCTTTATACAGGGTGTGCAGGGAAGAGATGTTTTCAATGCAATAAAGTACGCCATGAACACAAGTCCAATAACCAGCTATACAGGAGACTATGATCCATATATTGATGGAGTTGGAACAGAACCAAGACCTACAGCTGATTTTGGAAGTCCAAATGGGATTGCCAGCAGCCTGTTTGTTGAAGATGCTTCCTACTTAAGGTTAAAAAATATTCGGATAGGCTACGAAATTCCATGGGCTAAGGTCAGCAATTTTAGTGTTTTCCTTGATGGGCAAAACCTGCTCACTTTTACAAAATATTCGGGAATGGATCCAGAGTTTGAAAGTGATATTCTTGCTCCCGGGGTAGACTGGGGAGGATTTCCTAATGTCAGGATCTTTGCTGCAGGCTTTAATCTCAGTTTCTGATGCTAACAGTATAAATCAAGTTTCTATGAAGAATCTAAAATATAAAACAATTTTGCTGGGTGTGGCGATATTCCTCTCAGCTTGTACAGATTTGGAGCAGATTAATCCAAACTACCCAACCGAAGCTTCTTTCTGGAAAACAAAAGAAGACTTCTACCAGGGTCTTATTGGAGCTTACGACCAATTACAAAGCGGTGAAATGTATGGTGGAAAAATCCAACAAACTTATAATCTTCTTTCAGACGAAGGCTTTACTGGTGAACTTGGTGAGCCTTTGAACCTGGCAACGTTTACTTCTGACCTCGGTAACGAATTCATCGAAACCCTATGGTACGATCTTTACACATTAATTGCGAGATCTTATGAAGTTATTGAGAGAGGTGAAGCCAGCGATGTGTCTGGTATAGAAGGTATCATTGGGGAAGCTAAATTTCTGGCTGCATTGGCATATTTTAATTTAATCAGTGCTTATGGAGACGGAATAGCATATGTAGACGGGATACAGACGGCAAATGACAGGCCGAGAAAAGCAGAAACGGGAGAAATGTGGACCTTTACTGAGAATTTACTGATAGACGCTATTGAAGTATTACCAGAATCATACTCTGCCTCGGAATTCGGAAGGGTGACAAAGGGTGCAGCACTAGCCTTGCTGGCAAAAGTACATCTGCAGCAGAAGGATTACACTGCTGCAGAGCCTATACTCTCAGAGATAGTTGAATCAGGTGATTATGAGCTCAATGCTGACTATGCATCCACTTTTTCTGAAGAACTTACAACAGGCAATAAGGAAGTAATCTTCCAGGTGAATTTTGTACATAACGGACCTCAGAATGAGTCAGACCATGCATGGTATTTCAGGATAAATACACCTGGCCCTTCCAATATTGGCATCTGGGCTGACCAGCTTGCTTCCGAATTTGCTGTCAGGTCCTATCTTGTTGAAGCAGATAAGGATGGCAATCATGATCCCAGATTGGATGTAAGCCTCTTTACCGAAAACAGCGATACAACATTGTATGGCCAAACATGGGCGTGGTGGGTAGCGAATACCAGCGAAATAGTTACCGGAGCCAGTTTCTATAAGTTCAATGAAAATGAGGCAGTGCTGGATGAGATAAACAATGGAACGGGATACGTCCAATGGAATAATGGAGGCAAGGATATGATTATCATGCGCTATGCTGATATCTTACTGCTGTATGCCGAGGCTCTGAATGAGAACGGCAAAACATCTGAAGCACATCAATATGTGAATATGGTGAGAGTAAGATCCAATATGAATGACCTGGAAGTAAGCGCAGGAGGTGAACTAAACCAGGCTGATCTCCGGGAGCAGATCAAGCATGAACGCCTGGTGGAACTATGTGGGGAATATATCAGGTGGTTCGACTTAAAAAGGTGGGGAGATTACGGGCCAATAGTTGCCGAAGATTTTACCGTTCCTGCCACAGGAGATGTAATTGCCAGACACCCGCCTTTTGCAAGTTTCAGGTTAGACCAGGATGAACTCTTTCCTATACCACTGGACGAATTGGATCTTAATCCGAACCTGCTTCCACAAAATCCTGGTTGGTAAAACTTTGACAATGAAAAAAACACTATTTCTTCTCACACTAATCGCTTCGGCCATACTCATTGTTGGCTGTCAGTCTGACCAATACGAGCGAATTTCCGAAGATGAGCTCCGCAATAAGATTGCAGGTGGATGGGCTGGTAAAATGATTGGTGTTTCCTATGGAGCACCAACAGAATTCGCATATAACGGGATCATAAACGAAGATCCTATCAATTGGAATCCGGCATCTTTAAGAAAGTCCACCGGTCAGGATGACCTCTATGTTCAGATGAGTTTTATGATGACAATGGACGAATTTGGAATGGATGCCCCTGTTGAAAAGTTCGGGGAAGCTTTCGCCAATGCCGGGTATATGCTATGGCATGCAAACCGGGGGGCACGGATGAATATTTGGAACGGGATTTTGCCTCCGGAATCAGGACATCCTGACTACAACCTGCATGCCGATGATATCGACTTTCAGATCGAAGCCGACTACATTGGTCTGATGAGCCCCGGCATGCCACAAACTTCAAATAAGATCTGTGATAAAATAGGCCACATTATGAATTATGGTGATGGAGTATACGGTGGTATGTTTGTCAGCGCTTTATATGCAGCTGCATATTTTGAGAATGACATAAAGAAGGTGCTATCCACCGCCATGAAATCGTTGCCTGAGGAGAGTCAGTATCACAAGATACTGAGCGATGTAATTGATGGCTATCAAAGAAACCCGGATGACTGGAAGAAAACATGGAAGGAAATCTATGATACCTGGGGTGAAGGGGACATTTGCTGTGCCCTGTCTGAATTTAATATTGATGCAAAACTCAACGGAGCATTTATAGCCATGGGACTGCTATACGGTGAAGGGGATTTTAAAAAGACCCTGGAAATTAGCACCCGCTGCGGAGCAGATTCCGATTGCAATCCATCCAATTGTGGTGGAGTAATGGGCATTATTATGGGCTATGACAAAATCCCATCGGAGTGGACCGGCTATATCGATGAAATTTCTGATTCCCTATTCATCTACACCGATTATTCATTCAACATAGCAGTGGACAGAACCCTGCACTATGCCAAACAACTGATCGTCGAAAATGGTGGTAAGATTGAAGATGGCATGCTCTACATTAAAAAACAGGAAGCAGTGCCAGCCAAACTTGAGGTATCATTCCCGGGGATTGTTCCCAAGGAAAAAGTGACCATTGACGATGAAGAGTATTGGGAATGGAAGGGGGACTGGAAAACAGTTCAACAGCCTAATCAGTGGGAGTATGAAGAAAAACAAAAACAGGCTGAACAGGCAGGCGCTGAAGCTGTGTTCAAATTCAATGGAACAGGAGCTGTGCTGATGGGAAGGTTTGATATGGACTGTGGCCAGGTCGATATTTTTGTAGATGGAGAATTCTACCGTTCAAAAGATCTTTTTTATAAAATGATGGACTGGGGAGCCGGTGATGGATGGCTGAATGGCGCACACCTTGCGCATGTGATGAACCTGGATTCGGGAGACCATGAAATCAGATTGGTGATCAATGGCAAAAAGAATGAGAAATCTACAGGAACCAAACTTAAAGTGGCAAGAGCTATTATTTACGATAGTGAACCAGAGAAGATCAGGGTAGTTCTCGATACCGATGCAAACAATGAATTAGACGACCAACATGCCATTGCATATATGCTTTTTAACGGCGATTCTTTTGATGTTGAAGGAATTACTGTAAATAAGACCAGTAACGGTGGCGATGTTAGCAAACATTATGAAGAAGCTGAACGTGTAGTGAAATTATGTGGCCTGCAGGGTACAATAGACATTTATACAGGCGCAAACGGATCATTTAAGGAGATAAAAGATCATATGGATGAACCTGATTTTGATGGGATGGAAGCTGTCAATTTCATCATAGAAAGAGCTCACGCTAATTCAGACAGGAAGCTGGTATTATTGCCGGTTGGTAAGCTGACCAATATTGCACTTGCACTTAAGAAAGATCCATCTATTGCACCCAAAGTCAGAATTGTCTGGCTTGGCTCTAACTACCCGGATCCCGGAGAGTACAACCAGGTCAATGATATTTCAGCCATGCAATATGTGCTTGATGCTGAAGTAGATCTTGAGATCGTTATGGTTCGATATGATAAACCTTCCGGAACCGATGCCGTAAGAGCGTTGCTGTCTGAAATTGAAGAGGTAATGCCGGGAAAAGGCCCCACCATCTCAACACCGGTTACCGGGCGTCACGGAAATGAGTTTACAAGTTTCGGAGATTATTCCATCAGTCTGTTTAGAAATATTGAAGAGTATCATGGTGATCCGCCTTCCAGGGCACTGTTTGATATGGCTGCCGTTGCCATCGTAAAAAATCCATCCTGGGCCGTTAAATCAAGGATACCCAGTCCTGAGTATCTAGATGGTACCTGGATTGAAAGACCTGGTAATCCCCATGAAATTACGATCTGGGAAAACTTTGATAAGAAAAGCATATTGGATGATTTCTATGCCTCAATGGAAGACTATGTGCTTGTTAATTCTTTGCATGGACAAAAAATTAGCAAAGAAGAATATAAAGACAAGCTGAAAGGCTTCTGGTTGGGCGGATGTATTGCCAACTGGACCGGTTTACCCACCGAAAACAGGCGCACTGACTTCCCATTTTTTACCGATGATGATTTTGGTCCGGGAAAATACGATTATATACTCGACCAGGATCCATGGGGAGCTGATGATGATACCGATATAGAATACGTGTACCAACATGCCATTGAAACAAATGATCAGTACAAATTAACAGGTGAACAAATAAGCGAAGCCTGGCAAAACCACATTGGATTGCCGAAGCTCTGGGTATCCAATTTATCTGCTCTTGGCCAAATGCAAAATGGGGCATTCCCTCCAGCAACATCATTGCCAGAAAATAATCCTATGTGGGATATGATTGACGCGCAGCTTACGACTGAAATTTTTGGAGCACTGGCACCCGGTCGTCCTGATGTGGCTCTTGATATTGCTCATCTTCCCATTCGAACTACCGCTTACCTTCATTCCGAATGGGCTTCGGAATTCTACGTCATCATGCATTCCCTGGTGGCTGCTGTGGATCCGTCTCTTTCTCTCGAAGATCAGGTAACCTGGCTGGCTGATCAGGCTCGCAAGCGAATACCCGATTGGTCTTATATTGCAGACATGTATGATTTTGTTAAAGCAGCATACGAGGCTAATCCTCATAAGGATAACTGGGAAATAACCAGGGACCAGGTAGCACAACGATATCAACAAAGGGTAACTGCGGGGTATCTATATAAGTATCCCTGGGATTCGGGGATAAACTTTGCTGCATCCATGGTTAGCCTGTTCTATGGTGAAGGTGATTATAAAAAGACCATACGAATTGGCTGCATGTGCGGCTGGGATTCAGACAACCCTACATCAACCTGGGGTGGTCTCCTGGGTTTGCTTTATGGTCATGAAAGACTCCAGTCCCACTTCAATAAAACCGACTTTTCGGATGCTTATTATATTGAACGTTCACGTTATAATATGCCCATACCGCTGGATAATTTTAACGATATGGCTGAGAGAGGACTCGACATCATTGATGATATAGTGCTGGGGGCGATGGGTGGCTCAATTGAAGGTGATAATTGGATTATCCCTGAAATGAAATCGGACATAATCGCAGCAGCTGTTCCCAAAACTAATGTACCCTGGCTTACCATTGAAGACAATGATCCACGATGGATTTTTACGGGATTTGAATCGCACAAAAATAATTGGAACGCCTCAGGTGCAACACTCGCATTTGGCTACGAAAATTGTAAAGCTGAAATAACATTCACTGGAAAGGCAGTTCAATATTATGCATACCGAAGTCCAAAAGGAGGCAAAGTAACTATAGCTCTTGACGGGGTTTCTTATGGCGAATTCAGTTTGGAAAACCATAATACCCATGGTCAACACTATGTCAAAATATTTGAAAAGCTGGGATTAAAACCCGGCTCTCATACACTCATCATTCAGGGTGATGAAGACGCTACTGAGAAAACAATTGATATGCTTTCAGTAGTCGAATGACCTTATTGAAGAAAAAACTGTATCATGGGCTATTTTAAAATAATTGCAGGAATTTTGATACTTTCTTTGGTATTCACCTCTACGGTTAATTGCCAGGAGAGAGCTATAAGTGAAAAAGAACTTAATGATAAAATCTCGGCCTTCTGGCTCGGACAGCTAGTCGGCAATTATTATGGTCTTCCGTTTGAAAACAAGTATGTTGACGAACCTGTACCTTTTCTTGTTAACAGGGTGTATACATACAAAGACGATGAATCAATCGTTTTAAACAGGTACGACTGGCGCGGTTTCATTCCTATTTTCATGGATGCTGTTGAACGTGCCATTGCAGATGATGATACTGATATAGAGTTTATTACTTTGCATGCCGTGGAAAAATACGGTCTCGACCTTAGCTACCCAGAGATAAAAAAAATAAAAAAAAAGCACATTAATCGGAGAATCTGGGTGGCTAATCATACAGCCCGATCGCTAATGAGTAAAGGATTAGTTGCCCCCGAAACAGGACGCAAGGAAAACAACAGGAACTGGTTTCAGATCGATCCTCAACTGGTCAACGAGATATGGAGTGCATTCTATCCCGGTATGACAAAAAAGGCCGGGGAGAGGGCGCTGTGGGGAGCGAGAATTACCAACGACGACTGGGGTACACATCCAACCATAGCATACGGTGTCATGATCAGTGCAGCCTTTTTCGAAAAGGATGTTGAAAAACTGGTGCAGATGGCCATCGATGCCATCCCCAACGAAGGTCCTTTTGCGGAAGGTATACGGGATGTTGTTAAATGGCACAAAGAGAATGACAATTGGCGGGATACACGAAAAATGATTCATGACAAGTATTACAGATACAAAAAAGGTTCGTATGAAGCGCCAGTAAGCGTGGTGTCTTCACTGAATAATGGATTATGCGGTATTATGGCCATACTGTATGGCGAAGGTGATTTTATGAAAACGGTTGGTATAGCGGTAAGTGCGGGATATGATTGTGATAACCAGGCAGCTACATGTGCCGGTCTTATTGGAGTGATTCAGGGAACGAAATGTCTTCCCAACGAAATGATCGAAGAGTTTAACAATCAATATGTCTGCTTTACCCGTGATGAGGTGCAAATAGCTACTCCTCTGTCAGAAATTGAAGAACGGATAGCGGCAATAGCCAAAAAAGCAATTCTTGAAAATGGAGGCCGGGTTGAAGTTCGGAGAACCGAATCTCCTTCTGTAAGGGATAGAACAATCCCCTTTACCTATGGAGGGCTTGATCATAGTATACAATTTGGCTATGAAGAAGCAAGCATTGCCGGCGGAGACTTCAATGAAGATATGTTTGTTGAGTATATACAGGAAGGAGATCGGGTGCGCTGGGAAATTTGGGATAATGATGACCCGGTAGCTAATTTTGAAGGCTTTTTCGATGGTGAAAAATTAGTCTCTGTTAAGGAGATATTTGTTGACATTTTTGATGAAGATATCTACGGTGAAATAACCTACATTATTAACAGCGATTTTTAGCCTGCTGATTACTTATGAAAACTACAGTAATATTCCTTTCGTTATCCATGCTTTGTGCCTTTGGGAAGGGTGAATGTATTCCTGATTCCACCAAGTTTTTATTGCTGGATAAGCGCATTATCGAAACCACAGAGAATGTAAAACTGGAAGTTGGAAAAGTAGAAAAACACGATGCCAATCCCCTATTTGGAGAAGAAAAGGAATGGGAGATGCGCATCGACAACCTATACGGAAATATAATTTTTGATCAGGAAGAGCACATTTATAAGTGTTGGTATTCACCGTTTATTGTTGATTATGCTGCCCATGGAATGACACTGGAAGAACGAGCCAAACGATATAGGGAACACCCTGAAAGGGAAATGGGAATATGCTATGCCACATCGATAGACGGAATTAATTGGGAGAAACCTGATCTGGGATTGGTTGAATACAATGGCAGCAAAGGAAACAATATTGTTTGGCGAGGTCCTCATGGTGCAGGAGTGATTAAGGATTTGAGCGAAAAAGATCCGGCAAAGCGATACAAAGTTATTTTTCAGGGGATGGCGGTAGGATTCTCTGCTGATGGTATTCACTGGAGTGAAAAAAGGAAGGTGAATGGAGTAAAAGTTGCTGGCGATACGCATAATAATGCAATTTGGGCTCCAACATTAAATAAATATATAGGGATCACGCGAACATGGGGACGTAAATTTGGACGAGAAGTAGCGCGCATTGAAAGCGACAATTTCATAGATTGGACCAGGGAAGAGGTGGTTTTGCATGGAACAAATAAAGACTTACAAACTTACTCCATGCCCATATTCTATTATAAGCAGGTATACCTGGGTTTGCTAACTATTTATCAGCAAAGCACCGATAGAGTCTGGACTGAATTAACATGGAGTCCTGATACCAGAAATTGGTACCGGATCGATGAGGGAACTCCGCTTATACCTAATTCCGAAAAGGAGTTGGACTATGACTATGGTTGCGTCTACGCATGTGCTTCTCCAGTTTTTCTGGATGACAAAATATTGCTCTATTATGGTGGCAGCGATTGGTTGCATTCCGGTTGGAGAAATGGTTTTCTTTGTCTGGCAACCCTGCGTCCAGACGGATTTGCCGGATATGTGCAGGAAAACAAAAACCAGGAAGGCGTTATCGTAACAAAGTTATTCAAATACAAAGGTGGGGCATTTAAATTAACTGCGGATGTTGAGAAAGGCGGATCAATTAATGTTAGCCTTTTGAATAGCAATGGAGAGCAAATTGCTGCTTCTGAGTCTATTACAACTTCGATAACTGATGAATATCTCAAGCTCGACAAAGAAATCAAGGAAGGAAATATCAGCCTTAAAATTGAAATTATGCAGGCTAAGGTTTATTCATTCAGTATCGAATAATGAAGTATCAGTTTAACACTACAAAATTATGAAAAGAATAAGTAGATTATTAATACTGGCTTTATTGGCTAATGTATATTCTTTGCATGGACATATGAATTATTATATTTCTTCAGTCCATGGTTCAGCGGACGGTGATGGCAGTGCAGAAAAACCCTGGAACTCCCTCGAAAATATAAACGCTTACAATTTATCACCGGGTGATACGGTGTTTTTTGAACGGGGTTCAAGCTGGTCAGGCACTTTCGAGATTAGTGCTTCCGGCACAGAAGTAAATCCAATCGTCTTCACTGCTTATGGCTCAGGTAATATGCCAGCAATAAGCAATCCTGATCCAGGGATAAATGATGGCAATGCAATTCGCATTTCAGCAAGCTATATCACCATTGAAAATTTATACATAAATAATTGTGGCCCTAGCGAACCCCGCACTGTTGCGGGTATTGCCTCCTTCGACCGGCAGGATCATCATATAATCATCCAGCACTGTGAATTTGAGGGATGTCGTGTTGCAGTAAGATTATATGCTCACGATGTACTTATTACAAATAACTACATGCATGCCCCGGGAGGAGGAATCAATGAATGGTGGGGGCCAATGGCCATTGTAGGAGCCGGATATAATGGTGAAATTTCATTCAATGTTATTGAGGGATTCCTGGCACCAAATAACTACGGTTTTGATGGGGGTGCTATCGAGCTTGACGATGAGGGAATTCATACAAATTGGAAGATACATCATAATATCAGTCTTGGAAACGAAGGTTTTCTTGAATCATACGATGACTCTGAATGCGACGATTGCACCTGGGGAGATATAGAAATTTGTTATAATTACAGTGATGATTACCAGTGGTTTATTGACGGGCCAATTGGCGCAGATGCAATTATTGAAAACAACACTATATTCAGGGTGCTGCCGGCAAATACGGATTATAACTGGTGCATCAGTCTTCATCATCTCATTCCCCTGGCCTCTGTCCGCAATAATATTTTTGTCCTGGCAAATGGAGTAACAGCATTCGAATGGGAAAATCCCGGGTCATCTACCAGTGATAATATTTATTTTTCGGTGGATAATAGCCTGTCCAATCCAAAAGGATATCCCCTGGGGAAAGGTGAGATTATCGCCGATCCTCTGTTTGTAAATTTCGAACAGCGTGATTTACACTTACTCCAGGGAAGTCCTGCTATCGACATGGCAGAAGCATCCAGGTATACATTTGACCTTGACCGAAATCCCGTACCTCAGGGTAAGGCACCGGATGTGGGTGCTTTTGAAAGTAGTTTTACTGCAAGTATCAACTCCCCCAATAAGATTGCAAATGTCTCAATATATCCAAATCCTTCATCTGGAATATTGCACATAGAAACTAGAAAAAGTCCGAAACAGCAAAATCAAACGATTACCATTCATGATCAAACCGGGAAAGTGGTAAAAATGCAGCAAATGCAAAATAAGATCTCAACTATTGATCTGACTAATTTCTCTAAAGGCATCTATTTTGTGAAGCTGGGATTAAGCGAGCACTCCATACCACACATCCTGCAATAGATGATGTATGGATCACAGGAAGACAAATATTAAAGATATTGCGAGAAGCACAAACCTTTCAATTACAACTGTTTCAAGAGTATTGAATGGTAAGGCAAAGCAATACCGAATCAGTGAAAAATCTCAGAAGAAAATATATGAGGCAGCCGAAGCACTGAATTATATACCCAACCAGATTGCCGTTAATCTTCAATCAGGCAGGACAAGGACCATTGCGTTGATCATTCCTTCCCTGATGAATCCCTATTTTTCGCGCATCGCCGGTTTGATAAATATGCAATTGCAGCAAATTGGTTATGCAACACTGATCAGTGACAGCAACGAAAATCCGGAGATAGAAAAGGAGGAGCTCATGCAGATGAATTCCAGAAATGTCGAAGGGATCATCATTGCACCCTGTGGCAATAGTCCGGATCAACTAAGGCTCATTCAGAATCAGAATATACCTGTTGTCTGCCTGGATCGTTACATTGAAGGATTGGAGATCCCTTTTGTATCAACTGATAATTACCAGGGGGCCTACCAGGCAACAAAGCACTTCATCAAGAACGGGCATACCCACATTGCATGTATCCAGGGAATAGAATCCTCTATGCCTAATCAGCTCAGAATCAAAGGATTCAAGGCGGCACTAGAGGAGGAGGGAATTAAAATTAGTAGTATTTCCGGATATGACTTTTCAGTCATTAACGGATATACAGAAACATTGTTATTAATGCAAAACAAGCTAAAACCAACGGCCATTTTCGCTATGAGCAACACCATTGCACTGGGTTGTATGTCAGCACTGAAAGAATACAATTTTCGAATACCCGGGGATATATCCCTGATTGCTTTTGATGACCATCCCTATCTTGAATACCTTTCAACACCACTCACCTGTGTAGCGCAGCCCATAAATGATATTTGTAAGATAGCAGTCCGGCTTTTATTCAGCCTGATCAATAATGAGGAGATCAAATCCAAGCAGGTATTCCTGCAACCTACCTTGAAATTAAGAGAGTCAGTAAAACAATTAAACTGAAAGCTTAATAGCTTTCTTATCAGCGTATTGATTTTAAACTGTACACTATTCCTGACTCTAATATGACTGACCCATTGTGAGCAAAAAGTGATATTTTGTCGTAATCTTCACTTGGAAAGAAGATCTCGGTCATGACTCTCTGACCGTCATTGATGAACAACTCAATAGATGCTTTATCGATGTATGCCTTCATCACAATGGATTCTGTTGTTGATAGTGATAATGGTGCTTTGTGGATCCCCGGGAATTGTTCAGAAAACTCATCTTTCCCACTAATGGTCCGGTCGATATATACAAGCTCATCAGAAGTGCTGTACCCAACGGTCAGTTGTTCATCCAGGGAATTACTTAGCATAAATCCGAATTCAGAGGCAATCCCATTTTGAGTTCCGCCGGGAATGTTGAATTCCAGGTTTATCTCATACATTGAACTTTCATATTTCTCTCCTTCACGTAGATCCATTTTACCTGAAATAACAGCTGGTTCAATCTCGAATGAATCCTTTCTCAGCCCATCCAATTCGCCAATTGGCTTGCATAATACTTCATAATGATTGGCATTTAAAACAAGGTACAGCTCGCGTGGGATGGTCATCGCATTCCTCCACCGTTCAGTAGGAACGACCTGTGCATAATCCCAGTTACTCATCCAGCCTATCAGAATTCTGCGTCCGTCATCTTCTGCCATATCTGAGAAAGTAACTCCTGCATAATTGTCTCTTCCGTACTCCAGCCACAGGGCTTCCTTCCCCGGATTTTCATTGCTAAATGATGAACCATCGAATTCTCCTACAAAGTATTGAGTTCCAGATCCTCCGTTAGGACCATCTGAAGCTACGCTAACCAGCAAGATCCATTTTTCATCTCCATCGAATTCCAATGGCATTAGTTCAGGACATTCCCAGGCACCTCCATGAGCTCCAACATTCAAACCAAATTCACTTTCCCAGGTCCAGTTGGTAAGATTTGGGGAGGAATAGAAGAACACTCGATCATACGCTGCAAGTACCATGATCCATTTCTGCACCCCGTCGTGCCAGATTACTTTAGGATCTCTGAAATCCCTGATCCCAGGATTTCCAAGAACAGGATTTCCAACATATTTCTTCCAGCTTCTTCCTTTATCATTGCTGTATGCAATACTCTGGTATTGGAATGTATCTAACCCGCTTTGTTCAACTTCCATATTGTGGTGCGTGAAGATAGCGAGCATAGGTGGGTGATCTCCATCCTGTAAACCTGAACTGTTGTTCCAGTCGATCACTGCACTTCCTGAGAAGATAGTCCCCAGGCTGTCAGGATACAGTGCTATAGGCAAATGTTCCCAGTGAATCATATCTTCACTCACAGCATGTCCCCAGTGCATTGGCCCCCAGACATTGTTTCCAGGATTGTGCTGGTAAAACAGGTGATATTCTCCTTCATAAAATACTAAGCCGTTGGGATCGTTCATCCACATTGAATCAGGAGTAAAGTGAAATTGCGGCCGGTGCTGTTCAAGGTAAGACCCTCTTTTTTTATCCTGATCCACAGGGCTACTGCAAGCAAGAACGAACAGCAAGGACATTATGCTGCTTATCTTTAAATGAAATGAAAATGACCTTGTATGCATTAGGACGGTTTTATGTTGCAAGAAATATCCTTGTGAAGCTGTTCCAAACCTTTAAAGCCTGTAGAATACCGAAACAAAAAACCCAAATTGCACTACAATACATGCAACTTGGGTTTAATTAGAAATTTCCTCTGTGTTGGTCTGGACTATTCTACCATTAATTTATGAGTGTTGTCATCAGCCTTAATGATATAAAGTCCTTTCCTAAGGTCACTGATATCAATGGATGATCCATTCTGATAGTTTTCCACTGAATATACGATCTGACCAATAGAAGTATAGACAGAAAGTGATTTGATGTCAGCATCAATTCTAAATTCTTCCGTAGCCGGATTTGGGTATACCTGCAAGCTGCTTTTAAATAGTTTACTGGATATTCCTGTCAGTGATCCGTCTCCAATCACGAGACTATCAAGGTAAAATGTTCCTGCGGTTTCAGTAAAAGACATGATCCAGATTTCTGCAACGTCTGTCAAATCTAATGGGTCTTCAGTACCATCAACTTTGACAGCAGACGCATCGAAAGTGTAATCCATCATTTCACTTAATCCCAACTGCAAATCTTCAGGAAAGATCTCTCCTCCCTCTCCGGCATTATTTTCAATCCAAATACCAAATTCAGCACCTGCAGGAAACTGGTACTGAAATGTAATATCCGTATTCCCCGTTAGATCCATGGTAAGTTCCCACAGACCAATAGCACTTTCCCCTGCTTCATCCAGATCCCATTTTAGCTTCCCGTCTTCAATGACGGAAAAATCACCCCATTCAGCTCCAATGCCTTCATAGGCTACATCTTCGTAGACAGTGCCATCTTCATAGGAGAATGTTTCAACAAATCCGTTTCCGGATTCGCTCATTTGTGCATTGATGGCAACAACGCAAAAAATTGCAATACTCAGTGTAAAAAGTTTTTTCATATCCTAATCGTTTTAGTTAGTACTCAAATTCAATGGTTTAAAATCAAATATATGATATTTAGACATATCAAAGGTTAGAATACAATTCATATTGGTACTATATTAATGCAAGCCGGTGAAATTCCAATATCCACAATCACTGACTTATATCTTAACTAATTTGGAGTATTTTAAGACTTCCTTCGGCGTATTTTGGAGTAATATTGTTTGCATATACTTCCAACAAAATAGTTAACTGCTATGAAAAAGCTTCTTCTAACAATACTGTGCAGTTGTATCTTTTTGATTTCTTATGCCCAGAGGTCAATTAGCGGGACCGTTCAGGATGAAAATAATCTGCCACTTGTCGGAGTCAATGTAACTGTCAAGGGTACGGTGAATGGTAAAGTGAATGGCACCATAACGGATATTGAGGGAGCTTATTCTATTACACCTTCCAATCCGGACAGCAGCATTTTGGTATTCTCTTTTGTGGGATACCAGACAGTGGAAGTGGAAGTCCTGAACCAAACGATTATTAATATATCTCTCAAACCGGATAGGCAAGAAATTGAACAGCTTGTTGTAGTTGGATATGGGACGCAGAAAAAAAGGGAAATCACCGGTGCAGTAGCTACTGTAGATGTGGAGCAACTTAATAATAGCAGTGCTATCTCACTCACCGGCAAACTTCAGGGCCTGGTTGCGGGAGTTAGTGTCAATACCACCGGCCAGCCTGGCAGTATGGGAGATATAAAAATCAGGGGAGCTTCGTTTTTCGGAGGCAATAATCCTTTATATGTAATAGATGGGATATTAGCGGGTGACAACCCAAATTTTAACGCTAATGATATTGAATCGGTACAGGTCCTGAAAGATGCATCAGCTTCGGCAATATATGGAAACCGGGCTGCCAATGGAGTGATTATTATTACCACAAAAAAGGGAAGCAAAGGGAAGCCCAGGATAAATTTTAGCGCAAATACCGCTTTGCAGGAGATCACAGCCCGGATACCGTTGACAGACCATTATGGCTGGGCAAGAATTATTAATGCTGCACATGATGCGATTGGTGCGCCACGACAATCACTGGCCGATGTGGATTTTAACCCGGATTTGAATACCGATTGGCAGGAGGAGGTCTACAGTGAAAATGCTTTGTTGAGTGATGTGAACCTGAGCGTATCCGGTGGTGGAGATTCACATAATGTATACTTCTCCATAAATAATTTATACCAGGACGGCACCATTGAGGGTCCGGATTTTAACAGGATATCTACCCGTCTGAATTCAGAGTTTTCGATTGGAAAAAGATTAACCGTTGGTCAGCACATTACGATAGGGCATGGCAAAGCAACAGGTATTGCAGGGAGCGATGGTGTTGGAGAATATAGCGGAGACATCATTGGGCCCTTTTCTGCAGCCTACGAAATGCTGCCTGTAATTCCGGTGTTAGATTCAATACAGCCCAGCGGATATGGGATCGGAGAATTTAATAAAGCTCAAACCTGGAGTGAGAATCCCATCGGGGTCATGAACTTATTCACCAATTATTCAGAAACCACAACTATTCTGGGAGACATCTACATTAATTATGAAATCCTGAAGGGTTTTAATTACAGATTAAGTATCGGATTAAGTTCCGCATTTCAGAATTATAAAAGATACAATGAAGCAGGACGACTAAGAATGTCAACCGATCATTATTCAGGATTGGCACAACAGGAGGGAAAGGAATATGGATTGTTTCTTGAAAACAGGCTGAGCTACACCAAATCAATCGGGAAGCATGAGTTTTCCGTCATGGCTACTTATACTGAACAGTCTAATAGGGGACATAACATGTCAGCAGTCAGTGTAGGCGGTTATGATGACGAAGTGAATTTCTGGCAGCTCAGCAACAGCACAGGAAAAGTATCAGCCGGAGGATCAGAGTATCAGTCAGGCATAAGCTCCCTTCTGGGAAGGCTTACATACAACTATGACAAAAAGTACTTTTTTACCGCCATCATACGCAGCGATGGTTCTTCAAAATTCGCCCCCGAAAATCGATGGGGGACCTTCCCCTCTGTTTCTGGTGGATGGGATATTTCAAGAGAGAAATTCTTTGATCTGGAATTCATCAGACACCTCAAATTGAGAATTGGCTATGGAAAAGTTGGAAATGCAAGCATTGGTGATTATAGATACTCAACGATCATTGACAGGAGGGCCACAGGTTCAAATTACTGGGATGCAGGCTTAAACTATAACCTTGGACCCACCAGTGAAAGTGTGATAGGTGCAAGCAGATCAGAACAGATTAACAGCAGGAATATATCATGGGAAAAATTGGCAGAAACGAATTTAGGTATTGATATTGAGGCTTTTACCGGAAAGCTTGTATTTAATGGAGATTATTATTGGGGTACCATCAACGATCTGTTGGCAGGAATGCCTATACCCAGCGCCGTCGGCACAAGGTGGCCGGCGTTTGCCGAGATTAAGGCGGTCGCCATGATAAGGCGAGGCTGGGAAGCAGCCCTTTCCTATCACCCGA
>PVMK01136540.1_pt1 | contig 37454 bp, 30 predicted proteins | sample 1853481 | NCBI WGS metagenome assembly PVMK01 (sample SAMN08533507, study PRJNA380276) | Marine sediment metagenome, whole genome shotgun sequencing project.
GATTAAATTCTGCGATAAGCCGAACCATAAGAAAGGATATTTCCGACGATCCAGGATGTTGTTTCTTCCACAATGCACATCAGCAGGTCTCACCAAGAGTAGGCGCTCGCGTGTTCGACAGCCCATATGCTACCAACGAAAAAAGCCAGGACAATAGACAAACACCGTAAGTGACAGATTAATAAAGACCTGATAAATCAGGCGCGAATCTTTAATCCGATGGTCGAAGGTTCGAATTTTACACGGTCCACCATTTTTTCAAAAAATGCCCCAGTTTATCCTTGTGTGTAAAAAGGGCAAATTGCCTCTATGTCTTGTAGGATATGGATGAGATATGGGTGTCTACACTCGTTCGTCTACACTCGTTCATCAACAACGGCGACAAACTGGGAACAGTATCGATTTTGCGCCACAGCGATGCCTATCGGTATCGCCAGTCATTTGTTGCTGAACAGATTGAAGGATCAGACTGATACAACGATTTTCAACAAAGAACTTTTTATGAATTGGCTGGGGATTAAAATGGGTTACAAAAATAAATTTATCAAATTCATCAAGATAAATGGCTTTCGGTTTGCTTTCGCAACGACCGCATGTGTTTGTATTCTAATAGTCGGCACATACTCGGCCATTGCCGCGGAACAGAAAACCATCGGCGACGCTGCAAGCGGTTTAAAAATGCGCAGCATAGGACCCGCACTGATGGGTGGTCGCATTGCTGATATTGCAGTACACCCTGTCAATAGCAGTATCTGGTACGTTGCTGCGGCTTCCGGGGGAGTTTGGAAAACCAGCAACGCCGGTGTTACCTGGACGCCTTTATTTGATGACCAGGTGTCATATTCAATCGCTGATGTAACGATTGATCCGAATAACCCGGACGTGGTTTGGGTCGGCACCGGTGAAAATGTCAGTGGACGCCATGTCGGCTGGGGAGATGGTGTTTACAAAAGCACGGATGCCGGTAAAAACTGGGCAAATATGGGATTGACGAAATCCGAACATATAGGAAAAATCCTGATCGATCCCCGCGACAGCAATGTGATTTATGTCGCCTCGGAAGGTCCATTGTGGTCGGCAGGTGGAGACAGGGGACTCTACAAGTCTCGCGATGGCGGGGCCACATGGAATCCTATCCTTGAGATTGATGAAAACACGGGTATTTCCGATATTGAATTTAACCCCGCCAATCCGGATGTAATTTATGCCGCCGCTTATGAGCGCCGCCGGCATGTATGGGGGCTGATGGCCGGTGGACCCAACGGTGGTATATACAAATCAACGGATGCAGGTGCCAACTGGAAAAAACTGGACATTGGACTGCCTGAAGTTGACGTCGGAAAAATTGGCCTGGCAGTAACTGCAGCCAACCCCAGTCTAGTTTACGCGACCATTGAAGCCGACGACGAAAACAAGGGCTTTTACCGTTCTGCCGACCAGGGTGAAAGCTGGACCAAGAAAAACGAATATATTTCAAGTGGCACCGGGCCGCACTATTACATGGAATTGACGGCATCACCCCAGACCGCAGACCTGGTTTTCCAGATGGATGTATTTATGCATGTCACCCGCGATGGCGGCAGTCACTTCGAGTATTTGGGCACAGGCCGTGAAAAGCACAGCGATAACCATGCGTTCTGGGTTGACCCGCGAGATGATCTTCATTTGCTCGCAGGAACCGACGCCGGGCTCTATGAGAGTTTTGACCAGGGAACGACCTGGCGACACTTCCCCAACTTGCCCATTTCGCAGTTTTATAAAGTTGCGCTTGATAATGCCCTGCCGTTTTATAACCTTCTTGGCGGTGCACAGGACCTTGGTACACTTTTTGGTCCTTCCCGAACCATGACAACGGAAGGCGTCCGTAACCAGGACTGGTACGTGCCGCTGGGTGCCGATGGTTACGGCGTAGCCTTTGACCCGGAAGACCCAAATATTTCTTATATGGAATATCAACAGGGTTATATGTTCCGGCATCACCGTGACAGCAATGAGTTGGTTCATATCCAACCACAACCGGCACCAGGCGATGTGCCGGAACGGTGGAATTGGGATACACCCATTGTTATCAGTCCGCATAAAGCCTCACGGATTTACGTTGGCTCGCAACGTGTTTGGCGAAGTGAGAACCGGGGTGAATCCTGGCAGGCTATCAGCGCTGATTTAACCACCAATCAGAACCGCTATGAGCTTGGATACAAGGGCCGGGTGTGGAGCGTGGACGACCTGCATGACAATGGCGCCATGTCAAAATATTCGACCTTGACCGTTATTTCGGAATCACCTGTTTCCGAAGGTGTTCTCTACACCGGCTCGGATGATGGGCTAATCCATGCCAGCACAGATGATGGCAGTACATGGCAACAAACCAAGGCTCTGCCCGATGTCCCGGCACGGGCTTTTATCAATGATATTGAAACATCCCTATATGATGCAGATACCGTTTTTGTTGTCGCTGATGCACACAAGCTGGGTGACTACTCACCTTATGTATTTGCCAGTTCCAACCAGGGCCGTAATTGGCATTCCATTTCCGGCGACCTGCCGGATGGCACGATAGTCTGGGCTATCCAACAGGATCATGTAAATGAAGACCTGCTATTTCTGGGCACGGAATTCGGTGTGTATTTCACCCTTAGCGGTGGTACAAATTGGCATAAAGTTGCAGGTACACCAACCATCGCATTCCGCGACATAAAATTGCAACGCCGGGACAATGACCTGGTCGGTGCTACCTTTGGGCGCGGGTTCTATGTGTTGGATGACTATTCCGCGCTGCGATCAATGTCAGAATCCGGCTTTGGCAACGGCGCCAGTCTTTTCCCTATCCGCGATGCCTGGTGGTATATTCCGTCTGCTCCATCACAGGCCAACGGCATGCCTACGCTTGGAAGTGACAGCTATAAGGCGGCCAACCCGGATTTTGGCGCGACCATTTCCTACTTTTTGAACGAAAAGTTTGAAACCAACAAAGACAAAAGAAAAGCTGAAGAAGATTCAATGGCCAAGAATGGTGGGGATATTCCATTTCCTGGCTGGGATCGTTTAACCAGCGAGTCGTTGGAAACCAAACCCCGGGTTCAGGTGCTCATCAGTGACAGCGAAAACAACCCGGTTCGCTGGCTTGAGGCAACCAATAAAAAAGGAACACACCGGTTAACCTGGGATTTAAGGCTCCCGGCACCGGATGCCATCGACTTGAGTACACCAGAGTTTGTACCCCCATGGGCAGGAACACCGCAGGGACCACTGGCTGCACCAGGCGTATATTCAGCACGTCTGTATGCTATTTCAGACGGTGAGACATCTCCTCTGGCTGAAGCACAGACATTTAATGTAAAACCCGTTCACACTTCTAAACATGGCACCGATTATGCCGAGGTTGCCAGGTACCAACAGGACACCAGGGAATTAATGCTGAAGGTTAACTACGCTGGACAGGAGTTGGACCGTAGCCAGGAGTTACTGCGTCACATGAAGGCCGCTGCTATTGCAGCCCCACGCGCGGAAGCATCATTATTTACCCGATTGGACAGCATGGGTGCAGAACTCAGCAAACTCAGCACCCGGCTAAATGGAGACAAGATTAGAGGTCGTCTGAATGAGACGTCATCCCCCTCAATCAGTGGACGTGCATATAATGCGGCTAACACATGGCATACAACTCAAACCGCCACGGCAACACAACGATCTGACTTTAAAATTGCAAATAAGACCTTTGCAACATTAAAGGATGATCTGAAAACTGTTTTGGCCGGTCTAACCCGGCTGGAAGCTGAACTATTAGCAGCTGGTGCGCCAAGCTGGCGTTAGCTCCGGCTGATTGGGCACCACATCAACAACCACCAGCTATGTAGGGAACCATGGCGCACAATCGTTCCTACTCTGACCCCCGTTATTAGTCGGCAGGGAACACCAGTCTCCATTCGCTGGCCATGTCAATCAGCAACCAGCCATTGGCGGCCGCGTTATCGAGGCCGTGATCGAGTCGCCCGTTAGACGAATCACGGTCGTAGGCCCATTCACGCTTGGCGTCGGTGTGGTGCACAATCAGCCCGAGCCGTTTTCCTTCACCGGCAGTGGTCCACTCAAGCATTTGGTAATCTCCATCGGAATTGCCTGCAGCCAGGATTGGCCGGCGTCCGATAAAACGCTCTATGCTTACCGGTTTGCCACCCTTATCGTTCAGGAAATGCAGTTGCGACTTCCTCTGAATGACTGGTTTGCCATCAAGTAATTCGTATTCGAGTTCCATGCTCGTGCCTACAACTCTTTCAGGCGGTATGCCGTATACGGCTTCGCTCCAGGGCCGCATGAAACCGATGCCTCCCCCCGAAACGATGAAGTTGGTAAAGCCATTGGCTTCCAGGTAATCGAGAAGTTCCAGCATGGGCTGATAGACCATGGACGTATACGGCTGACCGGTTACAGGGTGTAATGCAGTTGCCAGCCAGTTTTTCACGATATCTTCGAATTCTTCCGTCGTTGTCCCGGAGACAGCGATGCCCATCATATGGGCAAGGGTATCCCGGTCCGACGCTCCCAGGGTCTCAAAGTCATTCTCCAGAACGGCCTGGAACGGTTGTGTTGCTTGCCACTCCGGGTGATCTGGCGCCATGGCGCGGATACGATCCAAGATGAAAAAGAATTGGAAATATATGGGTTTTTCCGCCCAGAGCGTTCCATCGTTGTCGAATACTGCAATTCGTTCCGGCGGTTCGACAAAGTTTGCACTGGTCGCGTCCGTCACGTCTCTGACAAACTCGACAATACCCTTCTTTGATGGGCCATCATTCCATGATGGAAGCGGATCGTGTGCTTCGGAGGTCGGTAGGGTAGTACAGCTGACCGAAAGGAATCCCAGAATAAGGGTCAGCATGAAGCCCTTATATCGGTGTCTGTTTTTCAAAATTACTTTATCTCCCTCAGGCACTGAACTGTCGTTCTTTATATACAAATAAAATACCTGTAGTATATGTTAACATACTATAAGTTTAATTTATTTATGATAAAACATTAATCCAGTGTCCGAAGACTGTATAAATAAGCGATTTGGGAGAGCTAAGTTGGATAACCTATTTTCATTAACCGGGAAAGTGGCCGTTGTGACCGGAGGGTCACGCGGGATAGGCGCCATGATTGCGCGCGGGTTTTTAGAAAGCGGTGTTAAGACCTATATAACATCCCGTAAACTTGAAGAATTGCGGGCAACCGCTGACGAGTTGTCTGAATTCGGTGAATGTATTCCGGTGCAGTCTGACCTTTCAACAATGGATGGCGTAAAAGCATTTGCCGAGATCATCAAGGCCAGGGAGCCCAAAATTCACATTCTGGTCAATAATGCGGGTGCCACCTGGGGTGCAAGCATTGATGAGTATCCTGAGTCTGGCTGGGACAAGGTCATGGACCTGAATGTAAAATCGATTTTCTTTCTGACCCAGCAGTTATTGCCGGTATTACGTGAAGCAGGGAGTCATGAGGATCCGGCCCGGGTGATTAATATTTCTTCCATTAATGGGCTGGCAAACCCGATGATGCCTGTTTATGCCTATTCTGCCAGTAAGGCGGCAGTGATCCACATGACCCGTCACCTCGCAGCTGACCTGGCCAGGGAAAATATCAATGTTAACGGTATTGCGCCGGGTTTCTTTCACAGCAAGATGACCGCAGGTTTACTGGATCAGTTTGAGAAAGAGCTGTTGGCAAAAACACCACGTGCCAGGCTGGGCACACCGGAGGATATGGCCGGTACGGCAATCTATTTGTCATCGCGGGCTTCAGCGTGGGTTGTTGGTCATACGGTTGTACTTGATGGTGGAGTTATTGCTGCCGCTGGTTAATGCGTAACATCCGTAGTGTGAAGTTTTAGTCGTTGCTACGGGGCAATAAAATTGATTGAAGGATTGTCAATAAAGTGACTCAGAAAATTCAAAAGATACGTAATTTGTCCCCATACGTGGACCCGGAACTGGTTGAGGCATTAGACGAAATTCCTGAGTGGGACCTTTCTGTGGAAACGCTTCCGTTTTTACGGCAATACAGAATGGTCGAAGCCCTGTCTGCTCCTGAAGGTTTTACTATAAATAATTACGCGGTCCCGGGTTCCGACACTGATCATCAAGTGCCTGTACGGGTTTACAAACCGGCCGCGCTGAATGCTGAGGATTCTGCTCTTGTCTGGATTCACGGCGGCGGCTTTGTCATGGGAGACATTTCAGGTAGTGACCTGCTGTGTCTGGGCCTGGCACATCATGGCCAGTGTGCGGTTGTCTCAGTAGACTACCGTCTGGCACCGGAACATCCTTTTCCCGCAGCATTTGATGATTGTTATGCGGTACTGGAATGGCTCGCTCAAAAGCCCGCTGAAGCAAATCTGAACCCTTCTAAAATTGCGGTGGGAGGTGTCAGTGCGGGTGGTGGCCTGGCCGCTGCGGTAGCCTTGAAGTCGCGTGATATGAAAGGGCCTGCGCTTGAACACCAGTTTCTCATCATTCCGGATGTTGATGACCGGTTAACTACAGCTTCCAGTCATCGTATACATGATTCTCGTGTCTGGGATCGAAGTACGGCTGAGGTATCGTGGCGGATGTATCTGGGTAATTCTCACAATGGCGATGTTTCACCTTATGCAGCTCCTGCACGGGCTACGGATTTATCCGGTTTGCCACCAGCAACTGTGCTGGTTGAGGATCTTGATATATTGCGTGATGAAGGTGTTGGTTATGCTAACCGGCTGAATGATGCAGGTGTCAGGACCGAACTACATGTATACCCGGGAACCTTCCATGGCCACTTCGGTATGGCGCCTGACGCTGCGATAAGCCGACGTACTGTGGATGATATCCTCGCGTCAGTTCAAAGGGTTTTTGCCCCATAGGGAGTGGGGCACTTTACTCTGACTCCCCTTTTGCTTGAAGTCGATACCAGAGCCCTACTGCCAATAACAAAAACAAAGCCTGGCCAAGCGCGAAATTCAACCATCGGGCATTCAACAGGGGTACTGCAAAACTTGCCACGCCGGCACCGGTTAACATTTGCAGAAACCCCTGCATTGAAGCGGCCGTCCCACGGTGAGTTGGCATGCAATCCAACGCCAGCACCGTAAGCCCCGGTAACATCAATGCGAATCCGGTGACATAGAGCAAAAGTGGACCGATCACGCCGGGGATACTTGCGGCCCAAAAAATGGCAATGATGATACTGATCACTGATGCCAGGGTCATCATGAAAAAACCCACGGATATGGTCTTTTCGGCAGACCAGCGGTGGGTCAGACGACTTGAAATGGAAGCACCCAGTATCAAACCGGTCACCAAGGGCAAAAACAGCCAGGCAAAGTCATCGGTACCAAGACCCAGGAAATCGTATATCACAGTAGGTGCGCCGGCGACATAGAGGAATTGTCCGGCAAAAGCCAACGCCCAGCTGAGCACCAAAACAGGAAACCGTTTATGCAGTAATGCATTGAAATATGTGCGCATAACTGTGGCAGGGTGTATGGAGCGTCGATCTCCTTCACCCAGTGTTTCGGGGGTGAAGATTGCCATCAGGATCATCAGACAGCCAAAGCTACAAAGAAACCAGAAGACACTACGCCAACCGAACATATCATGCAGCCATCCTCCAAGGATCGGTGCAATGGCAGGCGCAATTGCAAACCAGAGTATCGCCTGTGCCATGGCCCTGCGTGCGGCCTCGGCGCTATGGGCATCACGGATCATGGCCCGTGCTGCAATAACGCCACCACTCGCAGACAGACCTTGCAATATGCGTAAGAGCAGAAACGCTTCGGCATTGCTGGCCAGGGCACAGCCAATGGAAGCCAGGGTATACACAGTCATGCTGATCAGAATGACCAGGCGCCGTCCTATACGATCTGCCAACGGGCCCCAAAAAAGTGTCGAGACAGCGAAGGCAAATAAATAGACACCCAGGCTTTGCGTAAGTACCGCGCGGGAAATCCCAAACTCCTGCTCAATTTCCGGAAATGATGGCAGGTAGGTATTAATGGAAAACGGCGCGATCATTGACAGTATCGCGGCAAAAAATGTCAGGTGACGGGAGCCTGCTTTGGAGAGGCTAATGGTTTGGCTTGTCAATGCCCTACCAGAGCTTCCACTTCATTATTGTATTGGCCATCTTCTCAAAGCCTTCACCATAGGGTGGAGCCAGGGCCAGAATGCCGGATTTTTTGGCTTGCTTAAAAATCGGTCGTAACTTGGAAAACTCAATAAAACCTTCCTTGCCGTGGTAGTGACCCATTCCACTATTGCCGATGCCCCCGAACGGCATATCGTGTTGGGCAACGTGCAGCATGCTGTCATTGAGGCATATGCCGCCAGAGAGGGTGTTGTGGATTACTTTTTCTTGTGTAGCCTTGTCATTGCTATAAAGATAGAGCGCTAATGGACGCTCATTGCTATTGATATAGTCAATCACCTCACTCAGATCATCATAAGTTTTGACAGGCAGTATTGGTCCAAAGATTTCTTCCTGCATCAACAGCATTTCATCACTGGGATCCAGTACGAGGTAAGGGGGTATCTTGCGGGTATCAGGATCGGGCTTGCCTTTGCCCAACAGGTTAATGGCATCAGCACCCTTATCGATCGCATCCTGCAGTACAGCGGTTAGGCGGGTAAAAGCCTTGTCATCGATGATCGATGTAAAATCCTGGCTCGCAGCCGTCGGATAACGACCGCTGACAATCTCCCTGGCTAAATTAACGAATTCGTCAACCTTGTTCCGCGGGATAAATAAATAATCCGGAGCCACACAGGTTTGGCCGGCATTGAGGTATTTTCCAAATAACAGGCGCTCTGCCGCTGTCTTCAGATCACAATCATCGGCGATGATGGTTGGTGACTTACCGCCAAGTTCCAGCGTAACCGGTGTCAGATATTGGGCTGCGGTCGCCATGACTATTTTACCAACCGCCGGAGAACCTGTGAAAACCAGGTGATCCCACGGTCTATGGGTAAATTCTTTTGCAGAAACGCCAGGGATAATCGCCAGTGTGTCTTCGTCAAAAACCGCGGAGACGAGCTTATCCATCAACCGGCACAATGTTTGTGAATTTGAGGCCATTTTGACTATGCAGCGGTTGCCCGCAGCCAGTGCGCTGATACAGGGGCTCAAGGCCAAAAACAGCGGGTAATTCCAGGGGGAAACCACGCCCACAACACCCTTGGGTTGAGGGATAACCGTGTTCTTGCCACCGAGATATGCCAGGCCAATATGACGTTTTTGGGGTTTCATCCACTTTTTCAGGCGTTTGCGGTTATGGTCAATACCACCCAGTAAACCAAACACTTCCAGCATTCGTGTTTCCTGGGGACAGCGATTACCAAAGTCTGTGTTGATGGCCTCGGTGATGGACGCTTGGTTTTCAAGCAGAATTTTCTGCAGCTTGTCCAAACTTTGAAGCCGGGTTTCCAGGCCTGGGTATTGTTGCTGGCGGGAAGCCGTTCGTTGTTTGGCAAATACGAGATCCATACGACTGGTGTTTTCAGTGGTTGCTGTGTTGGTGGTGTTATTCATTATATAGTCCTTGAATTTACTCAATTCTCACTCGTGGCAATACTTAAAAAATCACATAATTTGAAGATAGGGTATGTTTATATATCTTTAGAGTATTATAGTTGGATAATAGCGTTTTTATAGAGCGAATACGAGTGAAAGAATCTATTTCAGAAGCTGGGAGTCAAGCCCCATGGGTAGTAATTCTAAAGCGCTGGCCCCTAAATCGGTGCCAGACCGAAATAATGGCCGATGTGAAATGGCTTCCAGTGTTTTCTCCGTTGCGAAAGACGATCAGCAACAACGAATAAAGTTTGAGCGTTGACGCTCATCCCGGTATGGCTTGATGTTACTTCGATATTTTCAACCCGGTCATGGCCACCGTGCTGAACACAGGCCCGCCAATGGCACACGCCATCCAGTTTGCTATATATCGCTGTTGTTGGAACAGGAGGCGGTTTGCTGATTTCCCATTTCTGCTGTTGGAACTGGGCAGATTTCGTGGTGTGTTCAGGATTAAACACCTTGTAAAGATCAGATATGTTCGATGCATCCCCCTCCGGGTCATTAAATGGGCTACCCAGCGTAATCACCTGGCGTACCGCGTCGGGGTTCAGTTTCGCCAATTCCCGTGCGTAGATACCGCCAAGACTTTGACCCACCAGGCTGATCCTGCAACCGTAGTCCTCGTATAACTGGCTGAGCAGGTTGCTGATACCTTCAAATAACTCAGGGCGGACACCAAAATTGACACCCTGCTTCCAGCCGCACGGCAAATAGCCCAGTGACGAAAGAAACTTTCGCATGACCACTGTTGAGCGATCTCCCACCGTAAAGCCCGGAATAATGATCACCGGATGACCATCGCCACCCCGCATTGAGTTTAGCCAGGATTCAGCCAATGGAAGCATTGCGAGCTCTGTCATGGCCCTAAACGGCTCGCTAAGATTCAGCGCCTCAACAGGCGGTCTGAATTTCTCTCTCAATACGTAGCTCATGTTATTCCTTGAGTTCTTCGAACGATTCCTGCAGGCATTCTGCGTAGCGTTCAGGGTCTGGCATCATGGCGCGGCAGCACGTCACGCCGATGTATAACTCTCCACAATAGCTGCCGATACTATGAAACAGGCCATTGCCATCAGTGCAGGGCCCCAATCCCCATCCGCGAACGAGTGATGCACCGTTACTGTAGATCGGGTATTGGACACCGGGAACATTGGTAATCACCGTATTGACCGTTGGCGTCATAAAGTTGGCCAGCCCGTTTTCAGCCGCCACCCTTGCGCCCAGCGCTGACAGTTGCGTTGGGATAAAGTCAGCCATCTCCATCATTGATTTTGCATCAACCGCGTTGGTGGCTTCCTTGGCGTTGCGGGTTGCATCACAAATTGCCAACAGACGTTCTTTGGGGTCGATGATATCGGTGTGCAATGGTATTGACATGGATACCACCTGGTTGCCCCCGGTGCCGGTTGCTTTTGGATCACGAACATTGATCGGGCACATGCTCACCAGGGTCTCGTCGGGTAGTTCGTTTTTTTCCAGCAAATAGCGACGCAGTGCACCCGCGCAGATCGCGAGTACCGCATCATTCACTGTGCCGCCCGCACTATTTTTGATCTGTTTGATGTCCTCGAGTGGAAATGTGACGCCTTCAAATACCCTGTGCTGCGAAAGTACCTTATTGAAGCGTGTGCGGGGTACCTTTGGTGTGGGTGCAAGGCTTTCCTTTCTCATCGATTCAGCAACGTTTTCCCAGGATTTTAGCGTTTTTCTGAGGAAATCGAAGTATCGTCTTGGCTTCTTGATAGCATTTTCGTGTGCCATTGAAGCAAGTTCAAGAAGTGTCGGCGCCTTGTCAGCTTTCCAGTTATCAGCGCCTTCAAGTTGCCGGATGTCCGGGGTTGGGTCACACAAAGCATTACCAATATCGTAGCTGGACTTACCATCAATTGCCGCATGGTGTGTCTTTGAGACCAGGGCGAAACATCCCGGTGGTATGCCGGCAATGTTATCAAGGCCTTCAATTACGTAAAGCTCCCAAAGCGGACGGGATCGATCCAGCGCGCGTGATTGCAGACGGGCAACCTGAATACAAAGTTGTCTCCAGTCGCCCGGTTTCGGTAATGCGATATGTCGAATGTGGAATTCGGGATCAAAGGACTCGTCCCGTACCCAATAGGGGAAATCCAGGTTGAATGGCACTTCGTACAGACGTTGGCGGAGATAGGGGGCAAGATGCGCCCGTTCCTTCAATGTCTGAATAATACGTTTGAATCGGACAACCCCACCCGGCGCGGTGGATGGATCAAAAATGGCGACAGAACCAAAGTGCATGGGCGCGTTGGGCGTTTCCATGAACAGGAATGCCGAATCGAGTCCGTTTAATTGCTGCATACTTTGTCCTTATTTCCGGCTGGCCGGGCTGAGTTTGCCGATCAGGCGCTATTCTTGTCTAATTTGCAAGAGTGACAGGACCTCTGGTTAAAAGGCCCTGCCATTCAGCATGATGGCTTCAGGCCGCTTTTTGAGCCGATTCATTCTTGGCTTGAGGCGCCTTGGGCTGTGGAGCTTTGGCTTGAGGTGCTTTGGCCTTGGGTGCTGCGGTTTTCGCGGCTTTAGGCTGTGCGGTTTTTGCCTCCGGCGCTTTAACTTTTGGGGCTTTTGCTTTCGGTTTAACTTCAGCGGGCGTGTAGATAGCTGTCAACTGTTCCAGCAAAGATTCCCATGACCTGGTGTTTTTATCCTCCAGGTTGGCAAGATCTTCACGAACCTTTTCTTCAAAAGCCAGGTTAGATTCAAAGGCCTGGTTGAAGGTGGTAGCCTCGCTCATTTCTTTAAAGCTTGCCACGCGGGCTTCTCCCAGATCTTTAAAACAATCTGTATTGCGTTTGACCAACGCTTCGAAGTAAGCAGCCTGTGAATTCCAGGCATCGGTAGTGACTTTGGCGGCCTGTTCAAAGAATTCAGTAATTTGTTCAGTAGTTAATTCATTTGGTAATTTAGTCATGTCTTCAACTCCAGTTTGAGCTATTACAAAGTGATGTGCGAAATTGTGCACTGCATAAAATCTGTGGGTACTATACCAAAAAATACCCAAAGTTCAAATATTATTTTGCAATAGCAAATATTTTAGATATCTATATTTAGGCGATAGTGCTTGTTTTGTTGGTTTTATTTTATGCAAAGCGGAAAACTTTTAAAAAAATGACAATAATAGGCGCTATAATGAGTTGATCTACATGGGAGGTTGTTTTGAGAGTACTTAAAAAATATCCAAACCGGCGCATTTACGATACACAAACAAGTCAGTTCGTCACCCTGGCAGATATTCAACAACTGGTTGTCGAGCGCGAACCCTTTAAGGTGGTTCACTCAAAAACCGGCAGTGACCTGACCCGCAGTGTGCTCATGCAGATTATTACCGAGATGGAGTCGGAAGGGCATGAGTCCTTGTTGACCAATCGCGTCCTGGAAGAGTTGATCCGGTTTTTCGGTGACAAAATGGTGGCGGTGTTGAGTCCGCACCTTGAACAATTGGTGTTGCAATCCCTGGAAGTGCAGGATCAATTACGCAAGCAATTGACGAGTGCCTTAGTGCAGCCCTACCCAACCCCGGAAGAGGCCATTAAATATATGGCGGAGCAATATCAGGAGTTGACCGGATATCCACCGCCTTTCAGTCAGGCACCTGATGATGATCCGGATAAAGATAAGTAGCAGAAACTGATTGTGCCAAAACGCATTGCGTCCGGGGTTATCCGCGGTTGGCAATACCATTGAAGAATAACTCCAGGTACTCGGCTGAAACCTTTGAGTTGTCCTTAAGACGCATCATTTCTGCGATACCTGGTGCTGCGTCTATCGTGCCGACGATGGCATTTTCGATAATGCCAGGATTAACGCCACTAATACTGCCATCCTTGATTCCTTCGGAAATGAACTCACCAAGGCGGTCGCTGCTTGCCTGTGTCTGTTGCAAAATCTCGTTGCGGCGTTCAATGCTGAGTGATGGCAGGCACCGGTAGGCAATCAAGGGCCCGTCATCACTGAGTTGTACATTGAAAAGGTAACGTAATACCAGTTCAATTTTTTCGGCACCATTTCGTCCGTCTTTGCTTGCGCGCTCAATCATCTCGCCGATCAGTTCAAGCGTCCGCTGGAAGCACTGATAAAGCAGGTCTTCCTTGTTTTGTATGTGGTAATAAAATGCGCCTTTTGTCACGTCTAGTTGCTCGGCGACGTCATCCAGGGATGCCCCCATGTAACCCCGTTGGTTAAACATCTGCGAGCCCACCTGGAGAAAAGCAATGCGTTTGATTTCGTTTTGCTTGTCTCGATCAAAGCCTGCTGGTGCCCGGGTCTCAAGCGCAGGGAAAGTAATGTCGCTGAACTGATACGTATCGGCGCTAATACCACACTGGATCAGGCTAAGAAGCTGTTCTATTGCATCAGCTCTTTTTTCGATTGGCACATTGCGAAACCAGACATAGGACCAATAAACAATTGCCAGAAAGGCCTGGGTGGTAGGGATAGGTGCGCAGTCCGATATACTTCCATCCTTTATGCCGCGTTTCAAGAATTTGAGCATGATATTGAAGAACTTGTCCATGCGGATCTCAATTTCTTCGCGGTGCTTGCTGGCCAGCGTAGGTATTTCAATGAGCCATGCGGTATAGGGTCGTTGGCCCTGGTCTTGTTCCTCCCATCGTGCAAACCACACCTTCACAAAATTACACAGACATTCGAGACCAGTTTCTGCGTCCTGGCTGGCTTCAGCCAATATTTCATCACCTGCGTCACAGCTCGCCAGGTAGCATTTGTAGACCAGTTCTTCCTTGTTTCGGGCGTAATAATACAAGGATGTTTTGGTCAGACCGATGCTCCGTGCGATATCACCAAGCGTGGTTGCCCTTGTACCCTGAAAATTGAATAGGCGTGCGGCTTCAGAAAGGATGGTCTGAAGTTTGACTTCGTGTTGGTTGCTGCGGGAAAAAGGTGACTTGATCCGGCGGTCGGGAGATGGAGTTTTTGATGCCATATTTATATTTAGTGTTTGTTCTACAAAGATACCAAAGGTTGAAATCATTCTATCATGTAAATAGCAAAACACACAGGCTGAAATAGGGTTTTAATGTTAAAACATACTTTATTTGCGTTAAAACATACTTTAAATGTATTATACATACTAAATGTTCAATAACATAAATGCGTGAGTGATTTGAATATGTCAAACATCGAAGAATTCAGACTTGAGACCCGCGATTGGTTGCAGAAAAACTGCCCGGATTCAATGCGGCAGCCAATCAAATCGGAATATGACCAATATTGGGGTGGGCGTAACGCGGTTTTTCAGAGTGAGGATCAACGGTTGTGGGTGGAGAGCATGGCCGGTCGTGGTTGGACTGCGCCGGAATGGCCTGCTGAATACGGGGGCGGTGGTCTGTCTAAAGCCGAAGCCAAGGTTTTGCGCGAGGAATTGGCGCGTATTACCGCCCGCCGCCCGCTGGAAAGTTTTGGCGTAGATATGCTTGGTCCGGCGCTGCTCAAGTTTGCCTCTGAGGAGCAGAAACATCGATATATTCCCGAAATTGTTCATGGAAAAATCCGCTGGTGTCAGGGCTACAGTGAGCCCAATGCAGGTTCTGATCTGGCCAGCCTGGCAGCCCGTGCCGATGACAAAGGTGACCACTATCTCGTTAGTGGCTCGAAGGTATGGACTTCTTATGCTGACAAATCCGACTGGATATTTTGCCTGGTTCGTACAGATTTTGATGTGTCGAAACATCAGGGAATCAGTTTTCTTCTGATCGACATGGCGGCACCGGGTGTCAGCACACAACCGATCAAACTGATCAGTGGCAATTCGCCGTTTTGCGAGACGTTCTTCGACAATGTCGAGGTGCCCAAAGAGAACCTGGTTGGTGGCTTAAATAAAGGCTGGGACATTGCCAAGTACCTGCTTACCCATGAACGACAAATGATTGGCGGCTTCGGCTTGTCCACCGCTGGCCGTGAATCGCTTGGCCAAACAGCACTGGCGGCAATTGGTGAGAAAGATGGCAGACTGGCCGACGGTGGCCTACGAGCTGACGTGGCAGCTTTTGAAATCGACGAAATGGCATTTGCAGCCACGGTGGAAAGGGTGGTTGACGAGATCAAGTCGGGACAGGGCGCGGGTGCGGCATCATCGTTGCTGAAGCTCTACGGTACCGAACTGAATAAATTCCGCAATGAATTGTTGATGTCAATTGGTGGCTCCGAAGCTTTGGCCTGGGGCGAGCAGGAACAAATGACGGTGGCAAAACATTGGCTGCGTAGCAAGGGTAATTCCATTGAGGGTGGCACCTCGGAAATACAGCTGAACATTATCGCCAAACGTATTCTAGGTTTACCGTCCTGAGCGGCGGAAACAGAAGCAGGAGTTAAAGATGGCTTTGGTATTGAATGAAGAGCAGCAATTGCTGCGTGATTCTGCAAAAACTTTCCTTCAGGAGTGCTCTCCGGTAGAAGGCTTACGCAATCTTCGCGATTCTGGTGAGGAATGGTCGCCCGTACTCTGGGCTGATATGGCGGAGATGGGCTGGACCGGCATTGTCATACCGGAACAGTACGATGGTCTGGAATTTGGTTATGTCGGGGCAGGCATGTTGTTTGAGGAATGTGGGCGTACGCTCGCATCTTCACCGCTTTTGTCGTCGGCATTGGTTTGCTCATCGCTGGTTGCAGCGTTGGGCAATGAGGATCAGAAGCAGGCAATGCTGCCGGCGATTGCCAGTGGGGAATTGATTTTGACGCTCGCGCTTGATGAGAGCGCAAGGTTTGATCCGTCAGCAACTTCTATGACAGCGGTAGCTGACGGCCAGGGGTTTTGTCCTCAATGGAAGCAAGGTCCACGTACTGGACGGAATGATTGCCCATAAGTTGTTGGTTGCAGCGAGGACCGCAGGTGTTGCCGGTGACAAGGAGGGCTTAAGTGTGTTTTTGCTTGAGCGTGAGAGCGAAGGGTTGACCATCTCCGCGACACGAAATGCCGACAACCACCTGGTTGCAAATATTGAATTTAACTCGGTCCATGTGGATTCGGGCGCATTATTGGGTGAGGCAGGAAATTCCTGGTCCCAACTGGAAAAAGCGCTTGATATCGGTGCCGTGTGTTCGTCAGCAGAGTTACTGGGTATCGCGCAGGAATCCTTCGAAAGAACGATTCAGTATTTAAAGGAACGTAAACAATTCGGCGTTCTGGTGGGTAGTTTCCAGGCTCTGCAACATAGGGCAGCATCATTGTTCTGTGAGCTCGACCTGAGCAGGTCCGTTGTGTTGAAGGCCTTGCAGGCGATCGACGAAGACAGCGCAGATCGTTCCTTACTGGCCAGTGTAGCGAAGGTCAAATGTGGTAAGACCGCTAAGTTGGCTGTAAATGAAGCGGTACAGATGCATGGCGGTATCGGTATGACCGATGAGTTCGATATCGGATTTTTCATGAAGAGGTCTGCTGCTGCACGTCAGGAATATGGAGACGATTATTATCATAGCGACCGGTTTGCCCAGTTAAGGGGGTATTGAACCGTGCGTTATCAGGAAGTCGAAGCAACGATCGCAGGTTTAACCAGCGAGGCTGGTCCATTCCCCATTCAGGAAAAAATGATCGAGGGCACCAACCAGCGGGTATTCGGTGGTTTGCCGGATAACCTGCGTGATTATTATGCCTCTGTTGCCGGTTATGCGGATAAGGATTGCCTTGTCGATGGTGATCGCCGTTACTCTTTTAACGATGTGCTTCAACAGTCGGCAAGTTTGAGTCATACGTTGGCTGATCATTATGGGGTGAAAAAAGGTGATCGGGTAGCCATTGCAATGCGCAATGCGCCTGAATGGTGTATCAGTTTCATGGCTATTACCGCACTCGGTGCAGTAGCGGTGCCAATGAATTCCTGGTGGCAGGGTGAGGAGTTGGTCTACGGTCTGCAGGATAGTGGTTCCAGCCTGGTTATCCTGGATGGTACGCGTTACGCACGGATGGCCGGGTGGCTTCAAGAATCAGACCTGCCTGTAATTGGCGTGGATACCGGTGGTGCGCCATTACCTGATGATGTCGACAGGCTGGAGACTCTGCTGGCCAATGCGACACTCTGCAGCTTTCCTGAGACCGATATTGACCCTGAAAACCTTGCACTGATTTTGTATACGTCCGGAAGCACCGGCACGCCAAAAGGCGTGTTTTCAACTCAACGAAATGTCATTTCTGCCGTGGGAACCTGGTTGGTGGCTGTAAGCGCGGCGGCAATTGTAGCGGGCACCATGGGTAAGGAACCAGAGGTTCAACCAGCAATTTTGCTCGCTATACCATTGTTCCATGTGACCGGGCTACACAGCCTGCTTCTGTTGTCTCTTGCTGTTGGGCGCAAGGTCGTGATGATGCGGAAGTGGGATGTCGATGTTGCTCTCGAATTGATTGAAGCCGAAAAAATTACGCACTTCAATGGTGTCCCAACGATGTCAATGGAGTTGCTGAACCATCCGTGCCTTGAGGATTACGACGTCTCTACACTGGTGGATATCTCCTCGGGTGGTGCCGCGCGACCAGCAGATCAGGTTGCTGCCTTGGTGGAGCGTTTTCCCGGAGCTATGCCGTCAGTTGGTTATGGTCTGACTGAGACCAATGCCGTTGGCACAATTCTCGGGCAAGAGGATTATCTGGACAGACCCGAATCTGTTGGCAGGCCAATCCAGCCATTGGTTGAGCATCGAATTATTGGTGAAGATGGTAGCGAAGTTGCCAGGGGGGAGGTTGGTGAAATTTGCATTCACTCTCCCGCCAATGCCGGTGGTTATTGGAATTGCCCGGAAGAAAGCCTCTCTACGTTTAAGGACGGCTGGGTACACACAGGTGATGCCGGCTACCAGGATGAGGAAAATTTTCTTTACATCGTTGACAGGATAAAGGACATCATTATCCGTGGCGGTGAGAACATCAGTTGCCTGGAAGTCGAGGCAGCCATATATGCACATGCGGATGTCGCAGAGGCAGCTGTATTTTCACTGCCTGATGAACGCCTGGGTGAGATTGTTGGCGCAGCGGTTCTGCTAAAAACAGGAATTGACCTTGATAGTGGACAAGTTCAGGCTTTTCTGGCTTCTCGGCTTGCCGCGTTTAAAGTGCCGCAGCATATCTGGTTCCACAGCAATCCCTTACCACGTATTGCAGCTGGAAAGATCGCCAAGAAACAGCTTCGTAGTGAGTTGATCGAACGGTTGGAGCTTTAACCATCTACACGAGGAGACCAATGTGGGCCTGATACTAAATCGCGAAAATATGAAGGAAAGTATCGGTGCCGATATGGGCACTGCTGAGTGGGTTTTGATCGATCAGGATCGCATCAATGCTTTTGCAGATTGCACTCTCGATCAACAGTTCATTCATGTTGACCCGGAAAGCGCGGCAAAAACACCGTTTGGCGGAACCATAGCGCATGGTTTTTTATCATTGAGCCTGCTGTCTCATTTTGCTGAAAGCGTAGGTTGCGCTTTCGAGAACATGGTGATGGGAATCAATTACGGTTTTGACAAGGTCCGTTTTCTCGCACCGGTCAAGGTGAACAAACGAGTCCGTGCCAAAGCTCTGTTACTGGAAGTTTCGGAAAAGAAACCGGGACAGTTTTTAATCAAGCAGCAAGTAAGCATAGAAATTGAAGGTGAGCCTACACCGGCACTAATTGCCGAGTGGCTCACCATGGCCATTACAAAATAAATTATTAAGGAGAAATGAAATGAGCATTCGGTTTGAAGATAGAGTTGCAATCGTAACGGGCGCAGGCGCCGGGCTGGGTCGTTCGCACGCACTGGGGTTGGCTTCACGCGGCGCCAAAGTTGTCGTTAATGATCTTGTTGCAGCTGATGCGGTGGTTGCAGAAATTATTGCCGCAGGCGGTGAGGCCATTGCCAATGATGCAAACGTGGCGGATTTCGAACAGGTTCAGGCGATGGTGAAAACGACCATGGATACCTGGGGGCGTGTGGATATCCTGGTGAATAATGCGGGCATACTGCGCGACAAAAGTTTCGCAAAAATGCCGCTTGATGATTTTCAGGCCGTCATTAATGTCCATCTGAATGGAACGTTTAACTGTACCAAGGCAGTTTGGGAAATCATGCGTGCACAGAGTTATGGTCGTATCGTTATGACAACAAGCTCCAGTGGTTTGTATGGCAATTTCGGCCAGACCAACTATGGTGCTGCGAAGATGGCAGTTGTGGGGCTGATGAACACCCTGGTTCTGGAAGGTGCCAAATACGGAATTAACGTCAATTCACTTGCACCAACAGCAGGTACCGCGATGACAGAAGGTTTGATCGATGCAGCAGCTTTTGATTTGATGACGACTGAATCCGTGACCGCAGGTCTACTCGTTTTGTGTGCCGAAGAAGCGCCTAACCGGCTGATTCTTTGCGCCGGTGCTGGTGCGTATGCCTCTGCGCATATCTATGAAACCGATGGCATTTATCTGCCGCCCGCCGAACAAACACCAGAAAACGTGTTGGCACAGCTCGATTCGATTAACGCACGCGAAGGAGAGCAAGAACTGACAGCAGGTTTCAACCAGACACACAAGTTCATCGGTAAAGCCATGAAAGCGTTTGGCGTGGAAATCTAATCGGAGTAATGATAATGAGAGAGGCAGTAATCGTTTCAACAGCACGTACACCGGTCGGCAAGGCCTATCGTGGACTTTTCAACAACACGGAAGCTCCGACAATGGGTGGTATTGCAATACGCGCCGCCGTTGAACGTGCGGGTGTAGATCCAGCCGAGGTTGACGATGTGATCATGGGCTGTGCCATGCCCCAGGGCACCTGCAGTCTGAATCCCGGTCGCCTGGCTGCATTGGCTGGCGGTCTGCCGGTATCGGTCAGTGGAATGACAATGGATCGCCAGTGTTCTTCCGGCCTGATGTCAATCGCCACAGCCGCAAAACAGATTATGTACGACGGCATGCAGGTTGTTGTGGGTGCGGGTATGGAACAGATAAGCCTGGTACAGAACAAACACCAGAATATGCACCGTGTGATAGACCCGAAGTTGGCAGCAGCGCATGAACATATTTATATGCCGATGTTACAGACAGCAGAAGTCGTCGCTGCCCGTTATGGCATTTCGCGAGAAGCCCAGGATGAATACGCACTGCAAAGTCAGTTACGCACTGCGGCAGCCCAGCAGGCTGGCAAGTATGCTGAGGAAATTCTGTCAGTGACAGCCAACATGGGTGTTATGGACAGGGAAACCGGTGAAATCAGTCTGGTTGACAAGACTTTGGCGCTCGATGAAGGCAATCGTCCCGGTACAACTCTTGAGGGCCTTGCAGGCCTTAAACCCGTCATTGAAGGTGGTTCAATCACTGCCGGTAATGCCAGCCAGCTTTCTGACGGTGCGTCAGCAAGTGTGCTTGTTGACAGCAAACTCGCTGAGCAACGTGGTTTAGAGCCAATCGGTGTCTACCGCGGTATCGCCGTTGCAGGCTGTGAGCCGGATGAGATGGGTATCGGGCCAGTATTCGCAGTGCCAAAATTGCTCAAGCAGCATGGTCTCACGATGGATGACATCGGCCTATGGGAACTCAATGAAGCCTTTGCCGTACAGGTCATCTATTGTCGTGATCGTCTTGGCATCCCGAATGACCAACTCAACGTCAATGGTGGCGCGATTTCATTTGGCCATCCCTATGGTATGAGTGGGGCGCGGATGGTTGGTCATGCGCTGCTAGAAGGTAAGCGTCGTGGTGTGAAGTTTGTCGTTATCACGATGTGCGTTGGTGGCGGTATGGGTGCTGCAGGCTTATTTGAAGTGCTTTGAAACAGCGGTAAGACAAATAGTACCCCGTGGTTATGTCAGTCCGGTTCCGGGCTGACATTCGATGTAAACAACTGAAAATTCTTAAATAACAAGAGATAATACTTGTATGTAATTACAACATACTGTATGTTCAATAAATGTGGGTACGCTGAATAATGAGAGACGTGCCAAATTCGCAATAAGACGGAGGTTCCATGAAAGATTTCACACAGTTTCCAATGTTTTTCCAAATGGCTCGCTGAGGATAAATGCGCTCATATTAGCCCTCGCTGGCGGCGCTTTAACGGCATTTCCGGCAGTCGCCCAGGAAAGTGGCCTTGCTCTGGAGGAGGTCATTGTCACGGCTACCAGGCGGGAAACCAGCTTGATGGATACCGGTATATCAATCACTGCTTTTTCTTCTGAGAAACTCCAGGAATTCGGCATAGACAATCTGAACGATCTTAGTGTCAATACCCCGGGGCTCTCGATCACCTCTGGTGAAAGAATTACCATCCGCGGTGTGGGCATTGACAGTCTCGCTCTCGGAATTGACGCGGCGGTTGGCACCTATGTAGACGGATACTTCACAAATGGTATTGGCCCCTACACGGTCAATAACTTTTTTGACGTGGAGCGGATCGAAGTGTTGCGTGGTCCCCAGGGGACCCTGTACGGTCGCAACACGGCTGGTGGTGCAGTGAATGTCATCAGCAAGAAACCGCAGCATGAATTTGAAGGCGAAGTTAACCTGGAAGTGGGTAACGAGGGTTATGGCGTTGTGCAGGGTATGCTGAATATCCCCTTGGGTGATAAATTTGCATGGCGTATGTCTGCATCACAACTTAATCGTGGTGCGCTGCAGAAAAATGATGCAGGGCCTGATGTCGACAAAATCGATAACACATCTTTTGATACAACCCTACGAGCTGACTGGACGGATTCGTGGCAAACAGACCTGAGGGTGCTTACTTATAAACGTGATGGCCGGCCGAGTTCGAGATACCAGTTGAGCCCATACGATACAGAGACGCGGGTCTATCCGGGTGCTACGACGATCAACCATACCTGGGGCTGGGATCAGGAGAATCCTGCGGTTTTGGATGAAAGCAAAACCAGCCAGGATTTTGCCAACACACTGGATGAAACCTACACCAACGCAATATTGACCAACATATTTACCGTGGGTGATATCGACATTAAGTACATTGGTGGTTATGCAGATTTCTCACGGGACTCTGCCGGCGATGTGGACTGGTCTTCAAACCTGAACTCCAGCTCAGTCAACAATATTACCTCTGAATCAGAACAAATGACCCATGAGTTGCAGTTCATATCGGATTTTGATGGCAAATTTAACTTTATCGCTGGATTATATTATTTCGAACAGGATGCGAGGTTGTACTACGATTTTCAAAATGCCGTTGATCCAATTTACTCAACATCATTGAATTGGGACACAGAATTCGTAACCCTGGCACTTGCAAATTTCAACACCTTCGGTCCGCGTTTTCCACTGGTGACCCTGCCGGGTGCAGCGATGAGTGCGTTTGTCTTAGGCGGATTTCGCTATCCTGACTTTGAGGGCGACCCAAACAATCGCGTATTTTGGTTTGATACCGATCTGGATGTCACATCCTATGCCGGTTACGGACAAATTGACTATGATTTCACTGACCAGCTCAAAATGACGGTTGGTGGTCGTTATACCTTCGATGAGAAGAAAGGCAGTGAAATGGTCTATGCAATGGCTCCATTGTATGAAGCGTTTGGTGCTTTGATACCGGTTGGAGATGTTACTGGCGACGGTCAAATGAATTACGGCGTGATCGAATCTGAAACCCACAAGGCAATTGGTAACAGCATCGCTTATCCGCTTAATCAGGGCGATAACGCCAGTGACAAGATGGATTGGGACAACGTCAGCGGCATGGTTCGACTGGACTACACGATGGATAATGGTGGATTCGTGTACGGCTCAATTTCAACCGGATATCGCGCTGGTGGTTTTAATCTCGGTACTCTTGCACCGGGTGTGGACTCTTTCGACGAAGAGACAATCACCTCATATGAGCTTGGCTACAAAGGCTCGTTGGCAGATGACTCATTGCTCGTGGAACTGGCCGCTTACTACTATGACTACGAGGATTTGCAGGTCAACCAGAGCTATCTCGACCCGGAAACAGGTGCATCTGGAACCGAATATACCAATGCCGCCGGGGCTGAAGTGAAAGGACTGGAGGCGCAGTTCACCTGGCTGGTGAGTGACAGTTTCCGTTTGGCCGGCAGTTATGCCTATAACAACGCCAAATATACCGATTTCATTACCATCGACAAATCCACCCTCGATCAGCCAGTGGTTAATTACAAAGGCAACATGCTAAACCGTGCACCGAAGAACAAGATCGGCGTTAACGCGAGCTACTATGTTCCATTGGGTGATAAAGGTGATTTACTTTTCAGTGGTATCTACACCTGGGTGGATGAGATGTATACCAGTCCGAACAATTCGGAAAATGGCATGCTGGATTCCTGGGGCCGCTTTGATGCGCGGATGACCTGGACTGCACCGTCGGAAAAACTGGCCCTCACCGCATTTGTTAAAAACATATCGGATGATCGCCATTCAACTGATGCCAGCGGCGGAACCATTTCAGATGGCTTCCTTCGTACTGAGCTCCTCAGTGACCCAAGAATGTATGGTTTGCAGCTCAACTACAGGTTTTAATTCCTGACGATACCAACTACCGGGCGAGGTCTCTTCGCCCGGTAGTTCTTGAATCCAATTTGATAGGAGAGAGGGCTCTCGAATGTTCAAATTCAAGCCTTATGAGAGTTATATGATGCCGGCCCATTTTGGTCCCGTGCCCCAGGGTGAAAAATCCAGTGGCTGGTATCGTGACGTTACCATGATGGTGGTGCCTTATTTGACCGATAGGGAAAAACTGGCAGCCCATCTCCCTCATCCCTTTACGGTTGGTGAACAGCCAATCGTCACCGTCGTTTATTGTTGCAGTAAGGATGTGGATTGGCTGGCCGGGCGTGGATACAACCTTGTAGCCGTGACCGCTTCAGCAGTATTCAATGGTGAAAACGAACAACTCGAAGGCCAGTATTCCCTGGTTTGGTGGGAGAATCTGACAGACGCGATCCTTTCCGGTCGGGAAAGGACCGGCATCCCAAAATATTTGGTGATATACCGATCACAGCGTCACTGATGATCAGTGGCATGCCAGTGTCAGTCACTTCGGTAGCAAGATTCTTGATATGTCGATCAAAAATCTTAGGGTGCCAACACCACAAGAGGCCGAAGCCGCTAGTAAGGCGACAGAAGGTAAAGACCATCCGATGGCATGGCGTTACTTGCCAGATGTGGGTGGTTTTGGGCCAGCGCTTAGTGAACCGACTACATTTCCATCCGACAGCCTCTACACCGGTGCGTGGGTCGGTGAAGGAAAAATTGACTGGAATCACCTGACCTGGGAGCAAAACCCAACCCAGTGTCACATTGCCAATGCGCTGGCAGATTTACCGGTGCTGGGATACCTGCCGGCCATGGTGACAACTGGCAGCACCAATCTGTTTGTGCCAGATCGTATGCCCCGTGTGCTTGATAAGAAAGAGACCTTACCTGGCAACGTCGCTGAAGAGACCGCTTCCAAAACAATTGAAGAGATCAAAACAGTCTGTTTTGTCGGTGCCGGAACCATGGGCTGTAGCAACGCCCTGGTTGCTGCCATCTCTGGTTACAACGTCGAGTTATACGATATTTCAGAAGATACCCTGAAGCAGGTACCAAAACGCTTTAAGGAATTCGCCCCCTTCTTGATTGGTGGTGGATACTGTACCCCCGCGCAGCTTGGTGCGGCGTTTCCGCGTATTTCAGCTGGCACTGACCTGGCAAAAGCAACTGCAAATGCCGAACTTGTCAGCGAATCCGTATATGAGAGTGTGGAATTGAAACGGGAAATTCATCAGAAGCTTGATGAAATATGTCCCGACAAAACAATTCTAACCACCAATACATCCAGTTTGCTGGTCTCTCAGATCGAAGACGTCGTAGAGCGCGGTGACCGTTTTGCCGCACTGCATTCCTACATGGGTTCAAGGCTGGTAGATATCGTTGCGGGTCCGCGGACCACGCCAGAAACAATCGATATTTTGAAACGTTATGCGGAGAGCCTTGAGTTGGTGCCGCTGGTTTTGAAAAAAGAACATCCCGGTTACATTATGAATGTGCTGCTTCACGCTGTGTTGCTGACGGCGGATGCCCTGGTTATTGAGGGTATTGCAAGCCGGGAAGACGTTGACCGGACCTATATGGCCAAGCTTAAAACACCCATGGGTCCATTTGGTATCATGGATATGATCGGTTTGGATTTGATATTCAGCCAACTGGATAAGAAACCTGATAATAGACCTTCAGACACGCTTAAAGCCAAGGTTGTCGATTATTTTGAGCCATATGTTAAGCGTGGCGAATTCGGCATGAAAACCGGAAAGGGTTTTTACAGCTACCCCGCTCCCAGCTATCAGCAGGCGGATTTTCTGACCAGCAAAAGCGCTGATACAGCGATCTATCATGCGATGGTCCTTGCGCTCATCCAAAGCGCAGTACTCATCGCACTTCAGGATGTTGCAGATCCTGAAGACATCGACCGTACATGGACGATAGCCACTGGTCAGGAACTCGGGCCATTTGGTCTTTTGAAACAAATTGGCATTAAAAATATTCTGGATGTTTCCAGCCGCACAGAGGATGAATTGAGATTGCTTCTTGATGAAGAAAATGATCTTGTTGAAGCATTCATCCGGCAAAGTCAGGCCAATGACGGGGAGATCGCAAGGTGATGGAAAAAAACCAATTAACTATTTCAACCAAACTAGCCTATGGCTTTGGTGCTGTGGCTTATGGTGTCAAAAACAATGGTTTTGACTATTTCCTGCTGCTGTTTTACTCACAGGTTATGGGTGTTGATGCACCGCTCGTTGGCTTGGCATTATTGATCGCTTTGCTTTTTGATGCGTTTTCCGATCCGGTTGTGGGTTATTTGAGTGACAACACCCATTCACGGTGGGGGCGCAGGCACCCCTGGATGTATGCATCTGCAATACCAGTTGCCATTTGTTACTACCTGTTATGGGTACCGCCCGCCGGGCTCACTGGCAATGAATTGTTCCCCTATATCCTTACGTTGGCTATCCTCATCCGGGTATGTATCACGCTATTTGAAGTGCCCAGTTCAGCACTGGCGGCTGAACTTACTGAAGATTATGACGAGCGAACGTCCTTGCTCAGCTTTCGTTTCTTTTTCGGTTGGATCGGTGGCACCATCATGGCGACTATCGCGTTGGCCGTATTTCTCGCGCCGACCGAAACGATTCCGAATGGTATATTGAATAAGCAGGGATATGGAACCTATGGCATCGTGGCTTCGATAGTGATCCTGATTGCCATCCTCGCCACTGCGTTGGGTACACATCGCCATATTCCAAATTTCAAATTGCCACCGCCAAAAAAAGCAATGAGCGTAAAACGCGTTTTATCCGAGATATATGAAACCCTGGCTAACAGGTCATTCCTGGCTGTGTTTCTCGCTGCTTTGTTTGGAGCAGTCGCTGCGGGTTTATCGGCAGGGCTATCCTTTTATATCAGTGGATATTTTTGGGGATTCAGTGCAGATCAGATTTCCGGCCTGGCCTTTTCCATCATCGGTTCAGCCTTTATAGCGCTATTTATGGCACCCATAATTTCACGGCGCATTGGCAAAAAACGTGGCGCCATTATTATTGGTATCCTGGCGTTTTCGATTGCTCCAGCCCCGGTTGTTTTACGTCTTATCGGTTTGATGCCTGAAAACGGCGACCCAATTCTGTACCCGATTATCCTGGTTGCCACCATTATCGACATCGCGCTTATGATCACCTTTTCGATATTGAGCACGGCGATGATCGCTGACCTGGTAGAAGACGGTGAGATCAGAACAAAGCGTCGTTCGGAAGGTGTTCTATTTGCGGCTACCACGTTCACACGCAAAGCGGTTCAGGGATTCGGCGTATTGGCAGCAACGGCGGTGCTTACGGCTGCTCAGTTTCCCAAGGGTGTTGCACCTGGGCAGGTTTCGGATGAAGCGGTGTTCAGGTTGGGCCTTTATTACGCACCGACCCTGTTTGTTATCTGGATGCTCATGATTGCGAGTCTCAGGCTTTACCAAATTGACCGGGATGTGCACGAAGACAATTTGCGCACACTGGCTGATAGAGCGTAGCGTGGAGCATCAATCCTGCAACTGATTTTCATCGTGTCTTGCAGAGCACTCTGGCCTTATCCCCCAATCATTGTGAGTAAAGTGCTCCTCACGGTTGTAATTCAATGCACACCCTCCACAAACCAATGGTTTAATTATTGATAATCGCCTAAGGCGTTGTTTTCAGTAACTGTCTTTATGAAGTTTTCCTCCTGGCGCGTCATCACGATATGACCCCGGGCGTCGATGATTGTGCGGTAATTTGAAGTCATGACCGTGGTTGTCTGGTCTTCGGTGATCAGAGCCGGGCCTTGAATTTCGTCAAATGTAGTTTAATGTATCCATCAATTGAAGGCGGCTGGAGCACCACAGAAATGAAAAATACTTTTGACTATGTGGTGATTGGTGGTGGCAGCGCTGGCTGTGTCATGGCTAGCCGCTTATCCGAAGACCCAAAAGTATCTGTATGCCTCCTGGAGGCAGGAAAAACTGACAGCAGTGTTTTTATCCAGGCTCCTGCCGGCCTGGCCGCTATAGTCCCGCAGGGATTTTTTAGCTGGCACTACCAAACCATTAAGCAAAAAGGTCTGAATGGGCGCAGAGGCTTCCAGCCAAGAGGCAAAGTGATGGGGGGAAGCAGCTCTACTAATGCCCAAGTCTATATTTGCGGTTCCAATTGGGACTACGACAACTGGGCTGCTTTAGGCAACGATGGTTGGAGTTATGCAGAAGTCTTACCGTATTTTAAAAAAGCGGAAAACAACGAGACCCTGAACGATGACTATCATGGCCAGGGTGGCCCGCTCAATGTCGCTGAGTTACGTGACCCCAGTCATCTTACGGCCCATTTTTTGGATGCCTGTGTAGAACAGGGTATCCCAAAGAACACTGATTTGAACGGCAAAACACAACTGGGTTGCAGGTTGTCACAAGTAACTCAAAAAAATGGTGAACGTTGCAGTACCGCCAAAGGCTATATCACACCCCATCTTGATCGAGCTAATTTAACGGTTATCACACAGGCTCACGTAACAAAACTCAACATCGAAAATGGCAGAGCTCAAAGTGTCCGCTATTCTAAAGGTGGTGAGCTTGCCGAAGTGACAGCTCAACAGGAAATAATCCTCTCTGCGGGAGCCTTTGGTTCTCCACAAATTTTACAGCTCTCAGGAATCGGTCCTGCTGAACAGCTGAACAAATTGGGTATTGAGATCAAATTGGACCTGCCGGGGGTTGGCGCCAATCTGCAAGACCACATTACCGCAGTACCCAGTTATCGCACCCCTGGTCATAAAGGCAGCTATGGTTTATCGATTATGGGCGCGATCGATATACTTCGTGGAATGTTTCAATGGGCAAAAAGACGCAGAGGCATCATCACGAGCAACTTCGCAGAAGGTTGTGCCTTCTACAAAACCGATGAAGATTCACCTTTTCCGGATATTCAGTATGAGTTCGTCATCGGTATTGTTGATGACCATAATCGTAAATTACATCTGGGGCATGGTTACAGTCTGCACGCCACTTTGCTCCATCCGAAAAGCCGTGGCAGCGTGCGGTTGGCCAGCAACAACCCCAAGGATGCACCACTGATCGACCCCAACTTCCTTGATGAAAAAGACGATTTGGACGTTTTGGTGAAGGGCCTGCAAAAAGCAATCGATATCATGGAAAGCAGGGCCTTTGACAAGGTGAAAGGCAAAATGCTCTACCCTGTCGATCGCAATGATGTGAAACAGCTCGAAGAATTTATCCGGTCGCACGCAGACACCGAATACCACCCCGTTGGTACCTGCAAAATGGGGCCGGATGAGGATCCAAAGGCAGTCGTGGATAGCCAGCTTAAAGTGAGGGGCATTGATGGGTTGCGAGTGGTAGATGCCTCAATTATGCCCAATCTGATAGCGGGAAATACCAATGCACCGACCATCATGATTGCGGAGAAAGCAGCGGATATGGTTAAAGCTGACTTAAACAAAGAATCTCTGCTTTAGATTTAAGCCTACATTAGACTTCTCGCTTGAATTGAGGGAATAGCGGGCTGACTCACACAAAAGAGTCTCCGGAATACCCGGGGCGGTTCAGCCATAAGCAGTCCTCCAAATACCTCAATTGTGTAACCTATGTGCCCGGAATAAAGTGGAACCTATGTGTCGGGAAGCTCAAAAAATCATATGGCTGTGTGTTTTCTTAGTGATGCATGAATCGGCGTCGCATGAGTTTTACGTGATGAATTCAACTGTTTGCTGGGTTCAAGATGGGACTTTGGGAACTGATTTTCCTTTTATCCCATCACCCACCAACCTCGCCAGGAATTCAGCAAACGGGGCTATATTCTGACCCACGCTGGCTTCTTCCAGCGCTGCCATATAGGCACCTCGTTCTCCTACTGGAATTACAGTCCAGGGATAGCCACCGCTTGCGAGCATTGTGTTCATCAGAAAACGCCCCACTCGCCCGTTACCATCCACATAGGGATGAATATAAACGAAAATAAAATGTCCGAGCACGATGCGAACAGACGGTTCCGTTTCTTCGTGTAGCAGATCAAATAATACAGGCATACAATCCCGGACCGCTTCCCCTGGTGGTGGTACATGCATAGAACGGCGTATATAAACGGGACCGCTTCTGTAACCTGCCAGATCAACGGCTCTGATAATGCCCGCTGTTACACTTGGCGCAAACAGTTCTGCGTACCATTGGCTATGGTCGTTACCAACAACTGTTCCTGGATTATCCCCGTGCAGAATTTTACGAAGGCTTTCCTGTACAGCTTGGTAAGCTTGCCAATACCCGCGCGCAGCCAAGGCATTGCGGTGTTCCCGGTCATTCTCATTATCATCTGGATTCCACACACCACTTCGCACTAATTCAATTAACTCTGCACTTACGCGATAACCTTCGATCGATAATGAATGATAGGCATCAGTGACGTAAATCTCCCCGACATGCTTGAGATATGAGCCAATATCGTTTGGCAAGCCTGGCGCTGCGGGAAACCGTTCAATAATTGGTTCCCGCATCTTCTGCCACATTAAACGGATACGGTTCACATAGGGAGAAGCTTCACGCGTGTCCAGTATGTTCGGTGGTATATTTTCAAATGGATCGGATTCCAGCATTGTAAAACCAGCAGACTTCATTGTTCCTATGATTTGATCGGCAATACGGTCACGCCCCGTATTCCGAAAAGCACCGGCCAAACGTCCGGCAATCGTGCTATGTCCCCCTTCAAGCAGAAGCGCCAGTACGTCCGATGCATCCTTTACCATTGCCATGGCAGCACGTACTTCTGTTGAAGCTTGCCGAAAAAAATGTTCCGGGCAGGCTACGAGAGCAGCAGGCACCGTATATAGACGTAAACCATCTTTTTCAACGATGTTATCTTTCCTGGGCATTGTGTAACGAACGTCAAATAGGGACGTCCCAAAAGGAAGTGCTGTCGGTTTATTCCCTCCTTTCGGTGAGCGCACCAGCAATTGCTTTGGCACCGTTCGATTTCCAGTGTGCAGGATTAGCGACTGTTCAGGAGATAGGCACCAGTCGTTATCAAACCGCTCTCTCAGATAGGTTGCACAAAAACCCCAGAATGAGGCATACCATGCAGTACTATCTCCGGGAGTCTCATCTGGGCGTGAAGGGATATACCATCCCCTCATAACCTCCTTAAGAGAGCCATTTTTAACAAGTCGCTCCCGGTGGGTCCGGCTCAGGTCAGCAGACCTTACCGCTATTGCACCGCGCTCTTGCAGCACTCTAAGAACCTGAAGGGATTGAGCCAGTTTTTCTTGGGGACTTGCCATCCGAGTTACTCTCCTTTTATAGGTTTTAGTGCCTTACGAATCATAGGTTAAACCGTTATATCAATTATAGGTTTTAATGTCTATATAATAATAGGTTTTAATGTTCTAAGACCGGAGTGCAAGCGGTGGATTCAAAAATATTCGAGCTTCATTCGCCGCTTTTTTGACCTCATTATTTGCGGGATCTTTCAATCATGTAGCGAACGACATCCGAAGCCCCATGGTAGCTCAGTATTTTGTCGGGGTTTCTATTTGCATAGACTCTGAATATCTCGTCACAGAACCCTTGCCCAACTTCGTCTACATTTTTGAAATTGAAGTCCAATACAGTATATTCATCAAGCCCCAGTAATAATCTTTTCGCTTCCGATCTGGACATAAGTCGTTTGTGTTTTGATAAATTAATTTTGACAATATTGCGATTAAACTCGTAATCGTCCCCCGTATATTTATCGAAGACGTCCTTTATCTTGCGCCTGGTATTTATCTTTATTTTGCAGGTAATGGTTGTACCTTTTCTTTGCCTGATATCCCTCAGGAATTCGTCGGCCCTTATGTTATCGATGGTAAATTCCATATGGGAGGTGGCGATCCTGTATGTGTCGACGACCTTGGATGTAAAGAATATACCCTGTCCGCTATGAGCTTCTTTGGCAGTCGTCTGCTTACCTTTGAACAGGTGTTCCAATGCCAGAAAATCATCACTTATTTTAAAACCTCGCTTGATGCTTTCGATCGCACCGATACCCAGGTCCTTAATGATAAAAGTGATGTTTGTGTGATCAAGTTCGACGTTGATCCACACTTTCTTGCTGTGTGAGTGATCAATCGCGTTGTTTAGCATTTCGGTGAAGGCATAATTAAAAATTGTGAGGCAATTCTTGTTGAGCCGGGCGTTAAGTTGCATTCTTCTTATGACTTCTTCAAAAACCGTGTACTCTGAAAGCCCCTGTCTTTCTTTGATCAGTTCAAGACGGTTGATTTGATTGCTTGCATATCCTGGGAAATATTTTGCGGCCCTCGTTTTCCCGCGCCTGTGTATTTCGCCCTGTGACATTAAACGGGTCAATAGTCGTACTATGTATTGTCTGGAATAACCAAGGTCTTTTTCTAACGAGTCAGCAGTGACGCCTCCCTTGCTCTTCTTTATAAGCGTCAGTATTTTTTGGATAGTATCCATAGCTTTAACCTAATCTTAAACCGAATTCATTATTTATCTTAAACAGGATTAAGATTATATGCAATTGAAGTATAAGATTAGGTTAAGACTGATTACGGCATTGTCACATTAAGCGGTTGGCTGGACAATAACGCTTTAGCCATAAACGCCATCGAAACCCACTGGCATTAATCTTCGCTCCCGGTCCGGGCCCACGGGACCAATGATAGTCTTTGGTGCCCAATGGGCTCGCCAGATTTTTCACTTATGCCATAGCATCCGCTCTCAAGCCTCCTGAGCGCATGGTCTATTTCAGTAATCGTCCGGTTGTGTTGATCAGCAATTCCGCTCGCACGCACAATCTCTTCCTGCAGACTTGCAGCTTCCGCGGCATCTCTAATTGAACAATCCGCTTTTGTTGCAATCTGCCGATTTAGTGCATCGAGCATGCCGACAAGTTCGTGACGTTTGATAACCATCTGGGTTGCCAGCTTCCGCAGCTGAGAAAGGCTCAAATTGGCGTCAGCATTTGCCAGAACTTTCACTTGGAAAATCTTATTCAACATGGGAGAGCTGTCAGCTTAACGGCGAGGTTTGTCACGAGACGTGGGTAGTTTAATCGTGAGATTGGCTGTTCTTGTGACGTACATGCCAGGTATAAAAAAGACAAAGTACCCAGATGCCTATCAATATCGCAGTTTCGAAATACGCAACTTCTCCAATGGTATGGTCTTCACCGTGAATCGCTTGATAGTCAGCCAATAGTGGCAGCATCCGACTGCTTGCTCCATAAAAAAACATAATTGGGCTGATGATGTAAAGCGAATAGACAAGCACCAATAAGTTCAAGTATAGAGGGGGAAGTTTATCCGCCAGCATGTGCATGCCGATCACGTAGGCTGACGAAATTGTTACAAACGCCATTGAAGCAGCAATCCCTGCTTCCTGGGTGCTGTTGATGAGATCAATTACTTCGTATTCAGTCATTGTTGCTGATCCTTACCATTGGCCGGTTACTTTTTGCAGGACTGCTGACGAGTGGCATCCAGATTACAAAGAAATAGCCCAAAGTCGAGTCGCCCTTTATGCATTGGCGGATGGGTATATGGATAATTCTGACCAGATTCTTTTCAGCCATGATCAGCTTCGGGCGAACCAGAAATTTCGGCGCTGACCTCTGATATTTCCTTGTTAAGAAAATATGCAATGACAGTGCGAATCACTACCAGTGCCCCAACAATTGCCATGTCATCCATGGACCGACTGACCGTCGTGTGCAGAAGGTCTGAAATGATAAGCAATTCCAGAGCGAATACCAATTTGACACCCAGTTCACACCGCACCAGCTGCATCTGCATGACGTAGTTGCCGCGGTTTTTACGGAATGTGATACGAAAATAGGAAAAAACGGCTACAACAAATGCCAGCACCATGATGATTGCCGCCGAAACATCAATGATTAACTCGAGCCATTCAAAAATACTATGCAATAGGTGCATTACAGCACTCCCCGCTCAAACAGTATCAGACCAATTGTGCATCGCAGATGATTTCGACCAGTGACGGGCCATCGTACGCGAGTGCCTCATCGATAGCGCCTTCGAGTGCCTCCATCCTGGTGACCCTGATTCCCTTGCCACCGCATAAATCAGCAAAAGCCGCAAAGCTCGGGTTGTGTAGATCCGTTGCCCAGACCTCCCACTCACCAGCACGCTGCTCCTTGGATATTTTGCCCAGTTCCGAGTTGTTGAGCAGGATGTGTGTGATGTCCATGTTGTATTTCACGGCCGTGTTGAAATCGCCCATATACTGACCAAAACCACCGTCGCCGCTGATGGAGATTACTTTTCGCCCCTTGTATTCATCCTGGTCTTGCGTTGCCGCCCAGGCACCCATCGCCGCGCAAAAGGCAAATCCTATGGAGCCAAGATAGCCGGACATCATGATCCGCTGGCCCTTGCTTTCGAAATAGCGCCCAAAAGAATAAGTGTTGTTACCGACGTCAACCGCGATTACGGCATCATCTGGAGCACACTTGGTCAGTGCAGCGAATATGGAGGCAGAATTGACACCTTTACCGCGGTCATCTGTGGCACGATTCTTTTTTTCTTCGCGCCAAATCGCCCAACGCTCTTTGAGTTCCGGCCGTTGATCAACAGTGTGGCTTGTGCCCGAAAGCTCGGTGGCCAGACGTTTTGCTGTTACCCCGATCTCACCCCATACAGGAATCGTGACAGGGTGAAATTTACCCAACTGCATGCGGTCAAAATCAACTTGGATAATGGGTCGTTTCTCGGTGATGCCAGTGTGATTGGAAAATGAGGCACCCAATGCCAGAATCAGGTCACACTCATTCATGAACCAACTCGCCAGCATCGTGCCGGAACGGCCCAGCACCCCACCTGCCAGGGGATGACTATCAGCAATTTGGCCCTTGGCTTTAAAAGTTGTAAGAATTGGAGCATTGAGTTGCTCCGCCATTTCTATGATCTGGTCCATCGCATCCCGGGCACCCGTAACCGACGATCACTATCGGGCGTTTTGACTCGCCTATCAGGGATAATACGTCTTTCAGCACCCCTTCATCGGGTGCCATTTTTGTCACTGAAACCCTACCTTCCGGTCCGGAAGGAGTGGCATCCTTTGCAGCAATTGTTTGCACATTATCGGGAAAGATCAGGTGCGCTACATCCCGTTCGACGATGGCGGTCTTGCATGCAAGTGTCATGAGCTCGGCGTGTTTTGAACTGTTCAATACGGTTTGACTGTAGCGGGTCACCGGTGCAAATGCGGCACTCAGGTCAATATCCTGAAAAGCACCCGGGCCGAACACCTGCACCTGCACCTGACCGGTCAACGCAAGCACCGGTGCCCGGTCTACCTTGGCATCCCATAGCCCCGTCATCAAATTCGTTGCGCCTGGCCCGGCAATGGTCAGGCAAGCCGCAGGTTTGCCCGTGAGCTTGGCATAACCAGAGCAGGCAAACGCGGCGGCGCCTTCGTGACGTACACCGAAAAAAGTCAATCGGCCTTTCTTTTCCTGCCGGCGGATGGCATCCGACAGGCCCAGGTTTGAGTGTCCGACGATTCCGAACACCGATTTCACCCCCCAGTTTGTCATGGTTTCCGCCATGACATCAGTGACCGTGGTTACATGGGAAGCATCTTCTTCAAGACCGACATAAATTCCATCTTCACGCGGGCGCACCGGAAACATCTGCTGCCCCGTGTCTTCATGCCCGCCTGGCGGCAATCCGGTTTTCGGATCAAAATCCCATCCGTGCCAGGGGCAACGCAACATGCAAGAGCCATCCTTGCTGGTCTCAATGGAACCCTCGCCGAGCGGACCACCCTGATGAGGGCACCGATTTTCCATCGCGTAGTAAGCGCCATCAATATGTGTCAGCGCCATTGAATGGATGCTGGCTGTCACCGTCTTTACGCGCCCTTCTGGTAATTCTTCCAACTCGGCAACTTTGTACCACTTCAATTGTTTGTTCACGGTGTTCAATTCAGATGTCCTCAGTGGGCGTTGACTATATATGTTTGCGACCGACTGTCAGCAGGCCGTTCCATAGTTCAACGAGGTAACCGGCGGGATTTGCATTTTCCAACAGGGAACGGTAGAGCAATACAGCCCCACTAAAACCCTCGTTGTGCCAATACGTTCCAGGCGGAAGTGTGAGGCGGGAGAATTCTTCAGGTAACGGGTAAGCGGTTACATAGAAGTACGGCTCGGGTATGCCCTCATCACCGAAGGTGAAACCGAAGTTCATCTGCTTGTCGGCGTATTCCTCATTTGCAATGTCCTGACCTGCAACCTTGGCACCAGGTAGCCACAGCATCCCGAGATCAAAATGGTGCGGCCATATCTGGATCGGGCTAGTCTCTTCACGAATCCCGGCTTGAAACGTTGAAAAGGCTGCCTTTACTGACCTTAGTGTGGTACCCAGAGAAGCGGCGATTTCCACTGAGTAGTCCGGTGTAGCCAGCGTATCGCGCTCGCGACCTTTATCAGCAGGTACGAGGTCAGGGTCAATGCCGTTTTCAAGCAGAAATTCTTGTACCAGTTCTGCCAGTTCTCTTGCCGGTCTACCGGACAGTGGCTCGCTGAATTCTTCTCCGTTGGCTACCCGTCCCAGCAATCGGTCCTTTGCCAGGTCAAGCTCAAATTCAAAATCAATTCCCGCTTGAACAAGACCACTGGATATACCCCCTATCGAGGGCTGAACGGTCAGTTGCCACCAGTGTTTGCGTCGCGGCAGGCTGGAGCCCAGCCAGTCGCCGAGAACCTGCGTGTAGGCATGAACAGCATTCAGCGTAGGGCCAATTTCGGTGGCATCCAGACTGGGAAATGCTCGTGTATTCCCATGATCTAATTTCATGACACACCACCGTAGGCAACCCCGGTGAGCATGGCCATATCATATTTGAAGGTGGTGAGATCGTCGATGTTGAATTCATTCAGGTGCCGATGCCCAGCCGCGCGGGCCATGACCCCCATCAACTCAACGGATGCTGAAAAATAGGTTGCCAGTCTCCGGGCAGCAAGATCGACCGGCAATCGGTTCCGCAAATGTTGTTTCTGAGTGGCAATACCAACCGGACAGTTATTGGTGTGACAGGCCCGCATTCCCAGACAACCAATAGCCTGTAAGGCAGAGTTTGAAACTGCTACGCCATCAGCGCCGAGAGCCATCGCCTTGGCAAAATCAGCCGGGGTTCGTAAGCCGCCCGTGGTGATCAGGGTAATGCCGGTTGCATCGGATTTGTCCAGGTGACGCCTTGCCCTGGCCAGGGCCGGAATCGTAGGTACTGAAATATTGTCCCTGAAAATCAATGGTGCTGCACCGGTGCCGCCACCACGGCCATCGAGAATAATGTAATCGACA